>CAJIAN010000984.1_pt1 | contig 18723 bp, 14 predicted proteins | sample 9199061 | NCBI WGS metagenome assembly CAJIAN01 (sample SAMEA7708264, study PRJEB35096) | sediment metagenome | biome: marine neritic benthic zone biome [ENVO:01000025]; feature: sediment [ENVO:00002007]; material: shallow marine sediment [ENVO:03000034] sea grass bed [ENVO_01000059] ...
GCGGCCAGCCACTCAGAGTGATCTGCCCCTCGTCGGGTCGGTAAATGGCCTTCCGTGACGTTCCGATGTGGCCCGTCGGGCGGCGATCCTTGAGCATTCGGATGACAACGTTGCCGATCGCCTCTCCATAAGACATCCCCTTTTTGTCTTTCCTCATGTGGACGATGAACTTGTCGCAGGTGAGATGAAACCGTGACGACAGCACGTCGACATCGCCGCTGAACGTCATGTGAGAGTCCTCGAGGTCGAAATCCGTCTGATGGGTGGAACTGATCACGAAATCGTTGAGCCCCGGCTTTGAATCGGTGGGGAGGTTTTGCTTCTTGGCCTCTGGCATGGGCGGCGGAAGTGCGGTCAGTGCCTCCATCTCCTTCACGTAGTCGGGTTTTTCGTTCGGATCGACTGCGGGAGCCGTTGAGACGAGCTGCGATGGCTGCTGCATGCGAGTGGGAGATGTCACGATGCTCGCGTAGGAGAACGCCATCGCTTGGCGGGCGAACCGTTCGAACACGGAACCGGTCATTGACATGGCCAGCGGAGCGGAGCTGAGACCGCTAGTCGTCGCTGCCACGTGCGTGACTGCGTCCTCCTTCTCGACGATCACTTTCTTGTTCTTTGGAGCCTCGGCCTTGGCCAGTTCTTCGGCGATTTCTTCGGCCATCTCCGCCGCAGTGTTGATGGACTTTTCGATGACCGGATCGCTCAAGTCGATCGCCTCGTGCTTTAGGATGCGCTCGGGATCGATCGACGGAATTGGCTTTTCGAGACTGGCGATGAGTTTCTCGGTGCGGTTGTCGTCGAGAGGCGAGCTTTTCTTGGCGGGTTTTGTGAGAGTTTTCCTCGAAGGCGTTGTCTTCTTGCTGTCCCTCACCCCGGCGAGGCTTGGACCATTCTTGTAGCGGGTTCCACTGCTGTTACGCGTCTTCTGACGGCTGGCAACCTGTGGGGGAGTGGGCTTGGGGGTGTTGCTCTGCGGTGGCACCGGTTTTGCCGCCTCCTCGGCTTGGGGCGTGCGAGGCAGCGATTCGAACTTCTCCTTCGTCGCGCGCGCGAAGTTTTTCAGCCTCTCTCCAAATCCAGTTCTCTTCGTCTCGACCGGCCTTTGGACGGGAGGTGGCGTGGATTTCCGGGTGACGTTCTGGCGCCGGGGAGCCGCGGGCTTTTGCGTTCGAGATGATGGTGCGTTCGTCTTGGGCGGAGATGTCCGAGTCTGTCGGCTGGGTGGCTTGTTGGATGTGGGAGGTTTGGTCGAGCGTGGTCTGGAAGGGGCAGGTGGCCTTGGCTGCAACGGAGGAAGCATTTTCGGGGGTGCTTGGGTCGCAGACCTGCTGTGAGTGCCTTGATGTCCAAACCGGTTCCGTTGCGGTGTGCTCCGTGGTGATTGTCTCGGATTGTTCCTCTGGGGGGTGGGATTCGCCGAAGCGGGAATGGTACGCTTTACCGTTGGGCGTTTTGTAGGGGGTGCTGGACGAGTGGCAGCCCGCTGGTTCTCCTCGCGGACTCGGAGGAAAAGCTCGCGTTTGCGCCGCTCTTCTTCAGAGATTCCAGAGGGCGCTGCCTGCAACAACGCAACGTTCAATGAAGCGATCAGCGCGGAGCCAACGAAAAACTGGGCCGGAAATTTTGAGATGTACACGGGAATTTTAAAATAATCCCGCTTATTAAAGCTGCAAGTAATATCATAGATATCGAAATATTAAAAAATCCTAACTAAAACTGGCGGACAAGGCAGTTGTTGAGCGCAAAAACGAAAGGAGCTGCCTCTTGGGGGACAGGCAGCTCCTTTGTCCTTTGCCGGATGCCTAGTCTAGGAGGCATCCGATCAGTACCCTTGCGGGTTCTCAACTCAACTCAACACATATCAATCAACCAAAAAGGGGAGGTGACCGCCGGCGAAAGCAACTCACAGGGTATGAAGGCGCTTACCCCTATGCTGCGGGAGGGCAGCATTGAGATGCCTTGAATCGCCGGCGATCATTGGAAAACGGGAACGATGAGGTAGCGAACGAGCGGAGGAAGAGGCAAGATGCCCTTTCACCACCCCATCGGGGAGAAAAGGATTAGAGGGGGCGGCGACCGGACGGTGGGAAGAGGCAAGAATGTCCGAGCACGGCCCCTTTTTGGAGGAAATGAAGTAATGGGGCAGCGAGCGAGCGGTGGGAGGAAGAGGCAGTTTGCCCGTCCGCCACCCCATTTTGAAAAAGATGTAAAGGGGCAGCGAGCGGGCGGTGGGAGGAAGAGGCAGAATGCCCGTCCGCTGCCCCATTTGGGGGAGGAGTTTGTCGTTTGCGCGATTTTCGGAGGAGCGGGCCGGTGCGGCGCGCTCTTCGCTGATCGTTGTTGCTGTCCTGAAAGTGTCCATCCTCCCTGAGGTGAGGTCTTGGTTTCGTATGTTTCTCCTCTCTTTAAGCGCAAACTGCGTGCCAAGTGGTGTCTTTTTGTCACAACTCACTCTAGATGAACGCGTTGAATGAATCCCACCCTTTGCGATTCGCCGCCAAATCGGCGTGAAAAGTGAAAGCCGCTTTCAGATTGTTGAAAGAATCCGTCAATCTTAGCCCGATTCCGGTCGCTTCCGAGGATCGAGATCGTATTTGGCGAGCTTCTGACGCAAGGTCACCCGCGAAATTCCCAGCCACTCGGTCACGCGGCCAAGATGTCCGTGCGATAGTGTTAGTGCCTGTGAGATCAGAGTGCGTTCCGCTTCGGCGATGAGGCGGGCATGGGCCGCGCCCTCCGAGCTGGATTGTGCATCTGCTAGGAAACCGCGAACGAGTTCATCCAAGGTTGGAGAACCGTTTGCCTGGGAAACCGTTAGGGGGGCATCTTCGAGTACTTCGTTCAGATACTCCGGCGTGACTGCCCGACCGCGCAGATTGAGGACGGCGGCGCGCAACACGTTTTCAAGTTGCCGAACATTGCCCGGCCACGTGTACCTGCCCATGGCCTCGATCGCTGTGTCGGGGACCGGGCAGCGGCTCATGCCGTATTCGGCTGCGGCTCGATCTATGAAGTACTCGACGAGCAACCCGAGGTCCTCGGTCCGCTCACGAAGCGGGGGAAGATTGATGACGATCGTATTCAGTCGGTAGAAAAGGTCCTCACGGAATTCGTTTTCCGCAATTCGCGCCTCCAGATCCTGATGCGTGGCCGCGACGATGCGGACATCGACTTCCATCTCCGACGTGCCGCCGAGCGGCTGGATCGCGCTTTCCTGCAGGACACGCAGAATCTTCACCTGAGTCGCAAGAGGCATGTCACCGATCTCATCGAGGAAGAGCGTTCCTCCGTGGGCTTGCTCGAATCGCCCGACACGATTCGCGACGGCGCCGGTGAAGGCCCCACGGACATGGCCGAAAAGTTCGCTCTCAAGAAGGTTCTCCGGAATGGCACCGCAGTTGACAGCGATGAAGGGTGCGTTGGCTCGTTCGCTGTGTTGGTAGATGGCCCGCGCGATGAGTTCCTTGCCCGTGCCGGTTTCGCCGCGGATGAGCACCGAGGCCGTTGTCGGAGCGATCTTTCCGATCTCCTTGTAGACTTCCTGCATGGCGCGGCTGCTTCCAACGATGGCCGTCTTGCTGGCCCGTTCCGCGTCCGCGCCCATCGTCACCGGCTTCTCGGACATGTGGCGACCCGATCGTGCCGCCTTGACGATGATCTGATGGACGTCGTCCAAATCGAACGGTTTGATGATGTAGTCGAAAGCTCCGCGTTTCGTGGCTTCGATAGCCAGCTCGGTGTTCCCGTGAGCGGTCATGAGGATGACCGGCTGGAGTGGCTTCTCGGCGAGGACACCATCGATGACGTCCATGCCTCCGAGGCCCGGAAGGCGGAAATCGGTCAGGATCACATCGAATGAATCGTCGACGGCCTTGGACAGGCCTTCGGCTCCATCGTTGCAGTGGGTTACGGTAAAGCCTTCGCCTTCGAGGACGCGTTTGATCGATCTGGCGAAGGCGTCGTCGTCCTCGATCAGAAGCACGGTGCCGTTCTGTGGAGATTCGCTCATGCCGATACGACGATAATGGGTAGACGGAACCAGAACCGCGCCCCGCCCTGCGGGCGATTCTCGAATCCGATCTCGCCACCCCAAAGCGTGATGGTTGACTTGCAGAAGTGGAGGCCGAGTCCTGATCTGCCATGTTTGCCGGGTCCCTGCACCCGCGGCTCGAACACGCGTTCCGCGATCTCCGGGTTGACTCCGTGCCCTTCGTCGAGGATTTCCAGAGTTGCTTCTCCGTCATTCTCCGAAAACAGCCGGACGAAGATACGTCCGCAAGATGGGCTGTGGCGAAGCGCATTCCCCAACAGGTTCTCAATGACTCGTCCAAGATGTTCCTTTTCACCCGCGACGCGTAGTTCGGCGGGAATCTCGGATGCGAAGTCGATGTCGATCGATCTCTCTTTTGCCGCTTGTCGATACGCCTCGATGATCGCTCGGGTCACGTCAGTGAGTTTTGGCGCGTCGGTGGGATCGGCATAGTGTCCGCTCAGCGATTGGAGGTCCGCGGAAAAGAGATCGGAGATGAAGTGAATCAGCTTCCGCTGGCGTTCGGCCTGTGACATGGCGGTCTCCACGGACCATCGGATATCCTCGTCATCCGTGAGCTTTCTCAGGTGCTGGAGATTGACCATGATGGTCGAGAGTGGCCCGCTCAGATCGTGGACCACGCAGTCGAGCAGAACGGTCTTTTTCTGAATTTCCCTCTCTAGCTGGCGCCGCTCGAGGGCGCTCTCGTGGAGCCGCTGCTGAAGGCCGAACGGATTCGCGAGTCCATCCCGCGCAAGGTGCTCGATGATGAGGAACTGACCTTCTTCGCTGTTCAACGCGCTCGCACGCAAGTGATGGGTCTCGTTGTCAGCGCCGGTTTCTTCCCAAATGCCCGATGGCAGCGCGGCGGGGCTTCCCGACTTCCAGTGCGCGCGCGCATCTGAGAGGAAGGCGACGACGAAATCGGAGTTCTCCGGAGAGCGGTCGCCGAAAACCGGCGCCCACCAGGTCGGGGCCGGACCGTACCAGTTCAATCCACCGTCGCTCTTCGCGAAGACCGCGAGACCGAGTTGTTGAAAGAGGGATTGTGAAGGATCGGTGCTCATCCGGCTTGGAGGATACGCTTCGTGAGTTCGAGAAACGCCTCCTCCACATTCTCGCCGGTCTTCGCACTTGTCCTCATCACGGGCAGCATGCGTCCGATGGTTTCCTCCCGAGTGCCGTCGATCTCCCAGTTCTCGGCGAGATCGACTTTGTTGATGAGCAATACCGTGGCGGTGCCCGGGAACTTCCTCTGATTGTCGATGATCTGGGTCACCGCCTGTTCGAGCGTCTCGCTGCGCGTGCCGTCGGCGACGTAGAGAAACCCTGCCGAACCTTTCAGATATGAATCCTGGACCTTCTGGAATTCGTTCTCACCGGCGAGATCCCAAACCATCAATGTCACCTCCTTGTCACCGACGGCGACGGCCCTCCGGTCGATCTTCACACCCACCGTGGTGAGGTACTCCTCGTTGTAGATGCCTTCGATGAAGCGGCGGACGAGACTGGTCTTGCCGACGGCGAATGATCCTACGAGGCATATCTTCTTCTGAAGCATCGTTACGCAGTCTCTGTTTCCAGGCAGTCCACCAAGAGGGGAAACGTGGCCTTCAGGGTGCTTGGATCACCTTCGTATTCGCGGATGAGTGACCCGTAACGAGCGCTGAGAGTTTCGAGCGTCTCCTCGAGTTTGTCGTGGAAATCGGGCGTCGCTGTTCCCCGCACGGCTGCAGCGAGGAGGGCGTCCGGAGAGGACTTTATCAGGAGCTCCCATTCTCCGAAGTGGATGCTGTGAAGGGAGTCGTCCTCGTCTAGATCGAACGAGTCGCGCACGAAGCTCTCCATGGCCTTGAGCATGCTTGAAACGATGTCGCGGTCATCTTCGTCGGTTGCTGATGCATGCAGGGCAAGGATTCCGGTTTCGCGGTGGATGAGGAATACCTGTTCGACCTTGTAGATGAGCGAATGGGCGAGGGCGATTTCAGCATAGGGACGCTTTTTTCGCCACGCCTCCCATCGCCAGGCAAGCTTTCGCAAACCGAACAGGTTCGACGTCTGGCGCTGAATCGAGGTCACGAGAGCTTGGAGGCTCGTCGCGATCGATCGTCGGATCGCCTTTCCAAGTAATGGCCCCACGATGTTCACCACCACTTTCGGGTTTTCCTTCAGCGTCTCGATGATGATCTCCTCGATCTCTGGCTGGAGGGCGCGCCCAAGGGCACCGGCTTTCGGGCCGCGCGCGTCTTCCGGCGGGGGAGGAATGGAGATCTTCGGATAGTCTTCCTTGGTGAGAACTATCCTACCTTCCTTGCCTTGCTCGCCGGGGTCAGATGATTTGACCTCGGACATGGGTCGTCATTACAGCGAGTCGACGACTTTCTGAAGCATGTTTGCCAGCTGGATGCGATCCACTTTCCCTTCGGCGAGACTGTCGTTCTTTTTGTTCAGAAGCGCAGTGATGTCGGCGATCCCCTTGTCCAGTTTCTTCTCAACGCGACTGATTTCCGCGGTCAGTGCCTTCTCTAGATCCGCAAACCGGGAATCGTAATCGACCATCTGTTCTCCGAAGATGATGTCCCGGATGGCGCTGACGCTGTTGGGTGTTGGCTGTGCCTCTCTTTTCTGGTTGTTCTTCATGGTTGGTGGTTTCTTCTATCCTTCTGCCTTCGCGGGGATTCTACCACTTGTTGTCGTTGATAACAATCGTGTTATGAGGGTGTTCTTTGTTAGCATCGGTTAACTAAGCTTCAGTCGTAGACGCCCTCCAGCATCCAATTCCCCGAGGCACCCTCGGCCAGTCGGCAGAGCGATCCGTCCTCGAGTTGGATGTCCCATTCCTTCGAAGCCCACTGCCGCTTCTTCTCCCACCAACCGCCAGAGTGGAACCACGGACCGCGTTGGCTGCGGAGTTCTCCACAAATGGGACCACTCACGATCTCGACCGGACGTCTTCCCGAACCGACACGCACATCGATCGCAATCGGAGGTCGGAAGCGCCGGAGCCGGGGACCGATCCGGAAGAGCGCCTCCAACGGAATGGGAAGCACGGGGTCGCCGACTTGCTGCTTCGTCTTTTTCTTCTTCTTCTTCCTAGTGTCGCCCACTTCCTTTTCAGAAAAGCGCGCGAGGTCGAAGCTGTCGGGCCGATGATCGGGAACGCATTCGGGGCGTCCGACATGATCGGGTCCTAACAAGGCCTCAAGTCGCCCGAGGGTTTCGGCGAAGCGGTTTGGATCGCGCAGACTGGAGTCGAACAGATGGAACTGATGCGCGCCGGCTCTTGCGGGGCCGGCTTCGAGGGCGACTCCGGTGATCGGACGCTGGGCGGAGAAATCCTCGAGGTGGGTATGAAGAACGCGGAAGAGGAGTTCGGGATCCCGGCTCGGCTCGGGAATGCGGAAGTCACGCTGGTAGGCGGAACCGTCGGAGAAGCGCAGTGTCAGGGTGACGCGACCGGCGACCAGCCACGCTGCGGAAAGCCGTGCGGTGAGGGTTCCGAGCATGCGCCGCAGAGCAAAGAGCAGCGGTTCCAAGGTATCGACTTCGTAGTCGAGATCGATATCCTGGGAGAAATCGCGCGGCGGACGGACCAGCTTGAGGGGACGTGGTTTTCCGCCGTTGGCGAGGCTGCGGAGCCGGATCGCCTCGCTGCCCAGTCGTTCGGTGGCGGCTTCTCGTGGCAGTGCGGCGAGATCGCCTAGCGTGCGGATTCCCCACAGGTCGAGAATCGCAGCGGTTTCCCCGGAAGGTTCCAGTGCCGATACCGATAACGGCGCGAGGAAGGTGCGGATGTCATCACTGGTGCCGCGGATGACACAAACCGGCTCGGGATGCGCGAGCTTGGCCGCGAGCAGGGCGAGGTCCGGATTGTCGGCGATGCCGATGCGCGCGTGAAGCTGATGCGTTGCCAGTGTGCGGTTCGCGGTTTCGCCGAATCGATGGGCGAGGCTGTTGTCGCTTTCGTCTTTCCCTTTCGCCTTCCGTGCCCATGGACTGCCGAAAAGATCGAGCGTGCAGATGCCCGGTCCGGTGTACTCGAAGTCCGGGGTGAAATTCGAAGCCACCTCCAGCAGCAACTCTCTCGCGATGTCCTCGTCTTCGGCACAGCGGTAGCAGAGATGCAGATCGGCATAGCGCGCCTGTCCTTGGGTGGCCGTCATTCCTGGAACGACGCCGCGCTTCCGTGCCGCTTCGGTAAGTTCGATAATGGGTGCTTTTCCCCGTGCCTTCGCATCGAGGTCGGCGGCGCTTTCATCAAGCAGCGCCACCGGTCGGTCCGCGAGTTCCGGACAGTCCCGGATCATGGCCTGCAGATGGAAGCCAGGCAGATACAGGGTGGCATGCATGTCGGCGTTTCAGGTGCATGTTTTCCCGCGTTCACATCCTGGTAGCGGAAGGTGCCAAATCTCCCGACGGGAAACGGCTGGCCACGCCACTCCCTCGGAACCTTCACAAGTTCCGCTACTCGTCACGAGTGGAGAAGAATATTGTTCATTTGAACATACTTTGCAAGAGCGATGTTTTGGGGGGATTTCAAGCCTCGCTGAAATCGAAAAGTCTTTCGCTCCCGCCGCGGTGCGGTGTGTCGCATTTGGCACGTCGGAAGAATGGTGCGGTTCGACTATGGCACGAAAATGTATCTGGCCACGGGGGTGGTCCCGCATTAACCATAACTGCGTAATTGGCAGGGGTTTCGCGTATTTTCTGTTGAGAATGGCGTGCCCCTTCACTGTTCCATTCAGCAACATGATTCGAATCTCCCATCAACGGTTTCTACTTCCGCTTGTCGGCGCGTCGTCGATGGCGCTGGCGGGTGTCGCCCATGGCGCTCCTTCTTCCGCAGATATCGCGTTTTTTGAGAAAGAGATACGACCGCTGCTGGCGGAGAACTGTTTCAAGTGCCACGGAGGCACGGACAAGAACGGCAAGGTCAAGGTGCGGGCCGGACTTCAATTGATCAGCCGCAAGGGGATTCTCCAAGGCGGTGACCATGGCCCCGCCATCAACGAGAAGGAACCGGCGAAAAGTCTGATTCTCGAGATGGTCAGCTACAAGGATCCGGACCACTCGATGCCGCCGAAGAGCAAGCTGCCCGACGAGAAGATCGCCACACTCAAGAAGTGGGTGGAAATGGGAGCTCCGTGGAACCCCAAGGACGCCAACCGCCTTGTAAAGGTCGAAGAGGAGGAGCACAGCACGACGAAGATCAATGCGACGACGAAGAGCTACTGGTCGCACAAGCCGCTCAAGACGCCCCAAGTGCCGAAGGTGTCTGATCCGGCTTGGCAGAAGAACCCGCTCGATGCGTTTGTCTTTGCCCGACTCGCGAAGAACGGACTGCGTCCGAACGGACCCGCATCCAAGGAAGTGCTCGCGCGCCGTGCCTACTACAACATCACCGGACTCGCACCGACGCCCGAGCAGGTTGCCGAATTCGTGAACGACAAGTCGCCCGACGCGTGGAAGAACCTGATCGAAGAGTTGCTTGAGTCACCGCACTACGGTGAGAAGTGGGCGCGTCACTGGCTCGATGTCGTGCGCTATGCGGAGTCGAACGGTTTCGAGCGCGATTCCGAGAAGGCGCACATCTGGCGATACCGTGACTGGGTGATCAACGCCTACAACAACGATCTTCCCTACGACGACTTCATCAAGCAACAGCTCGCGGGGGACGAACTCGACGAGGTCACTCCCGAGTCGATGATCGCAACCGGCTTCCATCGACTCATGCAATGGGACGACGAACCCGCCGATAAAATCCAGTACCCGTACGACGTGCTTGACGACATCGCTCGCACAACCGCGGAGGGATTTCTGGCCATGACCATCGGTTGTGCCAGGTGTCATGATCACAAAGGCGATCCCGTTCCGCAGAAGGATTACTACAGCTTCCTCGCGTTCTTCCACGGGCTGACCAACCACGGCAAAGGCAACGCGACCGTTGTCGATGTCAGCAAGCTCGGCAATCCGGATGAGCGTCGGCGGATCGAGGAGGAGAAGCAGAAGAAGATTGCCGATCTGACAGCCCGGATCAGCGCCATCGAGAAGATGGCCGTGGAACGGATCGCGAAAAAGGATCCGAAGATCGCAGCCCAGATTTCGAATACTCCGGTTCGCCTGGCCGATCCGATCCTCGTTGCCGATCACCGCTCCCGCATGCAGAAGTGGCACTACACCACCGACAAGCCGGCCGATGACTGGTCGGCGGTCGGATTCCGCGCCGAGAACGCGAAGTGGAAAGAGGGCGTTGCTCCGTTCGGCACGCAGGTTCCGAACGAGAAGGCGAAGACGAAGTGGGATACGAAGGATATCTGGCTGCAGACGACTTTCCAACTCACCACCGTCCCTACTGACCTGAAGATGACGTGCTACCACGACGAGAACATCGAGGTGTTCCTCAACGGTCAGCACATCGCTTCGCGTGGCGGTCATGTCGCGAAGTATGTCGACATTCCCCTCAAGAACGAGGCGGCTGCCGCATTGCAGACGGGGCGCAACGTGGTTTCCGTTCACGTCCGTCAGACGGGTGGCGGACAGTTCTTCGACATGAAGCTCGAGGCTGCGGAGAAGAAGAAGGGCAAGCTCGATTTCGCAAAGCTCACACGCCAGCGGGGGAGGGAAGTCTTCACCGACGAGCAAATGCGGACCTACAAGAAGTTCATTGCCGACCTCAAGAAGATCCGGACACAGCCGTCGGCGGGAGCGGTTCACGCGATGGTCGTCAAGGAGCACGGAACCAAGGCCGGGCAGATGCACGTGCACATCCGAGGCAACGCGAATTCCAAAGGCGAGCCGGTCGGTCTGAGTTTCCCGCAGATTCTTGGCGGTGGGAAAGAGGTGAAGATTCCCGAGCCGAAGGACGGACAGAAATCGACGGGTCGCCGCCGGGTTCTCGCCGAGTGGATCGCCGATCCGCACAATCCGCGCACCGCCCGAGTCGCGGTGAACCGGGTCTGGCAGCAGCACTTCGGAAACGGAATCTGCCCGACGCCGAGCGACTTCGGCTACCTCGGAATGAAGCCGACTCATCCGCATCTTCTCGACTGGCTCGCCACGGAGTTCGTCCGCCGCAAATGGAGTGTGAAAGAGCTGCAGCGGATGATCATGAATTCGAAGACCTACCAGATGTCTTCCCGCGGCCGCGCGGATGCGCTGGAGAAGGATCCGCAAAACAACCTGCTGTGGCGCTTCAACATGCGTCGGCTCAGCGCCGAGGAAATTCGCGACAACATCCTCGCCGCCACCGGGCAGCTGAATCTCAAGATGGGCGGTCCCAGCTTCTTCGCCAAACTCGATCAGGTAGTGCTCGACACCTCCTCGACCAAGGGTGGCAAATGGGGCAATTCGCCGGTCGAGGAGCAGAACCGTCGCGCCGTCTACGGCAAGGTGAAGCGCTCGTTGAAGGATCCGATGATGACCGGCTTCGACTTCGGCGACACCGACGCGCCTTGTCCCGTGCGCTTCGTCACGACCGTGCCCACCCAGGCGTTGAACATGCTCAACAGCACCTTCCTCAACGAGCAGGCCGTCCTTTTCTCGAAACGGCTGGGCGAGGAAGTCGGCGGCGACCTCACCGCCCGGATCAAGCGTGGCCTCGCCCTCGCCACCGGTCACGAGCCCTCCTCGGAGCAACTCGCCATGGGCCAGAAGTTCATCGACGAAATGAAGAACAAGCACCAGATCACGGAGGAGGTTGCTTTCGAGCGCTTCTGTTTGCTCGTGCTCAATCTGAACGAATTCGTGTATATTGACTAACCGCCGAATTGGCTTTCACCCACCATGAAGACACCAAGGAACACCTTCTGCCATCGCATGAACCGTCGCGAAACGCTGACGACACTCGGCGGCGGCTTCACTTCGCTTGCGCTCACCGGCATGCTTGCCAAAGACGGCTTCTTCTCGACGGCGAACGCGGCGACGAGTTTTGCCAATCCGCTGGCGCCGAAGAACCCGGTCCTCCCCGGCAAGGCGAAGAGCGTGATCTTCCTCTTCATGTACGGCGGGCCAAGCCACATGGACACGTTCGACTACAAGCCGGATTTGTATCCGCTCGACGGGAAGACCATCGAGGTGAAGACCTTCGGCCGAGGCGGCCACAAGAAAGGCGGCCGCGTCGTCGGACCGAAGTGGAAGTTCAATCAGTACGGCGAGTGCGGAAAATGGGTCTCCGATCTTTTCCCCCACGTCGCGACCTGCGTCGATGATATCGGATTCATCCATTCGATGACCGCGGATTCGCCGATCCACGGCAGCGCGATGCTAATGATGAACAGTGGCTCGCTCATCAGTGGGAAGCCGTCGCTCGGCTCCTGGGTCAACTACGGGCTCGGCAGCGTGAACGAGAACCTTCCCGGTTACGTCGTCATGCTCGACCGCACGGGCGGACCGATCAGCGGTGCCAAGAACTGGACCTCCGGCTACATGCCCGCGAGCTACCAGGGCACGGTCTTCCGCTCGCAGGGAACTCCGATTCTCAATCTGAAGAACAGCAAGAACATGCCGGTCGACCAGCAGCAGACGTTGTTGAACTACCTGAACCGTTTCAACGAGAAGCATCAGGAGTCGCGGCTCGACAACTCGAACCTCGCAGCCCGTATCGCCAGCTACGAACTCGCCTACAAGATGCAGGCGAACGCGCCAGAGGCCATCGATGTGGACAGCGAGCCGGAGCACGTGAAGAAGCTCTACGGCCTCGACGGCTCCCGCACGGACGATTTCGCGCGGAAGATGATCCTGTCCCGCCGACTGGTCGAGCGTGGCGTGCGCTTCATTCAGGTGTATTCCGGCGGTCACCACAACGACAATAACTGGGACGCCCACGGCGATCTGGAGAACAACCACAACAAACACGCCGGGAACACCGACAAGCCGATCGCCGGTCTGCTCAAGGACCTCAAGCAGCGCGGCCTGCTCGAAGAGACGCTCGTCGTCTGGGGCGGGGAATTCGGTCGCCAGCCCACCGCCGAATACGCGAAGGGAACGGGTCGCGATCACAACGCCTACGGCTTCACCATGTGGATGGCCGGAGGCGGCGTGAAGGGCGGCACTAGTGTCGGTGAGACCGACGAACTCGGCAGCAAGGCCGTGACGAACCGCTACCACGTTAAGAACCTCCACGCGACGATTCTTCAGCTCATGGGGCTGGACCCCAACAACCTGAGTTTCTTCTACAACGGTCTCGACCAGAAGCTCGTCGGTGTCGAAGGCGCGGAGTCGATCACGCAGTTGATCGCGTGATCCGGTTCTTCGGGCGGATTCTTCTCGTTGCGGCTCTGTGTGGAGTCTGCGCCGAGGCGAAGGCCGAGGAATCGACGCTACGTATCGTCAGCTACAACGTCTGGTACGGGTTCACCAAGAAACCGGAGCCGCGGTACTCCACTTGGCGGACGTGGATGGCCTCGCAGAAGCCGGACGTAGTCTCGTTGCAGGAACTGAACGGCTATACCGAGGAAAAGCTCGCGGCCGATGCCAAGGCATGGGGCCACGAGCACAGTTTATTGCTGAAGCGAGACGGATTCCCGACCGGCTTCACTTCGAATAAACCCATCACTGAGATCAAGCGCATCCGCGAGGGCATGCACCATGGGCTCCTGCGCTGCAAGTCCCACGGCATCTACTTCTACGTCATTCATTTCCACCCCAGCGATCACGAGCATCGCATCCGGGAAGCCCGCATCCTGCAGAAAGACGTGAAGTCGTTGCCCGAGAAGAATCCGCGGGTTGTTCTGGTGGGCGACTTCAACGGATTCTCGCCCCACGACAAGAATCACTACGACAAAGACACCGTGCTCGAGCCGTTTTTCAAGAGGCTCGATGCGAAGTGGAAACAGAAGAACCTCAATGCCGAAGGCAAGCTCGACTACCGCGGCCTCGAGGAAATCGCGAAGTACCAGAATGTCGACCTCGTGCAGAAATTCCGAACGGATTTCGTCGGAACCTTTCCCACGGAGCTGCGTCGCGAGGAGGACCACGGGAGCGACCGGCGCCTCGATTATGTGTTTGTCAGCTCAAACCTCCTGTCGTCCGCGAAGTCAGCGAAGATCATCCGTGACAATACCACTGCGATGATCTCGGATCACTATCCTGTCATCGCCGAGTTTTCCTTGAGCGGTGAACAGTGACACCCTCCACTACCCGGCAGCGCAGTCTTCGAGGTCGTAGTAAAGCTCCTGAACATCATCATCCATTCCCTCTCTGATCGTGATGATCATCTCGTAGCTCTTTGGAGGAGATTTCAGGATGGCCACCGATCCTTGAATGGTTTTCTCGGCGATCATATACCATCCGAACAGCGTCGGTTCCTCGACGGGCTCCGCGACGATCTCCTTCGCGTCGAAGCTCTGCCCGATGTGGTAGCCGACCCTCACGTTCTTCGCCCCATGCTTCCTCGTGGCCTTGCGCGCCGCTTCGTAGGTTCCTGGAGCCACTCTGAAGAAGCAGTAATCCCGCTCCAATCCCATCGCGTCGATGGCCGCCGGTGATAAGAGATTCTTCGCGCGATCCCGACCGACATGAACACGCCACTCACCGGAAATGCACTGGACCACGATGGATTCTGGTTGCACATCCGCCTCCGCCCTGCCGTCGATCTCCGATATCTGTACGCTGCCCGCTTGAATAGTACAGGAGATCCCAAGTTCGTGCTCGGCGTTCTCCGCCCAGGTGAGCGAGTCGGCAACCCCAAGTTCCTCCGAAAGCCCGTCGAGGACGCTTTTGACCGCCCCGGGTTTGGCGCTCCCTCGGCCGACTGAAACCGTTCTCCCGAATTCGCGTGCGTAGACGTTCACTCTCGTCCGTCTGCCGGCGAAAGCGAAACACTCGAAGGCCCAAGGACTTTGGAAGTCTTCGAGAAGCGGCCAGAACCAATGATAGTCGCGTTGCGCATGGATGGTAACGTCGAGCGAGTCGAGGTGATTGTAGAGCAGAGGGAGTTCTTCAACGTCAACATCGACCGCCAGGTCATTGTCGTATCGAAACACACCCTCTCGCAGTTCGAGTCGTTTCGACAATTTTGCGAGTCTGTTGGCGGGGATCTCGGTGCTGCGTCTGACGTAATGCCGCATGCCAAATCCTATCACAGAACTGATATTCTCGTTCGCTGAGAACGCAAGCTTTCCCCGGTCCAAGGAACGTGCCATACTGCGCCGATTTTTCCTGTCATGAGCATCCCGAAAAGAACGTTGGGCAACACTCTCTACGATGTGTCGGAGATCGGGTTCGGGGCGTGGGCGATTGGTGATGCGTGGGGTGAACTGGTGCCTGAAGAGCAGGCGAAAGACGCGTTGCATGCGGGGATCGATGCGGGGATGAACTTCATCGACACTGCGGATGTCTACGGAGCGGGCCGATCGGAAACACTGATCGGCGAGGTGCTGAAGGAGCGGAAGGAGCGCATCTACGTTGCCACGAAGATGGGGCGCGGACCGGGATGGGACGATGGCTACGAGGCGATGGAGAAGGCGGCAGCGGACGCCATCGATAGACTTGGCGTTGATTGCTTGGACCTCGTGCAACTTCACTGCATTCCCACCGAGACACTGATGGCCGGGAGGGCGTTCGAGAATCTCGAGAAACTCAAGGGCAAGGGGCTGATCCGCCATCACGGCGTCAGCGTCGAGACGATTGAGGAAGCCTTGTTCTGCATCCGCAGCAGTCCGGCGGTCACGATTCAGGTGATTTTCAATATCTACCGGCAGCGCGTCATCAAGGAGTTGCTGCAAGCGGCGGCGGTGAACAAGATGGGTGTCATTGTCCGAGTTCCCCTGGCGAGTGGTCTTCTGGCCGGGAAGTTCAACAAAGATCACCAGTTCGAGAAGCGCGACCACCGCGGATTCAATGCGAATGGAGAGATGTTCAACGTTGGTGAGACCTTCGCGGGTGTTGGGTTGGAAAAGGGTGTCGAGTTTGCTGATGAGATCCGCGGAGTCCTCGCCGACGAAAGCCCGGATGCGACCCTTGCGCAGAAGTCCCTGCGGTGGATCCTCGATCACGACGCCGTCAGCACGGTGATTCCGGGTGCGAAGTCAGCCGAGCAGGCTCGAGAGAATGCGGGTGCCTCATCGCTCAAGCCGCTGAGTGAATCCGCTCACACGAAGCTTTCGGACTACTATTGGAATTCGATTCACGATCATGTGCGGGGTGTTTACTAGAGTCGCGCTCGCGTTGGCGGTGCTCTGCTCTTCTGCCATCGCGCAGGGAGAGGAAGCGGCGCTCGTCTTCCATGTGACCGAGATCGACAAAATTCGTGCCGCCAAGGGAAAGAAAGCGACCGTGCGCGGTAAGGTCGTGCGCGCGGGGAAGTCGAAGAATACAGGAACCAATTTCCTCAACTTCGAGGTTGCCGACTTCACGGTCGTCACCTTCGGTCGTGACTTGAAGAACTTCACGAAAGGCGAGCCGGCGGACGTCTACAAGGACAAGTTCGTCGAGGTGACGGGCGAGATTGCGTTTTACAAGGAGAACCCGCAGATCGTTCTCAAATCGCCAGACCAGATCAAGATCTCGGAGGAAAAGCCGCCGCCGGCCAAGGAAGAACCCGAGTCGAAGCAGAAGGAAACCGGGCCGGATGGCGCAGCGAAGAAGGAAGACAAGCCGAAGAAGGTCGATCCTCGCAAGTACTTCAGCGACTAGCTAACTAGAGCACCGACTTCATCGCCGTGAGTTCCAGTCGGTCGGCGACGTTCTCGGCGACGTCCGAGAGATGTGCGATGCGTCCGAGTGCCGCCTTTAGGTGGCGCTTTTCGCTGAGGTCGAAATCGGAACCGTTGAAGATCGCCACGGTGAGGTCCCACTCGAGATTGTCGACGCGGGATTCGGCAATGCTCACCTCGTGGGCGTGTTCGCGGATCTTCCCGATCCCTCCCTTGGGCTTGAACATCGCCTTGGTGGCAGCGCGGAGTGCTTCGATCACGCCGAACGACTCCCGGACCACTTCCACGAATGCGGCCTTGAAACCTTCGGGAATCGACGGCTTCTCACCTAGGAAGAATGCGGCGCAGGATTCGGCGGCATTGGGCACCTTGTCCAGTGATTCGATGATCGAGAAGATGTCGCCGCGAATAAGCGGGAGATACGCGCCGGAGAACAGCAGGTCGCCGATCTCCCTGCGCGCTTCATCGGCGGCGGTTTCAAGGTCTCCGCATCGCTTCTGCGCCGTCGAAGCGGCCTCGATATCATCTTCGAGGTAGGCAAGCACTGCCGCTTCGCCAGCGGCGACACATTCAGCTGCCGTATCCAAGTATTCCAAAGCGAGGGAGCTAACCTCTTTCTCTTTTTTGAAGATTTTCATCCCGAGGATGTCCATTGAAGCATGGCGCTTAATAGCCGGTAGAGCAAACACGAGAAAAGCGCAGCGCAGGCTGGGGCCAATACCCATCCAGTGACGATTTCGACAATTTTCCTGCCGCTCACGGCGCGGGCGCCTTTGGTGAGACCGACTCCGATGACGGCTCCGACGACGGCTTGAGAGGTGGAAACCGGAATTCCCAGAATGGAAAAGAGATGAACTCCGGCAGCTGCGGATGCCTGTGCGGCGAACGCGCCACCCATATCGAGCGGCGTGATCGTCTTACCCACCGTGTCAGTAACGCGTTGTCCGAAGGTCAAGGCTCCCACGGCCATGGCGACACCGCCGAGCAGTGCGAGGTAGAATCCGTGATCAGGGAAGCGGTTCAGGAGCGGCCCTATGGCGTTTCCCACATCGTTTGCTCCGAGGGAGAAGGACACATAACAGGCGGCGATGACGACGAGGACCGCGAGAGTTCGCGATCCTTGGAGCATGCCTATCCGGCGCATGACTTTGCCGAGGACGATGTAGACGATGAAGGCGAGAATGAGGCAGAGGATCGGACTGATCAGCCAGCAACCCATGATCTTCCAAAGCACGGCGGTTTTCACGTAGCCGCCCTCGAAGCCGACGATGCCGATGCCGACTCCGGCGACGCCGCCAACAATGGCTTGGGAAGTCGAGACCGGGACGCGGGTAAAGGTTGCGAGGGTGACAAAGAGTCCCGCCGAGAGCAGGGCAACGAAAATGGCGAGATCGGGAAGGCGCTTGTCCGGGAAGTGATCGGCGAGTTTGGGAGGCGCTTCCCTGTCGTTCGCCTTTTCGTAGTCCTCGGGTGAGGTGATGATAATTCCCTTGCCGACCGTTTTCATCACGTGATGGCCCTGCAGGGTGCCGCCGAGGATCACACAGACGCCCATGAGGATCGCCGCCTTTCTGTAGGCCATGACACGTGCGCCCACCATGGTGCCGATGCAGTTCGCGGCATCGTTGGCACCGATATTCCAGCCGACATAGAAGCCGACGAGTATCAGGATCATCGCCCAGAGAAGCATGCTTGCAGAGTTGGCCGGCGAGGGTTGTCCGGCGTAGTCGCTCCATCTTCTATCTTCGGCGGAGCGGCTTCAATGGCAAAAAGAATCTTCGGGGATCAGAGAAGCTTTTCGACGATGTGGGCGATGGTGGTTCGCGATTTTTCGATACTCTTGACCATCTTCCGCACGCTTTTGTTGTGCGTGCGCTCTTTCATGATGTCGTGACTGCGCTGGAAGCAGCCCCATTCCAGAATCCGGATGCGCACATGCCGTGCCCCCCACTGATTCATCGAAGAGCGCGTCGGCCGGTAGAGATCGATCGTGTTCCTGCCGACGAGGGCGGATCCGTAGTCTTCGACGACGTAGACGCA
>CAJIAN010001084.1_pt1 | contig 18686 bp, 14 predicted proteins | sample 9199061 | NCBI WGS metagenome assembly CAJIAN01 (sample SAMEA7708264, study PRJEB35096) | sediment metagenome | biome: marine neritic benthic zone biome [ENVO:01000025]; feature: sediment [ENVO:00002007]; material: shallow marine sediment [ENVO:03000034] sea grass bed [ENVO_01000059] ...
CCCGCGACTCCGCTGCCAATCACCAAGAAGTCAAATTCGTGCATGCTAACTGAGTTCGAGATTGTCGATCAGTCGGGTTTCCCCGAAGTAGACTGCCGCCGCAATCAGCGTGTCGCCAGTCGCATCTTCGACTGGTTGCATGGTCTCCGCATCAGCGACTTCGACGTAGTCGACACGGGCCAGCGGCGCACTCTGCCGGATCGTGCTCACCACGCGCTGCCGTAGTGAAGCGCTGTTGGTGTCTCCGGCCTCGATCTGTTCCCTGGCTTCCAGAAGCGCCGCACGCATCGCCGGCGCTTGGGCGCGTTCCTTCTTGTTCAGATGTGCATTGCGCGAACTCATGGCGAGACCGTCTTTCTCGCGCACGGTTTCCACGCCTCGGATCTCGATGTAAAGATTCAGATCGCGAACCATTCGCCGGATCACGGCAAGCTGCTGGTAGTCCTTCTTTCCAAAGACGGCGATCTCGGGAAGGATGAGGTTGAATAGTTTGAGGACGACCGTGCAGACCCCGTCGAAATGCCCGCGTCGGCTTCGTCCCTCCATGAACTTTGCGATGCTCGATTCGGATACGGCGATGCTCGCGTCAGCGGCATACATGTCATCGGCCTCGGGATGGAACACAACGTCGGACCCGGCGGCGCCGCATTTCGCCACGTCGGCTTCGAGATCGCGAGGATATGATTTCAGATCGTTCTCTTCACCGAATTGCATGGGATTCACGAAGACACTCGTGACCACCGATCCGACATCGCCGGCAAGCCGCCGGGCTTCCTCGATGAGCGCGACATGGCCTGCGTGCAGCGCTCCCATGGTCGGGACGAGGACGCTGGGCGCGGCGCCGCGCCAGACGGCCATTTCATCGACGGACTCGATCAATTCCATGACAGAACGCTAGGATATCAGGAACGCCTTGAGAAGCCCGAACGCAGCTCCCGAAGCGAGGTGGCCTTGAGTGCCAGAGCGAGTGCTCCGTAGATGGCCATGCCTGCCGCGACAAGCACAGCGAGCGCGAGCACCCGAAGCCAACCCCCGGCGCTGACCCATCCGTCGAGGAGCTGGGAGAATCCCCACACCGCGAATCCCATCGCAGCGCTGGCGGCAACGATCCGAAGAATCCGCGACTTGAGTTGGGCGTCCATGTGAACCTCCCCGCGCAGACCGAAGGCGAGCAACATGACGTTCACCCACGCGGCGATCGCGGTCGCGATGGCGATGCCGACGTGCTTGAAATGCGGAAAGAGAATGAGGCTGAAGGCGATGTTCACCACCACCGTGATGGCGGCCATGTACATCGGGCGCTTCGTGTCTTCGCGGGCGAAGTAGCCGGGCTGGAGCACCTTCACCAACACGTATCCCGGCAGTCCGGCGGCGAATCCGGCGAGCGTCAGGGCAGTCTGCACGGTGGCCTCGGGCGAGAAGTTTTTCCGCTCGAAAAGAACCGCGATGATTGGTTCGGGGATGATCAGCATGGCCACGGCGGCGGGAAGGGTGACGAGCAGTGCGAGTTCGACACCGCGATTGAGCGTCGTCCAAGCGTCGTTCTCCTTGCCGCCACGCAGCTTGCGGGTGATTTCGGGGAGGAGGACGACACCCATGGCGATGCCGATCATCCCGAGAGGCAGTTGATAGACCCGTTCCGAGAAATAAATGTAGGTGTTGGCACCGTCCTCGCGAGAGCCGATCCATGTTCCGAAGAAAAGATTGATCTGCTGGACGCCGGCGGCGGCGATGCCCGGCAGCATCAGGATGAACAGCCGTTTGATTCGAGGGGTGATGGTCGGTTTGACAAGTCGAACGGCCATTCCACTGCGCCGACAGTTCACCCAGAGGGCGAACAACTGTGCCCAACCGGCGGCGAACACGCACCACGCAAGGACGTGGCTGACGCCGTTGGGATCTTCTTTGAATCCAAGCATGGGAACGGCAATGGTGAGACCGCCAAGGAAGATGAGATTCAGCAGCACCGGAGCGAATGCCGGCATGGCGAAGATCTTCAGCGTGTTGAGCACCCCACTGAGGTGCGCTGACATCGCCATGCAGAGCAGATAGCTGAAAGTGATGCGGGTCAGCCCCACCGTAAGTTCGAATTTCTCGGGGTACTCCTTGTAGCCTGCGACGAAGACGCCCATGATCCACTCCATTCCGGGGATCGCGATGAGGGTGCCGATGCCGAGGACGAGGGCGAGGATAGTGAGCGCGCGATTCGCGAACTCGACTGCGGCCTTCTCGCCTTTCTCTTCGAGTTCGCGGCCGAACAGCGGAACGAACGCCGCGTTGAAGGCGCCTTCGCCGAAGATTCTCCGGAACATATTGGGGAATCGGAATGCGGCCACCCACGCCTCGGAGGCGTTGGATTTTCCGAGGAAACCGGCGACAAGCACATCGCGAACGAATCCGAGAACGCGGCTCATCGCCGTGAACCCGCTCACCGTCGCCATGGATTTCAGCATCGCCATCTAGGTGTAGCGGAACTCGTGAGAATTCCGATGGGAGTGTTGTCGTCCTCGCGCCACGGAATTTTCACGAATTCCGCGACGTGGATGCCTTTCCTGGTGAATCTCAATCACAGGCATCCTAATACGTCGATGCCCGGCGCAATCTTTCCATGATGGCGACTCCAAGTCCGCGCTCGGGGACGGGTTCGGCGATGATTTCGTCCACGCCCGCCTCGTCGAGCTCTCGGAGGAGAAAGAACAGGCGCACGGCGGCTTCGGCGACCTTTCCGGATCCGGGACTCAGCACCGCAGTCTTCTCGTAGTCCGCCAACTTCAAGTAACCGTCCTTGTTCTTCCCGCGGTAGCTGAGAAGCGCGTATCGTCTTCCGTCGATCGGTGTGAAATCACCTGGCTTCTCAAGCAGACGAAGCGGAGTCCTCGGCGCGTAGTGGCTGTCCAATTGCCCGGGGGCCTCGATTTCAGGCGGCGGATCTCGCTGCTGGAGAACCACTTTCCCAAAGCGCTGAAGATCCTCTTTGGTGACCGGCCCGGCGCGTAGGACGTGGAGCAGGGGTTTGGGACTCGCCGCTTCGATTCGAATGATCGTCGACTCCAGACCTTCCCAGCATCCGCCACCGTCGACGATAAGGGGGATGCGACCGCCGAGTTCCTTGTCCACCGCACGGGCGGACGTCGGGCTGATACTGCCAAACCGATTCGCGCTCGGAGCGGCGATGGGCGATGCGAGTTCGCGGGCGATCTTCTTGAAGATCGTGTTGCCGCTCATGCGCACGGCGACGGTGTCGAGACCCGAGGTGACGATGTCAGGAACGGCGTCCTGTTTCGGGAGAACGAATGTTAGGGGGCCGGGCCAGAACTGTTCCATGAGCCGACGCACGGTCTTCTCGATGTCGGAAGGGACGTTTGCAACCTGGTCGAGGGCCTTGCGCTCGGGCAGATGCACGATGAGAGGATCGAACGACGGGCGTTCCTTGACCTCGAAGATGCGGGCCACTGCGTCCGCGTTGAAGGCATCGGCGGCCAGTCCGTAGACGGTCTCGGTGGGGAGGGCGACGACCTCTCCGCGGCGCAACAATTCGACCGCGCGACGCACCGCAGCGGTCTCCTCTTCGGGACTGCCGGTCGGCGCGATTTCGGTAGTCATGAACGGACGAGAGCGAACAGCCTGTAAATTTGCAGAAATGGCAGTAAGGTCAAACGCTATCGCCGAACCGCCCATGTCCGAGGAGCCCGCAGAGAAACCCCGAAACGTTGTCCTCGTCGGATTCATGGGGGCGGGGAAGTCGAGTGTCGGCAGGCGCGTTGCCGATAGCCTCGGGCTGTACTTCGTCGATACCGATGATCTGATCGTCGACCGCGCCGGGAAGCCGATCCCACAGATCTTCGCTGACGATGGGGAAGAGGCGTTTCGCGATCTGGAAACCGCTGTTCTGGAAGCCTGCGCCGATGAAGACGACGGGAAGGTATTCTCAACCGGAGGGGGAATCGTCCTGCGTGAGCGGAATCGGGACCTACTGGGTCGTCTGGGATTCGTCGTCTGGCTGCGTGCATCCGAGGCGGGGATTTGGGAGCGGGTGAAGAACAATCGTGAGCGGCCGCTGCTGCAGACGGAGAATCCCCGGGAGACCATCCGGCTTATGATGGCGGATCGCGATTCGCTCTACGAGGATGCCTGCGATATCAGGATTGACACCGACGACCTCGATCTCGACGAGACGGCATACGGAATCGTCGAGAGCGCGCGCGTGGTGTTCGGAAATGCGGGATGATGATCAATCAGTCAGAGAACGTTCCGATGAACTCTCCGTATCCGAGTTTTTCGAGCTTCTGTTCAGGAATGAACCGGAGCGATGCGGAATTGATGCAGTAACGTAATCCGGTTGGTGCCGGGCCATCGGGAAAGACATGGCCGAGATGTGAGTCCGCGGTCTTCGAGCGCACCTCGATCCGTTGCATGAACAGACTGTTGTCTTCGACTTCCACGATTTCCTCTTCCTTGATCGGCTTCGAGAAACTGGGCCAACCAGTCCCCGAATCGAATTTGTCCTTCGATGAGAAGAGTGGTTCCCCGGAGATGATATCCACGTAGATACCATCCCCCTTGTTGTCCCAGTATTCGTTGGTGAAGGCGCGTTCGGTTCCGTGTTGCTTGGTGACCTTGTACTGCAGGGGCGTGAGTGTCTCGCGCAACTCGGCATCGGTCAGGGACTTGTAGCTGTTCCGGTGCCGGTCCGTCTCGTTCTCGCGGGACTCGATCTGCGACCTCGCCTGCGTGGCATTCGAGCGATTCACCACCGCAATGATGATGGCGGTGATGGCGAGTCCGAGCCCGAGAGATCCAAGTATCAGTCTGGTCTTTTTCATGATGATTTCGTCGCGTGCGTCGGTGATTCCTTACAATCAGAATGGATCGTCGTCATCTTCGACGAACGGGTCGGCTGGTGGTTCTGGTGCTTTCGGCGCAGGTGGTGGCTCTTTCGTCAGGCGTTGCCCTCCGAACGGTCCGTCGACTTCCCGCACTTCGGAGCCGTGGGATTCGCTCATGACGAGGATCGCGAAGGACGCGATGTCCTCGATCTCCGCCGCGCCGGAGCCGGAGTTCAGGCTGGCGTAGTCGAATTTCCCACGCAGGTCGGTGTAGCCGTCCTTGAAGAAGAAGGGATCCTTCCGGTCGGCCTCGCGGTGGAGCGCGTACACCTTGACGTAGGCTTTGCTAACCGGAGCGCCGGTCTTGGCATGGGTCACGCGTAGCCTTCCGTAGGCCTTGGCGATCGCAACGTTGAGTTCGTTGTCGAACACATTCGCGGTCTTCTTTTGTCCGCCACCGGTGACCTCGACGAGCACATCGCTCTGATGGAATCGCTTGGGCAATGGAATGTCCGTGGTCCCTCGTTTCTCTTTCAAGACAACCCGCTGGCTCTCGTTCGGATCGACGAAAGAGAATCGTCCCTGATCACTCTTGAGAAACGGATTTGCCGAGAAGAGGAACTCCAAGTCCATCTCGTAGTAGTTGACTGTGACTTCCTTCAGGTTGCGGTGTGCGAGCCGGATCGTCTGATTCTCCACCTTGAATTCGAAGCCCGGCTGCGAACTCGCGATCTCCTCGTGCTGTTGTTCCCGGTTTTTCTCGTCATGCACCACAGGAACGACCGCCTGCCGGGCCTCTTCCGCCTGACTGATCACGCTCGCGAAGCGCGCTCTCCAGCGGTCCACGGGATGATCCTTGTAGGAACCCGCGATTCGGAGGGCTTCCTCGGGATCGCTTTGCGAAAAGGCGAGGTAGCATGCGCAGTAGTCGTATTGGAGACGCGCCGCGAGTTTTTCGCGGTCAATGGCCTCGAAAAGCGGAATCGCATCCTCGACGCGATCCTGGAGAAGCAGGTAGTAGACAAGCGATAGCCGATCGCCGTCGGTAAGTGCCGAAGCGGGCTTGTGAGCGAGCAGCCTGAGGAGGTGCTTCACCTGCTCGGCGAGCGCCGGATTGAGTATCTCGTGATGCCCTCCCAGCGGATGGGCGCGGGCGTTCACAAACGGATCGTAGTCGAGATGCTCGTAGAGTTGACGCACGGCGGGATCGAAATCGAGAACCGCTCCGTCGTGCCATGCATCGCTCCATTCCGGGTCGAGATGATCATTCGTGATGAATTGTCGGATGACGTCCTTTGAGCCGTGCAACAATCCGAAGATATAGAGATCGTGCGAGTAGGTCTGGCGCTGGCGCAGAATCGCGATCGCCGATTCGAAGAATGCCTTGTCCTTGAGCCGCCAGAACATCCGTTCGAGATCGATCCGATGGAGATTGGCGGTTTTCAGGAATTCGAGGACCTCGTCCGCACTCCCGAACTGTGAGATGTCGCTCCACGATTTGCGATCGATCTCCGTGCGCCTGTTGCGAACCTCGAAGCTGAAGGCCGGAGATGAGGTGAGGACGTCGCGCTCGTTCGATACCTGAACGGGATACTGGGTGAATTTGCCGCTTGTCGGGAAGTAGAAGAAGCATTCGCGGTTTCCCGCCGAGAACGGCGGGATGTTCAGGGGATCGGTGTGCGTCTTGAGGCCTGCGCTGACGGGCAGGGCGCCTTCTGGAATCTGGATCAGCAAGTCGACCTGCTCTTCGACATCGGAAGGATTGGTCACGACGATCTGGCACCCGTAGACGACGCCTGTGAGAAACTCGCTGCCCTCGAGGAGAATCTTCGTGCGCTTGGTATTGCCGACGTGGTGGAAGCGGTCGTCAGCTCGGAAAAAGTGGCGAGCGACCATCAGGGGGCTTTCCGCTTTCTTCGCGGGAACGAACTGCCGGTGGAAGACGATGGCGTTCCCGGCCGCGGTGAGTTCGATGGCGTCATTCTTGGCGACGCTTTGGTGCGTTGGCGATTCGAAGGGCAGATCGAGCAGGGCGAGGGCGAGCAGCGATTCCGTTCGGTTGCTGGAAGCGAAGGCAAAGTTCGAAGAGAGCAGCGGAAACTCATCAGTGTTTGCCACATCGAGCCAGAAGCGGTTGCCTTCCACGAGGGCTCGCCCGTGTTGTGCGATGGGTAGTTGGTAGTAGTTGTTCTCCGCCCACTCGCTGACGCCATCGAGCTTCTGATAGAAGCGCGCGACCGTGCCGCGATTGTCCGCATCCCATGCTGGTGTCGCCGGCGTCATCGGGAAGCCGCCGAAGGGATCGTCCGATGGGGCGAATGGATCATCGAGAGCCGCGCCTCCGCCATCGGAAGCGAACGGATTCGCGATGCCGGTGATCGGGGTGCCTCCGGATGAGAATGCGCGACCGGGCGATTGAGACGTGGTGAATTGCTCGACCAATTCCATATTCGCCTGGGTGTTGCGCACGATCAGAGTGCTCGTCTGGGGTTGGAAGACTGCCGACGCTCCCTCGGGAAAGACGATTCCCATGCTTTCCAAGATTTCACGGGCGGTCTTCCGAGCTTGGCTCTGCCCCGACATCAGAAAGTCGGGCGGCACCCGGAACGTGCGCGTGAACAGGTCGGTGCCGGTGTCCCACTGAGGTGTGATGACAATGGCGTAGGGCTCGACCTTGTACTTCAGGCCGGCGAGTTCGGTGACATAGCGCAGGACTTCCGAAAGGGGGACGTTGGAGAGCTTGAGAGTGATCGGACTTCCGGCCGGTTCGGCGATTCCTCCCGGGGCCACCTTGTTTCGCAGGATGAAGCTGATGCCTTTTCTCGATGGATCGGTTTCCATCGGATCGTGCTCGATCGCTTTTTGCCTGAGAAACTCGATGGCCTCCTCGACGGTCGCGTCCTCGAAGTCGATCGATGGAATGATGATGTTGTCGATTTTCCGGCGGTTGTAGGCTCTGCCGCTGGATTCCACATCGTCCAACTCGCCGAGAGCCGCATGCAGGGATCCGGCTCCATCGCGCGACATCGCCTGGGCGCCGATTGCGAATCCGAAAAGCGAGGTTTCGAGCATGCGTTGATCCGGCAAGGTGTCGAGGTAATCACGGAGATCGCGTTGGGTTGCGGGTCTGCTGTCGGCGAGCTTGCCCGCGAGGAGCACGCGCTCGGCGGCGTTCAGTCCGAGATACCGCCATTCCTCCAGCCACGGTTCCATGTCATCACCCAGCAGATAGTGATCGAGGAACGTCTTGTCCTTCTTGTTCTGCAGATACGGTCGCACGACTGAAGCGAAGAAGTCGGGATCCTTGAGCGAGAGGAAGAAGTTCAGCTCGTGGCAGGCGAACTCCGAGTAGTGCTCGCGTTTCTCCCCGATGGAAAGATCCGCCCAGTCCGCGAGGAACCAGAAATCGTCGAGATCTTTTCCGAGCGCATCGAACAGGGCGAGCACGCCACCAATGTTGTCGTAGATCTCGAAGGCCGAGGCCGTGGCATTCTTGAGTTGCAGCTTGTCGCCTTGGCGGAGCACAGAAACCGCATTGTGTTGCACGAATCTTCCGTTGGGATCGAGTTGCTGCTTTCCGAGAAGACGCCGGTCGCGCCGTTGGATATCCTCTCCTTTGATCACAATCATCCGACTTGCGGAGCTGTGGGCGTTTTGGGCAAAGATGCGAATGATGGGGCGACCACGGAGATCGACCCGTGGGATGCTGACCAGTCCGTTTTTGTCGGGTGTGAGGTTGTAGAGAACCGGCGAGGGATAGCGGATGAAGTCGAGGTTGTTTGTCGATTGGTTGTAGATCTGCGCGTAGTCGATGCGCTCCCGGTCGCGCTTCGAGTCCCCCTTCTTCCCCGTGGAAAGCCAGCCCGATCCCGCTCCAATCCCATCCGCGGGCGTCGAGGATTCCACTTCCGACCATGGATTGAGCAGCAGTCCGGGCCGTGGGAGCATATTCCCCGGAAAGACCTTCCGGTTGCGTCGCTCGAGGATGTAACGGTACTCGTCCCCGAGGATCCGACCGGATGCGTAGCTCGCCGACCGGGAATGGGCGAGCCGCTGACGCACGTAGGCAGGCGGAGTCGGCCAGAGGTTGGCCCCGAGGTTCGGCTCCTTGGACTGCGGAAGGAAATGCGTGGCCGCGACGTGAACGCGCGTTGCAGGGCCCGCGTTGGCCAGCTGGACGCTGATCGAATTCTCACCCGCCTCGATTTTCTCGATCTGCACGGGGACGGTGTGCGGGGCGGGCACGACCCACTGCCGCCCGAGCACATGTGCGCCGACCCGCGTTCCCGGCAGAACGCGCAAGAGGGTGTCGATGGATCGGTCCGGCGAGTGGAGGTGGAACTCGCCGATCTGAAGACCGGAGACGACGAGATAGCCTTTCTCCCGCCGCAAGTTCTTCCCGGCGTCGCGCGCATAGCCACCGGCGCGCTTTTCGTAAAGCGTCGCCACCTTTGCGCTTTCGGGTGAACTTACCGCGAGTCGGAATTCGGCGCCGCTCTCGAGATGGACAACGTCGGGATTTGAATTGCGGTTCCTGGGCAGCTTGAAATCCCATCGCTCAAGCGGCGAATCTCCCATCGCCGCGGTGAGGGTCACGATGGAATCCAGCTTGCCGAGTTCGACCCGTCCGTTCGCATTCGTGCTGAGCGTGACTCGCCGGACGGAAGTGAAGCGCTCGTGCCAGAACCAGAATTCGAGTTCGCGATTCGCGATCGGTTCTCCGTTGCGACCGCGAAGTTCGAAGGTGTGATCCCCTTTCGCCGATTTGGTGAAGAAGCCCTGGGCGATTCGGTCGCTGGATTCGATCTCGTTCGCGGTGAACTCGCGCGTCGAGCTAATGCGGGCTTCCTGACCACCGAGCGAAAGTTGCCCGACGGTGCCTTCGAGGCGGAGGTTCAGTGTGTGGAGCCGCGGGGGAACGGTGAATGTGTGAACTGTCTCTTGGGTTTCGGAGAGCTCGAGATCGCCGACCCGGTCGGTGGTCTCAGTGCCGTCCATCGTCGTCGCCTTGATCACGAGCACCGGGCGTTCGAGGAGCTTGAGGCTCGCGGGTGCTCCTGAGACCGTGAGCTGCGGACGCAGGGCGATGGCGGCTTCCTGGCCGGAAAGGAGCGATTCGCGTTCGATGTGGAACTGTACTTCGAGATCGTACTGCTCTCGGGAGTGGTTGAAAGTGTCGAGCGTTGCGATTTCTCCGTCTGACAGGATGATCGGAGCGTTTTTTGGATTCGTGGAGAACGGCACGATGATCGATCCGTTCTCGGCAGGGGTGAACCGGCGGCCGCCGAGGTCGATGGAGGCGTCGGCAACTGGCTGGCGGTTCTCGTCGACAATGGTGAAGACATGACCCGCGGAACCGGCCCGGTGGAACTGTTGAAGCCGTCCCTTGCGCACAAGGGCGCGACTGCTCACCCCATTGCCGGTGAACTCGATCACCCATGTGCCACGCTTGCCGGTGAGTGAGGGGAACTCGAAGCTGCGTCTCGTGCGGACGAGGGGAGGATCGCTGTAGGTGTGCGATTTTTCTTCGACGGCGGGCAGCCCATCGAGGTCGATCGTGATGTTGATTTCGCGCTGCTTCTCGCGGTAGTAGTTCAGCGCGTTGAGTTTGAAGATTCTCACCGACAGCCTGGGCACATTCTTGAGATCGACCGCGAGCTTCACGAGATCGTCCATGGCGAACTCTCCCGGGTTGTCCGGAGCGAACGCGATATCGACGCGGTCGTTGAGTTTCTCGAACGCGGAAGCCTTGAGCATCGACGTCAGTTTTTCGGGGTCGCCCTTGCCTGCCGTGAGCAGCGCCTCGGCGTAGACCGGCATCAGCCATGAGGCGCGGACATACTTCGTCCATGGCTCCGGCTTTTCCCCGTCGCGGAAGAGGGCGATGAAAATCTCGCGGACAAAGGATTCGTCGTCGCCGAGCGAGCTGAGCGAGGTCTCGAGAAACGTCTCCTTTCGTTTCGCGAGCGCCCCCGAGTGTTGTCTCGCACTGTAGTATTTCGGCTCGCACCAGCGTTCGCTTCGGGGGATCGCGATGTATTTCTGAAAGAGGATACGAACCGGTTTCCCGGCCCCCCAGCGATCCTTCACGAGGTGGTGAAGGACGTGAAGTTTCAGCGAATTGAACGCGGGTTCGAGGTCTTGAACGAATGCCCAGAGTTCGTCGAGATACGCAGTGCGTGCCGCAGGTTCGCGATCCATGTTGATCGACCACGCCGGACGCAGCTTCGTGATCCACGTCGTGACGAAGGCCTTGCGCTTCATCACGGTCGGGTCTTTCCGCCGTATTTCCTCCAGTTGCGAAAGAAGGAGATTCTTGTGGATTTCGAACTCGCCGAACCCCTTGCTCTCCTTGCTTGCGAGATCGTCGAGAATGATCTGGACGAGATTCGGGAGCGAGGGATGATCCGCTCGCTTCAGCAGCGAGCGTCGTAGCGCGGTGTCCAGCTTGTCGCGATGGCTCTGGGCGAACCAGAACAGCCCCGCATCCGAAATCCCGTTGAGACCATCGTCCGGCCCCGGGGCCTCCACGGCCTCCGCCGTTCCGTCGAGGATTTCTTGTAGGAACCGATCCGTCGAGATCTCGCTCTGGTCGAGAACCGACGGATACTCCGATTTCTCGCCCTGCGCGGCTTCGCGTTTGTGGTCGAAATACGGTTCGTAGTAGTCCCGAAGAACCTTGAGGCTGCCTTCGGGATCGTTGTCGAAATTGAGGAGCGCCTCGCGGAATTCGATTCGCCATTTCGCGTTCGAGTATTCCTCGCCTTTTCGCCACTGTTCCAGAACCGCGTCCAGCTTCTTCTTCTGTCGGGTGTTCTGATAGTGGAGCGCGTGCCAGTAGTAGTATTCCTCCGAGCCGGGGATGAGATCTCTCAGGACTTGGGTGCGATCGGAAGCGAGAACAAACTCTTCGAGCCGTCGAAGCTCTTCGGCTTTTCTAGCCTTCTCGAACTTGTCGTCGTCGCCGGGCGCGGGCGCAGCGGTTGAGAGAACCAGAACCAATGACAAGCCTCCGATCCGGAAAGGTAGCGATTTCCGTCTCATGTTGGCGGAAAGATACCAGATGGTGGGATAGATGGCTAGAATGCCGATGTAGCCGAACTCGCAAGAGTTTGGTGGGGGCGATGTTCGAATCCGCCAAGTCTCCCGACTTCGGCTACTCGTCGCCAGAGATACAGCAAGGCACGAGAATGCTGTCACGCATGCCGTGAATGACTTTCTTGTCCGCCGGCACGATGGTGGCGAGAATGCCGCAGAGCTTCGGGGCGGGTTTGCCTTCTCCCGGGATGAAGTAGTAAGGGCAGAGCCGGACCCTACCGACCCTCGTTTCGACCTCGCCGGATTCCTCGTTCCAGAACGGATGCTCGATGGTGCGGCCCTTGCGGAATTCCTGAAGGAGCCACGGGTGATGTTCGAAGTCGGTGATCGCGCGGTCGACGGCTTCAGCCCATTCGGTCTGTGGCATGTCCTCGCCGATGTGGACGCCGCGGCTTCCCCAAGCGAGTTCCGAGAACCCGCTGATCTTCAAGACGAGGCGGCGCTCCTTTTGGGAGAAGTCTTTGAGGGCATTCCAATCGTTGATCTCAAGTCGAGGAAACACACCGTGATGGGGGAGTGGAGTGGGATCGATGATCCAACTGAAAGGAAAGCACTCGCGGAGAGCCGCGATGTGGCTGTCGCGGAGTTCGCCGCGCCAGACTTCACGCAACGAAGGCATGGAGAACAGTGCGGCCCACATCTTCTCCTCGAGAAACGCCTTGTAGGGCGCGGTGACGGTGGCATCGGAATCGGCGATGGCTTTGGCGCTGGGAATGTTCGCGAGGTCGAACAATTCGAAGAAGCGATAGATGTCGCGATTGCCCGGTGTGTAGGACTCGGCGCTCGCGACGTTCCAGTCTCCCTTCACCTTCTCCGCGAGCCATTCCATCTCGGGTCGGTAGTCGGACGATTCCTCCGAGATCACGATGTCAGCGCCGTTCGGAAGCATGGCGTCGAAGCCCTCCAGCATGCCGGTGGGTCCGCCGATGACCTCGTCTCCGAGGCCGGCGTAGGTTTCGTTCAGCCATGCGGTGAGGCCGATCCCGCCGGGGAGATTGTCGAGCTCGGTGATGGCGATTCCATCGCCCTCGGTGAGGATCACGTCGGGACGGATGACGCGCGGAACTTCGTCGCGGGTATCGCCGTTGCGGCCGCGTGCGATCAGCTCTTCTGGTTTCCCGCGATCGAGGTAATCGGCGATCCATTCGGGGAGCCGTCCTTTGGCGCTCCGGAGGTAGATCTGATTGGCCGCGCGTTGGAAGAGGTAAAGTTTGTGTCCGAGCGTGTCGAGCGAGCGGAACAGCTTTCGCGAAATCGGGAACGGTTCCGGGGAGATGAGCCAGTCCTTGTCGGCGAAGAGCCCACCGCTGGGCATCGCCGCGCGGATGGCCTCGATGCGGCTCTTTTGGTCCGCCATCAGTTCAGCGTTCGCAACGCCCCGCGAATGAGGTCGTCGACCGACGGCTCGTCGCTTCCCTCGCTCGCATCGAGGAGCTTCTTGACCGCCTTGTGCGCCTCCACCTGTTTGTAACCGAGAGAGATCAGAGCGAGAACAGCGTCGTTCTGCACCGCGCTCGGTGCATTCTCCTCGCTGGCGGCCTCCCACGCGGCGGCGACGCCCACTTTGTCTTTGAGCTCGAGGACAATACGTTCCGCAGTCTTCTTTCCAAGTCCGCTGATCTTCGAAATGGAGGGGACGTCGTTGTTGACCACTGCCGATTTGAAATTGGTGACGCTCATGCCACTGAGCACGGCCATGCCGAGTTTCGGCCCGATGCCGGAGACGCGGTTGATGAGGAGCCGGAACAGATCACGTTCCTCGTCGGTGGCGAATCCATAGAGCGTGTGTTCGTTCTCCCGGATGTGAAGGTGGGTGAGGATCCGCACGGGCTTTCCGGCTTCGCCAAGGGTGTCGTAGCTCGACAAGGGGATGAGGACCTCGTATCCGACGCCGTTCACATCGACGGTGATGCGGTTGGGAAGTGCCTCGACCAGCGTGCCGTTGAGGAAGGTGATCATCGGTGGGAAAAGGGAGAGCAAGCCACCATCGGCTGCAAGAACGAATTGACCCGACTGCCGGAATGGCAGAAGGCTTGATTCGCGGTCCTGCAAGCGACAGGATGGAAAGGATCGATGTCGAGTTTCCGATTAGCGACTCTGAGTCTGGTACTTTCCCTGGGCGCTTCCATGGCTCAAGACGGTCGCGGTGCCCCGGGGACTTTGGGAGATGTTCTCAAGAAGGACGAACCGCACTGTATTCTGATCGAGCCGAAGCTTCTCCGAAGCGGCGTTTTCGTGCCCATTCCCACCGCCCGGGAAACCGGTTACATGGCCGCTCGTTTCGTGCATGGCCAGATCAAGCCATACACCCGAAGCGAGTTTCGAAAGCTGCGCATCCCTTGGAAGGAGTTTTTCAAGAAGGGTAAGGCTGCTGCAGCCCGTCATCTGGAGGCGATGAAGCCGGCGTATTATCGGGACACCAACAAGACAATCACCCACTGCATCGTCGAGACTGCGAGCCCGCTCACCGCGAGCACGATTCTCACATCGGAATTCTTCGAGCGCTTCGAGCCTGCGATGGGGCCCAAGTTCTATGTCGCCGTGCCCGATCGGAACACGGTTTTCATCTTCCCGAAGTCGAATCAATCGCTTGGCGGTCTCCAAGATATCGTCATCGACACCTACAAAGTGGCCAACTATCCCGCGAGCCTCGAGTTGTTCGAATTGAGTGAGGATGGAATTCGAGTAATCGGAAAATTCGGGAAAACTTAAATTTTTTGTACTATTTAATAGTAATAACTGATAATTATTGAAATTTTGACACGGAAGGAGGCCCGAGACGCCGAAATTTTAGCCCGAGCCGGTGAAAAGCATGGTAATGAGACGCGGTTGTGATATAATTAGAGGTCTATGGCTACAACTAAAAGAACGAGATTCTCGAGAAGGATCCCCGACCACGTTACTGACGAACTGGTTGTGGTGTTGAAGAAGAAGAAAACGTACGAGTTCAATCAATTGTTCGAGCTTGTTTACGAGAATTTGAAGGAGAAAAACGCCGTCAGCGGCGGGGAAGAAATGCTCCGCCTGCGTGCTTACGAGAAACTTCAAAACCTTGTTACCCGTGGATTGGTGGAGAAATCCGCCAAGACGTACCGCGGACTCGAAAGAATCGAAGAAGCCTCCAGCGCCTACGCTGCTGCCAAGGCAGAAGAAGCTGCCAAGGCGGCCAAGTAAGAGTAGGCACTCGCCTCCGGGGGTCGTTCGCGACCCTCGTGCTTCTAAATTCACTTTAAAGGCGGCGCAATTTTTGTGGACTTTTCACATGCGCCGCTTTTTCATGTACCCCAATCGACCGGGGCGGCGAAACGAAGGCGTTCAAACCTGCCAACTCGCCAACCGACCGGACGTAGCCAACGAAAATGACCGATAATTATCTTCCAGTCCTTTTGCAGATCGTCGTGGCAGCCGGATTTGCCGGCACGACGCTTGCGCTCAGCGTCTTGCTTGGGAAGAGCGCCGCGAGGAATTCGATGAAGGACAGCGCCTACGAGTGCGGCATGCTTCCTGTAGGCGATAGTCAGGCACGCTTCAGCGTGAAATTCTACCTGGTCGCGATGCTGTTCGTGATCTTCGATATCGAGGTCGTCTTCATGTACCCTTGGGCAGTCGTATTCAGGGATTTCCTCGCGGCTGGAATGGGGAGCACGATCTTCTGGAGCATGTTCGGATTTGTAGGCATTCTCCTCGTCGCCTATGTTTATGCGCTCAAGAAAGGTGCGCTGAGTTGGAAGAACTGAGGATCGATCAGTCCTCATCCCGTTAGGTCCCATGGTTCACTTCGTTGTCCTCTGCAAACTCGAAGAGCATGTGACTCCCGAGAAGCTCGATGACATGGTGCGCACGGCACGAAGTCAGTTGCTGCGCATCCCCGAGGTTTTGCAGGTCAGGGCTGGCAAGCGAATCGACGAGGAAAACCAGTGGCCGTTCTTCTACGCGGTGGATTGCGAATCCATGGACAAACTGGCCATGTTCCGGGATGACCCGATCCAAGTGAAGTTCGTCGAGACACTCATCAAGCCCAACACATGGGCTCAGATGGAGCTGCTTTACGAACTCGAACCCGGTAAGGACATTCGCTATTCCTGAAGTTGCGTTTCTGATATAGGGTTATGCGTGTCACCACCCTGCGTCTGGATCTTTGGAAGCGGCCTTCCAGATTGGACAGGCGCAACCCAAGGCTTAAGTTCCTCAGTGAGAGTAGGATGGTCTTCAATGCGCCGTCTCAGATATGAGAAAATCTTTTAACTCTGCAAATTCGAGCTGGAGTCTTATAGGATTTATGATATATACGACCTAACCTCAACTACTGACTATTATGGGAGTTTCAATTGATGCTAATTCGCGACCAGCGGGCGACGCGAATGCCAAAAAAGTACCGAGTCCGTTCGCCGCGAAGAAAGACGCCAACCCTCCTGCGGCTCCTGCCGCGGCTCGCCAGGAAGCGAAACCGCAGCAAGGCCCCGATCAGGGACGTTCTGCTGCGGAGGCCCTTGACGTTCTGCGCGAGGCGATTTTTGCGGACCACATCAAGCGCATCAACCAGCGTATTGAAGATCTCGATGACAAGTTGGAGGCCAAGATCAACGATCTCGGTCAGCGCGTGAGTGAGAGTTTTGCCGCCTTCGAGAAACACGTGCGCGGTGAATTGAAATCGCAAGTGGCGAAGCTGGAGGCCGAGACGGAGGATCGCCAGAAAGACCGACGCGAACTGAAGGACCGCATCGAAAAACTTCAGGGAGATGTCGACGGTCGCATCGACAAGATGGGCAATGAGCTCCGGTCGATGGAAGAAGCGTCGAGGCGTATGGTGGCGCAGAAGACCCAGGAATTGACCGACATGCTCGACACGACGAAGCGCGATCTCAGCGAGCGTGTCGAAGACATGGTGAATAACCTCGAAGGCAACAAGGCCGACCGGACGCAGATCGGAGATTTGCTGCGCGAAATGGGCGAACGCATGCGGATTGCCGACGAGGGTGCCGCTGGCAGTGCACCGCCGGCCGCTCAGCAGTAGGCTTCAGGAAAGAACGCCATTCACCACGTCGCCGTGGACGTCGGTGAGTCGGAATCTACGGCCCTGATACCGGAAAGTCAGGCGCTCGTGATCGATTCCGAGGAGGTGAAGGATCGTCGCATTGAAGTCGAACATCGAAACCGGATCTTTGGTGATTCCGTATCCGAGTTCGTCCGAGGCTCCATGGACATGGCCGCCCTTCGTTCCTCCGCCGGCCATCCAGACGGTGTAGGCCTCCTTGTGATGATCGCGACCGGCTTTTGAACGCTTGCCGCCGTTCCCATCGGTTCCCTGCGCCATCGGCGTCCGACCAAACTCCGCCGCCCAGACAACGAGAGTATCTTCAAGCAATCCCCGTGCCTTGAGGTCCTTGATCAGTGCCGCGATCGGACGATCGACCTGTTTCGACTTTTTCGGAAGATTGTCAAAGACGGACCCATGGTGGTCCCAACCTTGGTCGAAGAGTTGGACGAACCGCACGCCCCGCTCGACGAGCCGCCGGGCGAGGAGGCAGTTGTTGGCGAACGAGGTTTTGCCGGGCTCTGTGCCGTACATCTCGTGGATGCGCTTCGGCTCGGATTTGATGTCCATGAGCTCGGGAACGGAAGCCTGCATGCGATACGCCATCTCGTACTGCGAAATCCGTGTCGCGATCTCCGGATCGCCAACATCTGCGAGTTTCAGCGCGTTGAGCTCTTTGACGGAATCCACCGTCTTGCGCCGATCCTCACGGGTGAAACCCTCGGGATCGGAAAGGAACAGCACTGGATCGCCCTTGGAACGGAACTCGATGCCCTGATAGCGCGTGGGCAGAAACCCGGAGCCCCACGCGGAGTTTCCGGCGCCAAGAACCGAACCGGTGATGAGGACGACGTAGCCCGGGAGGTTTTCGTTCTCGGACCCGAGGCCGTAGTTGATCCACGATCCGATGGACGGCCTGCCGAACCGGCCGAAACCCGTGAGTTGAAACAACTGCGCCGGAGCGTGGTTGAACTGCTCGGTGTGCAGCGACTTGATGAAACAGATCTCGTCCGCGACCGTCTGAATATTGGGCAGCAGGTTTGAAATGGGGTTTCCGGCTCGCCCGCAACGCTTGAAGGCGAACTTCTCCTCGCCAACTGGGGTGCCGAGAAGATTGGGTTGCTTTCGAATGAAAGCGAGCTGCTTGCCTTCGAAGAATTCGTCGGGACAGAGTTGTCCGGTTCGTTTCTGCAGTTCTGGCTTGGGGTCGAAAAGATCGAGATGGGAGGGAGCCCCGACGAGATGAATGTAGATGACACGTTTCGCGCGCGGCGCGTGGTGCAGAGTGCTCGAACCGAATGCATTCCCCTGCAGCAACCCGGCAAGCGCGGCGCTGCCCATGCCGAAACTCGTATTCTGAAGAAAGAGACGACGAGTCTGGGTGCGTTCGTATTCGAAGTGCGGATTCATTCCCTTGTCACGGTTTCGTCGAGATTGAGAAGGACGTTGGCGATGTGTAGATGCGCGGCGAGGAGGCTCGCGTCTTCGGTCTTCGGCTTGTAGACAGAAGAGCATCCGTTCACCACGGCTTTCGCCTTGCCCGGGTCGTTGCGGAAGTGGTCGAGCCGTTCGGCGAGAATGTCCGACAGGATGTTCCGCTCGCTCGAACTTGGCGGACGACAGAGGAGGCGTTCGAAAGCGCGCCCAATCGGGTCCGAGGGCGCCTCGGCGAGCGCTCGATCGGCAAGAGCGAGCGCCATTTCCATCCATGCGGGGTCATTGAGAAG
>CAJIAN010000055.1_pt1 | contig 18605 bp, 9 predicted proteins | sample 9199061 | NCBI WGS metagenome assembly CAJIAN01 (sample SAMEA7708264, study PRJEB35096) | sediment metagenome | biome: marine neritic benthic zone biome [ENVO:01000025]; feature: sediment [ENVO:00002007]; material: shallow marine sediment [ENVO:03000034] sea grass bed [ENVO_01000059] ...
CGCGGCCATCATCTACCTGAACGACGACGAGATTGCCCGGAGTCACGATCCCGATTCTGTGGAACTGGCCGCCGATCCCGACACCTACGATCTCATGGTGTTCCCCGCACAGGCCTGGACTGTGAGGGAAGAGGAGGGCGATCTGAAGACCGTCCGCGTCGATGACGTGCTGCTCCAGTCGGGCGGAAACGTCCTTGCCATCTCGCTGCACAACGGAACCGGGTCCAGCAATAATGCCGCTGCCAGAAGCTCGGACCTTGGGCTGTTCGTCAAGTCCCTCGCCATTGTGCCGTATCGTTCGCAATCGACGACGAGCATCGAAGTCACGGATGGCTTGTTACCGCCGTTTATCACGGACGACCGGTTCGCAATCCGCATCGACGAAACCCTCACCACGAATGCCTACCTCAACGATGGACTCTTCGACATGGAAGGCACGGCTTTCGATGCCATCCTCGGCGTGTCGACCGGCACGCCCCCGAGCGGGCAGTTGGTTTCCTTCGATGCGGCAACCGGCGACTTCGTCTACGAGCCTGCCTCTGGATTCGTTGGCCACGTCACCTTCACCTACCAAGTCGAGGATAAGGATGGCTTCTCGCTGCCTGCATCGGTGCTCATCGAAGTGCGGGACCGCTACTTTGCGTGGACATCCCGGCAATTCGGTCCCAATGCAGATCCCAATATCACCTTTGCCCTCGCCGATCCCGACCTCGATGGAGTCATCAATCTCTTCGAGTACGCGTTCGGCACCAATCCTTTGCAACCCGAGAATCCCGACGATGCCCTGCCCAAAGTCGATTCCGTCGGCGGGGAGAATCCACAGCTTGTCTTCTCCATCCCGTCTCCGCGCCCCTCCGATCTTGTCTACGAGGTCAGGACGAGCACGAATCTCCAAGATTGGACGTCGGTCGCAACCAACGGCGCGTTCAGCGGTGAATGGCTGTCAGATAGTGGATATGTTCTAGCAAGCAGCGTGGCGCTCGATCGGGAAACCGTCAGAATCAACGAATCCGGCACGCCCGCAGAGTCGCGACACTATCAGCTACGCATCGAACGCCGGTAACAGCGAGAACCTACTGCAGGACTGGGTTCGCACGGAACTCGGCTCCGCCGTCGAAACGAACGCGATACTCTGAGAACCGGCGATCGGGTTCCGGATAGTCGGTACTCACGAATTGCGCACCGCTCGCCAGAGCCCTGTCGCGACGAGTCGTATCGTTCTTTCTCGCCTGCGCGGTTTCGGCATCGGCGCGGGTGCGTACAAGAAAACCCTCGCGCACAAGTCTCTGAATGCGACCGAAGCTCCCGACCGGATCGTTGATCTTGAAAAACGCCGCCGCCGGATCCTTTTCGTCGACTGTCGCAAACAGTAGCCGTCCGCGCAGCGACGGATGATCCTTCACGTAAGCGTCCCGAATCCGACCTCCGTTATCCAAGGCAAACATCACCTTGCCGCGTACGGCATCGAGGGTCGGCCAACCCTTCTCTCCAACGACCGCCTCGCGCAGCGTCTTCGCACCGCCTCGCACGTCGTCCGGCGCGAGTATCTCGTCCCGCTTGAAAACGGCAAGGATCTCCTTGTCCACGCCGTCGAGCTGCTCGGCGTCGAACTTGAGCGGCTTCACCCCGAGCGGCCAGCCGGATTCCTTCAGTTCCAAGAGAATCATGATGGGGACATGCTTCGGTTTCGCCTTCGACCACTCACGGATCTTCTGGAGCGCGTCGGCGAAGGTGAGTGTCGTCGTGAAGTAGTCGAAGTCGGGCGAGTGGATGATCTTCAGGCCCGGTTTCGCCAACGCACCATCCGAATCGTGTGAACCGGGATCGCTTCCCTTGGCCTTGAGCATGGTGCGAGCCAGCGGCTTCGCGAACAGCCCTCCCTTCGGATCCGCGTAGAGATCGAGCTCGATCTGCCGAATGCCGAGCTCGCCGAACTGCTCCGTCAGCGGGCGATGAGTGTATGCGATACCCTTTGCGGCCCGGTTGCTGAATACCTTGATCAGATCCATCACCGGCTTCGGCGGCTCGATGTGGTAGGAATTGTGTGTTCCGATCACCTGGATTTCGTTCAACCTGACAGGTACCTCCGCACAAAGTCCCAGCATGGGAACGGTGAGCGTCGCAGCGAGAAAGAGAGTGTATCGAACCATCATTCTAGGAGTTCTCGGCAAGCAACTTCCAGCAATACCACTGCATCCGGGGCATGTGGAACGGCCCTTTCCACATGTTGCCCTTCAGGGTCGAGGAGATGCGCCCATCGCGATGCACGTATCCGAACCACTCGCCGTATTCCGCGTCGTGGAACGTCTCGAGATTATAGTCCCGCACTTTCCTGTGCCACCCAGCGTACTTCTCATCGTTGGTCAGGCGATAAGCGAGCAAGGTCGCGATCTCCGCCTCGCAGTGTGGCCACCAGAACTTCATGTCGTGCCAGTATTCCTGCACCGGCTTGCCATGCACGTCGGTGAAGTAGAACAGCCCGCCGTATTCCCCGTCCCAACCCCGCTTCCACATCCAGTCGAGCATTTGGCATCCGAGTTCGATGAGATCCCTGTCGTCGCGATGCTTCCCCTCGTGGAGAATGAACCACGCGCACTCGATGGCGTGTCCGGGATTCAGCGTGCGTCCGTCGAAATGATCGATGATCGAACCCTCGGGCGCGACCTGCTCCATGACGCACTCGATTTCCGGCTTCACGAAGTCGTCGCGTATCTCCGTGATGAAGCGATCGATCCATTCGTCCACGCCGTCGAAACCGATCGTCTCCCGGAGCTGCTGGGCGACGTTGAGGAGGATCATCGGCGCACCGATCGCCTTCGTCGGACGGACGTCGGTGAACTTCGGTGGGAACTGCTCCGGATGTTCGTGGTAATCGAGACACTTCTTGAAAAGAGTTCGTGCCTCTCCCACGGCATCTTCATCCGAAGCGGCCTTCGCATACGCCGCAAGCGCGATAGCGGCAAAGCACTCGGAGAAAAAATACCTGCGCTTCCGCAACGGACGTCCGTCACGCGTCACGTGGAAGAACATTCGCCCATCCGTGTCGAAACAATGATCGCGCAGGAACTGGATTCCCGATCGCGACGCTTCCAGCCACTCCGTCTTCGGTTCGAGAGTGTTGTAGAGTGTTGCCAGCAGCCATGCGAATCTCCCCTGCTGCCAGACCGACTTGTCGTCATCGACAAGCACACCGTCACGATCCCGCGCTGTCAGGTATCCTCCATTTTCCAGGTCGATAGCATCGGGCAACCAGAACGGCAGCGTATCGTCGAGCAGGTCGAGGCGATAAACGTCCGCTAGAATGGTGATTTCCTCTTCCGTGTAGTGCATGAGGGTGGCGCAGCCTAACCCGAATGCACGCCATTCGTGAAGTACCCAGTTAGTTTGCCACTACGGTCACGACCTCGCGCAGGAACAGGCGGTTGTCCGCCGGAATCGGGGTGAGGATCTCGTAGACATATCGCGTGAATCCGTTTCCAAGCGAGATGGCATCGACAAGGACGATGAACGCGGGATCGGAAGTCCACGTCACGAGATCGGTACTGAATTGTGGATCGTACTCGACTCCGCTCAGTCCATCAGGACGCACGCTCACCATGTTCAGGTGTGGGCCGCCCAGACCGACTCGCGTTTCCACGGAAACAGGAAGGTTGTCAGGGACGAGTGGATTCGTGCCGTAGGCGAATTCCTGCTCGAGGGTCAGCCCGTCGTTGTCGATGTCCGAACCGAACCCGGTGAACAGCGGATCGGCAATTTGCGAAGGCGTGAAGTGCTCCGCCAGCCATGCGAGGAAGTTGTGGATGTTCTCGGAAATGATCGTCAGCGCCCCGAGATCCGTTCCCGTAATGTCAAAGCGACCGATTCCCTCGACGGGCGCAGCCGTTTGATCGGCAAGAAGTCGGATTTCGTCGCCCGGCCAGATATCGGGACCGGTGTGGAACTCGGCGGGCCGATCGAATTTGTAGTAGAAACACGGCGGAGAGACACCACCGGGAACGGGCGAAGGCTGCAGCTTCCCGCAACACGTGATTTCGGGCGGTCCGAAGATGGGCACTGCGAATCCCACGTTTCCAACGGGACCGGGATTCAGAGTTTCGCCCACGAATACTCCACCTTGGTAGACCTGGAAGCGGACGGCTGTCGCTCCCAGCGGTGCAAAATCCGTGTGAATCTGGAGATTGGCTCCACCGTCGATCCACGATTCGCCAAGCGGACTGCCGGGAACACCTCCAACCGTGCCGGTGGCCGAGGCGTGGAATCGCTGGCCCGGATTCGGCAACGGCGTCCGCGTGACCGCCACATCGAGGCGCCCGTCGCGGTCCACGTCGCCTAGATCGATGGACACACCATCCAGACCACTGGATCCGATATTCGAGACGGTGAGCCTGCCACCCGAGACGTCGAGTTGGGCCTGGCCCAGCCGACGATGTTCGTTCCCGAAGAGACCGAGGGCCTCGTCAATGATGGTGAACGGCATCGTTGTCGTGAGATGCACGCTGCTCACGAAATCGATTGGCGGTGTGACACCAGGCACTAGTTGTGCGAGGACGCGCAGCTCATCGCCGACAACCGCCGGGCCACCAGTCGGTTGGAACTGCCCCTGGCCGTCGAACCGGAGCGCAAAACACGGCGGGCCCCAGCTACCGGGACCGAGAAGCGGCGGCAGCTTCGAGCATCCTCGGAGCGAAGGCGGAACGGGTGCTGGGGCGAACGGACAGATCTCACCGATCAGTCCTGCGGGAACGGAAAAGCTCAGAACACGTACCCCCGCGTCGTAGATTTCGACGATGACATCTCCGGTCAGCAGGCCTCCATAATCGGCCTCTATGATCACTTTGCCGGATGCGGGATCGCCCGACAACCGCACGCCTCCAAAGAACTCCCCCGTCTGACCATTCGCAGATCCGAACCCACCAACCTCGAACTCGTTCCCCGGCGGATGCACAGGCAGTGGCAGCCATTCGAAATCGCCGAACTCAGCCTCGCCGAGATCGATCGACACCCCGTCGCAACCGCTGGATCCGATATTGGAAACGGTGAGCGTCCCACCGCTAGTGTCCAACCTTGCACCCCCGAGCGAGCTGTTTGAAATCCCGAAAGGAAACACTGGGCCAACGGTCTCCGAGAAAATCACGAACGGCGGCATCAACGTTCCCAGAAGAGTGAACTGATTGATGGACTGCAGGATGGCGGGAGTTCCGTCGGCAAGGATTCTCAATTCATCGACAAGGATAGGGCCGCCACCACCGGTAGGCGTGTATTCGACGGGTTCCGGGAAGCGGAAGAAGAAACAGGGAGGCGTCGGAGCGTCGGTCGGAAGCTTCCCGCAGCCGCTCAGTTGCGGGGCACTCCCGTCGGGAAGCCTGCACGTTCCCAGATCGCCTGCTGACAGGGGGAAATTATTGACGAAAAGCTTATCCCGGACGGCGACCACGCGCACGTTTCCGGTCCCGAGACTCGAGTAGTCGCCAAACAACACCACCTGCCCGGCGTCATTGCGGAGCCCGGCATTGCCGAGCGAGGTGTTCGGCAAGCCTCCATACAATCCCGTACCGCCAAGATCGAGACGGGCGCCGTTCCGGTCGAATCCGTCGATCTCGCACTCGACGAGAAACGGGATCTGCGTCTCGCCGAGGTCGATGGAGACGCCGTCGAGGCCGCTGGAACCGATATTACTGACCGTGAGGTGTCCGTTGGCATCGAGTTGCAGCGCCGACTGACCGAGCCCTTGGTGAGGTCGACCGAACACGCCTAGCGCCTCCTCTTCGATGACCAAGGCCCCGAGATTCGTTCCTGTGATGTCGAAGCGCCGCAGTCCGGTGAGCCGGTCCGGAGCATCGACGAGCACACGGACCTCGGTCCCCTGCACCGGGGGCTGTCCGGGAATGATGAACTCGCTCAACTGGTCGAACACGATGAAGTAGCACGGAAGCGCGTTGTCATAGGTGGGTACCTTGCCGACCGACCGCACATCCGGAGTACCGGCGCCACCCGGGAGCTGGACGATGAAATTGCCGCCAGGCGCCGGATCCGGGACGTCGAGGACCCGATTGGGACCGACGAAGATCTGCACGACCGTCCCGCTCGGTCCCAAGCTGGAGAAGTCGTATTGGAAATCCAGATTGGCGCCCGTCGATACACAGAATATCTCACCCAGAGGGACGCCCGGCTGGCCAGCCACGGTCCCCGAGCCTTGAAGGCGCAACCCCGTTCCGGGAGCGGTCAGATCGACGGGTGTGCTGAACGCCGCTCGGGCACTCTCGGCTTCGCCCGGCTCGCCAAGATCGATCGATACCCCATCGCAGCCGCTGGATCCGATATTGGAAACGGTCAGCGTCCCGCCGCTTGCATTGAGGCTCGCGCCACCCAGCGGGCGATTCACGAGGCCATTGAAACGCACGTCGGAATCGTCGTGAACCAATCGATTGTCGAGGTTTACCGTTCCGTTGATCCCCTGCAACGGGCTGCCGACCGCGCCGGTGAGCGTGATCTCGACGAACACCTCAAACGCGCTGGAAATCCTGAAATCGTCGCCACCCACCCGCGTGAGCGTCGTCGATCCCGCGCTTGGAGGAAGACCGAAATTGCGACCGGCGCGGACTTGAAGAACGTCGAAGTCGGGATCGCCGAAGATCTGGCCCTGGAGCTGGACCATTTCGTTCGGAAAGGTCTGCACTGAATCGCCAGCAGGTTGGAGACCGTAGCTGATCTGACAGTTCAACGGAACAGCCAGCGTTCGCGAGAACGTGCTGAGCGTTCCAATACCATTCACTTCCAACTCCAGTTGCGCGGTGCAATCCACAAGATCACCACCGAGAGGCGGCGAAGCCGGCGTCCGGAGGACTGGCTGGATGTTGGTGATCAGTCCCTGGAGGACGAGCTGGGATCCGGGAAGGGAAGGAGGATCCGGAATGATAAATGGCAGCTGCGGCACGAGACGGCTTCCCGTCGGAGGCATCTCGATCGTTCCCAGGCCCAGCGGAATCTCACGCCTGATCGGCTCGCCGGGGGGCAGGCCGGCAACGTCGGCGCGATGAATGATGATCGGGTCCAGATCGGTGGCCCTCACTCGCAGCTCCTGAACGAACGAAATCGGCGTCGTCGGATTCGACAGAATCTGCAATCCGTCGGCATTCACCCCCGTCGGCGCACCCGCCGGCGTGAACACGAACTGCCTATCGAATTGAACGAAGTAGCACGGGAGGTTGAAGGGAGAACCCGGAACCTTGCCGAGTGACGTGATGAGCGGTTCGCCGAGCGGCCCAAAGTTGATCTCTCCGATCTGCGCGCCATTTCCCGGCACAACGACGGGCGGGCCAGTGGGGGCGCCGTTCAGCGTAGGCACGAGGGTCGCATTTGGGTCACCGACCGCACTGAAATCGGCCGTCAGGCGGATTCGAGCGGCGCCGGCTCGGACTGCGGAAAATTGTCCGACAAACTGCACCGGGAGACCTCCAAGGGCCGCACTTGCGGAAAGGAATACACCGGAATTGGGGGCTGTCTTCAGCCTGACCGGCGCCGTGTGCAGGGCTGCGCCTTGGGCATCGGGTGGGAGCACGACGCGAACGCCATCCTGACCACTCGATCCGATGTTGGAAACGACGAGTCCCCCGCCGACATTTGGCGACAGCAGCGCATCGCCAAGTCCGCTTTCTCCTCGGACAACGGTGGCAGGGCTGGGATCGGGCTCAGTGCGCAGAGAGACGGCACCAACACTGAGGTTATCGATCAGGATGTGGGGCAGATTCGCTCCCCGAAGTGTCAGACGTGAGATCCCGGCAACGCTCCGATTCGGATTCTCAGCCGTGAACCTCACCTCGCTCGCCGTGACCGGGCCCACACCCGTCACATCGACGGCCGTGGACGCCCCAAAGTCGACAACCAGTCCCACCCGACGAACGGTGCGACCACCCTCGCTCGCGTAGAGGCGTGCCGGAGAAACACTCGGCATGGCAATCGCCGGAGCGTTGGAGGGGGCGACCGTGACCGCGCGCAGTTGTCCCGCATCGTAGAGTTCCACCCGCACCTCCGACGCGCCGAGCATTGAAAAATCGGGCGTGATCTCGACGCCGGTTCCGGTGTGCGCGCAATGAACCCGACCCGTGATCATCGGCCTGTCGGGATCGCCATGGATGGATGGGGTCTGAAACGGCGCTGGCGAATGCGTCTCGACCGTCAGCTCCTGCCCCGGCGTGTTCACGGTCGTGATCGAGGTGGTGCTCAGCGCTTGATAGGTGTCGTAGCCTTTCTTTGTTCCGGGCGGGGAATCCGCACTATCCTGTCCACTCGACCCGAGATTGTCCTGACCTGTTGATCCGAAGGTGATCCCGTCCTCACCACTCGGTCCAATTTCCGTCACGCGAACGTGCTGCTCCGTCCGGACGACCTTTGCGTCGCCGGTCGGCGTGTAGGGAATCCCGTTGGCCTTGCGCTGGGTGCGGTTCATCTGGAGGCTTCCCTCCGTCGTGCCGCCAAATCCATCGAGCACACCACCGGGCGCGCCTTGGAACTCAATCCGGTATTCGATATCGAAGAAGCTGTCGACATTCCAGTTGCTTCCTCCGTCGAGTTCCACCGTCGTCTGCCCCGGACTCGGCAGCCCAAAGTTCGTGCCGCCCCGGACTCTGAGGAAGTCAAAGTCCGGGTCCCCGAAGAGCTCACCCTCCAGCTTGAAGAAGTCGGTTCCGAAACTCTGCACCGGGTCCGAAGGATTCCGTGGCGCCGAATGTGTCTCCATATTCATGGGAATCACCATCGTTCTTTGGAAGCCGGAGAGCGCGCCGGTGCCCTTCAGTTGCAGCGTCAGGTTGCCGGTGAACTGCTGCTGCTGCCCGCCAAGCAATCCACCCGGTTGCACCACCGCGGGAGCTGTCGCAGGCGTCAGGGTCCACGTGCCAAGAATGGGCGAAGTGCTTGGGACCCCTACCGTGATAAGTGGAAAACAGTCCAGACCGTAGGGGAATAGGAACAGCGGTGCCTTCCAACCTCTTGGCGGACCGTTGAAATGAAAATCATAGGTCGCGGTGCCCGAGTCGGGATCCTGGGCGACCGTCCCCTCGAGGGTCTGGGCCTTGAGAATCGGTGAAGAGAGCCCCACTGCTAGGATGAGGCATGCCGACAGCAGCTTGCGTGCACCGGGGCGAATGATGCCGCTCACTTTCAGGGGCGACGGGACGGGATCGATCATGAGTATCCTCCATTCTGGCGGTGATCTCCGAGTCGACCCTAAACCCGGAAATCGGGTTAACAATAGTTATATACAAACTATCGAAGATTAGTTCAAACAATTTCAAATTGTCTCAGCGACCTGGAAATTGATCGAGGTAAGGCCACCGGAAGTTCTTCTTCTTTCTGTAGCTGAGATCGGTCATTGCCTCCTGCTGTCGCGCGAAATCCTTCAGCAGCTCCTCGTCTGCGAAAGGATCACGCGTCTTCCTCTGCCAGCGCCGTAAAGCCTCGACCAATCGCGCTTTCGTTTCGGCATGCGCGGGATCGTCGGCCAGATTGGTGAATTCGTTGGGATCCTTCGCAAGATCGTACAATTCGAAACGCGGTGGACGGAGGAATCGTTCGTAGACGTCACGTGTCGCCTTTGGTGATGCGGCGATCTCCTCAGCAGTGCATCCGGCAGCAAAATGCGGATTGGATTGAGTGAGATAGGCCTTGGCGAACTTGTTCCTCGTTCCGTCGAGTGGATTCGAGATGAGTTTGTAGCGCTTTTCCCGAACGGAATGCTGGAAGTAGAACAAACCTGGTGCGGATCCCGTGGTGACCGCGAAGATGTGTTCCCGCCATACAACAGGTTTCCGGCCTTTCAACAACGGTTGCAGGGAACGGCCCGACAGGTTTGCTGGAATCTCCGTTCCCACTGCATTGAGGATGGTGGGAACGATATCGAGCGTCGACACAAGCTCATTGCTGACGTGGCCCGCTTTCGCGATGCCGGGAAAGCGCACGATCATCGGGATGCGCAGACTCGCTTCGTAAACACCGCATTTTCCACGAGAGAACTGGGCGCCGTGATCGCCGATGTAGATGACCAGCGTGTTCTCCGCGTGGCCACTCGCCTTGAGTTCTTCGAGGAGCATGGCGATCCCGTCGTCGAGTCGCCGCATGCAGTTGTAGTAGTTCGCCGTGAACTCGCGCAGCCTGGGTGAATCCACACCGACCCATGGCAGCGGCTTCACATCCTTGGCTTCGATCGGCTTCTCTGGCAATCCGAACTGTTGGCGATGCAGCGGAAAGTGCGCGTCGGGGTAGTTGATCGACAAAAAGAACGGCTTCTCGTCGGTCGCGGTGAAGAATTCCTTCGCCGCGGCGGCGTAGTCCTTCATGTTCCGCTTCCCGAAGTTCGCACTGCGGATCGCCCGGAAATCAAACTTGAACGCGCTCTCGGGATTCACATGAAGTTTCCCAATCAGACCGGTGCGATAACCGGATTCCCTGAGCATGTTCGGCAGTGTCCGCACCCCCGGGAACATCGCGAACTTGTGGGTCGCGAGTCCGAGCTGCCCGTTCTGATGGGGATGCAAACCGGTGAGAAAACAGGCGCGGGACGGACTGCACACCGAGTAGGGCACGAACGCGTTTTTGAACAGCACCCCTTCCGCAGCGAGGCGGTCGAGCGTCGGCGTCTGCGCATAGGGATCGCCGTAGCAGCCGAGTTCGGGGCCGTTGTCCTCGGAAACGATGAGAAGAATGTTCGGGGATTCGGCAGCGGCTATCACACGCGCCAACAAGACGCCCAACAAAAAACCGAGCCGCGCCCACATCGTCCTTCGCTTACGTGCCGGCGACAGCCTCCTCGGCCACCGACTCGATGATCCCTAGACCCCGCACACGCTCGAGCAGCTCTCTCTTCTTCTCCGGTGCAAGCGAGGCAACCGGCGGCAGCGGATCGCCACAATCCACGCCGTGCAGACTCATCAATGCCTTCCCTCCCGGAAGCGTCCCAAATTCCTTCAACTGTTCGACGAGCCGGACCGAATCGAGGGCGCAATCTTGTGCCGTCGACAGATCGCCGGCTCGAAAGGCATCGATCATTCGGTAGTACAGAGTTGCGGCGTAATTGTAGGTGCTTCCCACCGCGCCCCTCGCACCCACAGCGAGGGCGCCAATGAGCTCCTCGTCCAAACCCCAAAGGATGTCGAATCGCCCATCCTGCGCTGCCCGGCATTGCTGGAACTCCATCAGATCACCGTGCGTGTATTTGATCCCGGCAAGATTCGGAATGCGCTCGGACCCGCGCTCGAGAAACGGAACCATCGGAAGCGAAACCCCGCTGAGAGACGGAATGTTGTAGAAGTAGAAGGGAAGCTCAGGCGCGGCGGCCGCAATCGGCTCGCAGAAGGCGACGAGGTCATCGACCGTTTCCGGCTTCAGAAAACTCGGGGCCATGGTGGAAATGCCATGGGCACGATTTTCCGCAGCGTGCGCAGCGAGATCTGCGGCCTCCGCAGCGGAATGGTGCCCCACATGCACGATCACTTTCAGTTCGCTCGGCGCATGCTGGCACCAGCGTTCGACGATCACTTTCCGATCTCGGCTTGTCAGCGAGAGTCCCTCTCCCGTCGTGCCACAGATGAAGGCCCCGACAACTTTCTGCGCCACGAGCACCTCGATCTGACACTCGATTTCGCCGAAGGCCACGCTGCCGTCCGCGGCGATCGGTGTGTGCGGCGCGGCGACAAGTCCTTCGGTCCCTTCGTTCTTTTGCATATGGTTGACTACACTACTTCACCCACGAAAAGCGATCTCTAAAAGATGGTTGCCGGACCCGACCAGTCATTTCGATTCTCCTAGCAGTTCCGCAATGGGCACCCTGACAAAGAACAATCCGCGCACGCCTTCGTAGAGGAGACCGACCTTGTCCTCGCCGACGCGCGTCATGCACGAATAGGCCGAAAAGCGCTCGTCGATCAGGGTGTGGTAGCGCTTCGGCCACGTATTCCCCTCATCGCGGCTCGCCTTGATCGTCATGTGGTGCCGACCGCGTGCCTGAGGGGGGTTTGAGAAGAAGAGCACGCTGCCATGTTTCGGCTGCTCGACGCGAATCAGACTCGCCATGCACACCGGCTCGGGCAGCGAGCCGCGCGTTGTCTGATGCGCCTTCCACGTCTTGCCGAGATCGGTCGTGGTGTAGACCGAACGCGAACCGCCACGGTTGTCACGGCAGTTGATCATGATCGATCCGTCCCCGAGTTCGACGAGTTGCGCTTCGGTGGTGTCGATCTTCACGCCCGTTCCGATGGTCCACGTCTCGCCGCCGTCCACGCTGTAGATCAACGTCGAGAAGGGCTTTCCATTCACGGGCGCTTCGTTCTCGCCGCGAAACTGCGCGGGAAAGACCAGTGTCCCGTCTTTCAGCGTGATGCCCTTGCCTGGTCCCTGCAACACGAACCGCCACTTCGGATCCTTGATCTGACTCGTGATGTTGATCGGCTTCGACCACGTGAGTCCGTCGTCCTCGCTTTTCACCAACATGAACTGGCCGGTTTCCTCCGGCTTCATGCCCGGGCCGCTCCCATGCCATGAACGGTTGCCGTGACTCCACGTTGCCGCGACCCAAATGGTGTTGGTCTTGCGATCGACAAGCACAGCCGGATCGCCAATGCCATCGTAGCGCCACTTGGGATCGTCACCCATGTCCATGATCACCTTCATCGGCTCCCAAGTCTGACCGCCATCCGTGCTCCGGCTCAATCCGACATCGATGTCGCCGGGAAGGTCGCCGCCGCCACGGTAGCGATTGTCGTAGACCGCGATCAATGTGCCCTTGTTCGTCGTGGCGAGCCCGGGAATGCGGTAGGTGTGGCACTTGTCCTGACCGCTTTGCCGAACCGCGACGCCGATGCGCAGCTTGCCTTGACCGATCGCGTGGGCGATCGGTGTCTTGAAGCTCTTTTCAAAGCCGATCCCGTGGCAGGTCGCTTTCACGCTCCGGTCGAGACTGGCTTCATCTGCCAGCTCGAGGTGAACGACGAATGTGTTGTCGCCGTCCTTCAATTCGCGCTCACCCCGGAACATCATCGTCTCCGCTGGCTTCATCGATTCGCCGAAGGGCTCGCCGTCGACGAGAATACGGACGCTCTTGATGTCGGCCACGTGATCGGACTCGGCGACGGAAACCTGGAGCGATCTCACCGTCTTCGGATTCAAATTCCCATCGGCGTGGCAGTTGATGCGCAACGCGGGATTCTCCGGCCGACCGATGAGAACGGGATTGACCGGCCAACCGAGAAACACGTTAACCTCCATCTCCTTCGCGGGAGCGAGGCGAACATCGTCGATGAGGATGCCGCTGTTTTTCGGCGCGGTACAGGTGAATCTGAATTTCTCCAACTTTGCCGGTACGGGCACCGCCACCTGCGAGAGAAAGCGCGCGCCCACCTTGATTTTGTGGTCGCCATTGTAGATCTCCTTCCACTTTCCGTTTTCGAGCGCCTCAATCCGAAACGCGAACGGCTTTCGCACCGTCCAGCGTTCGGCCCTGAAGGAAAGTTGGCCCCACGGCATCTGCGCGTCGATCGGCGTGAACTCCACCTGGCGATCCTCGCCGCCGAAGATGTGCAGCGACTGGCGACCGCTGTGGGCGAACTTCCCATTCACCTCGGCGTGGCCTGGCTTGGCCGTCCACTTTCCACTCGCCGTCAGCAACTCGGTGAATTCGCCGGGCTTCGACCCCTCGAAACTCATCGCGCCGTCGGGGATCGGACGCGGCGCCGCAACGAGAGCGAAACCGTCGGTCCTAAACGGCGAGGCCAGCATGCCCTGCCGGTTCGTGAGATCGGCATCCGGATCATTCGCCCATGCATAGCGCGCTGCTACGGGGGCTTTTACTCTGGGTGAAGAAATCCTGACATTGTTCCCGTCAATGACGCCTTTTGCCGGGTGGAACAGCTTATCGGCACCCGCGATGGTGAATCCAAACGGCGCCTTGCCGTTTCCGGTGAACACCCTCTTGTCAAATTTGAGTTGGATGCCGTCGCCCACGACGGAGTGGCCAACGAGCTTCGGCCCATCCGGATCGATCGTCGTCCGACCGTAGGTCTTCGCCAGCGCCTGCAGAGCTAAACGTTCGCCCACGGGCTTCTTCGATGCCGGATGCACGTTTGTCGGGTGGCCGACGTCGTAGGTTACCGCCATGCCTACGTGCTTGAGGTCCTCAGCGACCTTGCGCTGCACCTCGCGAAACGGCGCCCAGTCGCGATTGAGACCTGGTAACTGCACGAAGTAGAACGGGAGCTTGGGTTCGTCCCACGCTCGCCGCCAACTGCGGATGAGCGTCTTGAACTTGTGCTCGTTGGCCGCCGGATCGATGACCGCACTGTTTGCACCATCCTCGGTGGCGTTGGACTCGCCCTGATACCAGATGAAGCCCGAATGCGCCATGCCCACGAGGGGACGCAAGCCGGCTTCGAAAAGAAAGCCGGGCTCGAAGGGATGACGGGGACGCAGGCCCGTCGGCTTGTCGATCCACGCGGTAAGATTCTGACCTGCCCGCTTGCGGACCCAGGTTGGAATTCCGTCGTTGTTGATCCAGTCGTCGAGTAGCGGTTTCAGCTTCGGATCGGTTTCGAAGGCCTCTCGGGGAATGTAAGTCTCCATCGGCACGCCGCCGACGGCGTTGTGGATCAACCCGATGGGAACGTCGAGTTCCCGCTGCAGTTTCGAACCGAAGAAGTAGGCCACCGCCGAAAAATCCGCCACCGATTCCGGCGAAGCGGATCGCCAGCCTTCCGTTGTGTAGTAGCCTTCGATCGACCCCTTGCGTAGTTCGGCCACCGAGTAGCGCCTCGCATTCGGATAGACGCGCCCTTTGAAATCGATCAGCCGCAGATTCGGATTGTCCGCAGCCGCGATGGCCGAGCTACCGCCCGACGACTGCCGCACCATCCAGCGCATGTTTGACTGCCCCGCGCAAATCCAGACGTCGCCGACAACCACGTTCTCGAACACCTTGCGATGCTGCCCGCAGGTCACGATCAACGGCTTTCCTTCGCCGGACGGTTTCAGCGGATCGACTTCGGAATGGACCGCCCAGTTTCCATCGTTCTCCGCCCGACCTTTGAACCTGGCATCGCCGAAAGTGACATTGACCTCGGCTCCCGGTCTCGCCGTTCCCCAGATCGTCAGTGGTTTTCCCCTCTGCAGCACCATGTTGTCACCGAAGATTGCCGCCACCGTGAACTCGGGATTCGGCAGCGTATGCCGCCAACCTTCGCCACGATCGAGCAGCCTAGAGAAGTGGCTGACCGCATAGTCCCGCCCCTCCGCCACATTCATACGCTCGGCCGAATCCTCCCGGTGGAAGTAGAGTTCTCGCGCGACCAGATTGCTCGTCCCGATCTCGTACCATTCGACATAGCGATCAAACTCGGTGGCAATCGCGTATCCACGATGCTTTCCACGCGTGAACTGCGAGAACGCCGCCTTCTTCCACCGCTTTTCAGGATCGTCCAGCAACGGCACGAAGCTCGTGCCCTCCAGGTGGTCCTCGACCGGCAACCCCGCGAACTCCGCAAGCGTGGGATACAGATCGACCAACTCCACCAGTGCCCCGGAAGCCTTCCCGTTTCCTTTTCGTCCCGGCGCGCGCACAATCAGGGGAACACGGGTGTCGAGTTCGTAATTGGTTGTCTTTCCCCAGAGTCCCTTCTCCCCGAGGTGATATCCGTGGTCCGACCAGAGAACGACGATCGTATCCTCCGCAAGTCCTTGTTCCTCGAGCGCATCGAGCACCTTGCCCACCTGCGCATCGATGTAGTAAACGCATGCATAGTAGGCGTGGCGCACCTTGCGTTGGTCCGCCTCGGGAATCGGTCCTCGCTTCTTCTGGTCGGTGTAGCGGCGGAGCTCTCCCGATCCGTGACCCGCAAGTGACGGCGCATCCTCGGGGAGCGCTTGGTCTGACGCCAAGGCGACCTCTTTTTCATCGTAGAGATCCCAATACTTCTTCGGTGCGATATAAGGGCTGTGCGGTTTGATGAAGCCGACGGCGAGGAAGAACGGCTTGTCTTTCTTCTTCGCGAGAGCTTCCAGCGTCGCCACCGCGCGATCCGCGACTTGACCATCGTAGAGCACGGAATCCTCCACCTCGGGCGCCTCCGTGGCTGGACCGAAAACCAGCTTCTGTCTCCAGTCGCCTTTTCCATAGAGCTTCTTGAACACCTGCTTCGCCGCCGCGACACCCTCCTCGGTGTAGTAATAGCGTGGCCCAGGCCGAAAGGTCGGCACTGACCATGACGGCTCATCCCCAAAGGTGTCCGCCACCGTCCGACTCGATCCGGGCGGAAAGACGCCGTGGTAGATTTTCCCCATGCTCTGCGTGTGGTAGCCGTGGTTTTTGAAATGCTGCGGGAGGGTGACAATGTCAGGATCGATCTTGCGGAAGTGCGTGTGATTCCCGTGCACACTCGTCGAATCCGGTCGCCGCCCCGTCATCACCGAAGCCCGCGACGGCCCGCAGATCGCCTGCTGGCAATACGCCCGATCAAAGCGCACCCCGGAGGCCGCAAGCTTGTCGATGTTCGGACTGACGATGTGGTCCGCACCGTAGCAACCGAGCTCCGGACGAAGGTCATCGACCGCAATGAACAGAACGTTCGGACGTGCTTGAAGCACGAGCGTGCTCGCGAGGAATCCAACGAAGCACGCAAAGCTGGCGTGGAGAGTTCGACGATAGTGTTTGTCATCCTGAGGGAGGCACGACCGAAGGATCTCCTGCGACAGTGTGTCTGCCGAACTGTCCCGACGAGGTGCAGCTGAGCCAGCAGATAGATTCGATAACCACCGGTGCTCACGAGATCCTTCGCTCATTCTTCGCTCAGGATGACTCGAGGAGGCGTCCAAAGATCTAGACTTGGAAAAGCTTTCGAGAATCGCTCGAAACATGCCCGCAATAAAACCGCCCCAGCCCGCAGAATCGACTCCTAAAATGTGGCCCCCCCTGCCCTGTTGTGGGCAGTTTCCGTCGAGGGTCTTTCTGCGACCACCATTGCGGTCACGGAGTTCATGAATCAGCCGATCGGAACCGATGACAATGAATGGTTTGAACTCCACAATTATGGGCTAGCACCTGTGAATTTGACGGGATGGACAATTTCCGATGAAGATGGGGACTCCGACCCTCTGCCATCCATCAGTCTCGCCTCCGGTGAGACCATCGTCATTACCAATGGCAAGATGCAGTTTTGAGGCCAATTGGTTCGGAGGCACTCTCAACCCGAACGTCTACCAAATCCCCATCGTCCTAGGCAATAACGGGGATGAGATCATCATTCGCGACAACTCTTCATCCCTGATCTGGAGTTTGGCTTATCCCAACGGTGAGACGAACGCAACTGCCGTCTATTTGACCACGAGTGACTATGCAACCACGACGTATGGATCGAAGACCCTTCCCGGGGTCGTCTTTACGGGGACCGACTCGAGCGGCGATTTGGGGTACGAGAATGCATCACTGAGCGACGGGATCAGTTTCCTATCGGGTGATGGAGATCTGGGGAATCCATTATTCGTTGTTCCCGAGCCTGATGCCGTTGCGCTCGCTACCCTCGCTCTGGGAATCGCCTTGCTGCGGCGTTCGAGGCGATAGCCGAAAGAAGCGGGGAACGGGAAGAGTGGCACGGCCTTGCGGGCGTTGCCGGCCAACGGAGACGCGTTGGAATCGACAGACGGCGATTTCACCGCCGAGTTCGTTGCCCTTGGCCTCGATGAGCTGATTTGAGCTGGTCCTGGTTTTTTGGACACCCTAGGTGCTTAAGTTCGGGTTTGTTGTTTGGTTTCGAACTCCTCAGGCGGGATTCCGCCGAGGGATGAGTGGATGCGGCTGCGATTGTAGTAGATCTCGACGTAGTCGAAAGCTCTGTGTGGGCATCATCGGGTGAGTCGAACTCGCCGCCCTCGAGCATCTCGTCTTTGATGGTTCCGAAGCAGGACTCCATGGAGGCGTTGTCGTAGCAGTTGCCCCGGCGCGACATGCTCTGCAGGGCGTGGATGGATTCGAGCCTGCGGCGGTATGCGCCGCTCCCGTACTGGCTGCCCTGATCGCCGTGGGCGATGAGCCCGGCGGCGGTGGGGGCGCGTTTGGCGAGCGCTGATGCGAGGGCGTCGACAGCCAGCCCGGCGCGCAGGTCGGGTCCGAGTTTCCAACCGATGACACGGCGGCTGAAGAGATCCATCACCATCGCCAGGTAGAGCCAGGGCAATCCGGCGACCGGGATATAGGTGATGTCGGTAACCCACACCTGGTCGATGGCCGTCGGGGGCTCGCGGCCGAGAAGGAGGTTCGGTGCCGGGGACGGGGCGCCCTCCATCGCTGGTGCGCGGGACGAATCTACGCGACGGCTACTCGCTCGTCCTGCTCGATCCATTCTCGAATCCGCTCCACAACGACTCCACCCACTGGCGGAGCAGCGCGGACTTGCACGGTTCGCCGGGTGGAAAGGACACCGTTCCCTACACGGGCGACCCGCAGGACACCGCCGCCTTTCTCGAATACGCCACCGGCACGAACAGCGACCCGCTGACCGTTTCCCTATCCGAAACGAGTCACCTCGTCATCGAGGTATTCCGTTCCCTTTCCGCTGAAGGCGTAGTGCAGA
>CAJIAN010000166.1_pt1 | contig 18425 bp, 14 predicted proteins | sample 9199061 | NCBI WGS metagenome assembly CAJIAN01 (sample SAMEA7708264, study PRJEB35096) | sediment metagenome | biome: marine neritic benthic zone biome [ENVO:01000025]; feature: sediment [ENVO:00002007]; material: shallow marine sediment [ENVO:03000034] sea grass bed [ENVO_01000059] ...
GGGTCTGTCCCGAATGGCGCTGAACTAAGCGGTCTTGCCGTTGTTTTTTCGGTAGCGTGAACGGTGCTGGATCTCTTTGTATTCGGCTCTTCGGGTGGTGAGTAGCGGGTATGGTTTCGGTCTCTTTTTCACCGCCCGAGGTTCCGTGCGGCCCGGTCGGCACGGCACGGTCCGGGACGCTATCTGCGCCAGCATCTCGTCGAGTATCCGCGCCGATTTCCCCGGCATATGATGGGTCCTGCGATAGCGCCCCGACCAGCTGTGAAGCACCTGTAGCGTGCCTTTGAAGCTGATCCTCTGCGGCCAGCCTCCATGCCGGTTGGCCGCCCTCATCATCAGCAGTCTCACGACGTTGTAGGCGATCGCGAAGAACGACAGTTCCTTCTCCGCCATGGCTGGGGTCCGCGAGCGCAGCATCTCCATGCCCATCGTCGTCTTGATGTCGCGCAGCCGCAGTTCGATCTGCCAGCGGTCCGCGTAGAGCTGCGCGATGTCCTTCACCGGGTACCTCCCGGCGTCGAGCAGCGTCGTCGCGATCACGATCTTCTTTCTCTTCCCGTCCCTGCCGATGACAGTCGTGCGGATCAGCCTCACCTCGAGTTGCTCCGGCAGCTGCGCCCAGGCCTCCTCGCCGATGTTCCTGAGGTTCGTCCTCTTCGGCCTCTTCCACGTCACGATACGGTCTCCTGCCCCCGAGAGTTTCCTGCCCCTGCGCCAGTCCACCTTGCGCTTCTGGTGCAGTCTCGCCACCGTCCACACTCCCTTCCCGGCGAGGCGGGCTACAAGTTCGTAGCTGCAGTAGGCACGGTCGACGACAAGGACGTTCCCGGGATCGAGCAGCTCCTCGACATCGTCGAAGTGGTTCAGGTCGTGGTGGTCGAGTTCGGAGGTGACCCACTGCTCCCAGCCGCCGTGGCTTGGATTGAGCAGTCCGGATATCTTCATGACCGGGAAGCCGCAGCCCTCCTTTTGCCCGCTCGGTTGCGGGTAGCTGGCCTGGTTCTCCGGGGTGTCGGCCAGTTGTGCGGAGGATCCGTCGAGTGCCTTGGCGACGTGCCCGCACCAGAGGTCGTCCTCGCATACCTCGCGCTCGAGCTGCGCCAGGAGGTGGGCGTGGACGCCTTCCACCAAACCCATCGGGAGGCGGCCGCGCGCCTTGCAGAAGGCGCCGGTCGACGAGGAGGGCACCGGGCACCCATGGTCAGAGAGCCAGGCCTGGATTCGGGCCAAAGCGTTGGCGCAGGAGCGGTCTTCGGACAGCGCCTGGCTGAGGAAGCCCCAGAACGTGACCTCGTCGCTGAAATGGCACCTGCGCTGGCTCTCGCTGCCGGCGGCGACCACCTCTGCGGGGATGCAGTCGGCGAGCTGGGCGCTGAGTTCGCCGAGGCAGTTGTCGCGCAGCCGCGCCATCTCCCTGGAGAGTTTCGCTTGCCCGGAGGCCTTGCAACTGCCAAAGAGTCTGTGCGGGAAACCGGCGAGGAATGGTGTTTTGTTAGTCATGCATCAACTCAACCATCCGATCCGGTTTCCCGCACCTGATTTCGACCTGATCCATGACGATTGGCTGCGTTATTTCAGCGCCATTCGGGACAGACACGGGACAGACACAAATGGCGCGGACTAAAGCGCCAGCGTTGGTGGATCGGGCGCTCCGCGCACGATGTCAATCCACCGCGCGCACGCGCCTGGCGTCGGCGGTGTTGTGTGAGATTGCCAGACATTCCTACGAGAAAAGTGCGGCTTGCGCCGGAAGGACCAACATCGCGCGCGGAGCGCCCGATCCACCGGACTTCGTCCCAAACATACCTTAAGTCCCCGCCATTCGGGACAGACACGGGACAGACACTTCACACGCACTTCCTCCCACTGCACCCCCACCATCCCCGACCGACAGCCGCCCGGAGAGCGGAGGGCGGAAAAGGAAACTCCTAGCAGTTATTATTGCTTTTTTAGCTGTAGTACGGTGACCATCGGTGGCGACGGACGAGATCCAGTGAGTTCCTTCGATAAACGAAACGACCAAGAGTCGGGCCATCTTTCGGGAGGCGGGTCCGGGGTTCCTTCCGCTGCGGACGCGGCATCGCAGCCGTGGCAAGGAAGCGACGATCCCGAAGTCCTGCACGCGCGCATCGCCGAACTCGAACAGGCCCTCGACGCGCATCAGGCAACGGTGCAGGCGCTCGCGGAAAGCGAAGAGCGCTACACCCTCGCCGTTCGGGGAAGCAACGACGGACTCTGGGACTGGGAAGTGCCGTCGGACCGAGTGGAGTTTTCGCCTCGTTTCAAGGCCCTCCTTGGATACGAGGATTACGAGATGGCGAACCGCTTCGACGAGTTTTCCAAGCGACTGCACCCGGACGACTTCGATCCGACCATGGCGGCGGTGCAGGCGCACCTTGAAGAAGGCGTCCCCTACGATGTCGAATACCGCTTGAAGCACAAGGATGGCGAATACCGGTGGTTCCGGGCGCGTGGCCTCGCAGTCCGCGACGACGAAGAAAAGCCGACGCGCATGGCCGGCTCGATCTCGGACATCACCACGAGAAAGCGAACCGAGAAGGAGTTGGAACTGATCACGCACCGGCTGATCATGGCCACCAAAGCCGGCGCGATCGGCATCTGGGACTACGACGTCGTCAACAACACGCTGGTCTGGGACGAACGCATGTACGAACTCTACGGGATCGCACCGGACCGGTTCTCCGGTGCCTACGAAGCGTGGGAAGAGGGACTGCATCCGGATGACCTCGAGGAAGAGCGTGAAAAACTTCAACGGGCGTTGAGAGGCGAAGAGGAATTCAACACCGAATTCCGCGTCGTCTGGCCCGACGACGGATCGGTCCATTTCATCAACGCGCACGGCACGGTGCTGCATGACGACTCCGGAAATGCGGTGCGCATGATCGGCACGAACTGGGACATCACCGAGCGCAAGCTGGCCGAGCAGGAATTGCAGGACGCCAAAGAAGGCGCGGAGGCAGCGGCGCAGGCCAAGAGCGAATTCCTCGCGAACATGAGCCATGAGATCCGCACGCCGATGAACGGCATCATCGGCATGACCGAGCTGCTCCTCGACACCGACCTGTCCGCCACCCAGCACGAGTACCAGCTCATCGTTCGCAACTCGGCCGAATCCCTGCTCACCATCCTCAACGACATCCTCGATTTCTCCAAGATCGAAGCCGGTCGGCTCTCCTTGGATCACTATCCGTTTCCGATTCGCAACCGCGTGGGCGACAGCCTGCAATCGCTGGGCGTTCGCGCTTCGGAAAAGGAGATCGAGTTGGCCTACCGGATTCATCCCGACGTGCCGGAGTTCGTTGTGGGAGACGCCGGACGGATTCAGCAGGTCCTTGTGAACCTCGTCGGCAACGCCATCAAATTCACCGAAGAGGGAGAAGTCGTGGTGGAGGTCCGGATCGAGTCCCGGACCGAGGAAGGTGTCTCGCTGCACTTCGAGGTGCGCGACACGGGCATCGGCATTCCGCCGGAGAAACAGGCGGTGATCTTCGAATCGTTCACCCAGGCCGAATCGTCCACGACGAGGCGCTTTGGCGGCACGGGCCTCGGTCTTGCCATCTCGCGGCAGTTGGTCGACATGATGAAGGGGCAGATGTGGGTGGAAAGCGAACTTGGGACGGGAAGCACGTTTCATTTCACCGTGCTTGTGCAGGACGGAGAGGACGTCGAAGCGGAGCGCGTCGAGCCGAAGCCGATTGCCGGAATGCGGGTCCTCGTCGTCGATGACAACGAGACGAACCGGAGGATCCTGAAGGAGATCTTCCTCAACTGGAAGATGTCCCCGTTTCTCTGTGCCAGCGGCGCGGAAGGCCTCGATGCAATCGAAAAGGCTCCCGAGCCGTTCGAACTGATCGTCCTCGACTACATGATGCCCGACATGGACGGATTGGAAACGGCGAAGGAGGTGGGCAAGCTCCTCGGAGAGAAAAGGCCTCCGATCCTGATGCTCTCGTCAGCCGACACGTTGCAGGATACCGAAAGCCTCAGGAAACTCGGCATCGCGCGGCGCATCACCAAGCCGGCCAAGCCTTCGGACATTCTCGATTCGATTGGCGAACTCTTCGGCCATGCGGACCGGGAAGCCGGAAAGGAATCGGCGAAGCTGACTCAGCGCCCCGACGAAATTCCGAGGATGCACGTGTTGCTGGCGGAGGATGGGCGGGTGAATCAACTCGTTGCGATCCGTCTTTTGGAGAATCGCGGACACGAGGTGACGCTTGCGGAAAATGGCAGGCAGGCGCTCGCGCGCGTTGAAGCGGAAACATACGATGCGATCCTCATGGATGTGCAGATGCCCGAGATGAACGGCTTGGAGGCCACCGCGGCGATCCGGCAATTCGAAGCGGAGCGGGGCGGACGTGTGCCGATCATCGCCATGACGGCGAATGCGATGAAAGGCGATCGCGAAATGTGCCTTGACGCCGGGATGGACGATTATGTGGCGAAACCGGTACGCGCCGAAGAACTGCTCGCCACCGTGGAGAAGTACGCTCCCGAGCGGCGGGGCTCGGGCAGCGTTGCCGAACAACGTGGCGATGCGAATGCAGCCAGCGGCGGAAATTCTGCGTTCTCTCGCGAAGTCTTCGATGAAGCTGCATTCCGCAGTTCGATGGGATCGCCGGATCTCATCGCCAGTCTCGTGGAGGTCTTTCCCGAGGAAACGCAAACACTGCTGCAGGCCGCGCGGGAGGCGGTTGCCGGAAAGGACGCCGACGCCCTGCATCGGGCAGCCCATTCCTTGAAAGGGCTCCTCGGCAACTTCGCGGCGCGCGCTGCCTACGAGGCCGCCCTCGCCCTCGACCAACTCGCAAAGGACGGTCGGCTCGAAGGCGCCGATGATCGCCTCGCCGCCGTCGAGAGCGAGGTGGCGCGTCTGGGCGAAGCGCTCGAATCGCTCGATCTCTAGCGGGCCCGGCGCAACCTCACGCGCCTCCCGAATACGATCATTCTAACCTTCGCCACCCTTGCACCCCCACCATCCCCGACCGACAGCCGCCCGGAGAGCGGTGGGCGGAAAAGGAAACTCCTAGCAGTTGGCGACGAATCGGAATAGCGAATCGGAATAGTAGTCGGAATAGGGGTCACACACGGAATAGGGGTCAGGTCATCAGCGGAATAGGGTCACAGGGAATGGGAATAGGGGTCAGGACGAAATATTTGCACAACCAGAGAACTCCCCGCGCCCACCACCGGGAAACAAACGGGCGATCCCCTCCTCCGTCGCCGGGCAGATCCCGCGTTCGGTGATCAGCCCGCTCACCAACCTCGCCGGAGTAACGTCGAAAGCATAGTTGGCGGCGCTTGAGCCTGGATTGAGCACATCGATTTCAGCGACTTCGCCTGAGGCCAACCGACCTTCCATCGTCGCCACCTCATCCCCACCGCGTTCCTCGATGGGGATCTCCGCGACGCCATCCCGAATCTCCCAGTCGAAGGTCGAGGAGGGCAGCGCGACGTAGAACGGCACGCCGGTGTCCTTCGCCGCGAGCGCTTTCAAATACGTGCCGATCTTGTTGGCGACGTCGCCGGTGAAGGTCGTGCGATCGGTGCCGGTAATCACCAGATCGACCTTGCCACGTTGCATGAGATGCCCCCCGACATTGTCGACGATCACCGTGTGTGGCACACCTTCGTTGGCCAGTTCCCACGCCGTCAGGCGCGCGCCCTGGTTGCGAGGGCGTGTCTCGTCGACCCAAACGTGCACCGGGATGCCCTTCCGGTGCGCGGCGTAGATCGGTGCGGTGGCAGAGCCCCAGTCAGTGAAGGCGAGCCAGCCCCCGTTTGTGGACATTTTGCCAGATCAACACAACTGCTTCAAAACCAATGCCTAAGAACTTTCCGAAAAATCCCGAAACTCTCGGTGATCATATTTTGGCAAAATATCTGCGCTTGGGGTTGAGCCACAGCGAAGCGGCCGATCAGCTCGGCTTTGACGGCCATGTGCTTTGGGGATGGACGTCGAATCGAAAGAAAGTGCATCTGAAATTCATTCCTCGGGTGATTGAGTGGCTGGGTTACGATCCATTCCCCGAACCGGAATCCCTTGGGGTGTCCCTCCGGAACCACCGCATGGCGGCCGGACTTTCACAGGAGACACTTGGGAAGTTGCTCGGCATCCGGGCGAGCACCATCGGTGAGTTCGAGCGAGGGCGGATCCCCAACCGGAAACATCGCGACCACATCGACTGGTTCATCAACACCGGTTTCTCTGTCGAGCCTGCGATTTGAGACACCGTGGCTCCGCTACGACCTCCAGGTGGGCGGAAAAGGAAACTCCTAGCAGTCGGGGATAGCCCCCTTCCTTCCCCTGCACCCCCGCCATCCCCGACCGACAGGCGCCCGGAGAGCAGTGGGCGGAAAAAGGAAACTCCTAGCAGTCACGTCCTGCTGCGCCTCGTCGATGACGAAAAACAACGCGCCGCGGCGGTGAAACAGTTCGGCTATCTGCTGGCTTGAGACAGAGGCGGTCGGCGCCTTGGTCTTGAACCAACCCTGCCGCTATCTTGCGGTCCGGAAATTCGATTTTTCGGGGTCACGCCAACCGATGCGCGGGTTGGAGCAACAGATGCATGGTGATGCATGGTGATGGTCTTTCGTTATTTGAAACCTAAAGAATCATGAAAAGACCCCCTCTCTTTTGCGTCACCCTCGTCGCCCTAACGGTGTGGTCGCCGACACTGCACGCTGCCGACCCCGTCGTCTCTAATGTCACCTCTGCCCAGCGAGCCGGAACCAAGCTGGTGGACATCACCTTCGACGTCTCGGACGCCGACTCGGATCAGCTCGACATGTCGGTGTAGATCTCGGTTGTCGCCGTAACATTAAAAAAAAAACCCGTGACCGCGCTGAGCGGCGAAACCAGCGTGAATGCCACACCGACGCCCGCGAACCACACCCTCGTCTGGAATGCCGGAGTCGATTTCAACCAGCAGTTCAACAGCAACATGGTGGTGCGCGTCATCGCCGATGACGGATCCGCCCCCGGCCCGCCGCCGGCGGGGATGGCGCTGATCCCGGCGGGCAGCTTCCAGATGGGGCGGCAGTCCGGCAGCGGCGGTTCCGACGAATTGCCGGTGCACACCGTTACACTCAGCGCCTTTTACCTCGACCAGTTCGAGGTGACCAAGGCGTTGTGGGATGACGTGCAGACCTGGGGTGCCTCGAACGGCTACACCGATCTGCCGGCCGGCGGCGGCCAGGGCGCCTTTCACCCGGTGCATATGGTCGATTGGTATCACATGGTCAAATGGTGCAACGCGCGATCCGAGAAGGAAGGTCTGAATCCGGTGAATTACACCGATGCCACCAAGACCACAGTCTATAGGACCGGGGACATCGACCTCGCGGAAGAGTTCGTCAACTGGGCCGGCAACGGCTACCGCCTACCCACCGAGGCGGAGTGGGAAAAGGCGGCGCGGGGAACGCTGGTGGGAAACACCTATCCGTGGGGAAACACCATCGGCGGAGGCGACGCGAACTATTCAGGGAGCGGCGATCCGTTCGAGGGAGGGTTTCCAGACACCACGCCCGTCGGCTACTACGATGGCGACCAAGTGCCCACAGGCGTTAACCGCGCCAACGGCTACGGTCTCTACGACATGGCTGGCAACATGTTAGAATGGTGTTGGGACTGGTACGATTTGAATTGGTATGGGAATGCGGGCGCAACGACTGCAGACACCCGTGGTCCGGCGACTGGGAGCCTTCGTGTGCTGCGAGGTGGCAGGTGGAGCGATTCTGCAGGCAGCCTGCGCTGTGCAAGCCGCGAGTATGTCAGCCTTCCCCAACTCGCCAACACATTCTATGGGTTTCGATGTGCTCGGGGACTCTGATTATTTAATTCTCACTCGAACTACGGATGCAGAGAGTCTGGCTCACGAACCATTGAAATGAACGCATGATTGGAGTCAACCCATCGATTGTGATCTTCCCGATCATCGCGATGGCGTGCATGATTACGTCACCGCCAGTGCGCGCGATCTCCGACGATTCGCCCCCGTTCGTCCTCGACACACGCAACTTCGGCGACACGGCGACCTTCCCGGTCGATACGCGGGGGCCGGACATCCTTGCCAACACCGGGATCACCGATCCGGGTGGGGGTTCCTTCACCGTCACGATGGCCATGCTCAACGTGACCGGCGGCAACGACGGGATGGACGCGATCACCTTTACCCTCGCGACCGCCCCGATTCACGGGACGCTCATCCTCGACGGGGTCCCGCTCGCCGCCGGGGCGATGTTCACTCAGGAGGACATCGACAATGGCTTGCTGCAATACCAGCGCGCCGCTGGCAGAGCTCTCACCGACAGCTTCGAGTTGAGCGCGCTCGATGAGGGAGGCTTTGGTCTCGCGGGCGGCAGTTTCTTCTTCGCCGTCGCTGGACTCGCCGGCGACGCCGGAGCCCTCTTCCTCGTCGACACCCGCAATTATACGGAGTCACCCGAACATGCCGTGCACACGAGTTCCACAGCGCATTTAGCGATGGATACGATTCCCGGCTCCCTCCGCCAGGCGATCGCCAACACGGATTCCGGTGGAACCGTCACGCTCGACACGGCGTTGGACGACGCGACCGTCATCCTCACCAGCGGCCCGCTTGTCATCGACAGCGAACTCGGCATCGACAACTCCGCGATCCCCGGCGGCTTGACACTTTCGGGCAACCAATCCGTCTCGATTCTTCACGTCGCCGAGGGAGGCATCGTCAGCCTCGATCGCGTGACGTTGACCGACGGAAAGTCGGGCACGTCGGGGGGAGCGATTGTCAACGATGGGGATCTCACCCTCACCAACGTCACCGTTACCAACAGCGCGTCGTTCTTTGATGGCGGCGCCATTCTAAATGCGAGCAGCGGTACCCTCACCCTCATCAATTCCACCGTCGCTGGCAATCTGGCGCTCGATGCTGGGGGCGGCATCTTCAGCAGCGGCGATCTTGTCGCCATCCACTCCACCATCTCGGACAATGAGGCCTTCTTCCTCGGCGGCGGCGGCATCTTCAAGAGCGCCGGCACCCTTGCCTTGGAAAATACCATCGTAGCCGGCAATTTTGCCGCGACGGATGATAATCTCAACACCACCCCCGACACCGCAACCGGCAACAATTTCACCTCCGGCGATTCTCGCCTCGCTCCGCTCGGTGATTATGGCGGCGCCACGCCAGTCATGCCTCCGCTGCCCGGCTCCCCCGCCATCGAGGGCGCGATCCTCCTCGGCGCCACCCCTGCTCTTGATCAACTCGGCAGACCGCGCCCGATTGGCCCGCTCCCCGACATGGGCGCGGTGGAGGGATTTCCCTTCTCGACGCTCCCACTCGTCGACACCGACGACGACGGCATCGACGACCGCCTCGAACCGGCCTTCCCCCAGTTCACCGTGGGCGTCGACGACAGCGCACTAGACACCGACGGCGACGGTTCGCCTGACGCCGAGGAACTCGCAAACATGACCGATCTGCTCGATCCCGATGATTACCTGCAATTGCTCAGCATGATCCGCGATCCGGACTTTCACCCGATCACCAACCCTGGTTTCACGGTCACGATGACGACTTTTCCCGGGCTCTCCTACCAGCTCGACAGCTCGAGCAATCTGACCGATTTCCAGATGATCCCCGGCACCGCGTTCATCGCCGACGACTTCACGGCGGCCTTCGAGATCACGCTTTCCCCGCAACGCGGGTTCGTCCGTGCCACCCGCACCGACGAATGAAAGACGTCGGCGACGGCAGGGTAACTCTTGCTACTCCCCGAAACTCGCCTCGACTGGATAGTGATCGGAGATGAGGTCGACTTCCTTGTCGCGGGGGATGCGGGCGCTGGTGCAGCGCTTGGCGAGCTTGGGGTCGGCGAGGATGAAGTCGATGCGCCAAGTTTTGTTCTTGCGCTGGGCGTCGCTTCTGTACTTCGGGAGGAAGCGGGTGGCGAAGGTGCCGCGTTGGAGTTCTTCGGCGGGTTGTTTCGCATGGACGAGGTCGACGAGGCCGAGGGCGAGAAACTGTTTCAAGAGGAATTGGGGTCAAGAGGAATTGGGGTCAGGACGAAATAATTTCACAACGAGAGTTCTCGCGGGTTCCGCTATCCCGGAAACAACCCGCGCACCTCCTCCTCCGACGCATCGCAGATCCCTCGCTCGGTGATCAGCCCGGTCACTAGCCGCGCCGGGGTCACATCGAAGGCGTAGTTGGCCACCGGCGAGCCCGCATTGACCACATCAACCTCCGCGCGTTCACCCATACAGAGCCCGTCCAAAAGCCGCACCTCGTCCCCGCCGCGCTCTTCGATCGGGATCTCCCCCACCCCGTCCCGGATCTCCCAGTCGAAGGTCGACGACGGGAGCGCCACATAGAACGGCACGCCGTTGTCCTTCGCCGCAAGCGCCTTCAAGTAGGTGCCAATCTTGTTCGCGACGTCGCCGGTGTAGGTCGTTCTGTCAGTGCCGGTGATCACCAGATCGACTTTGCCGTGCTGCATCAGGTGGCCGCCAACGTTGTCGACGATGACGGTGTGTGGGACGCCTTCGTTGGCCAGCTCCCACGCCGTCAGCCGCGCGCCCTGATTGCGCGGGCGTGTTTCATCGACCCATACGTGCACGGGAATCCCCTTCCGGTGCGCGGCGTAGATCGGCGACGTCGCCGATCCCCAATCGGTGAAGGCGAGCCATCCGGCGTTGCAGTGCGTCAGGAGGTTGACGGGTTCGCCGTTCTTGCGCTCCGCGATCTTCTCAATGATCGGCAGTCCGTGCTCGCCGATGCGGCGGCACCATTCGGCATCCTCGTCGGCGATTTCCTGCGCCGTCTGCCGCCCGACAGCGACGGAATCTTCGGCGCCTTCCATCGCCTTGAGCTGTCGGTCGACGGCCCACTTCAGATTCGTCGCGGTGGGCCGTGTGGCGACGAGTTGATCTGCGAGTTCATTCAACTTCGCGGCATCACCATCGGCCTCAATGGCAGCGAGATACATTCCGCACCCCGCCGTGGCCCCGATGCATCCGGCACCGCGGACGTGCATGTCGCGGATGGCGGTCGCGACCTCGAAAACGGAGCGAAGATCCTCGATCTCGAATGCCCACGGGAGTTTCGTCTGATCGATGATGCGCACGACCCCAGGTTCATCTTCCGCGAACCAAACCGTGCGGTAGTTCTTTCCATTAACGTTCATGGTGTAGCGGAACTCGTGAGAGTTCCGAGGTGGTAAAGGCGAGTGTTAGCACCGTCGGAATTGTCACCCATTCCGCTACAACAACAAGCCGCCATTCTGGTAGCCATTGACGTACTCAATCGCCGTTCGTACGCTCTTACTTGCCATGAACCGCATCATCGACACCGGAGAGAATCACCAGTCGTGGAAGAACCTGCCGCCCCTCGTCGGGATCGCGTCGATGAAGGACGCGATCACCAAGGGTTTTTCCGTCGAAGAAACGGTGCGCCGTCTCAAGCGCTACCACTACGCGCTGCGACGGCTTTACGAAATCTTCAACGACCACATCACTGCCGAGCCGGTCTACGAGTTGAAAATGGCCTTCAGTCTTCACAGCCATCTCTGCGCCGAGCACGTCACCGCCTTGCGCAAGCGCGTCTCCGAAATGCGGGAACCGCCGCTCGGACTCGACAAGATTCCGGACGAGGATCTACGCCTTGTCTTCGACGAGATTCTCGCCAGTTCATCCACCGAAGAACGGGTCACCGCGATCTACGGAATCGTGCTTCCCGATCTGGTCGCCGGGATGAAGCGCCATCTCGACGAAACGAATCCGCTGACCGATCATCCTTCGACGCGGGTTCTCCGCTTCGCATTGCTCGAACTGGGCGACATGGCGGCTTGGGGCTCCACGGCGATCCGTTGCCTCTGCGAAGACAAAGCCGTCGATGACGATTGGCTCGCGCTCATCGAGAACCTTCTCGCCCGCGCGGGGAGCATCGATGGAACGCAGGATGTCTCCGACGAAATCGCCACGGCGGAACTTGTGCCGATGCGCTCAGCGACACCTTACAAATACGACGGCGTGGTGAAGCGAGACGAACGCTTCTCCGATCCCTACAACATGGGCGTCAACGCGGAGATCTTTCTCTACAACGAAGACTTCGACGACGCGGCGAAGGTGATCATGATGTTCTACAAACGCCTCCGCGAGATCGACGTGCCAGAAATGATGGCGAGCATCATCGCCGAGACCCCCGACAAGCCTTGGGATTACTACCGTGACATGACGCGCCAGCTCTGGGACGAGGCGCGGCATGCAATGATGGGCGAGATTGGACTGACGTCTCTCGGGCTCGACTGGACGAAGATCCCGGTCAACCACACCTGGTCGATGGGTCTCAACACCCAGCTCACTCCGATCGAGCGGCACGCGGTACTCTATTTCATCGAGCAGGGCCTAATGCCGAAAACCGGAAAGCGCTACGAGTGGGAAGTCGGCGTCGCCTCGAACAACCCGCTGGCTGCCATCGTGCAGGACTTCGACTGGGCGGACGAGGTGCTCCACGCACACATCGGACGGGATTGGTATGTCTCCGCGATCGGCGACGCCAGGAAAGCGGTCGAGTATGGCGACGAATGCTGGTCGAACGTTCTGATGGGGTGGAAACAGTGGAAGGACGACGGCCTCACCGAGCACCGGAACTGGTGGCCCGAGATTTATGCCGAGGCCTGCGAGAAAGCCGGAATCGAGCCGGATCCCGAGATCCTAGCCTATCACGAAACCTACGAATCCAAGCGCGCCGACTTGCAGACGATCCCAGCCGAGTGAAAAATGATCCCGACAGGCAAAACTTTTCCCGGCGAATCGGGTTTCATCTGTCGCAATCCACCCTGAAATGAACCCTGAAGACGAACAGAACGACCCCGTATGGAAGCTGCTCGGCGAAGCCCGCCCGCAGGAGCCGGGTCCTTTTTTTGCCCGCAACGTCGTGCGGGAAGTCCGTAAGCTTCAGGACGATACACGCTCCGTTCCCGGATTCTGGTCGGCCCTCTTCGCGAAACCCGCGTGGCTGGGCGCTGCCGCGGCCGTAGCGATCGCCATCGCCATGGTGTTCCTGATCAATCCGAAGGATAATCCGGTCGTCGATGGTTCCGACCCCGCAGCCGTGGATGTTCCGATCGAGGCGGCGCTTTCGGTCGCCGAACTCGACGAGGAAATCGACAGCCTCGACTATCTCGACGAGTTGCTCGCGGTTCAGGACACCGCGCTCCTGTCCGACGACGACATCGCCGCGCTCTTGTTCTAGGGACCTGTAGCCGAAGTCCGAAGACTTTGGCCGGGTGGCGGGCCAAACCAAACTCTCACGAGTGGGGCTACGCATGGCCACGTGCTTGCACGCTTCGGCGAGGCGCCTACACTGCCCGCGTGTTTTCCGTCGGCAGCGATTGAGCGATGATTTTTCACAGCATCGACTATCTCCTCTTCTTCGTCGCCGTCCTGCTCGTCTACTGGCGACTTCCCCTGCGAGGGCAGAATCTGTTCCTCCTCGCTGCCAGCTACTTTTTCTACGGATACATCCACCCGTGGTACTGCATCCTGATTTTTGCGACCACGTGCATCGACTACGGGTGTGCCCGCGGCATGGCCGCCAATCCGCAGAAGAAGAAACGCTTCGTCACGATCAGCATCGTTTCGAACTTCTCGATCCTCTGCGCGTTCAAGTATTTCAACTTCTTCGCCGAGAACATCGTCGCGCTTCTGAACGGGCTCGGCCTGAACGTTTCCGAAGTCACGATCAACGTGCTGCTGCCGGTCGGCATTTCGTTCTACACCTTCCAGAGCGCGTCCTATGTCGTCGACGTCTACCGCGGCAAGACCCACGCGAGGAAGAACTTCTTCAACTACGCGCTGTTCGTCTCGTTCTTCCCCCAACTCGTCGCCGGACCGATCGAGCGCGCCTCCAATCTTCTCGAGCGACTCGAAAAGCCGCGCACCGCGAATCTCGACCGCATTCGAACCGGGCTCTTCCTGATGATCTGGGGCCTCTTCAAGAAAGTCGTCATCGCGGACAACGTCGCGGTCATCTGCAACAAGGCCCTGTCACTCGACGACCCATCGTTTCCGGTCATCTGGGGAGGTGTGTTCGCATTCTGCATCCAGATCTACGCAGACTTCTCCGCCTACACCGACATCGCCCGGGGAACAGCGCGAACGCTGGGCATCGAGATCCGCCACAATTTCAACCATCCGTATCTCGCACGGAACCCGTCCGAGTTCTGGCGGCGATGGCACATCTCGCTCTCCACATGGTTCCGTGACTACGTCTACATTCCTCTCGGCGGGAACCGTCGCGGCGAAGGGCGCATTCTCTTCAACCTCATGGCCACCTTCGTCCTCTCGGGACTCTGGCACGGGGCCAACTGGAATTTCATCATCTGGGGCGCCTATCACGGAATGCTGCTCATCATCTGGCGGCTTCTATCTCGGGCACGCCCATCACTCGAAACCTCGACCTCCCTCCCGCTGCGCATCGTCCAGATCTTTGCCATGCTGATCCTCACCAACATCGGGTGGCTGCTCTTCCGCGAGCAGAACCCGGCGTATCTCTGGCAATACCTGACGACAAATCCGTTCGGCGCCGACATCTGGGAATGGCGGACGGGATTGTACTTCTTCATGTTCTCGCTCGTGTATTCGCTGCCGTTGTGGATACACGCGTGGACGGACCAATGGTGCACGCGCCCGGAAAAATGGAGCGAGCGGGAAGCGATCTGGAAATGGACCGTCCTTCAAGCCATCGTCGCGGCGATTCTGTTCCTCGGCATTCTCCTTCTTCGAAGCGAAGTCGGTGCCGATTTCATCTACTTCCAGTTCTGAGCCGCTATCGTAGCGGAATTCGTGAGAATTCCGACGGTCGAAGGCGCATCGATCACGAAGCCCCCGGAACTTTCACAAGTTCCGCTACGAAAATTCGACCCGCTATCGTAACGGAATTCGTGAGAATCCCGATCCGACGCCCGAGGGCGCATCGATCACGAAGCCCCCGGAACTTTCACAAGTTCCGCTACGAAAATTCGACCCGCTATCGTAACGGAATTCGTGAGAATCCCGATCCGACGCCCGAGGGGGCACCGATCACGAAGCCCGCGGAACTTTCACAAGTTCCGCTACGAACAAACGACCAGTTGCGGAGTGTTCGTGGAACCTGCTAGAGTCCCCGCGGTGTCCAACGACTCGACCAGACTGAAAGTTCAGAAAACCTACAAGCTCTTCATCGGGGGGAAGTTCCCGCGAACGGAGAGCGGGCGATACATGACTGCGAAATCCCCGAAGACCGGCGAGCATCTCGCCAACTACTGCCACGCCTCCCGCAAGGACTTCCGCGACGCGGTCGTCGCCGCGCGCAAAGCGCAAGCCGGGTGGGCCTCGACCACCGCCTACCTGCGGGGCCAGATCCTCTATCGCGCCGCCGAAATGCTCGAAGGCCGCGCGTCCTCGCTCGTGGCCGAAATCGAATCCTCCACCGGCGCGAATCCTGACAAAGCCACCACCGAAGTCTCGGCAACGATCGACCGCTTCGTCCACTTCGCCGGCTGGACAGACAAGGTCTCGCAAATATTCGGCGCGGTGAATCCGGTCGCCACCTCGCATTTCAATTTCTCCACGCCCGAACCGACCGGCGTCGTCACCGTGATCTGCCCGGACCAGCCTTGCCTGCTTGCTCTTGTCTCGCTCGTCGCCCCCGTCATCCTCACCGGCAATACCGCGGTCGTTCTCGCCTCGGAGAAGTATCCGCTTCCAGCGGTCACCCTCGCCGAAGTCATTGCCACCAGCGATCTTCCAGGCGGCGTGCTCAATATTCTCTCCGGGTTCCGCGAAGAACTTGCGCCGCACATCGCCTCCCACATGGACGTCAATGCCGTGGTCGACGGATCAGGAGACTCGGCGATCACCCGGACGATCCAAGAAGGCTCCGCCGACAATCTCAAGCGCATCGCCACCCACAATCTCCGACCTTCGACGTGGGCGGGCAAGGCGGGAGCCGATCCGTATCGGATTCTCGACACGCTCGAGTTCAAGACCGCCTGGCATCCGATCGGCGTGTAGCGAGCCGTGTCGCGCGCGCTTCTCATCGTTCTCGACTCGGTCGGCCTGGGGCACGCGCCGGACGCGGCGAACTACGGCGATGAGGGCGCGAACACTCTCGGCCACATCTTCGAAGCCGTTCCGGATCTCCAACTCCCGAATCTCGATTCGCTCGGCCTTGCGCATGCGATGGCTGGGGCCGCGGGGAGAGAGACGCGGGATTCGACGCCGATCGCAGGAGCGCATTACGGCTGGATGCAGGAAATCTCAGCGGGAAAGGACACGACGACCGGCCACTGGGAAATCGCCGGGGCGGTGATTGAAGCTCCCTTTGCCACCTTCGAGAAATTCCCCAATGATCTTGTCGGAGCCATCGAAGAGGCGGCTGGAACGCACTTCATTGGGAACTATGCGCAAAGCGGCACGGTCATTCTCGACGAACTCGGCGCCGAGCACACCGCCACCGGCCATCCGATTCTCTACACGAGTGCCGATTCCGTTCTCCAGATCGCCGCGCACGAGGAAATCACACCGCTTCCGAGACTATACGCGATCTGCCAATGCGTCCGCTCGGTCCTCGATGATCGCGGCATCCGAATTGGACGCGTGATCGCACGACCGTTTCTCGGTGATCCGGGCACTTTCGAGCGCACGCCGAATCGAAAGGATTTCTCGCTCCTTCCGCCAGAAACCATCCTCGATCATCTGCGCGTGACCTCGGTGGGGAAGATCAGCGACATCTTCGCAGAAAGCGGGATCGACGAATCGCATCCCACGAAATCCAACGAAGACGGAATGCGAACCATCGAAGAACTCTGGCCCAGTCTGGAGGGTCTCATGTTCGTCAATCTCGTTGACTTCGACATGCTCTTCGGCCACCGGCGTGATCCCGATGGCTACGCCGTCGCCCTGCGCGCGTTCGACGATTGGCTCGGCAAGTTCCTAGCGCAGGTGGAAGCCGACGACCTTCTTATCATCACGGCCGACCACGGGAACGACCCCACGTGGACTGGCACGGATCACACGCGGGAGATGGTTCCGCTTCTTGCCAAACTCGGCACTGCCTCCCCCGCATTTGTCGGTCGTCGCAACTCCCTTGCTGATGTTGCAGCGACCTTGGCGACGTTCTTTGACGTCGATTGGTCCTGCGGAACGTCGATACTCTCATAGAACCATGCACATCCCCTCCCTCATCGAGAAGAAACGCGACGGTGAACCCCTGAGCGCCGACGAGATTCTTTACCTCATCAACGGATTCACCGCGGGAGAGGTGGGCGACGCGCAAATGTCGGCACTCGCAATGGCGATCTACTTTCGTGGCATGAACGAGGCTGAAACGGCAACGCTGACGGAGGCGATGCTGCGGAGTGGCGAGTCCTTCGAATGGCCCGACGATCATCCCACCATCGCCGACAAACATTCCACCGGAGGGATTGGCGACAAGGTCTCACTCGTGCTCGCCCCGCTGCTCGCCTGCGACGACGTGTGGGTTCCGATGGTTTCCGGTCGTGGTCTTGGGATCACCGGCGGCACTCTGGATAAGCTCGAATCCATTCCCGGCTACCGGACGGATCTCACTTTCGAGGAATGCCTCGCTCAGTTGCAGTCCGTGGGTTGCTTCATTTCCGGACAGACTGCGGATATCTGCCCTGCTGACAAGAAACTCTACGCCCTTCGCGACGTGACGGGCACGGTTCCATCACAACCGCTCATTGTCGGCAGCATCATGAGCAAGAAACTCGCCGAGTCGCTCGACGCATTGGTGCTCGACGTAAAATTCGGCTCCGGCGCGTTCATGAAAACGCGTGAGGAGGCGTTGTCGCTTGCAGAGGCAATGAAATCGGCGGGTGAGGCCATGAACGTCCGCACCGATCACCTCCTCACTCCGATGGACGAGCCGCTCGGCTGCACGGTCGGAAATGCGCTCGAAGTGCGCGAGGCCGTCGAGACACTCCACGGACAGGGGCCCGAAGACTTCACGCAGCTGACGCTCGATCTCGCATCCAAGGTGAGCCATGCGAGCCGCGATCAACTCACGGCGTGGCTCAAGGACGGTTCCGCCTGGGACAAATTCGTGACCATGGTCGAAGCCCAGGGCGGCGACACATCCTCGCTCGAGTCCATCGACGAAACCCACAGAGCACCCGTGATTCGCGATTATCCCTCGCCCGGGACGGGCACCCTGACAAAGCTCGACGCCGGGATCATCGGCCATGCCTGCCTCGAGATGGGTGCGGGTCGCGCGCAGGCAGGCGACGCCATCGACTTCGCCGTTGGACTCGGCGACATCGCCAAGATCGGAACCTCCGTCTCTACAGGCGACCCCCTGTTCACCATCCATGCCCGCACCGAAGCGGATGCCGACGCGGGCGCAGCAACGCTGGAAAACGCA
>CAJIAN010000533.1_pt1 | contig 18126 bp, 19 predicted proteins | sample 9199061 | NCBI WGS metagenome assembly CAJIAN01 (sample SAMEA7708264, study PRJEB35096) | sediment metagenome | biome: marine neritic benthic zone biome [ENVO:01000025]; feature: sediment [ENVO:00002007]; material: shallow marine sediment [ENVO:03000034] sea grass bed [ENVO_01000059] ...
CGTCGTCGAGCTTTCCCACCTCTGCGTTGGCGAAAAGATCGAACCGTGCCTTGAAGGCGAGTCGGGGAAGATTCTCGTCGCCGGCGAACGTGTTTTCACCGAGCGCGAGCAGAAGTGCGAGCATCCAAATCGCCCCCGCCGGCAAATGGCCATTCCATTTCATGGTTCCTCTTGCAGGAGGATAGGCAGCGGGTCGCCCGTCTTCAAGCGTTCCCTTTCTCGTTTACGTGAACGGTTGCTAGTGGCATGCTGTCGAAGTTGTCATGCTTTCCAAATCACACCATTTGATCCTCATAGGCATTCTGTGTGCCGCCCTCGGTGGTTGCGGCTCCGGGTCGAAGAATGCGAAAGAGGAAACGGCGCCCTCGGAGACCGATGAGAAGGAGACGAAACCGGCATGGAAGAGTCTGTTCGACGGGAAGTCGCTCGATGGCTGGGAGGTGATCGACTACGCCGGACATGGACCGACCGAGGTGAAGGATGGCGTTCTCGTCATCTCGCAGGGCGAGTTGCTCAGTGGCGTGCGCTACACGAAGGGAGCCGAACTGCCGAAGGTCAACTACGAGGTCGAGCTGGAGGCACGTCGGATGATGGGAACAGATTTCTTCTGCTGCCTGACCTTCCCCTACAAGGAATCCCACGCGAGTTATGTCGTTGGCGGTTGGGGAGGCTCGGTGGTTGGGATCTCAAGCATCGACAACATGGATGCCTACGACAACGAGACCAACACGGTGCAGGAATTCGACGACGAGAAATGGTACAAAATCCGGCTGCGACCGACAGACGACCGCATTCAGGCATGGATCGGGGACGAAAAGGTGGTCAACGTGGGGCTGAAGGACCGCGAGGTGAGCATGCGCTTCGGGGAAATCGAAGACAGCGTGCCGTTCGGACTTTCCACCTTCACGGTCACTGCGGAAATGCGGAACATCCGCATTCGAGAGCTGACCCCCGCAGAAATCGACGAGGCGGCCAAGATGAAAGGAGAGTATGAGCTCTAGTGCGATCTCAAAGGGTCTCGCTGCTTTGGCGGGAATAATGCTACTCGGAGCATGTGTGTCACGCGATACCGAACTGCCGGACCCGAAGCAGTTCATTCCGCCCAAGAGCCAGTACAACAACACGGTGCTGGGTTTCGAATTCAAGTACGCTCCGGTGTTACGCATCGAGGCGGATGATCGCGGATACGACGGCATCCACGTGTATCTCCTCTACCCCGATCTGAACCGCGTTGTCTTCGATTTGAACGTGAGTCCGGCTTCCAACGAGATCGCGATGAAGCAGGGTGCGATCCCGGGAACGGAAGGCGGTGTCGTCGTCAGTGGCGTTCAAGGCACCAAGTTCAAGATCACGCGCAATGGCGAGGTGAAGTCTCGCGTTCTCGTGAAGAACGAAGGCTGGCTCTACGCCTTCGAAGGTCAGGGCGACACTTTCAACGAGACCCTAGGGACTTTCCGATTCACCTCGGGCACGGACCCGACTCCGCTTGGGGGCGTGAATGGGACGACTCCGCCACCGCCCGCACCGTGACCGAGCATGGCCGGGAAAGGTGAGGGAAGGCGCCCCCGTTTTCTACGGTGGATTCTCATCTTCACCCTGGCTGCCGTTCTGACGGTAACCTATCTCACCCGTGATTTGATCATCACGGCGGTTTGCTGGGGCTATGAGCTGCCGAGGACGCAGCTGAAGATCCTGTCGCCCATGCGCGAATCGATTCGGACCGTTTTCGAGAATTGGGAGAAGCCAGAGAGCCGTGGGAATGCGGAAGCAACCATCGCCGAGGTGATCAACGACGAGTTGCCGAAGGGTTCGACGACCGAAGACATCGAAGCCCACATAGGAAGGCATTTTCGGCGCGGCACTCCCATCCATCCTCACATTTGGCTGAGGACGGGAGAGGATGGCGTCTACGAATCACCTCACTACCATGTCCTCATTGTGAAAGGATGTGCCGTTCCAAGACTCTGGACGGGTTTCCGACTCGCACTCTACTACGTCTCGCTGGAAGGCATCTACCAGCGGACCGAGATTAAGTACGTTGGGAGCAAGGGGTACACCTATCCGCCTGAGATCTTGATCGCGCCGGAGGAGTAGCGACGCTCATCCGACAATCTAAAGAAGCCGCGGCAGATTCGATTGATCTGATTGCTTTTTGGCGCAAAATGGCCGCGATGGATCCTGTGAGAATGGCGACTACGAGCGACCCTCATCTCGCGCTTCGGTTCGATGGCCATGAACCGTGCGAGGCGGCGAGGGCGCTGTTGGAGACCATCGAGCGGACGCCGTACACCTTCGCTTCCATGAGTGCGTTCGCAGGTTCGCTCGATCCCGGAAGTGCGGTGGTGGAAACTGCGTTACGGGTGGCAGTCGCGGAACGGCGTGCGGAGGCATTCACCCGACTCTTCGTCGCGTGTGGCATTGCCGGAGAACTGCCGGGAGCATGGGTGCTTGCGGAGGGCGCGGCGTTGTTCACCGATATGCGGATCCTGCATCGCACTGCATTGAAGCTGAAGGGCGACGTGTGCGGGGAGGTTTTGAAAGCCGTCCGATCGGGTCGGCTGCCACGCGAGCGGGAGGCGCTGCTTCTCGAACTGGTATGGTGCTGGCGAGAGACGCGGGGAATGGGGTTCGATGACGAGGACTTGCGCAAGCTCCAGCGGCGCTCGGCATGGGAGAATGCTAGAATGGCGGAGAGCGAGATGGCGATCATGCTTCTGCAATCGGTCGCGCTGCTCACGGACGATGACGAGATGCTGCGGCTTTTGGGCTGTCTGCCGTCGGATTCAGATCCGTCGTCGCCGAAAGACAGACTCGCAAGCGAGCTTCATCGAGTGGCGGAGGAGGCAATCGATTGGCGAGGTTTGGTTCCGGCTACCGTGGAAGCGGAGATTCTCGAGGGAGGCGGCACCGTTCGTCGGACCGTGCCGCGTGTCGGGCGCAACGATCCCTGTCCCTGCGGAAGCGGTCGCAAGTTCAAGAAGTGTTGTGCCGGAAAGGAATCTGACACTTCACAGTACGAAGCGGTCAGGGCACCGATCGATCTGCTCGCCGGAAGCCCCGAGACCGGGCTGACGTTGAGCGATGTCTGGGAGATGCGGAGCTTCCAACTCTTTCGCTTGGATGTGACACAGCTCGATGACACCTGTCTTGAAGCCGTCTTGGCCAGATTGGCGGTGTTCCGCGAGAACGTCCGCGTTCGGGAGATGGTAGAAATGGTGGGAACCGAACGCATCACGCCGCGGCTTTGGGACGATCTTGCCTACGAGTTTGTTCGCGCACGGGATATCGAATCGCTGCGATGGGCGGCGACGCATTTCGAGGATCTTCCATTTGATGCGGAGGTGCTGCTGGCCGAATCGGCGGAGGCGTTCCGGTTGGTGGTGGAGAAGATCGGGGAGGGGCATAGGCTGGCGGTTGCGGGAGACATCATGGCGCGGGCAGCGTTCACGGATGCCGCGGTGGCCTGTATGTTCGTTGATCCCGCGCTTGCGCTTCTGGTCGCACGCGGTGCCATCGCGCATGCGGAGAGCGTTCATTTCGACGTGCTCGAGGACATCGTCGTCGAAGCTCGCATCGAGTTGGGCATGACGGGGGAAGATCCCGCCATGGCATGGATCGACCGGGAGTATGACCGCGAGGATGTGGAGTGGCGAGTGGAAGGCGAACTGGAGAAGCAGCGGCGCGACAGCGCGCGGCGTCTCGCGAAGCGGGAGGCCGAAACGGAGGCCCTGCGCAAGCGGATTGGAAGCGCGCGGGAGGAACTGGAGCGGCTGGAAAGGGATGCGCGGTTGGCGAGGCGGTCGCCGTCGGAGGCGACGACCGCGGAGCGGGAGGACACCGCGATCGCGGAACAGCTCGACGAATTGAGGGAGCAGACCCGCATGCTCAAGAGCAACCTCAAGCAGGAGCATGAGGAGCGGTCCCGGGAACGGGAAAAGCTGCGGCTGGCCCAGGCCGAACTGCGACGCCTTAAATCGAAGCCCCGGCGCGGTCGCGAGGAGGAGCGCCCTACTGAGGCGGAAACGGAGGATGCCATGCTCGGGGAATCAGTGGCTCCGCTACGCTCCGTCCGGATTCCCGAATTTGGAGATGGTTTTCGTCGCGCGGGGAAGCGCATCAACGAGCGCGTCGTCGCCGGTGCGGTGGCGCTCGCGGGAAGGCTTGCGGCGGGTGATGAGGATGCGTGGCGTGGCACGCGCAAGCTCAAGGTGTTTCCCGAGATCCTTCGGCAGAAGGTGGCAAGGGACTTTCGGCTTCTGTTTCGAGTCAGTTCGGACGCGATCGACGTGGTCGATCTCATTGACCGCAAGGACTTGGAGGGTTGGATCCGGCGGGCGTCCTCGAAGGGATGACCGTTAGGACAGCAGCTCGTAGGCCAGCACGCTCAAGCTGAAGATGGCGGCTGTCTCGGTGCGGAGGATGATCGGGCCGAGGGTCATGGGGAGGCAGCCGTGGCTTTCGGCTTCGTGGATCTCGGCGGGCGTGAAGTCGCCTTCGGGGCCGATGAGGATGAGGGCGGACTCGGGGCGGGCCGCGTTGTTGAGTTCTTCGTGTTCGGCGAGAATCTCGCGGAGGCCTCGGGAATTGGGCTGCAGGGAGGCGATGAGTTTCAGATCGAGGCCGTTCGCGGCGCCGAGGTAGCCAGCGATCGACTGCGGCTGGTGCACCGTTGGCAGCCAGTTCTGACCGGACTGCTTGCAGGCTTCGAGGGCGACGCGCTGCCATTTCTCCTGTTTCCTAGTGGCTTCGTCAGGATCGAGGCGAACGACGGTTCGCTCGGAGAGGAAGGGGACGATCTCGGCGACGCCGAGTTCGGTGGCCTTCTGAACGATGAGGTCCATGTTCTTTCCCTTTGGAATCGCCTGGCCAAGCACCAGGCGTGAGCGGAGCGGCTCGGATTTGGTGACGCCAAGTGTTTTCAGAATGACTTCCCTCTTGTTGGCTTCGACGATCTCCGTGGAGGCCTCGATACCGTCGCCGTTGAATACCGTGATTTTGTCGCCCGGCTTGCCGCGCATCACATCGGCGCAGTGATGGGCCTCGGCATCGCGGAGGACGAGGACGTCCGGATTCCACTCGGAAGCAGGAATGTGGAAGCGCTCGCTCAAAGGACTGTCCTACCTACTTGAAAAAACGTTTGGCCTTTTCGATGAACGATTCGCTCATGGGCGAGTTCTTGTCTCCGATGGAATCGGCGAAATCCTGAAGTTTTTCGCGCTGCGAGCTATTGAGCTTGGTGGGGACTTCGACCTGGACGCGGACGTGGAGGTCTCCCTTGCGCGACGAGTTCAGGAAGGTGATTCCCTTGTTGCGGATCCGGAAGATGGTGCCGTTCTGCGTGCCCGGTGGGACCTTGATCGAGGATTTGCCCTCGAGGGTCGGCACGCTGAGCTCGCCGCCAAGCGCCGCCTTGGCAAAGGAGATGGGCACCTCGCAGAAGAGATCGTTCTCGTCGCGCTCGAAGATTTCGTGCTCGCGAATGTGGATGACGACGTAGAGGTCGCCGGATGGCCCGCCGCGGACACCCGCATCGCCGTTGCCACTTGTGCGCAGCCGACTCCCGTTGGCAATCCCTGCGGGGATTTTCAACTTTATCCGCGTTGATTTCTGGGCGCGTCCGTCGCCACCGCATTTGGTGCAGGGATTGGCGATCGTCTGGCCGCTGCCGCCGCAGCTGGGGCAGGTTTGCTGAACCTGAAAGAACCCACGGGAGGAGATCACCTGTCCCGCGCCGCCGCAGGTCGAGCAGGTGTTCGTGCCCGAGCCGTCCGCGGAGCCGCTGCCGGAGCACTTGTCGCATTTCGCGAACTTCTCGAGTTCGAGCTGCTTCTCAACGCCCGTTGCGGCTTCTTCCAGAGTGATCTGGAGGTCGTAGCGTAGATCGGATCCGCGCTGGCGGCCGCTCCGATCACGGCGTCCGCCGCCGCCGAAAAACTCCTCGAAGATGCCACCGCCGCCGCCGCCACCCCCGCCGAAGACTTCGCGGAAAACATCAAACGGGTCGACACCGCGCATCCCACCGCCGCCACCGCCCTGTGCAAACGCCGCGTGACCGTAGCGGTCGTAGGCGGCCCGCTTGTCGTCGTCCATGAGGATTTCGTAGGCCTCGCCGAGTTCCTTGAATCGATCCTCCGCTTCCTTGTCGTCCGGGTTCTTGTCCGGATGGAACTTCACGGCGAGCTTGCGGTAGGCTTTCTTGATATCGCTAGCGGAGGCGTTGCGATCCACGCCCAGGATTTCGTAGTAATCGCGCTTGTCTGCCATCGGCGAAACCCGCTACTCCTCGCCCTCCTCGGCTGCGCCTTCGTCGTCCGCTTCGGTTTCGGTTTCCGCTGGCGCGGAACCGGTCGAGACCACGACGTTGGCGGCCCGCAGCAGCCGGTCGTGGAGCCGGTAGCCCTTGCGGATGACCGAGATGACGTGACCCTCGGGCACTTCGTCGCTCGCTTCCTGCGAGACGGCCTCGTGAACATTGGGGTCGAACGTTTCTCCCACGGAATCGATGATGGTCACTCCGGAAGCGTCAAGGAAGTCGTGCATCTGCTGTTGAACCATCTGCATTCCTTTCGAGATGATGGAGTCCTCCGACTCCTGCAGCGCGGCTTGAAGGCCCATGTCGAAGTTGTCGAGGATCGGGAACAGCTCGCCGAGGAGCGAACCATTGGCATAGCGAATGGCCTCTGACTTCTCGCGCGCCGAGCGTTTGCGGAAGTTCTCCAGTTCCGCCTGCCGTCGCATCGCCCGGTCCTTCCATTCCTCGACTTCGGCCTGTGCCTTCTCAAGTGGATCGAGTTCCTCGGACTGTTCGCAATCCTGCGAATTCGCTTCCATCTGCTCGTCGGAGTCCGGAGAGGTGGTCTCGTCGTCCGTGGAGGTTGCTTCCTCTGTCTCGTCGTTTCCGGCAATGGTAACAGGGATCTCGGTGTCGTCTTCGGAGATGTCTGCCTTGGTTTCGCTCATGGTCTGGGTTGAAAACGGAAAACCCGCGGCGGGGCCAGCGGGCATGGACTATTCAACGCTTTTCGATCGCAATCAAGGTGATGTCGTCGATTTGTGGCTGCGAGCCCGCGAACTCTCCAATGGCCGTCCGGATGCCCGAAACAATCGCCTTTGAACCTCGTTTGGCGCCCTCGCCAAAGCCTTCCCGGAGCCGGTCCATTCCGAACTCTTCGCCGTCGGCATCGAGGGCTTCGTTGACTCCGTCGGTATAGAGCAGAATCGCGTCGCCGGTTTTCATCTCGACGGAGTGGTCGTGCGTGGTCCGCTGGAAGACGGGGCCTTCATCGATCCCGAGCGCCATGCCGGGCGGATCGATGGCGCTGACCCCGCCGTCGGACGTGCGATAGAGCAGCGGGGGATCATGGCCGGCTCGCGCGACCTTCACCGTGTCCGAACTCCGATCGAGCAGCAGGTAGGCCATGCTGATGAACATGTCGAGGCGGATATCCGGGAACAACTGGCGGTTCACCCGCTGGAGGACATCGGCGGGTGAGTGGTTGCCGACAGCGTTTGCCCGCGTCACGCTGCGGCACATCGCCATGATCAGCGAAGCCGGGATTCCCTTCCCCGACACATCGGCGATGAGCACCCCGTAGTGTTTCTCATCGACTTCGATGTAGTCGAAGTAGTCGCCGCTGACGACTTTGGCAGGGAGGTTGGTCGCGGTGATCGCGTAGTCTTCCAATGCCGGAGGTCCGGATGGAAGAAGGATGGTCTGAACGTCCCGCGCGTTTTGAAGCTCGGTTTCGAGAAGGCGCTTGTCACTCGCCTCCTTGTGCACGATGGCCGTCCCGAGGGAGAAGGCGCTCTGTTCCGCGACCGATTTGAACACATCGAAGTCGTTCTCGGTAAACGATTCTCCCATACTTCCATTCGCCACGGTCAGGACACCCAGTTTCTTATCGCCGTACTTCAAGGGGGCGAGCATCGCGGTGACGTTCTCGTGGATGCCCGAATACCGATCCCCACCCCGCGTCTCCTGAGCGAGGTTGTCGATCTTGAGCGGCAGGCCTGACTTGAGGCACCAGCCGAGGATTCCGGCATCGCGCGGGATGCTGGTGAGGCGCAGGTAGCTGTCGAGAACCGTAGGATGTGTGCGAGCCTGTTTCTCGATGTGTTCCGGAATTCCGATCAGCGGCGGCCCCGCCAGTGATCGGTAGCGCGGGTTGAGGCGTTCGCCCGACTTGTCGAGAAGGTAGAGTGCGCCCCCATGGGCGTCGGCCACGATGGTCACGCCCTGGACGATGAGCCGATGGAGTGCGGAGGCATCTGTCACGTTCTCGCTACTCAGTGTCTCGCCGAGCCCGTGAAGAAAGTCGAACATCCGGTGTTCTTCGATCTCGATGGCTTCGCGCTCCCTGCGGAGGGTGCTCATGGCGATGCGGTGCCGGACGTAGAACACCACTCCGAAAACAAGCAGCAGAACGATAATCGCAATGTAAACGCTATCGCTCATCGGGGGGGATCGTGTCGCTCGCGTCTGCTGCGGGGTGCCCGCGACCTCAGCGGGAGCCGGAATCGTCGAGTTCCTTCTTGAGGCAGTCGATGACGTCTCTGAAGCGGGGAAGATTGTCCTCCGAGGCTTCCGTCAGATTCTCGTGGGCGTCGAGGATGAATTCTGTCTGGTCGCGCTTGTCGAGCTCATGGCCGTTGAGGGCATCGCATCCGATGTTTTCGGAAACGGCTTTTCGCTCTTCCGGCCAGGTTTCGCCGTCGGTATCCAGATCGAAAATGTAATCGAGACCCAGACTGCAGATGAGCTGGCAGTTGCGTTCGTTCGCATTGAGCACTTCGAGCTTTCCGCCCTCGACGGAACTCAGCCTTCTCGAGATCCCGGTCAGCGTGCCCATGAAGGTCGAATCCATGACGGGACAGTTCTCCAGATCAATAACGATCCGCCGCTCTCCTTCGTCGATCATGCGGAGTGCGTACTCCTTGATTTGCGGGCTGTTCTGGAAGTTGCCCTTACCGTCGACGCGTATCCAGACGACTTTGTCCTTCCAGTGCCCGACAAGAATGGGGGCGGTGTGCTTCACGATTTTTCCTATATGTTACAAGATGCGGTTCTTCCACCCAATTCGCAAGGCCGATTACTCCCAGAGATACGATTTATCCTCGGCTACCACGGAGCCGTTCCGCACCACGGAAGCACGCCACGACGTGACGCGACCGTTCGTGTGGTAGGGCTCGCCCGTGATATTGATGTGCGTCTTGTTCTTCTTTCGGATGCGATCGATGGGAACCTCGATGGTCTGGATCTCAGGCCCAGTCAGAAGTTGACGATACTCGAACAGGAGTGTCGCCGGTGTCGTCTTGTCTTTGGATTCCCACCAAATGACGTAGTAGTGTCCCTCCCGGTCCCGTTTTTCGTCCGCAGTGATGGCACCGTGCATGTAGTGTTTGCGTTCGAAGCGGATCATCATGTCCGGCGTTTCGATTTCTTGCTCATGATCGAGGTGGAAATACTTGACGTTCGTGATCGCCGTTCCGCTCGAGGCCGGATCGGATGTGGAACAGGAACAGACGAGAAGAGAAACGGAGACAATCGCCGAAACGGGAACGAGGCACGTGAGATTATTCATGGAAGGCAGCAACTGCGCGCGACAAGTAAACGGTGTGGTTGGCGGGTGTCAATAGATTCACTCCTTCGACATACGTTACTGCCGTCGCGCCGAAACGGCCGCGAATTTGTTCGTGCGGTGGCTGGCATTTTTGTTAATGCATGTTAAGTAAGCAGACAATGGATCGCGAAGTGCAGGAGATCGTCGACGAGCTGGTGGAGTCCTACAGGAATGTGGAGGGCGGCATCAACAACATCGATGGATCCAACCTTCCATCGAAGCGAGCGATCGCCACGGTGTGCGAGGAACTACTGCAGATTCTATTTCCCGGGTTTTTCGAGGAGAGCGCGGTGGCGCTTTCCGAGATCGATCTGACAACGACCGAACGCGTCGCGACCATCGTCGGTCAGCTCAAGCACGAAGTGGCGCGCAGTCTTCGTTTCAAGAATCCGGACGGCGGATCCCACGAGGATGAAGCGCAGACCCTCGTTTGCTCGTTTCTCAAAAAGCTTCCGGACGTTCGGAAGCTCCTGAGCACGGACGTGCAAGCGGCCTACGAAGGCGATCCGGCAGCCAAGAACTTCTCGGAGATCATTCTCGCCTACCCATGCCTCGAAGCGATCGCCATCCAACGTTCGGCACATATTCTCTACAACGAGGGCATCCCACTGATCCCACGGATGATGACCGAGTGGGCGCATGCACTGACGGGAATCGACATCCATCCAGGTGCGCGGATCGGTTCGCATTTCTTCATCGACCACGGCACGGGTGTCGTCATCGGTGAAACCTGCGAGATCGGGTCGCGCGTCAAGCTCTACCACGGTGTGACCCTCGGTGCGCGCAGCTTTCCCAAGGACGACGACGGGAAGATCGTGAAAGGGATCAAGCGTCATCCCAACGTGGAGGACAATGTGACGATTTATCCCAACGCAACCATCCTCGGTGGCGAAACAACCATCGGGGCGCGAAGCACGATTGGCGCCAACGCGTTTCTCATGAAGAGCGTGGCGCCGGACACGCTGGTGGCGTTGGAAGAGGTCGAGCACAAAGTGCGTGACAAGCGAAATCGAAAGCCCCAGAAAGCCGACGCCTAGCATGCCCGAGTATCGCCAGCTCTCATTCGATCTGCCTGGACTCGTGACCTCCGCGCCTCCGCCCCCACCCCCGCCGGAAGTGGCTCCAGCTCCGGCTCCGGCCCCCGAATCTCGCAAAGCACCGTCGCAGTCGGTGGATCGGGGATCGGTCCGTCGGCGCTTGCGGAAGATGGGTGAGGGAAAATACCTCGATGTGGGGCTCACTCAGGCTTGCCGGGACTTGCTTCTCGGACTCGGTCTTCGCGAACTGGCGGACAAGGTGGTTGTCTGCTGGAATCGCCGGCTCAAAACGACTGCGGGACTCGCCTACCATCAGGAGGCGCGCATCGAGTTGAATCAGCAACTGCTCGAGTTCCCGCCCGACGAACCGGAGCAGACGATGAGGCACGAACTGGCTCACCTCATCGCGCATCACCGTGCAGGTCGTCGACGGATTCGACCCCACGGGATCGAATGGCAGATGGCTTGCGAGGAACTCGGTATTCCCGGTGAAGACCGGTGCCACAGCCTTCCGTTCCGAAGAAGGCAGATGCGGAAGAAATTCGCCTATCGTTGCCGCAAATGCAGGACGGTTGTCCCACGCGTCCGGGCACTGGCCCGCGATTCCGCGTGCTATCCCTGCTGCCGCAAATTCAATCGCGGGAATTTCAGCCAGCGTTTTCTGCTGGAGCGGATCACGCTGGCCGAGGCTCGAGTCGTGTGCCCCGACGCCCCGTGGGCGGTGTGATCTCGGTCTCGGCGCGGTCGCTAAAGAGTCGCTCGGCTTATTGGCTACCCCTTGTTTTCTAGAAGTCCGAGCGAGACGAGGAAGGCATCCATCTTTGCGACGGTGTCGTCGTAGTCCTTTCCGTCTCCACGTCCCTTGTTGAAGAATCCGTGCTTGCGACCTTCGTAGGAATGGAGATCGCAACGAATTCCGAGGGCCTTCGCCTGTTTTTGGAAGTTCTGGGCGTTGGCGGGAGGCGTCGTGGTGTCGGCGTCTCCCTGGAAGATGATCGTCGGCGGAACGTGTTTTCCCACATTGTGACTCGGAGAAATCTGCTCCCAGCGCTCCCCCGCAGCCTTGTTTCCCCAGCCTTTCTTCGAGGTGTCGATCACCGGATTGAAGAGCACGAGCGCAATGGGTGCCGAGCTGACGGAGGCGTCTTCATCGGGATGGTCGAATCCCTTGATGACACCCGTGCAGGCACCGACATGTCCTCCGGCGGATCCGCCTCCAGCGGCGATCTTGTCGGGATCGACACCAAGCTTCGACGCATTGGCCCTGATCCAGCGGACCGCACTCTTGCCGTCCTCGACGCAGGCGTAGGGGTCGGTTCCGTGGCTTTTTCTGGTGCGGTATTGCGCGCTGATCGCGACCATACCGCGCTTGGCGAGGTGGTCGCAGTGCGGATAGAACTGCTTCGGGCTTCCGCCAACCCAGCCGCCGCCGAAGAAAAAGACAATCGCCGGACGCTTGTCGCCCGCCTTCCAGTCGGATGGTTTGAAGACGTGAAGCTGGAGGTCCCCCTTGTCGGTTTTCTTGTAGGGAACGAGTTCGGAGGGAGTCTGGGCGGCTGCAGAAGCGGCCGACGCGACGGTTAGGGCGGCGATGAAGATCCGATACATCGGAGCGGGCCAAAGTCTGCCGACTTCGGCTACTTGGTCGGCGAGATCTTGTCCTCGGTGGGGAAGTTCTCCGCCACAGGAATGGTGACCTTGCCGGTTACCGCCCATTCGGTGCCACGCTGGAGGACGTTGTAGAATCCGACGCACTGCATCGAGTAGGCGGCGTGCCCCATCGGCGTGTGGAAGACGCGGCCCTTCTTGTAGTCGATGGTCATGATCATCGGCTCGTCCTTCTTGCTCTTCGGGCTGTAGGCGGTGGCGAGGACGGTCACATTCTCAGCGGGTCCGCGCAGGGAGTCGTAGAGTTCGTCCTTGGTGTGTTTCCAGCTCTTCGGCATGCCCTTGATGATCGGGTGATCGGGCTTGAAGGCGACGACATTGAACTCGTGCTGCGGTCCGTGCGAGCCGCCGCGACCGGGCGAGGTGTCGCGCATCAGTTTGCCATCCTTGACGAAGAGATACGGTCCCGACTTCTCGGACCGACCGCCCCAGCCGCCGATGCCGATCATTCTGTTGTATTCCTCCCACTGAGGGAACGAATTGTCCGCGGCATGCACAATGACCAAGGCGCCACCGCCGCCAACATAGTCCTCGAAGCTCTTGCGCACCTCCTCGGGCCACATCTGGCCGTTGTAGTTGCTCAGAACGGCATCGTATTTCGAGAACTCGGGCTTCCACGCCTTCCATTCGTCTTCTGGAGCGCCCTTTTTCGGCGAGGTCGAAACATCGACCTTGAACCGGCCGCAGCTTTCGAGCGCGTCCTTCATGACTGGCGTGGTGGCCTTCCAGTTGTGGTTATTCTGTCCGTCAACGATGAGGACAGACATTTTCTTGCCGTGGTGATCCGCGAAAACCGTTGCAAGAGCGCAGGCGAGGATGCCGACAAGGGTAGCGAGAATGACGGGAGTCTTGGCGTGTTTCATGCGGAGATGGAAACGTTGATTCGGCCTAAATTCCAGCGAAAAAAAGGGGGGTCCGGGGGTTGTGTTTTTTCCGGGATTCCCCATAGTCTGCCGTCATGAGCACTCTCCCGAAACTGCACAACGCCATGTGGCCCGGTCTCGTCGGCAAAGGTGAAGACGAAGGTCAGGAGCCTCCGATCAGCCTTGAGCGCATGCTGGAACTCACCGCAAATGCGGAGGTCGACGGGCAGAAATTCGAGGGGGTCGATTATTTTCTGTTCCACCCGCACACCGATCCCGATGCGAGCGACGACGATTTGAAGAAGATCGCCGACCAGATCGCGGACAAGGGGCTGGTCGTTGGCTCGCTTGTGGCGCCCATCTGGCCGGGCACGGTTGGTGATTCCGCCATGGGTGACGATGAGCAGCAGCAGAAGTTCCTGACCGCGGTGGAGAAGGCTTGCCGGATCGCGAAGGTGTTCAACGAGCACGGTGTGCGCAAATACGGGGTCATCCGAATCGATTCGGCCGAGTTCGGTGTCGAGAAGTGGAGAGACGACCCTGCCAAGAACACGGCGCGCATCGCCGACACCTTCAAGAAGGCCGCGCAGATCGCGGTCGACAACGGCGAGCGGCTCGCTGCCGAGGGCGAAATCTGCTGGGCGGGAATGCACTCATGGAAGACGATGGTCAATCTGCTCGAGGAGGTCGACATGCGCGACACTTTGGGATTCCAAGCCGACCTCGCCCACACCTACACTTTCATGCTCGGATTCAACGCGCCCGAGGACGCCCTCATTTCTCCGGAGCACACCGAGGAGGAATTCTGGCCGGCTTACGAGCAGATGACGGATGCGCTTCGTCCGTGGACGATCGATTTCCACGTCGCTCAGAACGACGGCACCGTGCACGGCGCGGGTGCGCACGACAAGACGGGCAAGCACTGCCAGGCCGACGATCCGAACGGAAAGCTCGATATCACACGCTGTTCCGGATACTGGCTGAAGGACGCGGCCTCCCGCGGCATCCAGCACATCTGCTGGGATGGATGCATGTTCCCGAACGAGACCCTCGAGAGACAGGAGACGTGGAACGTGATCCTCAAGGCGATGATGGACGTGCGGGACGCGCACGGCTGGGATTAGTAGAGAGGCAATAGATCGGTAGCGGAATTCGTGGCTGGTCGTTCCCACGGAACTTTCACAAGTTCCGCTACAGATGTTTGAGGTTCTCAAGAGCGATTCCGAGACGGAGGCGCGGCGCGGGCGGCTGACCACGGCTCACGGCGTTGTCGAGACCCCGATCTTCATGCCGGTGGGGACCCAGGGCACGGTGAAGTCGGTGAGTCCGGACGAACTGCGTGGGCTGGAAGCGCAAATCATTCTCGGAAACACCTACCATCTCTTCGTTCGGCCGGGGATGGAGATCATGAAGCACTTCGGGGGACTGCACCGATTCATGAACTGGGACGGTCCGATCCTGACGGACAGCGGAGGTTTCCAAGTGTTCTCCCTCGCGAAGCTCCGGAAGATCTCCGAAGAGGGAGTGCATTTCCAGAATCACTTGGACGGCTCACCGACCTTTATCGGGCCTGAGACCTCGATGGAGATTCAGGCGGCCTTGGGTTCCGACATCGCAATGGCTTTCGACGATTGCCCGCCGTTTCCGTGCGAACGGGAAGATACCGAGAAGAGCCTGGATCTCACCCTTCGGTGGGCGGAGCGCTGCCGGGTGTGGGTTGACGAGCACGCGCCGCAGGCGGGCGGTGATGCCGGCCGCCAGCTTCACTTCGGCATCGTACAGGGTTCCGTGTATGCCGACCTCCGCGAGAAAAGCGCGCGTCGGCTCGTCGAGATCGGCTTCGATGGCTATGCCGTCGGAGGTGTCAGTGTTGGCGAACCGGAAGACGAGATGTTCCGAGCGATTGAGAACGCGGTCCCGTTTCTGCCTGCAGACAAGCCGCGCTATGCGATGGGATTGGGGACGCCGCCGCAGATGATTGAGATGGTGGCGCGCGGGGTGGACATGTTCGATTGCGTGCTTCCGACACGCATCGCGCGCAACGGCACCGCTTACACGGCGACTGGCACGCTCAATCTCAAGAACAAGCAATACGAGAATGACGAGGCGCCCATCGAAGAGGGATGCGCCTGTCCGGCGTGCGGCGGGGGATTCATGCGCGGTTACCTTCGCCACCTTGTCAAGGCGGATGAAATTCTCGGATTAAGGTTGATTTCACTTCATAATCTGCATTTCTATCTCCACCTCATGACCCGCGCGCGGAAGGCGATCGAGGACGAAACATTCGCCGCGTTTCGCGACGATGTCGTAAACACTTACAAATCAGCTCCATGAATTCTTCCCTCCTAGCCAGCATCTTCCCGCTTCTTGCTCAGCAGGGTCAGCGTCAGCCGGGTATGGGCGACCTGTTCGTCCCGATGATCCTGATGTTCGTGATCTTCTACTTCCTTCTGATCCGTCCTCAGCGGCAGAAGCAGAAGAAGGTGCAGGAGCAGATCTCCGCAATGAAGAAAGACGACAAGGTGGTCACCATCGGCGGCATGCACGGGCTTGTAACGAATGTGAAGGACCGGACCGTCATCCTCAAACTCGCCGACAACGTGAAGGTGGAATTCGAAAAGACGGCAGTCGCGTCCGTGATTGCCAAAGATGCCGGTGGCGGTGACGAGTCGCAGGATTCTCCACCGTCCGAGAGATAATGCACGACACGCAACGGACGAGGCGGGCCGTCCGTTTGCATTCGGAAACCGGCAATCGTAACCTGCCGAGCCATGGATCGCCTTTATCTCGCCCTCTCCACCCTGTGCTTCCTGGGTGGCTTTGCCTATGTCATTGTCGCCCTTCGAACGGGTGACCATCGACCGTCGCGCTGGAACCTCGCCGCCATGGTCTGCGGGTTCATCTTCCAGAATCTCTTCCTCTACGAGCGCGGTCTCGTGCACAAGCGCTGCCCCATCACCAGCGTCATCGAGATTCTCATCTTCATCTGCTGGGCGATGGTGCTCATCTACCTTCTCTTCGGAACGACCTACCGATTATCGCTGCTCGGATTCTTCACCTCTCCGTTGGTTTTCATCGTGCAGCTCGCGGGTGTGCTGATGCCCTTTGATCGGGAAGCAGCCATGGCAGAGGCGGCGGCGAGAGGACCAGCGAACGCATGGGTCGAGTTTCACGTCTCGGTATCGCTGCTCGCCTACGGCGCGTTCGCCATGGCGTTCGTGGCAGGTGTCATGTTCCTCGTGCAGGATCGGCAGATACGAAAACACAACCTCAAGGCGCTGTTCTACAACTTGCCGCCGATTCACAATCTATCCAAGGCGATCATGCGGTTGATGATCGTCGGGTTCGCGCTGCTCTCCGCGGGCATCCTCTCCGCCTACAAGATCGAGGAGACACCCACGACGCTGAAGCTCGTATTCATCTACGGCGTGTGGGGACTCTACGGGATTCTTCTCGCAGTCCAGGTCGTTCGCGGCATGGCTGCGAAAAGTCTCGCTCGCAGTTCCGTAGCTGCGTTCGCACTGCCTCTTGTCAGCCTCTGGGTCATGGGGCGCTAACTTGATGAACATCTTCTGCATTGGCCTCAATCACAAGAGCGCCCCGGTGGAGATCCGGGAGCGCCTCGCCATTGCGGAATCGCATCTGCCCGAAGTGAATGCGGAGGTCGCGAAGTTGACGGGGATTGCCGAGACGGTGGTCCTGTCCACATGCAACCGGACCGAAATCTACGCAGCGCATGGGGAGGACTCCGGTCCGCAGCGGGGACTGGATGCACTGGAGATCTACATTCGTGATCACTTTGAGATGCCGGGAGGGGAGGCGGTGGAATTCTACAAGAAACAAGGTGCGGATGCCGTGCGTCACCTTTTCCGAGTCGCGAGCGGACTCGACTCGATGGTTCTCGGCGAGACCGAGATTTTCGGCCAGGTGAAGAGTGCCTATGCCTTGGCGCATCGATGTGGAACCACCGCGCGCAACTTGAACAAGCTCTTCCAGCAGACGTTCTCGGCCGGGAAATTTGTCCGGACACATTCAACGATCACTTCGGGAGCCACCTCCGTGGGTGCCGTTGCGGTGGATCTTGCGGAGAAGATATTCGGCGATCTGAAGAAGTGCTCGGTAATGGTGATTGGCGCCGGAGAGATGAGCCGCCGGACGGCGAAGAGTCTCGTGTCGCGCGGGGCGAGTGGGATCATCGTCTCGAACCGTAGCTATGACAAGGCGGTCGAACTCGCCGACGAGATGAAGGGCCGAGCGATCCGTTTCGATGACTGCTACGACGTCATTCCGGAGGTCGATATCGTGGTGGCGTCCACCTCGGCGCCGCATGCGGTTCTCCACCCGGATCACGTGCAGCCGGCGATGCGTCGAAGGCGTGGTCGGCCGCTGTTCATGATCGACATTGCCGTTCCGCGTGACATCGAGCCGGCGGTTGGCGAGCTCGACGGCGTCTATCTCTACGACATCGACGCGCTCGAATCGATTGCCGAGTCGGCGCGCAGGAACCGAAAGAAGCAGATCACGCATTGCGAGACACTCATCGACGAGCAGATGGAGAAGCTGGTCGCCCCAGGGCGGGAGAAGAAGCCGGAAAGTTCGGGTGACGAAACCGGAGCCCTCCCGACGACCTGAGATGAAAGAGCTGCTCAGACTCGGAACGCGGGGCAGCGATTTGGCCTTGGCGCAAGCCGCGATGGTGCGCAGGGCATTGGAAGCCGCGCATTCGGGAATCGCCATCGAACAGAAGATCGTCAGGACGATCGGCGACAAACGTCCGGATCTGAAGCTCTCCGAATTCAGCGAAGGCGAGCAACCGGTTGTCGACAAGGGAATCTTCACAAAGGAGCTCGAGAGCGCGCTGGCAGTGGACGAGATCGACATCGCAGTGCACAGCCTGAAAGACGTGCCCACCGAGCTGGAGGCCGCATTCCGAATCGC
>CAJIAN010000036.1_pt1 | contig 18070 bp, 7 predicted proteins | sample 9199061 | NCBI WGS metagenome assembly CAJIAN01 (sample SAMEA7708264, study PRJEB35096) | sediment metagenome | biome: marine neritic benthic zone biome [ENVO:01000025]; feature: sediment [ENVO:00002007]; material: shallow marine sediment [ENVO:03000034] sea grass bed [ENVO_01000059] ...
AGGGCGAGCGGAGACTGGATGGCTGAGGGAAATCCGGCACCGAGGGGTTGCGGGCCGCCAATCGCATGGTAGCGGAAGAGAGTGGTGCCTGCCCCGCTGACCGTGCGGACGAGCCGCGGGTATTCGGAATCCCAGTCATAGCTTACGGAAGGCGTCGGCGCTCCGCTGGCATTCACGTAGCTGACGAAAGCGAGGCGGCCGTCGAGCGTGAAGCGGTAGTGCGCCTCGTTTCCCGCCGGATCGACGATACGGGTGACGCGTCCGGCGGAATCGTAGTCGTACTGCTCGCGCGAACCGTCGGCGAAAACCTTCGCCGTATTTAGCCCGGCAAGATTGTACTCCCAGCGTGTCGTCCGACCGAGCGCGTCCGTCAGTTTGTTCAGTACTCCACAGAGGCAGTATTCCAATCGTGTCGTGTCGCCGTTGGCATCCGTGATGCTCTCCAACTGGCCGAGTGTGTTGTAGGTGAAGTCCGTTTCGCGTCCACGGCGGTCCGTGTATTTGGTGACATCGAGCAGCGTGTATTCGAGGGCGAGACTCGTCGCGTCGGAGAAAGTCGCGTCGGTCAGGCGGTTGAGTTCGTCGTATCCTGCGGTGATGACGCGACCGAGGGCATCGGTGAGCGTGCGAACCCGCCCGGCGGCGTCGTAGGTGAAGTGGGACTCTCGCGTCTCCCCGGCAAGTGGTCCGACGACCGACATCAGATAGCCCGAGGCATCATAAGTTAGTGTCGTTTCATCGCCCAGCGGATTGCGGATCGTTTCCAGCCGACCTTCGGCGTTGTAGATGTAGTTTGTTGTCTGGCCGTCGGCAGGGGTCGAGGACAACAGCCGATGATCGCCGTCGTAGGTTAGCGTTGCGAGACGCTCGACACCTCCCGAGGCGGCCTGGCTGACCGACTCGAGATCGATCCCGGTGGGGTCGTAGAAAAACAGGGTCGTGCGTCCGACCGGATCGATCTCGGTGATGACGCGACCCTGGTCGTTGTAGTCGAATTGCCAAAGCTGAGTGCTGCCATCGTCGAGGACGCGGCCGAGGCGGGTCACGAGATTGCGCGTGTCGACGCCGGGGAAACCCGCGGCGATCTGGTTTTTGTAGAAGAACCAGCGACGGCTCTGTCCCGGCGGTTTCTCGCTTTCGAGGAGTCGGCCTGTCAGGGTCAGGTTACCGTTGTCGTGCAGGAAGTGATAGACGTGCGCTTTGGAGTAGTCGCCCGGCGCATGCACCATCCCTTCGCGGTCCCAATAGAAAGTATTGCGGAACTGGAGGAAGTTGTTCAGCACGGGCATGCCTGCCGGAACGGCCGCTTCGTTGGCGGGAATCGGCGACGCGGAATAGAAGGCTTCCCATTTTTCCTGTCCGCCGTCGGGCCATGTCGCCACGAGTGAACGGGTGAGAAGATCGTTGTCATCGACCGTCTCCGTCGTGGCAAAGGTCGTAGTTCCGTAGCCGGTAATGAGTTCGGTAATGTCGTCTCCCGCGCCGTAGGTGAATTCGGATACAAGTCCCACCGCATCCGTGATCGATTCCAGCCTTCCAGACGCGTCGTACTGAAATTGCGCGGTCCGGCCGAAGGGATCGGTGATGAGGGTGATTTTGAGGGGATCGGCAGCGAGACCGTAGGTCAGCGTGGATACCTGATTGAGCGCATCGGTGACGGTGGTGAGTCGGAATTGCGCGTCGTAGCCAAGGGTGACCGCGCCGCCGTAGGGATCGATGTGTTGGGTCATGTAGAAGCGCCCCGACGGATCCGAGAGGGCGAAGACGCGCACGGAACCGTCTTCAAAGTTCTCGCGGTATTCGGTCGGCGAGATCCTCTCGATGTGGGAGTTGCTCAATGCCGCCGGATCGGAGTTCGTGGAAGCGGCGCTGAAATTTGGGAACGTGTCCGTGCCGCCGCTGCCGACATGGACCATCGCATTGTTGGTATCGAAAGTCAGGGTGGCGATCCAGTTGAGATTCCAGCGAGTCCCGAGGTTCGCGTAGTCGAGCACGGCAGGCTGGTTGGCTTCACGTTGGGCGTAGTTGACCGTGAATCGCACGATGGGTCCTTCGGGCGGTTCGTAACCGACCGGGGAGTCACGAACCCGCAGACTGGGAAGCATCAGGTTGACGGACCACTTCGCGAGCCCGCAGGGATCGTCGTCGCCATCGTCGTTGTCGTTTCCGCCGCCCGCGCCGTCGCCGCCGCCCGTGCCGCCCATGTTGCCGCCACCGGTGTCGCCCTTGCCCCAGATGGCGCTGGATTCCGAATTTGTCAGCGTCTTCCAACCCGGTGGTGCAGATGAAGTGTCTCCGCGGGATACGAGAAGGAAGCTGCCAGAACTCTCCTCGTCGATGACCGACTGTTCGATCCACTGGCGCGTCCCGAAGGTTGGATCCTGAAGCAGGTAGCGCGTTCCCCGGCGCTCGATGAGCGCGCCGAAATGGCCGAGTTTCCAGTGGATGACCGACGGCGTCGGAATCGGTGTGCCAGGAGCGCGCTGGACGGCGACGGCAGAGACACCGATCCGCGTTGCGAGCTTCTGCAGTTCCTCGAGTGACGTGCCCTTCTGCGATGCGGGGTGCAAGATGACGTCCATGCGCTTCGCGTAGCTGGGATCGGAATGGCAGAGAACGCTGTCGAGCGCGAAGGGGCCGCAGTTGAACGAACGTTCCGGTTCGTTCTTCATCTGTCAAAGGCCTTCGCGGGCGTTGAGGAACATTTCCTTCGAGGCGCCTGTGAGGACGCGGTCGCGCGCCTCGGCGACGAGCGCCTCGATCTGCTCCATCATACCGAGCCTCGCGTACATGCGGCTGAGTTCGGCGAGGGCGCGGTCAACGATGAGGCGGGGAATCTTCTCTTCGACCTCCCTACCTATACGCCACGATTCTTCCCACGCAGCCAACGCCTTGCTGAACTGACCGCGCGCGTAGTAGGCGATGCCGAGATTGGCGAGCAGCGTTGGCTTCCATGCGCTGTCGGGATGCCCGGCGAGAAAGGCTTCAAACTCGGAGAGATCGACGTAGGCGTATTCGGATGGGGAGAGATTGGCGCGCTTGGCAAGCAGCGATGCGATGGCGCCGCGCAGTTGCGCGTTCTCGTCGGCAAAGGTCAGGCCAATGGGATACAGGGGTTCTTCGAAGACGCGTAATTTAAGCACGTCGGTCGGAGAGGAGACGTCCGTCGTATCCGCGCGAGCGGCGGCGATGGTTGCGAGAAGGATGAGGGCAACCGTCTTCATGGCTGGTTCAGGACGGTTTGAAGTTGGATGTAGCGCTGGCGGTTGAAGCCGTTCATCGGAACGTTGTCGCGGACGACAACCGTCTCGGTGCCGTCGCCGTTGTTGGTCCGGCTCAGTTCGGTGGTGGCGAATTCGTCGCTGTCCCAGAAGATGAGATCGCCGGAGACCCGGATAAGCGGAGTGATGTCGGTCGCCGTCAGGTCATAGGTGTAGGTCAGGGTCAGATACGAGTCGCCTTCCACGGGATCGAGTTGCACGCCGGCAGTCGGCAGGAAAAAGTGCGCGGGATTATGAGGGAACAGTCCGAGGAAGTACTTGATGAGGTTGGGAACTCCGTCACCAGCCGCGTCGCCGTTCGGACCGGAAATGTCAGGATCCGCGAGTTCGGCTGCGGTGAAGTTGGCGATGCGCCAGTCCTCGAAGGTGCCGGTGATGATGGTTTCGAGATCGGCCGTCGCACTGCCGAACGCATTGGTCGCGGTGAACTCGAGTTGGAAGACCTGGGGCACGGGCGGAAGGCCGCTGATGGTGTAGATGCCGGTGGCCGGATTGAATCCGCTGGCCGGTTCGGCCCAGCCCGGAAGTCCGGTCACCGATATGTCCGTCGGCGCGTTGCTCGCCGTCACTCCAAAGACTCGGGAAGGAAGTGCGAAGACAGGTGGCAGCAACGACTGGGCCTCCGAAGCAGCTTGGGTGGCTCGCGAACTGGTGGCCAGGCCGCGGAAGTGCGGCAGCCCCGCCGGAGGCGGAGAGATCGAGAGCGTCCAGTTGCCGACGCCGTCGGGAACGCCGCGTCCGATGGGCATGAACATCAACCCGTCGGCCGAGGCTTCGAAAGTGACATCGACGATGGGGGCGCCGGTGGAGGTGGGAGAGAGGCTCAAGTCGATGGTCGTGTTCGGGCCGATCGTCTGCGCGGAGAGGGAAAGCGGTCCGGCGATGAGTAAGTTCGAGGAAACGAAGCGTGCATAGCCGAGCCGAGGCACGTCACCCATCGAACGGAACAGGCCGACGGCCGCGATGGCGCCGCTGCTGTGCCGGGCGAGATCGTACACGTCCGAACTCGGCGAGGTGAGCTTGGCAAATGCGGGGTCGCGCGCGCCGCTCGGGTCGAGACGCATGATGTTTTCGAAGAGACCGGCGGGGCTGCTTTCTAAAGTGCCGCCTGCGATGATATGTTCGTTTTCGTCGAGAACGATCGACTGGACACCCCCGGTGAGGAAGGTGTCGACGGCGAAGGACAGATCGAGGGTCCCGTCCGGATGGAGCCGCGCGACTCTGGGAGTGGTGAAGAATCCGTCGAGCTGCGAGAATCCGCCGCCGATGAGGATCCGTCCGTCCTTCTGGCATTCGATGTCGAGGACCGAGGGCGCGTTGAGCATCGCCGGCGTGAAGGTCTGATCGAGGGAGCCGTCCGGAAGGAGCCGCGCGAGTCCCGTCGCCGGGCTGCCATTGATCGTGTTGAAGGTGCCTCCGACGAGAATCCTGCCGTCGTGCTGGATCTTGATCGTGCGGACCGACGCAAAGGGCACGGTTGGCGCAAATGCCGCATCCGCTGTGCCGTCGGGAAGAATACGCGCGATGCTCTCGATCGCTTCGCCGGCGATCGACGAGAAGGGGCCGGCGACGAGGACGCTGCCTCCGGACTCCTGCGCGATGACTCGGGCGTCGCCGTCAGGGCTCTGGTTCGGTGGAATGAAGGTCAGATCCCGCGATCCGTCCGCGTTTAGGCGGGTGAAATTCTCCGTGCCATCATCGTAGAAGAAAAACCCGCCGACGAGGACCTTGCCGTCCGGCATGACCGCGATCGCTTCGACGCCCCCGGGAGGGCCGTTGCCCACTCCGCTGTTGAAGCTGGTGTCTAGCGAGCCGTCGGGATTCAGCTTGGCGATGGACTCGCAGACGACGCCGTTGCAGACGTTGAAACTCCCGCCGACAAAGGTCGTGCCATCCGGAAGCACGGCGAGTGCCGAGGCGCCGATGGCCGAGGAGACGCTCGTGCTGAAACTGCCGTCCAGCGAGCCGTCCGTTCCGTCGAAGCGCGCGAGATTCAGATGCTCTTCGCCATCGATCTGGGTGAATCCTCCCCCAAGGATCACATCGCCGTTCGCATCGGCAATGACGGTCCTGGATTCGTTCCCGTTTTCGAAGGGGGCGAAGCCGGCATCGTGCGTCCCGTTGGCGTTGAACCGCGTCAGATCGCTCTGATCGAATCCGGGAAGTGTTGTCAATCCGGCGACGAGAAGCTTGCCGTCGTCTTGAAGGAAAATGCCCTTCGTATCATCCACGTCCACATCGACATCGGCGTGTAATTGGAATGCCCCGTCGATTGCGCCATCCGTCCCGTTGATGAGCGCCAGTCCCTGGTCCTCGGTGCCATTGAGATTACCGAAAAACCGAAACCACGTGACGAATATCTGTCCGTCGGGACGTTGGAGGAGGCCCGAGATATCGGCATCGGAAGTCGCGGTGAAGGTGGGATCGACCGCGCCGGTGGCATCGAGACGGGCAATCCGCGAGACCGCTGTTCCATTGATGTCGGTGAAGCGGCCGCCGATGATGACGGTGCCGCTGGGCTGCCAGATCATCGCGTTCACGCTGCCGTTGATGTCTCCGGGTGCGAGGGTGAACGCTGGATCGGGCGAGCCGTCGGAGAGCAGTCGGAAGACACTCGAACCGGCGGAGATGGTGATCTTGCCGTCGCTGTCGCGGACGGCGATCGCGGTGACGAGGCCGCTGATCGTGTTGCCGGAATCGAACGTGGTGTCGAGAGTGCCGTCGGCATTCAGGCGAAAGAGAAGTCGTCCGGCAACGCCGTTGACCCGCGTGATCGGCCCGCCGATGAGGATCTTGCCGTCCGACTGCAGCGCGACGCAGTTCACCGTCCCGCGGATCGCCGGAGCGAATCCGGGATCGACCGAGCCGTCGGCGAGAATGCGCGCGAGATTAAGACGGATATGCCCGGAGATCGAGTCGAACGACCCGCCGACGAGGATCTTCCCGTCCGGCTGCCTTGTGAAGGCGTTGACGCGGCTCGATTCCGAGGAGGTGAACGAGGGAGGCATCGCCGACTGTTCGAGGGGCAGGGTGCCGTGGACGACCGCAAGCGTGAAGTCCTGATTCATGGTCAGGACGAGCGGATTGTCGCTGCTGGTGACATCGCCCGACCAGCCGCAGACCTCGGACGATCCTTGTGGCAGGGCGGTCAGGGTCACCTCCGTGCCGGGCGCATACCGTGCCGCATCGGGTGTGCGGGTTGTATGGCCCTCGGTGACGGTTAATCGGAAGTATCTTGAGTTTTCGTCGTCGGGGTCGGTCTCGTCGTCCTCTTCTTCCTCATTGGTGACACCGTCCATGTCGGGGTCTGCGCTCGGAGCCGCATCGGGGTCGCTTCCCCAACCACCCCCGAAGTGCAGCAGCTGCCATGCGTCCGGCAGGCCGTCGCTGTTGTCGTCTTCGATTAAGGTTCCCGGGTCGCTTGTGACCGAACCGGCAGCGCTCGTCACCGCGACCGTGTAGTCCGCGAAATCGCCCGCGGCGATCGGATCGAGCACTAGCGTGTCATTCGTTTCGCCGGGGATGTCCGCGCCGTTGCGTTTCCACTGATAGCCGAGTGCCGGACTGCCGTTTGCGACCACACTTGACGAAGCGGCGCTCCCAATCGCTCCGAGTTGGTCGCTTGGATCGGCGACGATGGTCGGTGCGACGGCGGTGGCGGAGGTGGTCGTCTCGATCAGCGCTCCGTTCGCGTCGTAGGTGAGTGTCTGGGAATTGGCAAAAAGAGTGCTTGGCGCCATGCCCCAGCTCACTGCGAGCAAGACGATACGAAGCGACCATGGTGCCTTCGCCGCCATTCGTTACTCCCGATGATCTACACTCGAATTTTGCGAATTCGCGGGGACAATCGCAAGCAAAAACGCCGTCAACGCGGATGCGCTGACGGCGTTGAAATCGGGGGCTCTCTTCGAACTCTATGAACTCTTCTTCTTGGTCGTCGAGGATGAGGACGACGACTTTTTCTTGCTCGGTTTCTTCGTCGTCGAAGACTTCTTGGGCGTGGTATTCTTCGCGTCCGCCTTCTTGTCCTGACCCTTGGCGTAGTAGTTGACGATGTTTTCCAGCGTCGCCATTCCGACACCATTGATTTGAATGATGTGGGCGCTCGATTTCAGAGGGCGCCCCTTGATGATGGCGGCTGCGCGCACGTCACCGACGCCGGGAAGCTTCGCGAGATCCTCTTTCTTTCCGCTGTTGAGGACGCGCGTGAACTTGCCCTTTTGCGACGAACTCAGCTTGCCGATCAGTTTCTCGGCATCTTTGAGTGCCTTGTCGGCTGCGGCCTTGTCCTTCTTTGCGCTCGGACTGCTACTGCTCGTCTTCTTCTTCTTGCTCTTGGTGGAAGAGGAGGAGGCCTTCTCCGAACTGGGTGTCTTCTTCTTCGTGCCCTGCGCCTTTAGGGCATTTGCGCCGGGGAGCAGCATGAAAGCGGCGACCGCGGCGGCAGTCGTGAAATGCGTCATTTTCATGTGCGTTGCATAACAATTATGTCGCAATCGCGCAAGAATCGGATGCAATCAAGGGAGTCCATCCAGCGTGGCGCCAAGGATCCTCCCTATTGCTTGCTCCGAGTACCCAGACGCTTTGAGAATCGTCTGAATCGTATCCCGGTCTGCATCGGGCAATCCTCGTACCCACTTCGGGAGGGCATTTGGGTTGTGCGTCAGTTGCGATCTGAGAATTGTCCGTACGGCATCGCTTCGCCGGGTGCTTGGAGGCAGTCCGGAGACCCACTCGATCGCCAGTCCGGGTTGCAATCTCATCCATGCATAAACCAGTCCGTCGAAGGCCACCCGCGCCTGTGATTCTGGCAGTCGGCTCGCCCATTCGATCGCAGCCTGCGGGTTTTCGCCGACCTGATGGGCTGCAGCATCACGCACGAGTGCGTCGGGAGCTAAATGGCCGCGCTCTCCGTTAATAAAGCGAATGGCGGTATTGGGATCGGAGTGCATCAAGGTTCCGCCCATGGCTTGGAGGGCATGCTCTCTCGCGATCTCGTCTGGAAGATCAAGAATCCAGTCCATCAGTTCGTCCATGGATTCGGTTTCACTGCCGGTCCAGTTGGCGGCCACTGACGCAATGGCCCAATCTCTGGCGCTTCCGGGATCCAGCTCGGCGACGAGGCTAGCTGTTCCCTTCGGATCTTCTTTGGAAATAGTATGGAACATTCTGCCGATGGCATCGACACGCGTCTGGCCCGCGAGATGTTGCTGGCTCCACGCCAACGCCGCGGCAGGATCCTTCTTCGCCCATTCGGCGACAAGCACGCTTCCTAGCAGGGACCGAAATATCGGATCGTCCATCTCCGTCGCGAAGCCGACTGCAGCTTCCAGATCCGCCGCTGCCCACAATGCCATCGCGTTTTCCGCAAGAGGTTTGCGCAGGAACCCCTTCATCGATGCGGCGTATTCGAGCGCCGCACGTGGGTCCTTTTTTCCCCACCCTTTTCCCACCTTGGCCATCGCGTTGAACGCCACATTGTTGGAGCCGACCTCCGCGACGAGTTCCGCGGCGGCGCGTGGACTTTCTGCGGCCCACAGGGTGATGGCTTCCATCGGAGGAATGTGACCATGAATTCCCCAATCGCGCATCATGCGCAGGCCTAGCTCCGGGCGGCATCGCATAAGACAAGTTGTCACGATGCCGCGCAGCCCGGGCGAGGCGCCGAGGGAATCCGGGCTGGCGAGAGCGTTGCCGACCGCCTCCGGGTCCGTGATTGCCCAGTCTTCCAACAACATCACCATCATGGTCTCTGACTCCGGATCTCCAAGTTTTCTGGAAACGAGTGTCTTGAAGAGATGCTGCGGATCCAGTTCGATCCACCGGGCGACGAGCATTTTCAGGCCGGCTGCATTGCCCTTCATCCAGCGAACGAGTCGGGGCATCTCGGACAGGGGTGCCACCTCGGCCTTTGCGGCGAGCCAGAGAGCACGACGGGAGTTCGGGATATCCCGAAATTCGTCCATGTCATGCTCGGTATCCACCACTTCAGAAGATGCACTTGATTCGTGAGGCCGTGTTTCAGGGCCGGTCGACTGATCTGAGGATGTATCGTCGTGGCCTGACCACCATGTCGTCAGAACGAGACCCATCATCCCACCGACGAAGGCCGCAATGGAGAACTGGGCGAGTGTGGAAAGCCGAAAGAAACGAACGCGCATCACAGCTTTAGCGACTCCTTTTGCAGCCATTCTCTAAGGTCCTCTTTTTCGGCATGCGGCAACGTTACCTCGGCAAGCGCTGCTTCCGCCGCCGCCGAATTCTTCCGCGACCAACCTCCCAGCGCGCTTCGCAGGGCGCGGTCACGCATCTCAGGGTCGGAAATCGACTGCGCCCATCTCCATGCGTCGCTTGGAAGAGACTCGGCAATCTTCGCCACGAGGGCGGTCGACGTTCGATCGCGAAGACGTCCCGGCCCAAGCGATTCGATCCATGCCGAGCACTCGTAGGCGTTCGCCGATGCCCATCGTTCGACAATGCCTTCGTAGGCACCGAATTGCTCATTCTCCTCCGGTAGTGATGCGGCCCATTCCAGCGCGCCGTCCGGATCATTCGCCGCCCAACGACTCGCCAGGGTCCGCGTTGCGCTGACTTTGCTGTCTCCCGACAACTGTTCGAGCCGTTCGATCCAAGGTTCGATGGCTTCGCATTCAAGCGTCCATCGCTCGTAGGCGTCCTCGATCACCTTGGAATGGTAGTCCTCGGGGGTGAGTTCCAGCAGATCTTCAACCCGGCTGTCCCCACCACTATTGACGATTCGCTCGAGCGCGAAACGCTCCGCGTCCGCGACGATTGGATCGTCTTCGGAGAACATTTCCTGAAGCCAGGCGAGTGTCGCCTTGGGGTCGTTCATCGCCGCGCTCTCGATCAGCCTCTTCCGGAGTCGGCGTGTGGATTCGGTGTCTGGTTGTCCCTGAAGCCAGTCCCAGATTTCCGGTCGGAGACCACGCTCGGGCGCCCACATCAGCTTGTCCAACGCCATTCGATACCCTTCGATGTCGGGTTGTGCCGCGAGGAGGTCGAGAGTTCCCGCAACATCGGTATTCAAACGCTGACTAAGGGCGCCGATCACCGCATCGGCTCCTTCACGGCCGACTTCTCCCGAATGGTCGGCGAGCCATGAGAGCGCGGTGTCGAGATCTTGTTCGGCAACGACGCGGAGGACCTGCGCGGCGGTGGTTTTGAGCAATCCTGCGTCGCCGGTCGAGGGCGGAGCCAGCTCCAGATGATTGAGCGCCTCATGCGGATCGGACTTCGCCCATCCCACCAGCAGCGCCCGCAAGGCATCGCCCCGCTGTTTACCAACGGTAATGGCGTGCGCCCATTCGAGTGCCCTTGGACCATCCATTTCGCCCCACGCGAGGGCGACTCCTTTGATCGCCTCCGCGCGATGATCGCCGCTCATCGCTTCTATAGCGAGAACGGTCTTCTTGAGATCGATGCGGCAGGCTTTATCGAACGCATCGCGCAGGCGATGGTCCCATGGGCCGTCCCGCTCGAATTGCGATGCGAATGCGGGAAGAGCGGAAGGGGAAACTTCGGCGATGTCGCCAAGAAGATCGCGAAGTTGGGATTTCATCGCAGCGCTCTGCGCCAGTAATCCGGCGATCGCGGCAGAAGCGTCCGCTTTCAGCCATTCGCGGGCCAATTCGATCGTCATCGACGCATCGTTCTCACTAAGGAACGCGAGTCCGCCCGCACCGTCGATGGATGCCCACTCGGCAACGAGCGCGTTTCTGAACGCGCGACGACGGAACGTCGACTCGGTGTTCTTGATTGCTTGATAGAGTGCCGGCATCGAGCCCGCATCCCGACCGTGCACCGCGCAAAGTCGACGCCACTCGGCGATCAGGCCGCCGACGTTTGCCTCGGGTGAATTGACAGGGGACTCCGGTTCGGTCGGTATGGCATCCTGATCGGCGCGCCCCGTCGCGAGTTCGATGCTGATCGGAACGGCAGCGCCAATCATGAGCGTAGCGATCAGGGCCAATTTCGGCACGGCAACGATGGTTGCCGATGCGGTTGCGACAGTGCTTGAGCTGGCGACGGCTTGAAGCGTGCTTTGGAAAAGCGCCTCCGGGGCTGCTTCCACCGAGCGTGCGGAGAGAATCGCGCACAGCCCCGGCAGTCCGCACGCAACTCCGCGGTTCGAGAACCATGATCTTAGGCGTTCGACCGCGCGCGTCACACGTTTCCGTGCGGCGTCTTCGCTGAGACCCAGCGTGTCGCCCACCTCTCGATATGGTGCATTCTGAAAATAGCGCATGAGCACCGCGGCGCGGTCAGTCTCACCGAGTTCTCCCATCGCGTTCTCGAGCAATGGAGAGAGTTGCTCCCAGTTGATCGGCGATTCGTCTTCATCTTCCAATTGTGATGCGTTCATCTCGACAATCTTCTGTTCGCGCGCTCGGCGCTTGGATTCCATGCGGAGATATTCGAGCCCCTTCAGCCGGGCTGCCCCGTACAACCAGGCGGCCAGTGAGCCCGTGGGACGCAGCGTGTGCGCCTTCTCCGCCAGCAACACGAACACGGATTGCGTGATCTCCTCCGCAGCGGTGGGATTGCTGGTTTGCCGGACGGCCGCCGAGTAGATCAAATCCAGATGCCGCCGCACAATCTCCGCGAATGCGGATTCATCCGCCCGCTCGATGTAGTCCGCCAGTTGCTCCCAATCTTTCATTTCACAGACTAATGAAGCTTTCGGACCATTCCGGACACATTTTGATCAACAATTCTGGATACTCTGCAGGAGCGCTTTCGCACAGGCTTCTGCGAACCGAGGATCGTTGATCTTTTGATCGAGGGCGATAATCGGAATCTCTTCACGCAGGTTTGAACGGATGCCAGCGAAGAGTTGCGCGTCGGCTTCCGGATCGTGAAACGGTTCGCCCTCGGCGCTGATGATGCTGATCGCCTTCTTGGGGATCAGGACGGTGACGGGCCCGGTGTAGGCATTTACTTTTTCAGCGAGGATTTTTCCGAGTTGGCCGCACTCCTCCGCGTTCGTGCGCATCAGTGTCACCTGCGGATTGTGATGGTAGAACGTACGCCCAGCGTACTTTTCCGGCACGGTATCGGGCTCGCCGAAGTTCGCCATGTCGAGGCAACCGGGGACGACGATGGCGGGCACACCCGCACGACCGGCGGCCGCGAGGCGTTCGGGGCCCGCATTGAGGACGCCGCCTAGAAGTTCGTCGGCCCACTCGGTTGTTGTGATATCGAGAACACCCGCGACCATTCCGGAATCGATCAGCGATTCCATCGTGCGCCCGCCCGCGCCGGTGGCGTGAAAGACGAGAACTTCGTAGCCGGCATCCTCGAGGATCTTCTTGGCGTGCTCGACGCACTCGGTCGTGTTCCCAAACATGCTCGCGGCGATGATCGGCTTTGCATCGCCGTCCGTTGTCTCGCTTTCGACCATGCCGCAGATTGCGCCCGCGGCGCGGGTGAAGATCATGCGCGATACGCGATTGAGTCCGGCGACATCGACGATGCTCGGCATCATGACGATGTCTTTGGTTCCGAGATAGTGGGCGGTGTTGCCGCTCGCCAGTGTGGACACCATCAGCTTGGGGAAGCCGATTGGTAAAGCGCGCATGACCGCCGTGCCAATTGCCGTGCCGCCGCCGCCGCCGAGCGAGATGATCGCATCGATCTCACCACTTTGGGCGAGTTCCTCGACGAACGCTGGCGCGGTCTTCGCCATCTGCGCGACGCAGGCGCCGCGGTCTCCGGGTTGATCGAACTGTGCGACGATGTTCTCCCGGGCGATATCGGGAGTGACTTGCGGCGAATCGGCCGTGCCGACGTCGATCAAGAGCGTGTCATGTCCACGTCCGCGGATCTGTTCCGCGACGAAGGCGTGTTCGTGTCCCTTGGTGTCGAGGGTTCCGAGAACGGCGATGATCATGTTGGCGAATTTGGCGCGAAATGCGTTGGCATGACAAGCGTCCGGTTTCTAGAGTGACGTGATGCGGTCACGACGAGAGCTGGGATTTGCGGTCGGGCTTCTGCCGATCGCTGTCAGCGTGCCTCTTGCCTCAGGAAATTCACTCGATCAGGAGTTCGGAGAGAAGATCCTGCCACTGGTCGAAGCGTATTGTCTCGATTGCCATTCGACAGACGAGAAGAAGGGGGAGTTGGACCTCGAGCGCTTCGCAAATGCCGTTGACGTTCGCGCCGAACTGGAGGTGTGGCGCAAGGTCGTCGAACAGATCGAGGACGGTGAGATGCCGCCGAAGAAGCGGAAACAGCAACCCGACGGGGCACAGAAGAAACAAATCACGGATTGGGCCAAGGCGATCATCGAGGCAGAGATCCGGGCCAGTGCGGGAGATCCCGGAGCGGTGGGACTGCGGCGACTGAGCAACGCGGAATACAACTATGCGATCGAGGATCTGACTGGGGTCGTGCTCGAACCGGCGCGTGAGTTTCCGGAGGACGCGGCTGCGGGCGAGGGGTTCACGAATACGGCCCAAGGACTGGCGATGTCGCCAGCGATGGCGCGGAAGTACTATGATGCGGCGAAGTCGGTGGCCGAGCACGTCGTGCTTTTGCCGGACGGAATCCGTTTCTCGCCGAGCACGCTTCGTCGCGACCGAGAGGACGAGATCCTGCATGAGATTCGCGAAATCTACTTTCGCCACATCGATCGCGGCGCCGTCGACTTTGGCTACAAAGAACAGGTCAGGGCGGCGCGATCGGGAAGGGAAGGCGACATCGATTTGGAGCGCTATCTGAAAGCGCTAGTGGAGGGTGCGGCACCGGAGGGATTGAGCGAGCGCTATATCGGCCTGCTTGCCAAGACGCTCGAAGGCGAGAACACCGGATCGCCATTGCTCGATTCATTGCGCGGCGAGTGGAAGAGAAACAAGAATCCCATGGCGATGGCGTCGGCGATCCGTTCATGGCAGAACAAGCTTTGGAAATTCAATACCGTCGGCCATTTCGGAAGCATTCGTCCGTGGCAGGAACCAGTCGATCCCGTGGTCGCGTCGCGCGAGTTCCGGGTCAAGATCGGCGATCAAGGCGCGACGCTCTGGCTGACGGCGAATGCGGTCGGAGATCAGGATGCGGACGAGGGTGTCGTTGTCTGGAAAAACCCGCGCATCGTTCGTCCGGGAAAACCGGCTTTGCGATGGCGCGACCTCGAACGGGCGATGAAGCTGCTGGAATCTCGGAAGACCGTGCTTCTCCGCGAGGCGGGGGCGTGTCTCAAGGCAGCTTTCGAAGTGCGTGATGAGAAGGAAACCGTCGGTCTGGCGGCGCTGGCAAAAGCACACGGCGTCGACGCAAACGCATTGTCGATGTGGCTGAGCCTCCTAGGAATCGAATCGACTGGCGAAGGTGTCCAGATCGAGGGACTTCTCACGCATCCGCTCACCCAACCGACCTACGGGTTCGTCAAGGGCTGGGGCTTGAAGGGCGTCGGCGATCTTTCCATCAATGGCAACCAGTCCGATCAGGCGGTGCGCATTCCCGGCGAAGCGAATCCCCACAAAGTCTTTGTGCACCCCCGGCCCGAGCGTTGGGTGGCGGTCGGATGGAAGAGCCCTGCCGACGGCGAGATGCGTGTTCGGCCTTGGGTCCGCGACGCGCACAATGCCTGCGGCAACGGCGTCCGATGGTCGCTTAGGCATAGAACGCCGACGAGGGAGCAGCGGCTCGCGGGTGGCGATGTCGATCTCGGGAAAGCTGCCAAGATCGATCAACCGCTCACCGTCCGCGTTCGGCGTGGTGATATGATCTCGCTGATCATCGACTCGCGGGACCGGAGTCATATCTGCGATCTCACGGAGATCGATCTGGAGATCGAGGAGGCGCGCGACGGTGGAAGGAAGTGGGGTTTGGCCACGGATTGTGCGGACAGTATGAGTGACGGAAACCCGCATGCGGATCGGTTCGGAAACGAAGGGGTTTGGCACTTCTATTCCGATGAGGAGAATCTGGGCCGTGGGCAGAACCGTGTTCCGGTGATTGAAGAGTGGTGGGCTGCGAAAGCAGCGGATTCAGCGGAGGCCCTCGTTCGAGAAGCGTTGGCAAAGCAAGACGCCTCGTTCTTGAAGGCGGTCGATCATGCCGTGCTGTCGAGTTTTCAGCCGGAACTGGACAACGAGACGACTGCCGATACTGACATCGTTGCGGACGCGTCTTCGGCGAAGAGAATCCATCTGCCCGCTGCGTTGGCGGCAGGCGCGGAGTTTGTTGTCACCGCAACACTCGCGAAACCGGCAGGCGTGCAGTGTCGTGTGCTGAAGGAGGCACCGTCCGAAGCTTGGGTCGTCGGCGAACCGATTCTCGCGACACCTGGCAGTGAAGCGGAGAAGCACGTGAAGCAGACATTCGATGAATTCCGCGAGCTGTTCCCAGCTGCGATGTGCTACGCACGCATCGTCCCAGTGGACGAAGTGGTGACCCTGACGTTGTTCCATCGTGAAGACGACCGGCTCGCGCGACTCATGCTCTCCGATGTCGAGAAAGCGCGGCTCGACAAGCTCTGGGACGAACTGATCTACGTCAGCGAGGAGCGCCGGCGATTGGTCACCGGATACGAGCAACTCTGGCAGTTTGCGACTCAGGATTCCGATCCCAGGAAATTCGAGCCGATGGAGGAAGCGATCCGGGCGAGGGCCGCTGCGTATGAAAAGCGTCTGATCGACACCGAACCGGCGCATCTCGACGCGCTGATGGAATTCGCAGATCGCGCATGGCGGAAACCGTTGACGGAAGGTGAGCGCGAAGAACTTCATGCTCTCTATCGTTCGCTGCGTGAGCAGGAACTGTCTCACGGCGAATCGATCCGACTCGTGCTCGCCCGTGTGCTGACGTCCCCCGAGTTCCTTTACAAGTTCGAACGTACTCCCGAAGGGGTCGCCTCGGCGCCGGTATCGTCTCTTGAGCTCGCCAGCCGGCTCAGCTTCTTCCTGTGGTCGTCGATTCCAGATGCCGAACTGCGCAATGGGGAGTTGTTGAGAGATGATAAGCTGCTTGAGCAGACCCGCCGGATGATGGGGTCGCCCAAGGTGCGCCGGATGGCGATCGAGTTTGCCTGCCAATGGCTGCACGTCCGCGGATTTGACGAACTCGACCAAAAGAGCGAGCGCCACTTTCCGGAGTTCGGGGAGCTGCGAGGTCCGATGTACGAGGAAATCATTCGCTTCTTCGAAGATCTTTTCCGGAACAACGGCTCCGTGCTTTCGATGTTGGACGCCGACCACAGCTTCGTCGGTCCGACGCTCGCAACGTTCTACGGCCTTCCTGCCGTTTCCGAGTGGACGCGAGTCGACGGGCTGAGGGCACGCGGACGCGGGGGCATTCTTGGAATGGCGGTGACGCTCGCACGGCAGTCCGGCGCGTCGCGGACGAGTCCCATCCTGCGCGGCAACTGGGTCTACGAAACCTTGCTGGGCGAGCAGTTGCCGAATCCGCCGAAGAACGTTCCTCAACTGCCCGACACCGTCCCCGAAGGCCTGACCGAGCGCGAGTTGATCGAACGCCACAGCTCGGATCCGGCTTGTGCGAAATGCCATGCGAAGATCGATCCCTATGGATTTGCCCTGGAGAACTACGACGCGATCGGTCGCGCACGAGAGGGGAGGGACACGCAGACGTCATTGCCGGATGGTCGCGAGATCGACGGCCTCGACGGTTTGCGGACGTATCTTTCGGTGGATCGGCGCGACGACTTCCTCCGGCAGTTCTGCCGCAAGCTGCTCGGCTACGCGCTCGGTCGCCGCGTCCTGCTCTCCGACGAACGCCTGCTCGAGAAGATGGAGGCGGCACTCGAGGCAAACGAATACCGCATTGGAACGGCTATCGGGACCATCGTCCTCAGCCAGCAGTTCCGGGAGATTCGGGGGATTCGGGAAGAGCGTTAGCTTTGGACGCTTCGCTCAGCCTTCGGCTGCCTCTACGCTTCGCTCCGGCTGTCATCGCCGTAGACCAGCGCCGCCCTCCGGATGCCAGTTTCCCAATCGCGCACAAATTGATACCTGATTGACCGTCGAAATGGTCTTACTAGGTTCGCAGCGCATGGCCGAGGCGCTTACAGAATGTCTCCAGCACCTCGATGCGCGCGAAGCGCTTGTCGTTTGCGGGGACAAGGTTCCAAGGCGCGAACTCCGTGCTGGTGCGGGCGACCATCTCGTTGACCGCGGCGCTGTAATCGTCCCATTTCTCCCGATTGCGCCAGTCCTCGTCGGTGATCTTGTGGTTCTTGTAGGGGATCTTTTCACGCTCCCGGAATCGGGTGAGTTGCTCCTCCGCACTGATGTGCATCCAGAATTTCATCAGCACAACGCCGTGGTCCACGAGTTGCTCCTCGAAGTCGTTGATCTCCTTGTAGGCGCGCCTCCATTCCTGCTCGTGCGCGAATCCCTCGACGCGTTCGACGAGGACGCGGCCGTACCACGACCGATCGTAGATCGTCATGAATCCGGCGCGGGGGATGTGCCGCCAGAAGCGCCAGAGATAATGCTGCGCCTGCTCCTCGTCGGTCGGAGCCGCCGTGGAAATCACCTGGTAGAGGCGTGCATCGACCGCCTGGGTCACGCGACGGATCGCGCCACCCTTGCCGCCCGCATCCCAGCCTTCGAAGACAGCGACGGTATAAAGTCGCTTGTCGCGCGCCTTCCATGCCAGCTTGTTGAGCTTGATCTGGTGCTTCTCGAGTTGCTCGCCGTAGTCGTCCGGCGAGAGCCTCGATTCGAGATCGACGTGATCGAGAATGGTCACCGTCGCATCGGGATGCACCGCGTCGGTCACACCGCCGGACTGGGTGTCGGTCGGGG
>CAJIAN010000248.1_pt1 | contig 18065 bp, 15 predicted proteins | sample 9199061 | NCBI WGS metagenome assembly CAJIAN01 (sample SAMEA7708264, study PRJEB35096) | sediment metagenome | biome: marine neritic benthic zone biome [ENVO:01000025]; feature: sediment [ENVO:00002007]; material: shallow marine sediment [ENVO:03000034] sea grass bed [ENVO_01000059] ...
CACCATTGCGGACACCGTAGAAGAAGCAGGCAATGACTAGGAGGACGGCGATCCCGAAATCAAAGTGCGGGCGCATGACGATTCGGCGACCAAGTTCCAGTTGGAAACGGCGAAGCGTTCCCATGGCGACGCTCGCGCAGAAGACAACGACGAACGAGAGACCGGTGACGCCGACGATGTCCGCAGGCTGCGCGAGGATCGGATTGTCGTGAAAGGCGACGCCGAGACCGTTCCAGCCGAACCCGGTGAACAGCCAGCCGCGCAACCACTCGAACCCGGTCCACGCGCAGGCGTTGAATGCGGCGATGCGCAGGTTGGACTGCGAACCCTGCCAGAGGCGGCTCATCAGCGACGATCCTTCCTCCGCAGGGGTGAGCAGCGAATCGTCTCTCAGGCGTCCGATGGTCGCCGCGAAAGCTCCGAAAGCGGCGAAGAACAGGGCGAGATAGGCCTGCAGAGCGAATAAGCCGATTCCGGGAATCCGGTCATTCTGGTAGAGCCATCTGAGATTGATCAGGAAGAAGACCACCCCGGTGATGAATCCGAGCAGCGCTCCGCGGCGCGCCCGCCGGTTCGCGGGAAAGGGGTGCGAATACCAAAGGGCGGCGAGTAGGGGAAGAAGACCGATCCAGACAACGGATTCGAGATTCCAAGGCGGATAGCAAAGGCTGAGCAGCGCCCCGCTGGCGGCGGCGGCGAGCCATGGCCACAGGGCGCGCAGGATGCTCATCCGCCGAGCCGCGCGTCGATGTCGACCTGCAGCCACTCCCACAGCTTGTCGAGACTGGCGGCGGCTTCCTCTTTGATTTGCGGGAGTCCCGCAGCGTCGAATTGGTCGGGATTCCGGCGCGCGTAGAGGTAGTATTTGATCTTGGGTTCGGTCCCGGAAGGTCGCACCGCGAACGTCCGTCCGTCTTCGAGATCCACGAAAAGCATCTTCTCTTTCGGGATGGCTTCGCCCTCCTCATCGACGAAGTCCTCCGTCGCGAAATTGCGCACCTTCGCCACTTTCGCGCCATCCACCTCGGTCGGGGGATTCTCGCCGTAGCTGGCGGCCAGTTTGGCGATTTTCGCCGCGCCCTCGGCGCCTTCGAAGACTTTGCTAGCGTTCTTTTCAAGGTAGTAACCGAAGAGCGTGTAGACCTCGTCCATCAACTCCACCAGCGTCATCCCACGCGACGCCGCCCACGCCGCGGTTTCCGCGAACATCATGACCGCTCCGTTGGCATCCTTGTCCCGTGTGAAGTCGCAAGCGAGATAGCCGTAGCTTTCCTCGCCGCCAAACACGAAATACTTGCTGTGCTTCAAGCGCAGCGCGCGCGTCTCAGGCTCGCTCAAGCTGCGGTAGTTCTCCAAAATGTCCGCGGGCAGCGCCTCCTCGTACTGGCGCAGCTTCTGGCCGATGTATTTGAAGCCGGTCAGCGTATCGATGCACAGCACGCCGTAGTGGTCGGCGATGGCGCGCTGAAGATTCGTGGTCACAAATGTCTTGATGATGACCGCGTTTTTCTTGTTCTCGTCATCGAGGATGCCTTTGTCGAAGTGGAACTTGAGGCGGTAGTAGGCGAGTAGCGAACCGATCTGATTGCCGGTGAGCAGGGTCATGTCGCCGTCCTTGTTGCGGACGAATGCTCCCATCCGGTCACAGTCGGGATCCGTGCCGAGCACGATGTCGCCACCTTCCTTCTCCGCAAGATCCACACCCATCTGCAGCGCTGGCGCGTTCTCCGGATTCGGGGACTCGACCGTGGGAAAGCGCCCGTCCGGTGTGTCCTGCTCCGGAACGGTGATGCAGTCGAAATTCAGCTCCCGGAGAATCCGCGGTGCGAGCACACCGCCGCAGCCATGCAGCGCGGTGAAGACGACTTTGAGTTTGTTGTCACCACCGTCGAGGAGCTCCGGCTGCAGCATCGTTCCCTTGAGCTTCTCGATGTAGCTGTCGTCGATCTCCTCTCCGATGATGGTGATGGAACCCTGTTCGTCCTCAGGCAGCGGATCGTAGGATTCGTTGGCGATGGCATTAACCTCGGCGATGATGCCGTCGGTGTGCGGCGGTACGATGGCCGCACCATCCGCGAAATTCACCTTGTAGCCGTTGTCGTGCGCCGGGTTGTGGCTTGCGGTGATCATCACTCCCGCGTGACAGTTCAGCTGGCGCAAGGCATACGACATCTCGGGAGTCGCACGGTGGCTGTCGAAGAGGAAGACATCGCAGCCGGTCTCCTTCCCGATCTTCGCGCAGAGTTCGGCGAAGTCGCGAGAGAAGTGCCGTGTGTCGTGGCAGAAGACGAGTCGCGGTTTAGTGCCGCCTTCGGTGCTCTCAGCGAGCCACTTCTTCAGATACGTGATCAGCCCGCGGGTGGCTCGATTCACGTTGTAGTAGTTCATTGCGTTGGTCCCCACGCACGGAAATTCCGGGCGATCATTCTCTTGCGGTGTCCCCATTTCCCCGGAAGTCACCGTGCGTCCGATCGTCCTTCCTCGGAGGCCGCCGGTTCCAAAGGCGAGACGCTTGAAAAAGCGGTCGTCGAGCTCGCTCCAGTTGCCCGCATCGATCAGTTCCTGGACGGAGGCTGCGTAAAGCGGATTCTCGGCCGAGCTGAGAAGGGCGATGATATTTTCCGCGCTGGATGCGAGCAGGTCGCCGGATTCGGTCGCGCGGTCGAGAGAGGTCTGGATTTCTTCCATGAACGGTGTTTGTAGGTTGCTTAGAGAATGCGCGCATTATTAAACACCGCCCGCGACAAGCGCAAAGGCATAATTCCCGACGACACCGACGCGTTCCGCTTGTTCGATGGTGAGGGCGACGGCCGACGGGGCATGGTGATCGATTCATTTGCCGGTCATTGGCTGGTGCAGACGAAAGGCACGCGCATGCCGGACGACCTCTACGGCCTGGGCATTGCGCGTTCAGTTTGGTGGAAGCGGCTCTCGCGAGGCGATAAGGAAGGCCCAAAGCTCATCGAGGGCGATGCGCCGAGGATGCCGTTCGAAGTTCGCGAGAACGGCATGCGGTTTCTTGTCGACTTCAAGGCGGGCTACTCGCAGGGGATCTTTCTCGACCAGCGCGAGAACCGCGCCCTCGTCCGGGAACTGAGCAAGCAAGGCACGAAAGTGCTCAACTGCTTTGCCTACACCTGTGGATTCTCCGTCGCCGCGGCGCTCTCGGGCGCGGAGACGACGAGCGTCGATCTCTCGGGGAATTACCTGCGGTGGGGAAAGCGGAATTTCGAAGCCAATGGCCTCGACCCTGACGCACACTATTTCAGCAAAGGCGACGTGTTTGAATGGCTGCGGCTTTTCCGCAGGAAGGGCCTGCGGTTCGGCGGGGTCATCCTCGATCCGCCAACATTCTCACGCAGTAAGAAGAGCGGCGTCTTCCGTGTGGAAAGTGACTACGGAGAACTCGTCCGCAGTGCTTGGGAACTTGTCGCTGATGATGGCTGGATGCTCTGCTGCGCCAATACGCAGCGACTGGATGCCGCGGAGTTCGAGGCGGCAGTGAGTCAGGAAGTGATGGGGCGAACCGAGGTGGCGGGAATGCCCCCGGACTTCACGGGCGAAAGCTACTTGAAATCGGTGTGGGTGCGGCGGTGAGACGCCGGCGTCAGTTGCCCCGCCGGATCTCAGAGCCCGGGAAGGTGATGATGAATCGCCACACCGTCTTCGTTTGAGTTTCGATTTCGAAGGTCTCCCGGTTCACCGAATTCGGCACGTCGTACCGGCGCACGTCGATGACGATGTGGTAGCCGCGGTCGGAGAAGATATCAATGATCATCGCAAGCACCAACGGTTCCCTGAGAAGCGGGTTCTCCGAATTCACGTAGGCCTTTCCGGATATCGCGTGTCGCCTCACAATGGGAAGGAATTTCTCCTCGATGAAATCGATCGTTTTGCGGAACAGTTCGGGATGTTCCGAATTGTGGGAATCGAGGCGCTTCACCAACTCCTGACGTGCGTGCACACTGAGACGTGCCGCGATGGGAACATGTGAAATAAGGTCGAAGGTGCTTTGGTCGAGTTCGAGAGAACTCTGGTACTGCAGTTCGTCCTCGATTCGCTGCCGGACTTCCGAGATCGAGCCGTGGGCATTCACGTAGTGATAGAAAAACACCTCCCGGAGGGTCATCAGCGATTCGTAGGTGACCTCCTTGAAAGTCCGATACCGATTGCGCGCCGCTTCTTCGGTATGATCGGTGGAACGCACTTCGATCGTTTCCCCGATACCCGAGTTCTCCACCTCCGCGTTGTGGGCGCGTGCCATTTCACCGCGAAGAAGTTGCCGGCGAATGGACTCCGCTTCGTCGATGAAGAGCACGACGATGTGGAACATGGGTTTCGGGAACTGTGTGGCGAGCGGCGATCCCATGAACTGCCGCCGCAACTCGTTGAGTTTCTCGTGGAGAAGCTTCAGGCAGAGCACCTGCGTCTTCGTTCGCGGATAGCCGTCGACAACGACGCCGCTCTCGTTCTCGGGCCTCAAAAGGGTCCTGAAGATCAGTTCGGTAACCTCCCGGTCTCCCACCATCATGCCGGAATCGATCAATTTCTTCGCCTCGGGGCTCTTGAGAAGCGAGCTGACCACGATGGGCTCGGCGGTCAGTCCGCGGAACTGCTGAATGAATTCAGTCTGCGTTCCTTTTCCGGCACCCGGTGCTCCATTGAGCCAGATCACTTCCTTCGGAAACTTGAGACCCTCGATATCGAACTCGCCGAGGATCTCCAGCCACACGCTGTTGAAAATCAGGTGGGCGTCCTTGACCTCCAGATCGAGGGTTTTGCTCGGTTTGTCCTCACCGCCTTCTGCAGTGGGGGAAAGTGGTTTGGGTTCGGCCATGTGCGGAAATCATTAAATCGTCCCGCAACCTATCTCAACCGCTTATTCGGATGGCAGCTTGATATTCATCCGGCTCCACGCTAGACGATGGGTTGTGCGCACACTGACGGAGATCGCCAATCACTATGGCACGGATAAGGGAACGGAATCGTTCAATCAGCATGGCTACACCGAGCACTACGCCAGATATTTCGATGCGCTCCGATCCGAGCCTCTGAAAATGCTCGAAATCGGCGTGTGGCAGGCCGAGTTCGCTGGGGCTCCGCAGGGAGCTTCGCTATCGACATGGTCCGATTACTTCCCCAGGGCCAGAATTTACGGCTTTGATATTGTTGACTGTTCTCGGCTTGATGGCGACCGCATTACGACTTGGTGCGGCGACCAATCAAACCGGGGAGACTGGAGGAAGTTCATCGAGAGCTGTGGTGGAGACTTCGATATCATCATCGACGACGCCATTCATGCTTCGAAGTTTCAGCAGATCTCACTCGGATTCCTGTTCCCGTATTTGAAGCCGGGCGGGCTGTATTTCATCGAGGATCTCGATTGGCAACCTCCGTTCGAAAATCCGCGCGATGTGAAGACTCTGGAACTCGTTCGTCAGTTTGATCAAACGGGCCGCATCGAAAGCGAATTCATCCTCGAAGCGGAATCGGCGTACCTCTCGGAAACTGTTCAAAGCATCGACGTCTTCGAGGACAAACTGTGCGTCTTGAAGAAGAATAGTAGCGCTGAGTGATCACCTAAGCGCTACCCAGTCCGGAGATTGCCTCGGTGAGGATCTGGGGAAGGCGATCGAACGAGGCGAGCTTGATGAGTCCTCCCGGCATCGCGTTGGTGAAGACGTGCTGCATGGATTCGCTCACTTGGCCATGTCCGGCTCCGAGAAACCGGACATCGAGGTCGGCGAGATGGGTGGCGAGGTTGGCCACCTCCGATTCATCCTCGAAAAAGAAGAAATCGCTCAGGAGAAAAAGCGTCTGGTTCTCGGCGGAAGAATGGCTTTCGAACTGTTCGATCGCCCAGTGCAACGCGGCGTCGACGCAGGTCCCGCCCTCGGCCTGAAGATCCAACAGGGTGTCCGCGACCTGATCGAGATCCGCGGCGTGATCGAAGGTCTTCACGACATGCGTATCGCTTTCGAAGAGAGCGATGGCAATCTCGTTTGAAACGAGCTTGCCGAGGAGCATCACCACTGAGATCGCGCAGGTCGCGAGTTCCTGGCCGGACATGCTGCCGGAGATGTCGATGAGCACAAGGAAGGTCGCCTGGCCACTCTTCGCGTCGTAGACCATGAGGTCTCCGTCGTTGATGCTCTCTAACGTTTTGCCATTGCCGATGAGGGCGTCGAGGGTATGTTCGATATCGAGCTGATCGAGATCGTCGGAGGCATTGAAGGGACGGACCTGATTCTGGGGCACCGATCCTCTCTCGAGCGATCCGGTCCCGCGACCGGCCCAGTCCATTCCCAGTTCGAGCAGTGCGGCCTTCGCCTGCTGCTTGATCCTTCCGCGCAGGGCACCCGACAGCCCGTGACCATGCTCGAACCATTGTTTCAGCAGGTTCTCACCCCCGCCGATGCCCTTGAATCCGAGGCTTGCGATCACGAAATCCGGTTCGGCGCAGCAATTTGAACACGCGCCGAGATTCAGCGCGAGAAGCACGGCCATGCCTCCATGATTTCCGTCCCGCAGGCAGATCGCGACGAGTTCCTCGATATCTTCGGCGGGCAATTCGCGAATTCTCTCAAGTAATTGTGCGTAGCGTTCGGCATCGCGTTGGTTCGCCTCGACCATTCTTCGGAACTGCTCGTAAGCCTGGCCGAAGCGCTCGTAGATCTCGCGGGGATCGATGCCAAGCGCCGTTCCCCGCTCAACCACGCGTTCGATGTCGTCTGGCGTGACTTGTTTCGCCAGCAGATCGTCCAGCAGCGCAAGGAACATCTCTGCGTGGGTCGGAATGTGGAGCAACTCGGTCGCGAGCTGGCCTGAAATGCCGGCAAGCAGGACGGAACCCTGCTGTATCAACGCGACGCAGACACGGACGGCGTCCTGGAGAATGATCGTTCGCCGTTCCTTCTCGCTGCTGAACCGATCCTGCACATCGCCGAGGAGGAAGTGATAAGCAGTTTCGAAGTCGGCCTCGCAGCGCTCGCTGGGGACGTAGACGGGGATCAATTCTTCGAGAGTCGGCTGGACTTCGATGGAATCGGCCCAGTGATTGTAGATCTCCTCGTGCAGGCCTTTTCCGAAGCGCTTGCGAATCCAATCGGCGGCACGGAGCGCGCGTATCGGATCGGCCACCGCTTCCCTTTGGACAAGGCCGTCCGGAGGCTCGATCCACTCCCCCGCACCATCCAACATCGCGACGAAGTCCCCGATGGTGCGGATCTTCATCAAGCCCGTTTCGATCAGATCCTCCAGCCGCTCCGCAGTGACGACATCCTCGAACGGTCGGAGATAGGCGACGGTGTGCCCGACACTTGAAGCGCTGCCGTAGTTTGCGAGATCGTCGATGTGGGCTTCGAGATCATTCAGCCTGCCGGTTCCGGCCAACGCAGCAGCGAGTTCCCACGGCAGGCTGGTTTCGCGAACTAACTGCTCGCCAAATCCTGCCGCGCATCCGTGAACGAGGTGCGGTGGAGTGAGGGCACCGACGAGTTGCTGCAGACGCTCCGAGCAGAACTCCCTTGCACTTTCCAACGAGTCGACGCCGTGGATTTCCAGTTCGGAAGGGCCGCCGAAGAGCTTGATCAGTTCATACAGGGCCTGCTCACTCGCGTCCTGTGAGTGGAGCAGCTCCTCGTAGAGATCGTAGGCCGACATCGATCCGGTCCGCTCCTTCTCGGCGATCATCTCGTCAAGATCGCCGAAGGTTCCGATGTCGAGATTCAGTTCCTCGAGGCCAGCGAGGATACCTTCGATGCCGTCTTCGCCAGACTCGGTGGAGGCGGAGCCTTTCTTCGGATGCTTCTTCGCCTTCTCCTTCTTCTCCCTTGGAAAGAGAATGTCGCGGGCGATGTTGTGCGCCTTCTTCTGATCTTCATAGGGCGTGTTCAGAACTGCGGCGTCGATATAGTCGGCATACGCGAGCTTGCGCGTGCGGAAATAGCGTGCGGTCAGGAATTTCGGGATGGCAATCGCCGTACGCACGCTCGGCTGGTGGTGGAGCCGCAGTTTGCCGAACCGCATGCGCCGGACAAACTCCAGTGCGAAGGCGACCGGCGACCAATCGGCGACACTGTCCTGCTCGAAGGCGTTCATCACACACCGAGCACACTTTTGAGCAATTTGCCCAGGTACTCGTCGATGCCGCGTCCCGGCTTCATGCGGATGGCTTCGCGAAGGGTTAGGTTTGCGGCATCTGCGAGCACGCGGTTGTCGAGTTCGCTGGCCATGCGTCGCGCTCTTTCCGCGGCGAGGCGGGCCATGCCGATGCTGCTGCGAATGGAAGCCGGACTCTCGACGGCGGGATCTTCGCGCGTCTGGGTGATGAGCTCGAGAATGAGCTCGATCTGGTTCGGCGGCACTTCGTACTCGCCGCAGTGTTTGAGGATGATCTTCTGCTCGATCGCTTTCTTCGGATAGCCGAGTTCGACCCACACCTTGATCCGATCTTTGATCGCCGAAGGCAACCGCCTCGCGCCGCGCATCTCGGACGGGTTCATGGCGGCGATGAGGTAGAAGTTCTCGTCGACGGCGTACCACTTCTTCAACGCGGGAATGTAGAGCCGGTGTTCCTCGAGCGCGTCGAGCAGAGAGTTGAGCACGTATTCGTCGCCGCGGTTGAGTTCGTTGGCGAGAAAAACGCCACCCTGAAGCGCGGAAATCGTGAACGGCCCCGGCGAAAACGATTCGACTGCGTACCCGAACTTGAAGACAAGTGTCGGATCGAATGAGCCGATGAGATTCGACGGTCGGACGAGATCGCTGAAGGTCACCCAGTCGAACGGCCGGCCGAGATCGGCTGCGAATTTCCGGCAAAGTGCGGTCTTTCCTGAGCCCACCGGTCCGATGAGGCCGACGTAGAGACCGGCATTGCAGGCGTCCTGCATCGCGTCGTAAGCGTCTCGGTACTGGCCCTCGAGAATGATCTCCGATTGGGAGGCGTGGGTCTCGATCTCCTTCGAGTTCAGCAGGTCGGTGAGCGCGGCGTCATCCATCGTCGGTGGCGAAAAACTTCTCGGTGGTGGTGGGGTCGACGACCTCTGGCAGCGTGAGCTTGAGCTTGGCGCAAGCCGCACGCACCTGGTCGAGTTCGTCACGATTCAAGGAGCGGCGGCGTTGCATGTCGAGACCACTGAGGATCTTTTTTCCGAAATAGGTGGCCGCAAGTTCGGTGACGTCGAAGCGCAGGCCCTTCCCGCGTCCGCCGCGTTGGGTGATGCGGACTTGTGTCAGCTCCTTCAGACGGACGACAGCGAGCAGTTGATCGAGAACCTTCCAGCCTGTCTTATCGCTGAAGTTCCGGTTGGCCTTCGGATCGGCTTCCAGTCCGGCTTTGGCTTGGGAGATGACGGATTTCTCCAATCGCAGGAGCAATGCCTCCCGGTCGCCTTCGATCTCGCCGACTTCTTTTTTGGTTTTCCCTTCGTGAACCAGTTCCGCGAGCGCCCTTAAGTCAGGATCGTAATTGTCATCGTAATCATACTCATGCTCGTACTCTTCCTCCGAAACTCCATCGGAAATGTAGTAGTCGTAATAGGCGACGAGTTTGTCGACCAGCGTCCTGCCTTCGCTCATACCGGTGCCTCCTGTGTGATCGTGCTGTAGCCCTCGATCCGCTCGACGCCGATGTTGCCCTCCTTTGTCGTGAGTGTCGGTTCATGGGTGATCATGATCACCTGCTGGGTCGCCGGACAATCACCGAGCGCGTCTAGCATTGTCCCGAGGTGGTTGCTATCGAGTCCATCGGTCGGCTCGTCGAGCAGAAGGCAGGGCACGTTCCCCATCCATTCGGCAAGCGCCAGCTTGAAGGCGAGACCGAGGAGCACGCGGTGGCCGCCGCCTTGGAAAAGATGCGCTGGCGCTTCGGATTTGTGACCGCGCGCCTTCACATGCACCTGGTAGTTCGCCGAGTCGATACTCACGCCGGTGATCTCGTCGCTGTTTCCCGACAGTTGCTTGTGGAAGACGAGAATGCGTTCGGACAGGTGCTGGGCCGCCGATTCACGGAGACGCGTCTGCAGCCACTTGAACGCCGCCGCCGATTTTCGGAACAGCTTCGCGTGATCTTCCGAGTCGCTCGCCTTTGAAAGCTTTTCTTCGAAGTCCGCCTTCTCGCGATCGAGTTCCTTGAGTGTTTCTGCAGCGTCTGCGCAGTCGTCTTCCAATTGTTCAACCGATTCCTCGAGCACTTCGAGCTTTGCTTCAGCCTTTGCCGATTCAAGTTGGCTCTTTTGCAGACTCGCTTCGAGTTTCTTCCGCGAGGCTCCTTCTTCGATGTTTGTCGCCGCCTTCTTGAGCGCGCCTTCGGCTTTTTTGACCCCGCTCGCAACATCGTCGAGTTCCTGCTTCGCGGCTTTGGTGGCGGCTTCCAACTCGGTGCGCCGTGTCTTCGCGTGCTGGCACTCCCAGAGGGCGCGATCGGATGCGCGTTCCTGATCCTGCAATGCCTCCAGTTCGCTAGCGAGGCCGTCACCCCGTTCTTCCAAGTCGGCGGCTTTCGCTGATTCGCCGGAGGCTTCGGCGCGACCGGTTTCGCGATCGGTCTCACGCAGGGTGTTCAGCGTATCGCGTTGCTGTTGGCGGTTTGCTCTGAGTGCATCCTTCAGCGCGGCTTCGTTTCCGATCTGATCGATCTCGGTGAGTTCTCCATTCAGTTTCGAGAGGCGTTCCTCGGCTTGCCCGGCGGCGTCTTTTGCAGCCTGTACCCGCTGGGTTGCATCCTCGTACTCGTCAAAAAGCGCCAGTTTCTCGCTGACCCCGCGTTGCTGAGCCGCGCCTTCGTCCATTAGCTTGTGTAGCTTTCTATCCTCCTTGCGATTCGAATCCAGTTCCTTCTTCCAATTCTTAAGTCGTCGCTCTTCTGCCGTTCGCTGATCCGCCAGGTTCTTCAGGGACTGCTCGAGCACGGGCTTCGAAGCGGCCGATTTTTCGCTGTCCAGGGCCATCGCGCGCAGTTCCTCGGAAGCTGCCACCGCTGCAGTGACACCGAGCACCATGTCGAGTCGTGTCGATCCTTGGAGAATGGTCGCGCACTCGCCCTGTCAGGTGTGGACGGCTGTTTCGAAAACACGCTTCGTCACGCCGAGCAGTTCGAAGAGTTTGAGTGCGAGCGCTTCCTCGTGGTCTCGGAAGTCGGAACTGAGGACGTAGAGTTCTGCGTCGGCGTCATCTTCGTTGTCGCGCACCTTGAGGGTGAAGTGTCCGACAACCTTTGTGCGCGAGCGTGGTGGTTTCTCATGGATGCGCTGAAGCCGGTAAGTGCGCTGATCGCGACCTTGAAAAACGAGTTCCGCCCCGAGAGTCCGTTCTTCCGGATGCATCAACGCTGCCGGAGACCGGTAGCCTCCCACGTTTCCGAACAGCGCGTATTCGAGCGCGTAGAACAACGTGCTCTTGCCGGCATTGTTCGGGCCCGTGATGAGGTTGAGACCGCTGCGGAACTCGACGGTCTGATCGCGATACTGGCGAAAGCCCTTAAGGCGCAGTTTCGTGATCATTCCTCCTTGTCGGTGTCGTGTTCGAGATCGAAGACCTCGTAGATCCGTGTCCGTAGTTTTGCTTTCGCCTGGCCGGCGAGGTTCCCGGTCCGCGTCAGATTCTCGTCGTCGTCGAAGAGAACCTGCGTATAGCCGAGAATCTCCGCGAGTTGGCTCGCGAGTCGTTTGTCCCCGTCCAGCTCCCCGCAGTCGAGGAGCTGATCGCTGACATCGGATTGCTGCGCAGGGTCGCCCATGGGTCTGGATGATGAGCAGAGTTACGGGACGAATCAACCTCCTAGCTGATGCGAAATCATTTGTCTCTCGGCGACATCGCCGTCAAGAACGCTAGGGGGAAATCGAAAACTGCTTCGCGTGCGGCGTTGACGGGGCGTATCCGGCCCTTAGATTGGCGTCCGCCATGCGAACGTTTTCCTGGAAAGACCCGAACTTCGAACAACGCGCCAAGCGACTTTTCTGCCGCCGCGCCGAGCCGGCCGCGGCGGTGCGCGAACTGGTCGCCGACGTCATCGCCGATGTTCGTCAACGCGGGGACCGTGCGGTGATCGATCTTACCATGCGTTTCGATGGCGCTGCGCTGAAACCGGCGCAACTTGCCGTCACTGCGGCGGAGTTTCGAGCGGCCGCGAAAGCGGTCGATGGCGCGACGAAGAAGGCGGTGGCTGTTTCGAGGAAAAACGTCACCGCATTTGCGAGGAAGAGTCTGCGCAAGGACTGGCGAATGACCAACGCGCAGGGCGCGATGGTGGGGGAGGTGTTCCAGCCGTTCGAGCGTGTCGGTGTCTATGTTCCGGGAGGAACGGCACCGCTGGTTTCGACCTCGCTGATGACCGTGGCGATCGCCGCCGCTGCAGGGGTGCCGGAAATTGTGGTGTGCACCCCGTGCTCAAGTGAGGGAGCGATCAACGAAACACTTCTCTACGCTTTGAAGGAATCCGGAGCAACGGAGGTCTATCGCATTGGAGGCTCGCAGGCCATCGCGGCCATGGCGCTTGGAACGCGCCGGATCACTCCGGTCGTCAAAGTGTTTGGGCCGGGGAATTCGTTTGTCGTCGAAGCGAAGCGCCAGCTGTTCGGCACGGTGGCGGTCGATCTTCTCCCCGGACCGAGCGAAGTGCTCATCCTTTCCGATAGCAGTGGCAATCCTGAGTGGATCGCTTCCGATATTCTCGCCCAGGCGGAGCACGGGGGCGACAGCATTGCGGGGTTCCTCACCGATTCGGCGAAGCTTCTCAGTGCGGTGCGATCCGCAGTCGAGACACAGGTTCGGACGCTCAGTCGGCAGTCACCGCTGAAGAAAGTGCTGAAAAAGGGCTGTTTCCTCGTTCACGTGAAATCGATGGAGCAGGGGGTCCAGCTTGTTAACGACTTCGCACCGGAGCACCTCAGTTTCATTTGTCGACGGGAAGCAAGACTGCTGCCGAAGATTCGCACTGCCGGTGCCATCTTTCTCGGCAATCACTCGCCCGTCGCCGTCGGCGATTTCCTCGCGGGGCCGAGTCATACGCTTCCGACCGGAGGTGCCGGGAAGTCGTTCCCGGGATTGATGGCCGATATGTTCCAGCGGCGTACGAGCATTGTGAAGCTCTCGCCACAGGCGATGAAGAAATCGGCGGGCTTCGTGGAGAAGTTCGCCGAGGTCGAGGGTCTCGATGCACACGGCCGCTCGGCGAGCATCAGAGTCGAGTGAAGCTGACCAGATCCTTCGCTGTGCTCAGGATGACTGGCGTAGCCGAAGTCGGCAGACTTTGGCTGGTTCCGGACGCTACCAGAGAATATCGTCGTCCGTTTCCTTCTTCCCATCCGGCCCGCGACTCGTGATCTCGTGGCCGTTGAAGTCGTAGGGATTTCCCCACGGATCCTTGGGTAGTTTCGCGAGTGTCTGCAGCCAGTTCTTCGCGCCCGCCGGTTTTTCGACCAGTGCCTTCAGTCCCTGCTTTTCGGGGACTTTGCTTCCGGTGTTCAGGCGGTAGATATCCAAGGCCGCCCGGATCGCCTTGCGGTCGTCTTCGATCTGCTTGATCCGTGCCGCGTAGTCGTCCGCTTTCGCCTCAAACGGCACCGCAATCGCAGTCCCATTCTTGTCGAACTGGTAGCGCTGGATCTTCTCCGAGACGACGAAGAACGTCAGCCCGGCTTTGCGTTGCGCGAATCTCAGGATGTCGTCGCCCGCAAGAATGACGAACTTCAGCCCCTCCGCTGCGGACTCGACAGGTTCCCGGACGACGCCACCACCCTCCTCGGTTTTTTCCGGATACGGGGGTCTGTCCATGTCGATGGCAAGCGGAGAAATCTCGTCCGCACTCGCCCAATCGGCGATGAGAAGATTCGTGTCTCCGATGTCGTCGTAGATTGCGTGCCCCTTGCCCGCGTCCTCCACTTGGTCCTTGGCCCAGTCTTCGTTGTATTTCAGGCCGATCGGATATGCGAGCGGGTAGTTGCGGTTGTAGACGAGAAGCGGGAAATACGGCTTGGCATTCTTGTCGAGGGGAGCCTTGAGAGCCCCGTTGCGGAATTCTTTGAAGAGCTTTGTGTGCACCTTCCGGAGGTTCTCTGCGACCTTGGGGGAGATGGCTCCGACTGCTAGGTTTTCGTAGCCGGCGTAGCCACACGCCATGAACTTCCCATAGAATCTGTGGTAAGGGAGATCGAGGCGCTTGGAATCCTTCTGTTTGTCGAAGAGATCTTCGTCAAAGCGCGCCGAGAAAAACGCGTCTCCGGGAAGGAAAAGATTGTTGTGGGCCACGAGCGCCGTGCTCGTGGCGATGAACGAGATGACAAAGAGAATCGTCTTCATTTGATCTGTCCGTCTCCGCGGACAAGGTACTTATAACTCGTAAGTTCGCGAAGCGCCATCGGCCCGCGGGCATGAAGTTTGTCGGTGCTGATTCCGATTTCGGCTCCGAATCCGAATTCCTCTCCGTCGCTGAATCGGGTCGACGAATTCCAGAAAACGGTCGCCGAATCCACCTCGGCGAGGAATTTCTCCGCCGCCGCTTCGTCCCGGGTCACGATCGAATCACTGTGATGCGAGCCATAGTGATTGATGTGGGCAATGGCTTCATCCAAGTCGTCGACCACCTTCACCGCGAGAATGTAGTCGAGATATTCCGTCGTCCAGTCCTCCGCGCTTGCGGGAACCGCCCCGCCGTTCAGGATCCCGCAGGTTTTCTCATCGCCGCGGATTTCGACGTCCCTTGACTTCAATTCCTCGCCAATACTCGGCAGAAGATTCTCGGCGACATCGCGATGGACGAGAAGCGTTTCGAGGGCGTTGCAGACGCTCGGTTTCTGCGTCTTCGCATTCACCGTGATGCTGGTGGCCATGTCGGGCTCGGCTTCCTTGTCGATGTAGACGTGGCAGATGCCGTCGTAGTGCTTGATCACCGGCATGCGCGCGAGAGACACCACTGTCTCGATGAGCCCAGCACCGCCGCGCGGGATGATCAGGTCGAGATATTCATCCATCTCCGCCATGTGCTGGACGCTTTCCCGATCGGTGAAGGGGATCAGTTGAATGCTGTGATCCGGAAGCCCTTTCGCCGAGCCGCCCGCCTGCAAGGCAGTCGCGATCGCGCGATTCGAGTGAATCGCCTCCTTACCGCCGCGGAGGATCGTCGCGTTCCCGGTTTTGAAACAGAGCACGGCGGCATCACTCGTGACGTTGGGACGTGATTCGTAGATGATGCCGATCACCCCGATGGGCACGCGTTTCTGCTGAATGCGGAGGCCGTTGGGGCGTTCGCGTTCGTCGAGAATCTCGCCGACCGGATCAGGCAGCGCGGCAACCTGACGGATGCCGTCCGCGATGGCGGCGACCCGGCCGGAATCGAGCCGGAGCCGGTCGATCATCGCGCTCGTCAGTCCGTTTTTCTCCGCGGCGGCGATGTCCTTGGCGTTCGCTTCGAGAATCGCGGCTTCCTGCGCGACGAGTTCGTCGGCCATCGCGAGCAGGATCGTGTTTTTCTCGTCGGTCGTGAGGTTGTTCAGGGCACGTGCCGCGGCGAGCGCGTGGGCTCCCATCGTGTGGATCTCTTCCTTGATGTTCATGCTTTCAGGAAATCGTTGCCGGGTTTGGACTGAAGCGCGTGCCCACGCCGCCGCCGCCGACGAGCTCGGCGAGTTGTTCCGGCTGGCGACCCGAGGCGATGATGGCGGGAATTCCAGACTCGATCGCGGTTCGCACGGCTTGCAGTTTCGTCGCCATGCCGCCAACTGAGAAATCGCCTTTTCCGCCGTGCACGTAGTGAGCGACGTCCTCAATGTTCTCGACGCTGTGGATGTGGTTGCCTTCCGCGTCGTGCAAGCCATCCACGGTCGTGAGTAGGATGAGAAGATCGGCGTCGGCGAGTTCTGCGAGTTTGGCCGAGAGCTCGTCATTGTCGCCGAACTTCAGCTCTTCCACCGCCACGGAGTCGTTCTCGTTGATGATCGGAATGACATTTTCGAACGCCATCAGCTTGTCGAGGGTATTCCGGACGAACGTGCGTCTCTCCGGGGTGCGGAAGTCGTCGTTAGTGAGGAGCAGTTGGGCAACGTTCAGATCGTACTGGCGAAAGAGCGTCTCGTAGAAGTGCATCAACCGCGTTTGGCCGACCGCGCAGCATGCCTGCAGTGTGGAAATATCTTCGGGGCGGTCTCCAAGCTTGAACGCCATCATTCCCGCCGCAGCGGCGCCGCTGGAAACCACGACGCACTGGTAGCCCTGTTTTTCAAGATCGGCCACGGCACCCGTCAGCTTCTCGAACTGGGCATCGTCCAACGCCAACCCATCCGGCCGGGTGAGAATCCCCGAGCCGAACTTGATCACGATGCGGCGTGGTCTGTCGTGTTCCATTTCCAAGGTTTGCAATCGCTGCAAAAGGCCCTAATATTCCCGCCATGTGCGAGGTGTAAAGGGGCACTTTCCCGGCTCCGGAACCCTCAATCGAAACGCACCCATAGTTTAACGGATAGAACGACGGTTTCCGGAACCGTAGGTCCGGGTTCGATTCCTGGTGGGTGTATTTTCTTTCAACATCGGTCGTCGGGAGAATACGCTACGCGGATCAGACTACGAAGGTGATCGAATTTGTGACGCCGAACATCCGTCTGACTATTTGACTCGAATCTCAACGCCGTGGACGCGCGCAAACTATGGACCGCCATCGGCATCGCCACCGTGTGTTTCGCTGGCGGCTACGGTGCTGCGAAGTGGTCGGCTCCCTCGAATGCGCCGGCAGTGGCTGACGGATCCCTCAAATCGGAATCCGCCGCCACGATCCCGGCCCCACCCGCCGAAGACGGCAAAGTGGAGTCCATGTTCGCGAGTGCTGTCCCCACCGGCTCGGGTGTCTACCAGCGACTTCGCTCACTCGTCGATCGCATCGCCACCATGCCCGTTTCCGAGTTTCCCGCCGAACTCGCAAGAGCCGAGCGGGAAATGTCCGAGGATCCAGGACCGCTCATCGCAGTTACCATGATGCTGCGGCGTTGGGTCAGTGAGGACCCGATCGGGATGCTCCGAGCTGCGGTGAGCGGACGTTTTACCAGTCTCCGCTCCAGCTACGACTACGGATTGCTCAAGGCCGCCGTGGAACACGATCCGGACATGGCATGGTCGGTGGTCACGCTGGCGCGATCGCCGCGCATGCGAGATGCACTCATCGGAAACTATCTAACCGCGTTCGTGATCAAGGATCCGGCGGCGAGTCTGGAGCGTGTGCTTTCTCTCGATCCGCCACTCAGTGGGAACATCCTGCAGCGTTATCTCAGCGATCTTGGGCAAATCGACATGCAGCTCGCCATATCGGCGGCAAAGCGATTTCCGGCGTTCGCGGCGTCAGTGATCGAGGGGAGCGCGGTTTATGAACAGGCGAAGGAAAAATCGCCGGAAGAGATGACGGCATGGATCGCCGAGATGACGGGTGGTGAACGGAAAAGGGCGATCGGGAATGCAGCATTCGCACTTGCGGAGCGTGGCTTCGAACGCGCGTTGGATTGGATCCGCGAGCTCGACTCTACAGCAGAGAGGTCGGCGGCACTGACGTCTCTTCTCAGGACACATGGACGAAAGCATCCCGCACAAGCGGCCGAAGCCGCCTTGGAGATTGCGTCCCCGAGAATGCGAGCAAGCGTGCTCCACATCGTCACCTACAGTTGGTTCAAGCAGGAGGGAGATGTTGCTGCGGATTGGCTCAACGAGAACACCAGCGGATCCGTGCGGCTGCGAGGATTTCGTACCATCGTCGACTACTTGTTCGACGAGACACCCTTCCCAAGAAATCCGCGGGAGTGGCTGCCCTATGTTGAAGAACTGGGCGCTCAGGAACCGATGCGTATCCGGTTCGTGCGAACGTGGGCGGCGATGGATCCGACCGGCGTTGAAGAATACGTGATGGGTCTCGAAAAACCGCGTGATCGGACCCTGTCGATTCGCCAGATCGTGCACGATCCCACCTACCGTGAACGACTTGAAGATGAAACCGTCCGCGCTCAGACGCACGCCGACATCGTCGCTGAGTGGCTGGAAATGAAAAAGGAAGAGGGGGAGGCGGAATGACGAACGTCGTAGGCGCAATCCTC
>CAJIAN010000806.1_pt1 | contig 18057 bp, 11 predicted proteins | sample 9199061 | NCBI WGS metagenome assembly CAJIAN01 (sample SAMEA7708264, study PRJEB35096) | sediment metagenome | biome: marine neritic benthic zone biome [ENVO:01000025]; feature: sediment [ENVO:00002007]; material: shallow marine sediment [ENVO:03000034] sea grass bed [ENVO_01000059] ...
CCCATTTACTCCGTCGGCGCGGCGGATCGGCCCTGAGAATGACGTGGTCGGTGACTTGGATCGTCATGTTTCTGCTTCCCGTCGGACTGTGTTTCGAGGGTTGGCGGCTGCCGATCACCGTTCCCGAGACACCGCTCAAGAAAAGCACGCCCCCCGCTCCGGCCGTCTCGGTTGTCGATCTCCAACCCGCAGCAGCAAGCTCACCCACCGAGATCGACGTCCCATTCACCACCCCAGCCGAGATCACGCTCGCACCAATGCTCGACCCCCTCGTAGAAAAGCGTCCCTATCCGGTCTTCGGAATTGTCTGGCTCACGGGCGTCGCTATCGGACTGCTCTACCTGCTCGCTGGTCGCCTCGCCATCCTCCGGCTGTGGATCGGACGTGTTCCCCGCGGCGATGCATGGACTGACAGCGCTGCCAAGGTCGCGGCCCAGCTGGGCATGCGACGGGTGCGGATGAGTTTTTCGAAGCATGTCCACACGCCGATGACCGCCGGCATTCTCAATCCGGTCATCTTCATTCCCGAATCCGCCCGCCACTACGACGAGCAACGCCGCGAAGCCGTGCTCCTGCACGAAATGTCGCACGTGAAAGGACGCGACACCATGCTCGTCCTTCTGGCATCGGTCGCCGCGGTCATTCATTGGATGAATCCGCTCGCGTGGGCCGCTCTCGGCTATCTCCGATTCACCCAGGAACGGGCCTGCGACGACGTTGCTCTATTGAAAGAAGGAACCGCCGAAGACTACGCTTCCCTGCTTCTGGAAGTCGCGCGTGGTGGCAGTCGATTCCCGGCATACGCCGGCGTCGCGCTCGCCATGGCACGACCGACCCGCTCGTCGCTCAAACGGCGCATTCACCTGATACTGGACAAGACCATGAAAAGAACAACCCTAACCAAACCACAATCCCTGCTCATTGCGACCACCGTGGTCGCTCTCAGCGCGCCCCTCGCGCTCATCAGCTTCGGCGAAGCCGAAAACGAATTTCTACCGGGTGCCGAACCCGAGGCCGAACCCGAAACTGCGCCGGTGACCGAGTTCGCCGCACCGGCAGAATTCGCCGCGCCAGCAGAACCGGACGCCGTGGCTGCCCCTGAGAGCACCAACCCGGCGAAAGCCGAGAGCTTGAGAAAGCGCATCCGCCGACTCGAGGAAATCCGCCGACTCAAAGAGCGGAACGACAGGGCGGGAAAGCACAATGACGACGACGCGCATCTGCTGCTGGGCCATCTCCCTCGCGACTTCGAAGTCCACGCCGTCGGAACCTACGACGGCGAGCACGTGGTCAATGTCCAACTCGACGACAGCGGCCACGAAACCGCGCAGATCGACGTCGTGGTGAACAAGCCCGGCAAGTCCGTCGTTCTCGTCCTCACTGCCTACGATCCTGTCGTCTGGCGGGTCGGCCGCACGAAGAATTCGCGGATTGCCGGCATCCTCGTCAGCGGCTACCACGGCCAGGCGCTCATCGGCGTCGGCAACGACATTCCGACTGCGATTTCCACTCACGAGGTGAAGGGCCGTTTCAAACACTTCTACGCCTACAAGGCCTCGAAGAAACTTCTCGCCATGAACACGGAGGTGAAGCGCCTTGTGGGTCGGGAGATCGACCACTTCTACAACCGTCCCGAGAGCGGACCGTTCCATATCGGTCATCCTCCGAAGAACAAGAACGACATCATCTACACCGGCAAAACGAAAGTGGCCGGATCCAAGGAACCCGAGCAGCGAACTCCCCGCAATTCGTCGGAACGCAGCCAGATGCTCATCGAAACGCTCGTCGAGCAACGCAAGATCCGCCCCGCAACCCAGAAGGACATCGATCAGTGGATTGAAAAGGCGAGCGACAAGTTCAAGCGCTTCAACCCCTACCTGCGCGTCGAGACCCGAATGCGCCCCGAATCGACTCACGTGGTCCTGCGGAAGTTCACGCTTCCCAAGGGTCTCCGCGGACAATCGTTCATCATTCCCGACGGTGTCCCCCTGCCCGACGGCGAGGACCGTGGCAGCACCTTCTACATGATGGTGGACGGCTCCTCCACGGAATATGAGGGCTAGCAGCTACCGCATCGGCGCAACTGCCTCGCACTACGGCAGTTTTCCCGGCCCGAGCGTAAGAACGGCGCCGATTCGCCGCTTGTGTTCCCCCTTCTCCCCTCTTAGAATTAAAGCGAAGGGTTTGTGCGCTGGAACGCGGATACTCGATAGCCGCAGCAGCCGTTCACACCCAAAAATCCATCCACCATGGCACGCAGAGCCCGCAAAGGCGTTGACCATTCGGTCATCATCGGCATCGTCCTCGGCGTCCTCATTCTTGGGGCCGGCGGGTTCGTCGTGCTCAATCGCACCAAGGATCCTCTCGCTGGCGTCACGGAGTTCAACTACAATGACTTCCAGCAGAACGCCAACAGCCTCAGTGGAAACGTCTATCGCGTCTCCGGCACGATCGACGACAAGATCCGCTGGACACCCGACCGCGGGCAGCTCGTCGTGCTCGACGTGGAAGGCGAGTTCGGCAACGGCCCGCTCCCGGTGCTTATCCCGTCCGAATTCAACGGCGTCAACATCAGCCGCGGTGACCAGGTCACGATGAAGATCGAAATCGGTGCCAAAGGAAAACCCATCGTCCGCGAACTTAAGAAGTCCTAGTCCTAGTCCTAACCCAATCCCATGAAGTCACGCATCCCACTCATTCTTCCCCTGCTCGTTCCCTTCGCCACGCTCGACGCGCAGGTGCTCGAACCGCAGACACCCGGTGGCGGAAACAGTGGCGGTGGTGGCAACAACACGACGATCGTCAACAAGCGCGAGGACAAGGGCGACCGTCCCTTCCTCGGCACGGACATCCCGATCTTCGATCCCGCTTCCGAGCAGATGACGTGGGATGGGAAGTCATGGAATGTCACGGACAACCGGGTGATGCGCGCGCGCTTCGAGAAGTATCTCAACGCTCCCGAAGCGAAGACCGAAGAGGACAATGCGTATCGCGAAGTGCTCGATGGCATACTCGACAAACTTTCACCCAACCGCGGCGGGACGCCGGATCTCCAAGGCGCGGTCAGCCTTCTGCCCAAGGCATCCGAGTTCAAAATCGACGCCCGTCTTTGCGATTCGCTGTCGCACGCGGTCTACGGCGCGTTCCTTGCGCAGAAAAACGTGCGCAATCTCGATCGGATGAACCGCGAACTGAACAAGGAAGCCAACCGGCTCCACTGGAACACCGAACAGGCCAGCTCCGGAACCGCACTCTCCAACCAGAAAACGTCGACCACCACGAAGAAGAAAACGGGCGCCGGCGAGCGAACGACGACGAACTCCGGCGACGTCACCTCCGGTGGCCGCACGACCGGCTACGCCTTGCGGCTGCTTGAAATCGAGGTGCTCAAGAAGGCAAATGCCGCCAAGATGGGCATTTCCCAAGCCCAGGCGAAGATCGAATTCCAAGCCCTCGTTCTCCAGTTCCTCATCCAGCGCCGCTTCGAACACGTCGTCATCGCCAGCCGGATGTATCGCCGCATTTTCCAGGACGGTGACACCAAAGTCGAACTCAAGCCCGATTCGGATGTCGGCCGCATGTTCGGAGAAGGCCTCGGCACGAATCCGACGCTCTCCACTCTCGAGGCCTTCGCCAACGAAGCGATCCGTGACGTCGACGAAGCCGTGCAGTCGTTCGAGTTTCTCATCGAGAAGGACGAACTGGAAAGCGCCTCGAAGCGTCTCTCGGAAGCCTTCTTCATTGGCGAGTATCTTCCCCGTGTCCGCACTCTCGAACGCGAAAAGAAACGCCGCGTGCTCGCCTTCGTGCGCGACGCGTATCAGTTGAAGTCCGCGATGGAAGTGCGCGACTACGATCTCGCCCGCGAGCTTGTCGACCGCATGCGGAAGGAAGCCAAGGACTTCGATTACTCGAAGGCGCGTGCCGGCATCGAGTTCTACACCACGATGAGCAACGCGCACGTGCAGAAGGCCAAGCTCGCGGCCCAGGCCGGCGACATGGAGGCCTACGCCAAGGAAATGCAGGTCGCCATCGAATCGTGGCCGCAGAATCCGAACCTCAAGGAGATCTCGAAGACGGTGAACACGATCACCGACAACAAGATTCAGACGTTGAACGATCTCGATCGCCTGATCGCGCAGAAGAATTTCCGGCAGATCTTCGAGAACCAGGGACGCTTCATCGCCGCCGTCCTCGACGATCCCACTCGTCAGGAGCAGCTCGAAGAGATCCTCAAGAACGTCCAGACGATCAACATCGTCATTCTCCAGGCCAACAAGCTCGCAGAGACCGGCGACAAGTGGGGCGCATGGGAAAGCGTGCAGGACAGCCTGAGCGAATTTCCGCAGGATCCCGAACTCAACCAGGCCGCGCGCGAGTTGAACACCGAGGTCGCCGAGTTCGTGAGCATGCTCAAGCGCGCCAAGAAGCTCGAAGACGAGAATCAGATCGGCTCGAGCCTCACGTGGTATCTCAAGGCGAGGGACGCCTACCCGCGGAGCATTTACGCGAAGCAGGGCATCGACCGCCTGACCGACGAATTCATCCCCAGCGGTGATCCGACCTTTGATTCCGGCTCGTCCGTCCCGACGGCATCGTCGAACACGACCCCGACCTCCACGGAATCCGCCCTGCCGGACGCACTCGATTTCAACTAGGGTAAGTTCGCGCTTGCGTCTCATCGCAAATTCGCGCTTTCTCTGCGGGAGATGGATCCTGCACTGGAACGCCGCGTTGCCGCGGACATCGCACTCATTTACGGAGCCGACCGCGTCCCCGAAATCACGGCGCAGATCGTTGAACTCGTGGATCGCTGGGCGGGCGAGATTCCCCCACGCGCGAGTGGCTGGTCCGAGCGCGACGCCTTTCTCATCACCTACGGGGATTCGATCCGGGACTCCAGTTCGCACGAAGACCGGGACAGTATCGATATCCTGAGGCAGTTCCTGCTGAAGTATGCGCGTGACCGGATCACCTTGGTCCACATCCTTCCGTTCTACCCATCCACTTCCGATGATGGCTTTTCCGTCGTCGATTTCCGCGAAGTGGCCGACGAACTCGGCACATGGGAGGACATCGCGGCGTTCTCGAACGGTTATCGGATGGTCTTCGACGGCGTGGTCAATCACGTCTCCAAGAGCAGCGCCTATGTGAAGGGACATCTCAAGGGTGATCCTCACTTCGAGGACTACTGCATCGAGAAGTCGGATGCGTTCGACGCCTCCAATGTCACCCGTCCTCGCACGAGTCCGCTCTTCCATGCCTTCGAGTCGAAAAACGGCGAGGTCGAGCTCTGGACCACCTTCAGCGAAGACCAAGTCGATCTGAATTTCGCCAACCCAAATGTGCTCGTCGAGCTGCTCGATGTTCTCCTCTTCTACGCACAGAAAGGCGCATCGATGATCCGGCTCGATGCGATTCCCTTTATGTGGAAGGCCTCGGGTACGACCTGTGTTCATCAGCCCGAGACGCATGCCTTTATCCGTCTGGCAAGAACGGTGCTCGACGCAGCCGCGCCGCAGGTCATCCTGTTGTCCGAGACGAACGTGCCTCACGAGGAGAACCTGACCTATTTCGGCAAGGGAGGCGACGAGGCGCAGATGATCTACAACTTCACGCTCGCACCACTCATCATCTATGGGTTTGCCACCGGCGACGCCACCCCGCTGACGAAATGGGCGCAGACACTGGAGTCGCCGGGTGAGAATTGCACATTCCTGAACATCTCGGCGACACACGACGGAATTGGCATGCGGCCAACCGAGGGTATCCTCACCGAAGCCCAGCGTCAGGTGCTTCTCGATCTCACGAATGCCAACGGGGGATCGGTCGCGTCGCGATCCAATCCCGACGGTTCGGAATCGCCCTACGAACTGAACATCACGTTCTTTGATGCGATCAACAATCCCAACGACCCCGACCTCAAATCGGCGCAGCAGCGTGCACGCTTTCTCGCCGCCCAATCGATCACGATGTGCCTCATGGGCATACCCGGAATCTACATCCACAGTCTGCTCGGCTCGCGGAATGACTACAAGGGACGCGATCGCTCGGGCATTCCACGGCGGATCAATCGCGAAAAACTCGATCTCGAAGAGCTCATCACCGAACTGGACGATGCCGGCAGCCTCCGCAGTCTCGTCTTCAAGGGCATGCTCCGCCTCCTCGACGTCCGCCGGCAGCAACCCGCCTTCCATCCCGGCGCCGATCAGACGGTTCTCGATCTCCATCCGAACGTGTTCGCCGTCCTTCGCGAGTGTCCCAGAACGGACCAGAAGATTCTCGCGCTCTGCAACTTAAGTGGCGAAGCGCTGAGCTGCGAACTGGCGGAACTCGAATGCCCCGCCGAATGGCGCGATCTTATCATCGAGAAAACGCTCCCCGGATCCGGTCCGATCCCGCTCCACGCGTGGCAGATTCGCTGGCTGACCTGACGTGGACACGCCTCGATTCATCTACGGGACAGCCTGGAAAGAGGAGCGAACGCAATCGCTCACCGAACTCGCCATCGAACGCGGCTTTCGCGCGATCGATACCGCGAACCAACGCAAACACTACTTCGAGGAAGCCGTGGGCAACGCGATCCGAGCTTCGATCGGCAATGGCATCGTCACCCGCGAGGACCTTTTCCTTCAAACAAAGTTCACCTTCCGCCGCGATCAGGATCAGCGCATTCCCTACGACCCTGCATGGCCCATTCCGGTGCAGGTCGAACAATCGTTCGCCAGCTCACTCGATCACCTCAGTGTCGACTTCCTCGACTCGTATGTTCTTCACGGCCCCACTCGCCTCTACGGCCTCGGCCCGAACGACTGGTCCGCGTGGCGTGCGATGGAATCGCTCTACGGGAATGGAAAGGTGAAGGCCCTTGGCATCAGCAACGTCTACATTGACCAGTTGAAGCTGCTCTGTGACCAAGTCGCGGTTCGTCCGGCGTTTGTGCAGAACCGTTGCTTTGCGAATCAGGGCTGGGACCGCGAAGTGCGGGAATTCTGCGCCGCGAATGGGATTGTTTACCAAGGATTCTCCCTTCTCACCGCAAACCGACAGATCTGGCGGCATCCCGTTGTGAGGGAGATTGCCCACAAGCACGAACGAACGCCGGCCCAGATCCTGTTTCGCTTTGCCGTCCAGATTGGAATTCTTCCGCTGACTGGCACGACGGATGCCGAGCACATGGATCGCGACCTCGCGGTGTTCGAGTTCGACTTGGACTCCGAGGAGAGGAATCGAATCAAAAAGCTCTCCTAACGCCGCTGTCATCCTGAGCGAAGCGAAGGATCTCCTGCCCCGCTCTTGCCGGTCGAGACCATGATTGGAGGCCTCAGCAGCTGAGACGCTCGACAACGGGGCCAAATACCGATGGTGCTGACCAGATCCTTCGCTTCGCTCAGGATGACCCCCGATCAGGATTCCGACGGCTTGTCCTCGTCCGGAGGCGCGGCGGGCATCACGATCTGCTCGCGGCGAATGGAAACAATCTGATCCTGCAGCCGTCCCTGCGCGTCCGGACGGACGATGCGCAGCCGCACCGTCGATCCGGTTTCGCCCCGAATGAACTCCACCGCGCGGTTGAGGTCGGGCTGCCCGTAGACGATTTCGAAATCGCCCGTTCCCGGATCGACTTCCACAATCCGATCCCCTTCCTGCAACTGCCCGGACCGCAGCGCCGCTCCGCCGGGAATGAGCTTGGTGATCTCGACGTAGCCGTCCTTCATGGCGAGCGCAGCCCCAATTCCCTGCGGAGCCTGCACCCCAATCACACTGTGGGCCATGTCCTGCTCGGCTTCGCTCGGAAGGCTGTTCGCCCAGTTCACCGCCTCCACCGTTCCGTCACGGTAGGCCATCACGGTGGCGAGCGCCTTGATCGCCGCGAGTCTGTGCTCGGGTTCGGTGAGTTGCCCGAGCGCCTCCTTGGCCGTCTCGCGATCGCGCTGCGCCAGTTTCTGGATCGTCTCCATGATGATGCCACGGCTTCGATCACCAACCTGTTGAACGTTTTCGAGCGCCCACTCCCACGCCGCGTCGGGGTTCACCGGCGACCACGCGTCGATCACCGCCAACAGAAACATCTCGCGTTCGTAGCCCGTCAGATGATCGCCCATCGCCAACGCGGCCTCTCGATCCTGCTCCATGAGCTTCGCCGCAAACGACCCCAGCATGAGGGAGCGGCCGGGGCCATCCGGAAATGCCTCGATCCACGCCTCGCCGAGTTGCATCTCGAATCCTTCGTCCCATGCCAACGCCACCGCGAGACCCGTCTCTAGACCAAAGCGCTTGATCAGATTCTCTGCCTGACCATTCTCAATCGATCGCCCCTCCGTCCATACGCCAACCGCTGCGAGCAGCGCCGTCCCGCGGTCGGCGAGTTCGAGTTGTTTCGCCATTTCGAGCACTTTCGAAGGCGGGTGGTGGTGAGCCACGTAAGTGAACACGCCACGTAGAAACTCGCGCCGGTCGGATGCATCCTCGATGTCAGCAAGTGCCGCGAGCGCACCCTCCAGATCGCTCTCGGCCATTTGATATCCCGTCTCGAGCAAAGTCGATCGTCGCAGCGGAACCACCTCGATGTCGAGCGCCTCGGAAACAGTCGCCGCACCCGACGCACCCGACGACGTTCCTTTCCTCGACGTATTCCCGTCGGATCGCTTCGAATGTGGAGCCGGCTGATCGCGAAGTTCCCGCTCGAGTTCAGCGATACGCTTGGACTGCATCATGATGGGAATCATGGCGAGCGCCGCGACTAAAAACGCAGTGATGGCGATGTAGGTCCTCGTACTCATCGCACTCCTTCATTTCTCGCATGATTCACGATGGCCTGCAACCACCATCGCGTTGTGCTACGGTCCCCGTTTCATGAGGTTTCTCATTCTCATCACGTTCCTCGTCACCGTGGATTACACCACGGCGGCAGACTGGCCGAACTGGCGAGGACCCAATCACGATGGAATCTCGCAGGAGCGACTCCCAGAAAAGTTCGACTCCGCCGAGACCGTGTGGACGACCAATGTCGGAATCGGATTTGCCACCGTGTCGGTGGCGGACAAGCGCGCGCTCACCATGGGGAACCGGGACAACCACGACATCATCTCGTGCCTCGATGCGGATTCCGGCGACATCCTCTGGGAGGTCGAATACGCCTGCCCTCTCGATCCACGATACTACGAAGGCGGCCCAGGCGGCACGCCCACCATCGATCTTGCAAGGAAGCTCATCTACACGCTCAGCAAGAAAGGCCACGCCGTCTGTCTCTCGCTGGAGAACGGCGAGGTGAAATGGAGGCGAGATCTGCGGAAGGAATATGATCTCGAACTACCCGAGTGGAGCTTCGCCGGTTCTCCGCTCATTTCCGGCGACCTCGTTGTTCTGAACGTCGGTGACGCCGGCTGGGCCCTCGATTGCAAATCCGGCAAGACGGTCTGGCGTTCCGGAAAGAAGCGGAGCGGATACGCGACACCCGTCCCGCTGGACGATTCCCATCTGCTCATCTTTTCTGCCAAGGAACTCGTCGCCATCGGACGCGAGAACGGCGAGGTCGCGTGGCGGCATCCGTGGAGATCGAGCCGGGATGTGAATGCTGCGGATCCGATTGTCGGCCCTAGCGGTGTTCTCATTTCATCGAGTGCGGGAGCCGCCCTCTTGAATTGCCCTCCGAAAGGAGCAGCCGAAGTCGCCTGGCAAGACAAGAAGGCCCTGCGCACCTATTTCAATCCCGGCGTTCTCCACCACGACCACGTCTATGCAATTCACGGCACGACGCACGGCCCCACGGAACTGATCTGCCTCGATTTGAAAACAGGCGAGACCGTCTGGTCCGAAGGCGGCTTCGGCAGCGGAGGGTTGATGGCCGCGAGCGGAGGACAGGACATGATCCTGTTCGACAAGGGCCAGCTCACGATCTTCCGCGGATCCAGGGAGAAGTTCGTCCCGCGTCTCCGGTATCAAGTCATGGGAGGCAAGTGCTGGACGTCACCCGTTTTCGCCAACGGGCGCATCTACTGCCGAAACGCCGCCGGGAAGCTCGCCTCCGTGCGGCTGAAGTGATCTGACCGTCACGCAAAAGGATTGGCGGGCGCTTCTCGCTTCGGCTATTCATGGCGCATGAACAACAAGAAACTCGTCGTGATCACCGGCGCCAGTTCCGGAATCGGAGCCGCCACCGCCAAGGCTTTCGCGAACGCCGGATACCCTCAGCTTCTTCTCGCCCGTCGCGTCGACCGGATGGAGGCGATGAATCTCCCCAACGCAATTTGCAAAGCGGTCGATGTGCTCGACGTCGAGGCCATGCGTGCCGCCATCGCCGAGGCCGAGGAGAAACACGGCAAGGTCGACTGCCTCGTGAACAACGCGGGCATCATGCTGAACGGCAAGGCCCATGCGCAGGATCCGGATACGTGGCAGCGCATGCTCGACGTGAACATTCGCGGCGTCCTGAACGGCATCCATCTCGTTCTCGCCGACATGGTCGAGCGCGAGACGGGAACGATCATCAATATGGGCTCCATCGCGGGACGCAAGACGTTTCCCGATCACACCGTCTACTGCGGCACAAAGTTCGCCGTGCACGCGATGACCGAGAACATCCGCGAGGAGGTGTCCGGCAGCAACGTCCGCCTGATCACCATCGCTCCTGGCATGGTCTACACCGAGCTACTCGACCACGGTTGCGAAGAAGAAGCGCGCAAGGGCTGGATGGACTACGCCGAGCAGATCGGCGGTGCTCTCGACCCCGAGAGCATCGCGCAGACGGTTCTGTTTTCCTATCAAATGCCCCAAAATGTCTGCGTCCGCGAAGTGGTGATCTGCCCGACGGGCCAAGAGCCCTAGGCGATTCATTTTCCTCGAAAAACATCGAAGAAAACCCGCCCTGTATCGTCTCACTTAACGAAGACCACACAGGGGGGATCACTAATGAACGCCACCAATTCGCTATCCATCGCAGCTCGGGAGAAACTCAAATCAAGACCACTCGCTTCACTCAGCGAACCGATCACCAAAGTCCAGATCATCCGCGTCGCGCAGTTCTACAACCGCGATGCCATCCAGGCTTCGATTGGCGAATCCGTCCGAGCCCTTCTCGCTCGCGAACAGGTCAAGGCCCTCCGCCCGCAGCGGGACACCATTGTCCGTTGCAACTGATTAGCTGACTTTCCCCAGTTCAGCGCCCCAGGGCTCCCGCATTTTGCGGATCTTGCACATCTCATTCGCCTTGTCGTCCCCATTGAAGACCTCCTTCTCGGGATCCCACTTCAGCTTCACGCCGCGATCAATCGCAATGTTGGCGAGATGGCAAACGCTCGACACCCGGTGACCGATATCCACCGGAAAATACGGATCCTCCCGTGACTTCACACAGTCGAGGAAGTTGCGATGCTCGCCCTTGGGATTGGTGAAGAGCTTCACCTCGTCATCTCCGATCTTCGAGTTCTTGATCTCATCCGAACTCGCCTCCAGTTTGGCCCGCCATCCCCGGTTTCCGACCCACCCATCCGTTCCGATGAACTTGATACTCGGGTTGCCCGGATTGCAGGTCATGACCACTCCGTTCGCATACTTGTAGGTCACGTCATAATCCTTCACCGTGTCGTAAAGACCGCCTTCCCAGCGATTCCCCTTCCCCTCGATCTCTACCGGTCCGCTCCTCTCGGTGTCGTTGCCCCATTGCGCCGTATCAAACAAATGCGTCCCCCAGTCACAGATGATCCCGCCGGAATAGTCCGAGACCCAGCGGAAATTGAAGTGCACGCGATCACGCGTGTATTCGGCGAATGGTGCCGGCCCCAGCCACATCTCCCAGTCGAGCCCCTTGGGTACGGGCTGCGGCGTTGGATCGCCCGCCTTGTTCGGCTGCTTGGGCAGGATGACCTCGATTTTCTCCAGCTTCCCGATGCGTCCATTGCGCACGAGTTCCGCCATGCGGTGATACACCGGAATCGCGCGGTCCTCCGTGCTCGTCTGGAACACGCGCTTGTGCTTGCGAGCCGTTTTGATGAGCAACTTGCCCTCGTCGATCGTGTAGGTCGGCTTCTCGCACTGCACGTCCTTGCCCGCACGCATCGCCATCACACTCATCAAGGTGTGCCAGTGATCCGGCGTCGAAATCATCACCGCATCGATGTCGTCGCGGGCGAGAACTTCGCGGAAGTCCTTCGTCGTCGCGCAGTCCTTGTTGCCGTAGTGCCCGTCGATCGTCTTCTTCGCCGTGTTCAGATGACTTTGATCGACATCGCAGGCGACAAGAACCCTCGCGTCTTTCTGGTCGAGATAGCTCGAAAGGTTCCAGTGCATCCCGTGACCGCCCGTTCCGATGAAACCGACGGTGATCTTGTTGCTCGGGGCATCCTTGCCAAGCACGTGAGAGGGAATGATCGCGGGTGCTGCAACTCCAGCAGCGGCGGTGCGCACGAATTGACGACGTGATAGAGTCTTCATGCGTCGGAGTTTGAACAGCCAGCGGACCGATGTCTAGTCCGGCGCACTCACACGAATGAAGGGAGAACTTGGACTTCAAAAACTCCCATGTTCGCGGCAAACTCGTCGAACATGCCGGAAAATGACTCATCGAAGGCGGATGCGCACACCCGGTTTGACGTTCGCGAACCTCCGCGTTGGATCACGGGATTCAATCGCGTTCCGCAACACGTCGCTGCACAGACCGGTGGCGACGCTCCGACCGACGTTCTACTTGTCGATCGCCAGTTGCTTCCCGACCGACGCATCCACTACCTCCGTCAGGTCCAGAGATTGAACAACGCCCAGGGCGTCGAAAAACTCTCGCAGGTCAGCCTCGACTTCGATCCCGCAACGGAATCGCTGACCATTCATTCGATCCGCATCTGGCGGGATGGCGAGCCTCACGAACGGGCGAAGCGCGAGGACTTCAAGCTCATCCAGCGCGAAACCAACCTCGAACGTCAGATCTACGACGGACGGATGTCGGCCGTGGCCCTTCTAGAAGACGTGCGGGTCGGAGATCTGATCGACATTTCCGCCAGCCGCCGGGTCGAGCATCCGGCACTCGCGACGCACTTCCACGCGATCATGCAGTGCCAGCACGGAGTGCCCGTCGTGGAAAGCAACATTTCGGTCCTCTACAAGGATGCCCCACCCCGGTGGAAACGGCTCGGAGAGGAAGAGACGCCGCCGTCGAAACGCGAACTGAAGAGCGGGTGGACACTGCTCACATGGTCCGCCAAGAACCTGCCGGCCCAGAAGACCGAGATCAACACGCCCGGCTGGCATATCCAGAGCAATTCGCTCCAACTCTCCGACTTCGAATCGTGGGCCGAGGTCGCTCACTGGGTCCATGCGCTCTGGGGAAAGGTCGCCGCCCCCGATTCGCTTCGTGAAGTCGCACGCGAAATTGAAACGAACGTCCCGGAGTCGGATCCCGCGAGGAGAGCCGACCGAGCATTCGCTTTCGTACGCGATGAGATTCGGTATCTCGGTCTCGAGGAAGGGCTCGGCGCCCTGCAGCCCTGCCCGGTCGATGACGTGATGCGCCGCCGCTTCGGCGACTGCAAGGACAAGTCGCGGATTCTCTGTCTGCTCCTGCGCATGCTCAAGATTCCCGCAGCGCCTGTGCTCGTGAACACGGAAGTCACTCATGGAATCCGCCACCTACTTCCCTCCCCCACGGCATTTGATCACGTCATCGTCCGAGCTCAGATCGACGGCAACTCCCTCTGGCTCGACGCCACCCGACGCTCCGCTGCGCACTCCGTGACGGATATGATTTCGCCTGACTACGGTTGCGGCCTGACCATCTCGTCGAAGGCCAAGGGACTCGTCAAGATTCCGCACACCCCGCGAGACGCGAGCCTCCTGAGCGTGAAAGAGGATTTCCACGTCGTGCATCCCGATCGTCCGGCGCGTCTCGACGTGGAGCGCACGGGATCGGGATTCGAAGCCGAACATCTCCGGGAGCTGCTTGGAACCGTCGGCATGGTGAAATACCGCGAGTTCCGGGAGGCGGAACTTCGTGATTTCTTTCCAAGATCGCAAGCGATCGGAGAATGGACGGTCGACGACAGCGACGCGGATGGTCGGGTGACCGTGCGGGAGAAGTTTGAGATCGAAGACTTCACGCTCCGGGGGGAAGAAGGCCAGCGGGGAATGCCGCTGGGGGCAAGCTCGATCCGCCTTCGCTTCCCGGGCTTGCCAGAGGGCGAGCGAAAGACCCCGTGGGCTCTCCCGTTTCCCTGCCGAATCCGACATGAGATTCGCTGTCAGCTCCCCTTCAAGCCACCCAAAGCCGTCGACGAGAAGCAGGTCAAGTGCACGGCATTCGGATTCGGTTCGAGGGTCACGATCCAAGGACGGGATTTGAAGGCCGTCTACAAGTACTGGTCGAATGCGGATCACATCGAGCCGGAGAATGTGAACGCGTTCAAAGAGAAGGTGGAAGAGATGGCCGGTGCGATGAGCCATGTCCTGAATTTCCCCACGAGCTTCGATCTCTGGAAGGAACGCCCGGGAGAATCGCGCGAGCTTCGTCGCACGCGACGCCGCGTCGGCCAAACCGAATCGCAACGCATCAACCGCAGCCTCGTCACCGGTATCGTCGTGGTCTTCTTGCTCGTGGTGGGGACGGTCGGCCGGGTGGTCATGCGAGAATCCTCGAATCGTCCTCCCGTCCCGACGCTTTCGGGAGAAGAAATCAACATTGAACTCCCGAACCCCGGAGCTCTCCAGGAATCGCTGAAAGACGCCCTTCTGACCGGCGTCCCCAAGCAAGAACCGCTCGAGATTCCAGATGCCACGGAGAAGGGCGACGAATCCGGTTTCAGCGGCTCGTTGCTCGACCCGGTTCTCTCCGACGATGGCAAGCCCCAAAATCCGAAGATTCCGAACTTCAGTCTGGACTAAGCTGGATGACCGCGACGAGCCGCTTCCGCAAGTACCGCCAGGCAGCACCAAAGATCGATGCAGGCCGTCCAAAACCCGGATCGACGGAATCGGCGGCTCTTCCGCTCCGCTTGCGACGTTGTCCCCCGGACGACCCACTTCCCGCGAGCGCGACACATGCGTGTGTTGTCACTTTTGTTCTTACCCGTCCAACCCTGCCCGGCGGCCTCGCTGCACCCGTCCTAGCGCAGACTCCAATTCGACGAGGCGCAGCGGCTTGCTCAGATAGTCATCCATGCCTGCCTCGAGGAAACGCTGGCGATCGCCTTTCAGGGCATCGGCAGTTAGTGCGATAATGGTAGGATGCCCAGGCGGATCTGGCCAGCGCTCGAGTATGTGGCGGGTCGTTTCGATGCCGTCGAGCTCCGGCATCTGAACGTCCATGAGAATCACGTCGAACCTCGTAGGGTCGTCACCCAATTCCCGCAGCACCTCGACGCCATTGTGCACCGCCTCGGCGTCGTGTCCGATCTTCCGCAACATCTTCAGGGCGACCCGGAGGTTGATCGGGTTGTCTTCCGCGACGAGAACCCGCAAAGGATTCCCCGCCGGACTCTCCGCTTCCGCTGGCGCCTCCTTGGCTCCCGGGTACAAGCCGAGAGTTGTCGCAATCCCGCTCTCGAGCGGCTGGAGCAAAACCGGCTTGAACATCTGGTTGTCAAAGGGCCATTCACCCGCCGCCTTTTCAGGGGGCGTTCCACCGAGAGAGGTGACCAGCACCATCGGAAGCTCTTTGTAGGCTTCCAGTTCCCGCATTCGCCGCGCCAGCATCAAACCGTCAATCCCGGGCATGCCCATATCGATCAATGCGATGTCGATTCCCTCGCGATCGCCGCTCTCCAACCAGTGCAGGACATCGTGTCCAGAGGCGAAAACACGAGTGGTCATCCCAAGATACTCACACTGAGACGCCAGCACACCGCGGTTGGTCGCGTTGTCATCGACGATGAGAACGCGCTTCCCGCGCACCGCCTCGATGCGTCCTTGCCGTCCGCCATCGCGCGACTCGGAAAGGGGCAGCGTCAAGGACACGCGGAACACCGACCCGACACCGACCTCGCTCTCAACCTCGATCGAGCCGCCCATCATCTCGCTCAGATGTTTGCAGATGGCCAAACCGAGACCGGTGCCGCCGAATCGCCGGGTCGTCGAAGCATCGACTTGCGAGAACTTCTCGAACAGCTGCCCGACATCCGCCTCATCAATCCCGATCCCGGTGTCGCGCAGTTCGAACACAAGCGATTGCTCCCCTCCGGAGCCGACCTCGCCGCGCACGCGCAGGTAAACTTCACCCTCGTCGGTGAACTTGACGGCGTTGCTCAGCAGGTTGGTGAGGATCTGCCGCAGGCGCACAGCATCGCCACGCACCCAGTCATGCACCTCGGGTTCCACCATGCAGGCGACCTCAATGCCCTTCCGCGAGGCTTCCGCAACGATGGTGCTCATCGAGCGCTCGATGCAGTCGCTGATGGAGAGCGGCTCGTCCTCGAACTCGAGTTTTCCAGACTCGATCTTCGAGAGGTCGAGGACGTCGTTGATGATCTCGAGAAGGTTGTCACCGCTCTTGCTGATGGTGTCGGTAAGATCGGCCTGCTCCGGGGATAGCTCGGTGGTCGCGAGCAGTTCGGCGACCCCAATGATTCCGTTGAGCGGCGTGCGGATCTCGTGGCTCATGTTGGCGAGGAAGAGCGACTTGGCACGGTTGGCGCGCTCAGCCTCGTCCATGGCGATCTTTAGCTCGGAGTGGGCACGCTCGCTGGCGATCTCACCGCCAATCCACTCCGCCATCAGCTGCACCACCTTGATGTCGGAATCGTCGAAGCCCGCGCTGCGCGGCTCCGGGCTGGAGAAGTTGAGCGTCCCGAACTTCTCACTCTCGACGAGGATCGGGACGCCGAGGTAGGCCTCCAGGCTGAATTTCTGGTAAGCCGGGTGGGTTTTCCACGCGGTCTCGCCCGCGTGAACAAAGCTAACAGGTTGATCGGAGGCAATGGTCTGCGAACAGAAAGTCTCCCCGAGGGGCAAGATGTCACCCGTTTTCAGGCTGCCGTTCGCCCCGTGGACCTTGACGATCTGGTAATCCTCCCCGCGGATTCTCGAAAGAATCCCGATCGGCAACCCGAAGCGCTGACAGCCCATCTCGAGAAAGGCGGCGCACTTTTGCCACAAGTCCTTGTTCTGGGCCGAGGCGATCTCATAGAGACCCCGGAGCGCGTCCTCGCTACGCCGCACCGAGCGCTCTGCCTCCCGACGCTCGGTGACATCGCGGACGATTCCCTGGACTAACGATTTGCCAGCCGATTCGAACCGCTTTGCGGAAATCTCCGCCGGGAAGGTGCTGCCGTCGACGCGGCGAAACTCGGCCTCGAACCGGCAATAACCGACTTCGCTGACCTGTCGGAAGGCCGCCCGGCACGTCGGGAGCGATCCCGGCGGATGGAGATCTTCAAGTTTGATGGCGGCCAAGGACTCACGTGAAAACCCCAACAGGCGCGTGACCTCTTCGTTAGAGTCGACAATGTTGCCCTCGAGGTCGTGGATGATGATCCCGTCGAGCGAACTCTCGAACACCGTCGTGAAACGGCTCTCCTGTTCCTTGAGTTCGCGGGTCCGCTCCTCGATGCGTTCCTCGAGATCGTGGGTGAGGCTCCCGAGTTCGGTGTTCGCCTTGTAAAGCTCGATGCTCTTCGCTTCGATCAGCCGTTCGGCCTCCTTGCGGGCTCTGCGCTCGCGCTCAAAGCGGCGTTTCCAGATCTCTGCTTCACTTTCAGCCATCCGCTGGGGATTCTTTGGTGAGGGTGAAGCGCACTCCTCCGGACGGATCGCCGGGATTCCGCTTCAGCTCGCACGCTTCGCCGAAATGCTTCATGCAGCCACGGATCAGCCCCTCGGCCAGATCTTCAAAATGCCGCGACGAGTGATAGATCATGATCAGCGATCGTTCGTCCGGCCGCTCGACATCGAACCGCGGAAGTTCGGCCTGCGGGTAGAGCTTCTGGACTTCGACGTGGATGTAGCTCTCGACGCCCTCGAGAAAGTCGAACGCGGTGCGCTCTTGGTCTTCGAAGAAGCGGGGGTAGAGCACCACGAAACGACCGAACAGGTGCTCGCCGTAAACCTTGAGCAGCTCCGGGACGGGCGTCTCGGTTC
>CAJIAN010000802.1_pt1 | contig 17972 bp, 9 predicted proteins | sample 9199061 | NCBI WGS metagenome assembly CAJIAN01 (sample SAMEA7708264, study PRJEB35096) | sediment metagenome | biome: marine neritic benthic zone biome [ENVO:01000025]; feature: sediment [ENVO:00002007]; material: shallow marine sediment [ENVO:03000034] sea grass bed [ENVO_01000059] ...
AATCCTCGTGAACCGGAAGTGCCAGACGACCTGCCGCGGGCGGTGGGAATTGCCGGTGGGGCGTTGGACGTCTTGCAGCGAATGCTGTCGGACCAACGGACTGGCTGAGGCGGGGGCGATGGTGTATCGTTGCGGCTCCTACCTATCATGCCATCAGAGAACGACACATCCTTGAGCGTGCCGGACGCCCCGTCTCAAAGCAGGCAGACCGAGGCAGCGCTTGCCGAGACCGAGGCGGGGAACTACTTCGTCGCCAACTATCCGCCGTTCTCCTTCTGGAAACCGGACTACGTCGGCGCGGTGCACGAATTGCTGGAAAAGCCTGCACCGGCGGACACTCCGCTCGGCTTGTATTTCCACATCCCGTTTTGTCGGAAGCGGTGCCATTTCTGTTACTTCCGGGTCTACACGGACAAGAACGCGGCGGAGATCCGTGCGTATCTCGAGGCGGGGATGAAGGAGTTCGCCGGCTACGTGGCAAAACCCTATCTCGAAGGACGAAAGCCTCACTTCGTCTACTTCGGTGGCGGAACGCCCTCCTACCTCTCGGTGAGCCAGCTCACGGAACTCACTGACCGCATGAAGGATCTCATGCCGTGGGACGAGACGGAGGAAGTCGCTTTCGAGTGCGAGCCCGGAACGCTCACCGAGAAGAAACTGGAGAACATCCGCGAGATTGGCGTGACCCGTCTCAGCCTCGGCGTCGAGAACTTCGATGACCACATTCTCGAACTCAACGGACGGGCGCATCGGTCAAAGGAGATCGAGCGCGCTTATCATTTCGCCAAGAGTCTCGACTTCGATCAGCTGAACATCGATCTCATCGCGGGCATGATGGACGAGACCGAGGACAACTGGAAGCGGTGCGTCGAGAAGGCGATCAGTCTGGATCCGGAATGCGTCACCATCTACCAGATGGAGGTTCCCTACAACACGGGGATCTACAAGGAGATGAAGGAAACCGGCAAACTGACCGCGCCGGTGGCCGACTGGCCGACCAAGCGGCGATGGGTCGACTATGCCTTCCGTGAGTTCGAGAATGCCGGCTATACGGTGAGTAGCGCCTACACCGTGGTGAAGAATCCGGACAAGGTGAAGTTCGTCTACCGCGATGCGCTCTGGGAGGGCGCGGATCTTCTTCCGCTCGGGGTTGCGTCGTTCGGACAGCTGGGTGGGATCCACTTTCAAAACCAGGCGGACGTCGGTCCCTACATGATGGCGGTCGACAAGGGCGAGTCACCGATCTTCAGGGCCTACGAAACGAACGAAGAAGAGCGCCTCATTCGCGAGTTCATTCTTCAGCTGAATCTCGGCATGGTCTACGTCTCCTACTACAAGGAGAAGTTCGGCGAGAACGTCCTTGAGAAGTTCGCGAAGCCGCTCGGTTACTTGCAGGACGAAGGATTTGTTGAAATCGAAGGGGACGAGATCCGCTTGAGCAGGGATGGGCTGCTCCAGGTGGATCGACTGCTGCACGAATTCTTCCTCAGCCACCACCGGAATGCACGCTACACCTGAGCAGGGATCGTCGGAGGCTCTCTCCCTGCTCCTGCCCCTGCACTTCTTCTACGAAAAGGAAGCGCGCCCGCTCCCGCAGGTCGAGTTCATTGAAGGTTCGGCCATTCCCGATACGGAGCGCGGACTCCTGGTGCATGATCGGGACATGACGTCGACCCTGTCGCGGTTTTATGGCGCAGCGATCGAACTCGAGGTCGTCGGGCGCGAGGTGTCGGAAGACTATCTCATGCGCATGGTCATTCTCAGGCGGGCCGACACCCATCGTCCCGTCGAATTCGGAGCCATCGGGGTCCGGCTCGAGAAATTCGAGGGGCCGATTCGGGATCAGATCGCGAATGGCGAGGCACCCCTGGGTGCGCTGCTCGAAAAGTACATCATCGACTACCGCAGTTGTCCGCAGGGTTTTTTCTCGGTGATTGCCGACCGACGGATCGGCGCCGCACTCGACGAGCCCGAAAGCGCGAAACTCTATGGGCGCAGCAACCAGCTGACCGATGCGGACGGCATCGTCTTCGCGGACATTGTCGAGGTGCTGCCGCGCGCGGAAAGGCCGAACTAGACGGATCGGGGGGGTTGACCCCATGGTCTGCGCGGGTGAAACTGGAGCATCCCTACCCCCCCATCCTCGCATGCCCCTTTTTCGTTCCCTCGCACGTGGTTCTCTATATCTCTTGATCGCTGGTTGTCCGATGGCGCACGCCTCGATCACTGGCGTCAGCGAGTCCAATCTTGGCGGCGACGTGCCGGCCATCATCAGCGCGAATTTCGCTGAGGACGCTGACGTCTATTCCGATCGCTCGCACGAGCACAACGGAGTCGCTTTCAGCGGCAACACGCTGACCACGGGTGCCGGCTCGGTCGTGCCGTTACCCGCCTATCTCGTTGGCAACGAATATGTCCGCTTTGCCAATGACGCGCGCGACAACGGTGGGTATTCCGCAACGATCACGGTAGATGTCCCCTCGACGTTCTACCTCCTCGTCGACAACCGGGTGAACGGTCCGGCTGGCAATGCGACCAGTCCCAACACCACCGATCCCGTCTTGGGGGGCAATCTTCAGTGGGTGATCGACGGCGGATGGCAGCGCGTGAACACCGGCATTTCTCCGGGTGGTGCTCCGGATTACACGGGGGTTGACGAGAGCGGGAACGGAAATGGTGCTGGGGTGGGGTTGAATCAGTTCTTCGCGGTTTATTCGAAGGCAGCGGAGACCTCCGTCTCCTTGGGCAACAATGGAACGGGAGGTTCGAATATGGTCGCGGTGGTGGTGGCGCCGCAGGCCGGTGGCGGACCGGATTCGGACAATGACGACCTCACCGACGCTTGGGAGTTGCTCCACTTCGGCGACCTCGACGAGATTGCGACAGGCGATTTCGACAACGACGGGCTGGAGAATTTCGACGAAGAGCAGCAGAACACCGATCCGAAGGTGAAGGACAGCGATGGGGACGGGCTCGAGGATGGGCCGGAGTTCAATCTTCACGAAACCGATCCCGCCGATTCCGATTCGGACGATGACATGCTGAATGACGGTCTCGAGGTCAACACGTACGGCACGAATCCGAACCTCGCTGATACCGATTCCGATGGGTTGGATGATGATGAAGAACTCAACCATCCCACTGATGCGACCGATCCCAAGGATCCGGATTCCGATGACGATGGCTTCATCGATGGTCTGGAGATCGCCGCTGGCAGCGATCCGAACGATGACACCAGCACTCCGAACGTCGGTTCTCTTGACGAGGTCATCATCAGCGAGTTCATGGCGATCAACGAGACCGTCCACGCCGATGCGGGCGGGGGGTTTCCCGATTGGGTCGAGCTTTGGAACACCGGACCGTTGCCAGTCGATATCACGGGCTGGCACCTCACGGATGACCCGCTGGTGCTCGACAAGTGGACGTTCCCGCAGCACACGATGCAGGTGAACGCCTTTCTCGTCGTGTTCGCATCGGGGGACGATGTGGCCAATCCGGGGCAGGAATTTCACACCAATTTCCAAATCGACGGCGATGGCGGGTTCCTTGCGCTCACGAGACCGGATGGGAACGGTGGATTCGAGATCGTTTCTCAGTTCAACTACGGAAATCAGGTCGAGGACGTCTCGTTTGGAATTGTCGACGAAACGCCTCCGCCGACGACCGGATTCTTTCTCAATCCAACACCCGAGGCGTTGAACGATTCCAACACGGTTGCGGGCTTCGTCGCCGATACTCAGTTTTCGATCGATCGGGGAATGTATGAGAGCGCCTTTCCCGTCACCATCACCTCCGCCACGCCCGGCGCGAGCATCATCTTCACCACGGATAGTTCCCTGCCCACTGCGAGTCCGCTCAATGGAACACGGGTCGATGCCCCGGACGCGAATACGCCGCCCTCGGCGGTTGTGCAGATCAATACGACAACGGTTCTGCGGGCATTTGCTCTAAAGTCGGGTTTCCAGCCGACCAATGTCGACACGCACTCCTATATTTTTGCCACCGACGTCCTCCAGCAGGACGAGCCCACGCGGCTGTATCTCGACTGGGGGGATCCGGGGCCGGTCTGGCGGATGAACCCGAGTGTCGTCAACCACGCGAGTTCCGAAAGCCGGTGCGTTGCAGACGACCTGTTGGAAATTCCCACGCTATCGATCGGAGTTCCTTTCGACGACATGTGGGGATTCGGGGGGCAGGGAATCTATTCGGGCAATGGCAACACGCCGAACCAGAATATCGAAAAGGTTTGTTCCATCGAGTATCTCAATCCGAATGGCGATCCCTCGGATCCGAACTCGGGGAAGGAATTTCAGATTGAAGGAACGATTCAGATTGTTGGCGGAAGCAGTCCGAATAATTTCAAGAGCAATCACCTGTCGATGCGAGTCAAGTTCACCGAGGGTGATCTCCGCGCGGACATTTTCGACAAACCGTGGATACCGTTCGGCGATGAAGCGACGGACCGCTTCGACACGCTCGTGCTCGACGCACGTCTCAACCAGGTCTGGAATCATCCCAGCCACAGTCAGCGCGTCAAAGGCCAGTACGTGCGGGACCAGTATATCGCCGACCTGCAGAACGCCCTTGGCGGAACTGCGCCTCACGGGCGTCACATGCACGTCTACGTTGCGGGGATTTACTGGGGAATGCACACGGTGCACGAGCGTCCGGACGATAACTTCGCCTCGGAGTACTACGGAGGCGACAATGACGACTACGACGCCGTCAAACACAGCGGCAACACCGTGGTGAACGGATCGAGCGCGAACTACAGTGCGCTCAGCAATCTCATCTCCCAGGACCTCACCAATCCGGCCAATTTCGCCGCGGTCGCGGAAAAGCTCGATCTCGAGGACTTCGCGAAATACATGCTCGTGAACTATTACGGTGGGAACACGGACTGGGACCATCACAACTGGTACGCGACCTACAACCGGGTCGAGCCGGGAGCGAAATGGCATTTCCACAGCTGGGATGCGGAACACGTCCTCAAAGACGTGAACCACAACGAGACGGGAAGTCCGAACAGTGGCAAGCCGACCGGGTTTCACACACGGCTGATGACGAGTCCGGAATACAAGCTCATCTTTGCCGATCTCGTACGCCGCGAATTCTTCCACGACGGCGTGCTGACCCCGGCCAATGCGGCTGCTCTCTATCAGCAGAGGATCAACATCATCAATGAGGCGATCCGAGCGGAGTCGGCGCGGTGGGGGGACAACAAGCGTCCGGGACAACCCTACCTGCGTGGCGTCGAGTGGCTCGCCGAGCTGAATAATCTTCTCAACAACTACTTCCCCAGTCGCACCTCGGTCGTCTTGAATCAGTTCCGCAGCGCCGGCTGGTATCCCGGGACGGATGCTCCCGAGTTCGGCCAGCACGGCGGTGGCGTGCCCGACAATTATCCGCTGACCATGACGAGCGCCGATGGCGGTGTGATTTATTACACGACGGACGGCAGCGATCCGCGGTTGCCCGCGACGGGCGGAAACGGCGGCCCCACCGTGGTGGAACTCGTTCCCGACAACGCCACGAAGTTCGCCATGATGCCAACGACGTCGGTGGATCAGAACACGTGGATGACGACGGGATTTGATCATTCCACGTGGGCGACAGGCACGGAAGGCGCCGGCTACGAAACGTCGCCGGACGATTACGTGGACCTCATCGACGCGAACCTCCATTTCGTAGGGCAGGTGAACGGCTCCACGCAGGAGACCATCTACATGCGCATTCCCTTCAACGCGTCGAACGTCGGAGACTTCGGCGTGATGACGCTTGGAGTGCGCTACGATGATGGCTTTGTCGCCTATCTGAACGGCACGGAGATCATGCGCGATCGGGCTCCGGGAAGTGCGGGGACACCGCTTGCCTTCAATGCGAATGCGAGTGCGACACACAGTGACGGACTCGCGGTCGATTTCCAGACCTTCGATGTCAGTCAGCATGTGGGTCTCCTGCAGAATGGGGTGAACGTCCTGGCGGTTCACGGACTGAACCGTGGAACGGGAAGTAGTGACATGATCATCTGGCCGAGACTCGAAGCGTCCGAGGCACCGACATCCGGCGGAGCGGTTTCACCAACCGCGACCGCCTATCCGGGATCGCCGGTCACCCTCACGGATTCGACGCGAGTGAAGGCGCGGGTCCTTCGGGGCGGGGAATGGTCGGCCCTCACCGATGCGTTCTTTGTTGTCGGTGCCGTTCCGGCGGACGCGACGAATCTTGTGGTCTCCGAATTGAACTACCGTCCCGCCTCGCCGACGCAGAATGAGATCGACCAGGGTCACAACGAGCGGACGGATTTCGAATTCGTGGAGCTCATGAACATCGGCCTGAATCCGGTTGATTTGACGGGAGTGGTGTTTGGTTCCGGAGTCGATTTCGAATTCGACACCGATTCGAGCATCCTCGTTTTGGAGCCGGGTGAGAAACTGCTTATCGTCGAGGACGAGGAAGCGTTCGCCTTTCGTTACGGCGCCGGAATGCCGATCGCGGGCGAATTTCAGAACTCCACCCAGTTCGCGAACCAAGGCGAGATGGTGACTCTCCGCAACACAACTCTCTCGCCACCCAACGACACCATCCGTCTGTTCCACTACCTCGATGACCATCCATGGCCAGAGGCTCCGGACGGCGATGGATTCACGCTCACCCTTGTCGATCCGATGTCGAATCCCGATCATTCGGTACCGGAGAGTTGGCGGTCGAGCGTCTCGGTGAACGGCAGTCCCAATGGATCGGATGGATCGACACTCGCCGATTGGATGACAGCCGAAGGTGTTCCGTCTGCGCTTTCGGATGACGACTCGGACGGTCTGCAGGCCATTGTCGAGTACGGCTTGAGGACGTCGCCTTCGACCGGTTCGTCCCACCACGCGCCGACGGCGTCCATCGAGACCCTCACTGTGGGGCCGAATACCGACGATTACCTGACGATCCGTTTTCGGAGGAACAAGGCGGCGGATGATCTCGTATTCCAACCCATGATTTCGTCCGATCTCGATGTCTGGTCGCCTGCTGGGGCGGTCGTCAGCGTTGTCGAGAACGGCGATGGATCGGAAACAGTTACCGTTCGCTCTCCGACTCCCGTGTCCGGCGACCGGCTGTTCATGCTGCTGCAGGTGAGTTTGAAGTAGCACGGTCGGGACAGGAAAGGGCTTGTCGGAGGGGAGGAAAATACATTAGGCTTCCCCAGAACCATAAACCCTCCGTCATGAATGAATCCTGTCCTCGCCAGCATGGGCTTCCCTTTCGGTTCGCCTTGCCGCTCAAACTAACCGCCATTCTTCTCGCCCCTCTCGCCTCGCAGGCTGCGATCACGGGTGTCAACGAAATCGGCCTCGCCGGAGATGCGCCGGCGATCATCGTCTCGGCTGGGTTCGGTGAAGAAGCGCTGACCTTCAGCGATCGGACGCATCAGCACAACGGCGCCGCCTTTGATGTCGGTGGCGTTCTCAGCACCACGGGAACAAACATTGTTCCGCTCCCGGTGTACCTCGTCGGCGGTGACTATGTACGATTCGCCAACGACGCGCGGGAGAATGCAGGTTACTCGGCCACCGTCACGACCGATGTTCCCTCGGATTTCTACATTCTTGTCGACAATCGGGTGAATGGCCCTGCACTCGACGCTTCCAGCTCGAATACCACCGATCCGGATCTCGGTGGGAATCTCCAATGGATCATCGATGGAGGCTGGGAACGTGTGAATACGGGGATCAGCCCGAACGGGCAGGCAGACTACACGGGAGTCGACGAATCGGGTGATGGAGTCGGGGCCGGTGTGGCACTCAATCAGTTCTATGCGGTCTACAAGTCATCGGCGCCTGCGACGAACGCAACGATTGGCAACAACGCAACGACCGGATCCAACATGGTTGCCTTGGTCGCAGTGCCGGCTCCCGATCCGGGCGAGCCGATCCAGGCATTTTCCGCAGTTCCGCAGACGATCGTTCCAGGCGGAACGGCAAACCTACGCTGGTTGATCCATCCGGATGCCACCGTCGGCGAGATCGACTTCGGAGTGGCGGACATTCTGGATGACACCGACGACCAAGGCTCCGGTAACATCGATGTGATGCCGGAACTTCCGACGACCTACACGCTGACGGTCGACTCTCCCGGTGGCAACGACACAGCGACGGCGACCGTCGATGTTTCACTGATTGCCTCATTCTCGGCCCAACCGGCGACGATTGATTTAGGACAGAATTCCACCCTCTCATGGCACGTCCGAAGCGATGCGGCCGTGAGCATCACGCCCGATCCCGGGCCCATCAGCACCGTGAACGGGATGGGGAGTGTGGACGTTTCGCCTGCCTCATCGACAACCTACACCCTGACGGCGAGCGCTGGTGGGGACGAGGAGATGGCGACGGCCACGGTGCTCGTTCTGGCGCCTTCGGGAGGGAGCTTCGCCGATCCTCCCGGGGGATGGGATTGTCAGTACGACGGAGGCACCGATCCTCTGACCATCGGTTGGGATCATGACAACGGCTCGGATGAGTTCGACGGCACGACCATTGGAGCCGGCACGCCGGGCGGCGCGGGTGTCTTCGATGAGCAAGGGGTCTCTTTTTTGCGCATGCAGGACTCCGGCGATCCGAGGGGCAATGGATTCCCGGATCCCGGTTCCGTCCGGAAGGTGTTTTTCACCAAGGACCTCACCAACGACCTCAGTCCGGGTTACAACCCGCTCGACCAAGGCGTGACCATCTATTTCCGGGCCCGTGTGCCCGTGCCCAACGGCACTCCCTTGGATCCCTACAACGGGAATGCCGCCACGCCGTGGGCGGCGACAGGTGACGGTTACGCGGTCCATGACGGAGGCAAGAGCACGTTCGGAATCCGTCAGGCAAGCGGAGACATGATTGTCTCCTTCGCTCTCTCCACCACGCTCATTGGCTCGGCGGGAGGTGACTACTCGGCAGGCGAAGGCCTGACTATGAACAAGCTCAACGGCACCGTTCCTTCGGGCGACGTCGATGCCACGGACGGCGCGGGGACGCCGAATCTTCTTCCACTTGAGGTGCAGAACTGGCAGGACGTTTGGATTACGATCGAAGCCGATACATCGGGTGGCGGGACCCATCGGGCCGACATCTACGTCAACGGTTCGGCCGGGGCCACCAGCTTTCACGTGACTGCAGGGAATGGAAACGACGAAGAAACCACCTATGCAACGATGGGCTTGGGGGCAACTCCGCAGAGCGGTGCGGTTGATATTGATTTCTTCAACATCAAGGAGGGAGTGCACGTTCCCGCCCCAAGTGGCGAAATCAGGATCACCGATTTCAGCTATGATCCGATCACCACCGAGGGATCGATTACGTGGACCGCGCGACCCGGCGAGCCCTACATCATCTTCTACGCCGACAATCTGCTCGATCTGCAGAGTGGAGGGGATGTGGGCGACGGGCTCATGGACGGCGACAACAGCGACTTGGATCCCGAGCCGGGCTCCATCCGCTTCGATTTCACCAACCCGCCGCCGATTTCCCCACAGCGGTTCTTTAGCGTGCATCCCGAGGAATAGGCAGGCCGGTCGAGTCTGGCCATCCCTCTGCGTCCCCGATTGGGCAGCAACCGTATTCGGTGATATATTTCCTATCATCGAACCATGAACAATTCCCCGGTAGACGTAGACGTTCTCGTGATTGGAGCAGGCCCCGCCGGCTCCACCGCTGCGGCACTGCTTGCTGAAAAAGGACGCAAGGTGGTCGTCTTCGAGAAGGAAAAGCTGCCGCGATATCATATTGGCGAGTCGCTGATGCCGTTCTGCTATTTCCCGCTCGAACGCCTCGGTCTCGTCGAGAAGATGAACGAGCATGGTTTTCAGGAGAAGCTCAGCGTTCAGTTCGTGACCTCGGATGGGAAGAAGTCGCGCCCGTTCTATTTCTTCCAACACTACGACCATCCGTCGTCCACCACATGGCAGGTCGAGCGCAGCGTTTTCGACAAGATGATCTCCGACCGGGCGCTGGAAAACGGTGCGGTCATCCACGACGGCGTGCGTGTGAAGGATGTGCTCCGGGACGAAAACGGTGCCGTGGTTGGCGTGAAGGCGAAAATGGAAGATGGCGAAGTGCGCGACTGGCACGCGCCCATTACCATTGACGCCACCGGTCGCGATTCGCTCGTCCAGTCGAAGAATCGCTGGCGTGTGCGTGACGAAAAACTGACTAAGATTGCCCTGTGGACCTACTACCGGGGCGCTGTCCGTGATCCAGGGCTCGACGCCGGTTCGACCACGGTGGCCTACATCCCGGAGAAGGGATGGTTCTGGTACATCCCGCTGCAGAACGACATCGTGAGCGTCGGCATCGTGGGCGAGCGCGACTATCTCTACCGCGGGGGCAACGATCTGCCCGCGATCTTCGAACGAGAGAGGAAGGAGAACGCATGGATCGAAGAACATCTCGCCCCTGCGGAGCAGTTCGGCGAGTATTGGGCAACAGGAGAGTATTCCTACCGTTCTCAATTCTGTGCCGCCGATGGAGTCATCCTCGTTGGGGATGCTTTCGCCTTCCTTGATCCCGTGTTTTCTTCGGGTGTGTTCCTCGCCCTGAAGAGCGGGGAGATGGCGGCGGATGCGGTCGATGAGGCGTTGGCCAACGGTGATTATTCGGCCGGTCAGTTCGACGGCTACGGTGCGCAACTCTGTGACGGCATCGAGGCGATGCGCAAGCTCGTCTATGCTTTCTATGATCCCCAGTTCAGCTTCGGGAGCGTGATCAAGAAGCACCCGGATGTCCGTGGTGACCTCACGGACTGCCTCATCGGCAAACTTGACACCGACTTTACCAAGCTATTCGAGGCGGTGGGGGAATTCGCCGAGCTGCCTGGGATTCTTGCACACGGACGCGAGGCCGCCCGGTCTGGGCAGGCGACGGCTGCTGTATGAGGATCATTCAACTCACCCCGGGCACCGCCAATTTCCACTGCGGTAGTTGCCTGCGGGACTTGGATTTGATCCGCTGCCTACGGGCCATGGGGCACGAAGTCACCCTCGTGCCTCTCTATCTGCCGCTGGTAGGCGACGATGAGGAAGAAACACGGGATGCCGTCGATGCGCCGATCTTCCTCGGCGGCATCAATCTCTATCTGCAGCAGCAAAGCAGGATGTTCCGGCTTCTTCCAAAGTTCGTCACGCGCTGGCTCGATTCGGAGAAGATGCTGAGGAAGGCCGCCGACCGCGCGAGCATGACCTCGGCAAAACTACTTGGGAAAATGACGGTGGGGAGTTTTGCCGGGACGGAGGGCAAGCAGGGGAGCGAGTGGCGCAAGCTGGTCGATTGGATCGAATCGGAACCGCGTCCGGATGTTATCTCGATGTCAAACGGCCTCCTCATCGGAATCGCGGACACGCTCAAGAAGGAGCTGGGCGTGCCGATCGTCTGCTCGCTGCAAGGCGAAGATACATTCCTCGACGGTCTCCCCGAGCCGTTCCGTTCTCAAGCTTGGGATGCATTCCGCACGAAGGCCGAGTCCGTCACCCAGTTCATTGCCGTCAGTGATTATTATGCGGGCGTCATGCGCGAGCGCCTCGGGGTCGATGACGAGAAAATCGCTCGTGTGTGGAATGGCATCGCCTTGGAAAAATTCCCGATGCGGGATCGGGAACCCGATGGTCCACCCGTCATCGGCTATCTCGCGAGGATGTGCGAGGACAAAGGGGTGAGTCTGCTCGTCGAGGCGTTTCTCGAATTCGCCGAACGCGAGAATCACGCCGACGTGCGCCTCCGCATTGCCGGGGCGCGAACAAAGGCGGATGAAGCCCTCGTCGAGGATCTCCAAGGCAAGATCACTGCGGCTGGCTTGTCAGATCGGGTGGATTGGCTCCCGAATATCAGCTTTGAGGAGAAGCTGGATTTTCTTCACGGACTGACCCTTCTGTCGGTTCCCGCCAACTACGGCGAGTGCTTCGGTTTGTTCGTGGTCGAAGCCATGGCCTGTGGCATCCCGGTGGTTCAGCCCCGACACGGCGGATTCACCGAAATTGTGGAGCACGCCGAATCCGGTTTGCTTCACGAACCCGCTGACACCCAATCGCTTGTGGCGTGTTGGGAGCAGATGCTGGGCGATTCTCAAGCGAGAAGTAGGTTCGGCGAAAATGGACGATCCGCCGTGGAGGCGAGTTTTTCCGCGGAACGCATGGCTCAGGGCTACGTGGGAACCGTGGGCGACTTGGTCTAAGAGGCGCCAAAGGGGAAATCAAAGCGGGCTGCAAGGGGAAATCGCCTCAAGGCATCACCAAAACCTCTAAAATTTTAAAATTTCTGATTGTTTTTTAAAATTTCTAGACTTAATTGATCCACACACCTGAAATTTCACTAGATCTTAACAAAACATGAAGAAACTAATCGCAACCACTGTTGTTCTCGGATTGATCCACGGCGCTGCATTCGCGGGAAAGAAAGGACTCGGGGCCATCCCGTCGATCACGCATCACGGCAAGGAGTGTTTCTACGCCGGAGAAACCAGCTTCGATATCATTTCCATCTATGTGGATCCGCGGGGGAGTTCGAATGTCTCTGGGGAGCTTGAAGCCGGAGCTGGCGGTGGTCTCGCGCTCTCGCACTTCTTCAATGAGAATTTCGGCCTCATGGGACGCGCTTACTGGTGGGATGGCGATGATGTGGTGCACTCGTTCACGGGGAGTGTCGTCATTCGCTATCCCTTTCAGGATCTCTGCCTCGCGCCCTACGTTTTCGGAGGTATTGGCGGCCATTTCGACTCGGACAGCCAAGTCAGTGGCCATGCGGGTGCCGGCCTCGAGTATCGCTTCACGGATCGCCTCGGGCTCGTCGCGGATTACAGTTACACGTGGACGGACGAGACCGAAGACTGGCATCTCTACACGCTTGGTCTGCGCATCAAATTCTAGTGCAGTTTTCGCAAGAGGAACTCCGGATGGGTCAGCCGCATCCAGCCATAGACTAACGAAGAAGCCGGGCAGCAGTCCGGCTTTTTCGCGTACTTCGAGCGCGGTCGCAGTGCCGCACCGATTCCAGAAAAAGCTGGCGCAATCGCTCCGATTTGTTAAGACAAGCTCGATATTATGAAGTCTGATCCTTCTGCCCTTCGTCGTATTTTCTGTCTGATTTTGGGGCTTCTCGCGCTCCTCGCGGTTCTACATCCGGTCACTGCGATGGCGGAGGAAAGCGGGCGGACAATGAGTCAGGCGATCGATGATGCTCTCAAAGTCCCTGCGGATGTGCTGAGCAAGATCATTTTCTATGCGATTCCGATCGGGAAACAGGCCCTACCCATCGTGCTCATCGTTCTGGGCGGGACCGCGATTTTCCTCACGCTCTATTTTCGCTTCATCAACTTTCGTGCCTTCGGACTCGCCATCCGGACGGTGAAGGGGAAATACACACCCGACGATGCGCCCGGACAGATCACGCATTTCCAGGCGTTGACGGCTGCGCTTTCGGCGACTGTCGGCTTGGGAAACATTGGAGGTGTGGCCGTTGCCATCGGATTGGGTGGTCCTGGGGCGACGTTTTGGATGATTCTCATGGGACTTTGCGGCATGACCACCAAGTTCGTGGAATGCACGTTGGGTGTGAAGTACCGCAACATCGACGACGAGGGCCGTGTTCATGGGGGGGCCATGTACTATCTTACGAAGGGATTCAAGGAGCGCGGCATGGCGGGATTGGGGACGGTCCTCGCGATTTTCTTCGCCTTTACCGTGATCGGCGGAGCGATTGGCGCGGGTTGTATGTTCCAGGCCAATCAGGCTCAGACTCAGTTCTCCTCGACCTTCGGGATTCTTGAGAACGGTGTTGTGTTCGGAACTCTCCTTGCGGTCGTCGTAGCTGCGGTGATCATCGGTGGCATCGTTTGGATTGCCCGGGTGACTTCGTTCCTCGTTCCCTTCATGTGTGGCATCTACGTGATTGCCGCCTTGGTCATTATCATCGGAAACGCCAGCCAGATCGGAAATGCCTTTGGGCAGATTTTTGCCGGAGCTTTCACCCCGACAGCCATTGGCGGCGGTTTTATCGGAGTCCTCATTCAGGGTATCAAGCGTGCGGCCTTCTCGAACGAGGCGGGTCTTGGGTCGGCTCCCATCGCTCACTCAGCAGTGAAGACGGACAAACCGGCGAGCGAAGGGCTTGTTGCCCTGCTGGAGCCGTTCACCGACACCGTGGTGGTGTGCACGATGACCGCACTCGTCATCATCATGACGGGAGCGTGGCAGGTTGGGAGCAAGGTGGAAGACGCGAGTGTGGCGCTGCTTTCGCAGCCAGTCGCCGAGTCCGCCGAGATTCAGAAACTGGATTCCGGTCAGTTGATGAGAAACCTGCCGGAAGAATCAGAAGACGGGAATTATCGGAAGGTCCGCCTGCTCAATGACGACGCTTCGGCGACCGAAATCGAGGGCTGGGTGCCTGCCGAGACCGAGTCGATCAAGGCGGTCGGCGGTGTGCAGGTGACGTCGATGGCTTTCAGCCAGAAGATCAGCTGGTTCCCGAGGATCCTCTCGGTCGCGGTCCTGTTATTTGCGTTCTCGACGATGATCTCGTGGTCGTATTACGGAGAGCAAGGCGTGATCTTTATCTTCGGCACCAACAGGACGATTGTGCTCTTGTACAAGCTTTTCTTCTGCGCGTGCGTCGTGGTCGGCTCCGCAGCTTCGCTCGGCAACGTCATCGCGCTTTCGGACGCGATGATCTTCGCAATGGTGATCCCGAATATGTTTGGCGTCTATATGCTGCTACCCGTGGCCAAGGAGGAACTGAACAAGTTCCTCGAATTTGCCCGGAAGACCGACAGAGGCTAACGAATAGGCATGGCGCGGACGTATTCTCTCGAACCGGCTCCTGGCTTGCCTTCGGGCGACGCCGACGCCGACGCCGGCATCGATTACCAGGCGGAACTCAACGAGCAGCAGCATGCTGCCGTGACATCGCTGCTCGGCCCCGCCTTGGTCATCGCGGGTGCCGGATCGGGGAAGACGCGCACCTTGACCTATCGCGTCGCCTATCTGATCGACAACGGAATTGCGCCCGAGAACATCCTGCTGCTCACGTTCACGAACAAGGCGGCGAGAGAGATGTTGGAGCGTGTGGAGGAAATCGCGCCGGGTAGCACGATCGGAATCTGGGGAGGCACGTTTCACTCCATCGGGGCGCGGCTGCTTCGTCGGCACGCTGAAAAGATCGGATTCGAACGCACGTTCTCCATTCTCGATTCGGATGACCAGCGTTCGCTGATATCCAAGGTGGTGAAGGAACTCGGCGTCGCCGACAAGGCGAAGGACAAGCTCGGGGAGAAATTTCCGAAGCCTGCGGTGATCGCCTCCATCATGGGGCTTGCGGCCAATACGGATGTTTCAGTGAAGGAGATTCTCGGTCAGAATTTCTCGTTCTACGAGGATACAGACAAGGCGATCCGAAAAGTGATCTCCCGCTACAAGGAGCGGAAGGTGGAAGGGAACAACATGGACTTCGATGACCTGCTGGTGCAGACGCGAAAGTTGCTGGCTCAGGAGGAAGACATCCGGAAGATGTATCAAAGCCAGTTCCAGTTCATCCTCGTCGACGAGTATCAGGACACGAACGTCGTTCAGGGCGAAATCATCGACACGCTCGGCGCCTCTCACAAGAACGTGATGGTGGTGGGTGACGACGCTCAGTCGATCTACTCGTGGCGTGGTGCCGACTATCGCAATATTCTCGAGTTCCCCGAGCGCTACCCGGAGGCCACGGTCTACAAGATCGAGACGAACTACCGCAGCGTGCCCGAGGTCCTCTCGGTGGCGAATTCCGCGATCCGCGCGAACCGGAACCAATTCGCCAAGGAACTGGTTGCCGCGCGTCCGGCGAAGGGCATGCTGCCGGCGTTCATTCCCGTGTTCGATCCCGGAATGCAGGCGCGTTTCGTCTCGCAGCGCATCCGCGAACTCCATGAAGACGAGGGCATCGAATACGACGAGATGGCCGTGCTCTACCGCTCGCATTTCCAATCGATGGAAGTGCAGATGCAACTCACGACCGACGATGTCCCGTTCGTGATCACGAGCGGACTGCGGTTCTTCGAGCAGGCGCACATCAAGGACGTGGCTTCCTTTCTCAAGTTCGCGTGCAACCCTCGCGACGATGTATCCTTCGAACGGATGACTCGCCTGCTCAGCGGCGTCGGTGCGGTGTCGGCCGAGAAGCTGTGGCAGCAGTGGATGGCGTGCCCGATTCATCAGGGCTGGGCCGAGACGGACACGTTCTCGAAGCACATGCTCGACTACAAAGTGCCCGCGCGTGCGAAATCGGATTGGGAGCAGATGGTCCACGTGCTCGACGAACTCGTTGTCAAAGGCGAGCCGCTCACGCCCGAAAAGATGATATTTTCGGTCCGCGAAGGCATCTACGACGACTACCTGCGCGCGGCCTTCGACAACGAAGAGTCGCGCAAGCAGGATCTCGATCAGTTCATGCTCTTCGCCTCGCGCTTCGACAAAATCGACGAGTTCCTCGAGCAGATGGCCTTGTTGGGGGGCGCCGAAGGTGATCCGCAGCAGGAACGCAAACGCGAAAAGGAACCGAGTGTCTGCCTTTCCTCCGTCCACCAGGCGAAGGGCTTGGAATGGAAGATTGTCTTCGTCATTTGGCTCGCCGACGGCATGTTCCCCAACCGCCGGGCGGTCGAGGAGGGCGGCATGGAATCGCTCGAGGAGGAACGCCGCCTCTTCTACGTCGCCATCACGCGCGCCGAGGACGAGCTTTATCTCATGTATCCCGAAATGTGGCCCAAGGCCTACAGCGGCGAGGCCATGCAGACGCCGTCGCGGTTCCTCGGGGATTTTCCTTCGGATCTGGTGGAGGAGTGGCGGCTCGGGTACTAGAGCGATCGATGAGTTACGATCTCAATTTTTGGAGGCAATCAGCCGGATTCAAGATGGAGCCGCAGGCGGTTTACGAGGATCTTTGCGTAGGAGAGTCGGTGGAAAGTTTGGCGGAGGCGTCCTCGGACTGGAACCGACTCGGGGAGAATGATTGGGATGGATCCACCGGCGCGTCTTGTGAATTGAGGCGCGTTGGGTGAGGATGTCCCAAGGGAGCATGGACGAGGAACTGGCAGCGGAATCTAACGATGCAAGACACCGAGGCATACCCGGTGCTGTCCGCCGCGCTCAGTTCGAGAATCTTGCGATACTGAACACGATTCGCGCGGCGATGGCGGGTGTGTTTGCGGCGCTGCTAGGGTTCCTTGGGTTCGTTGCTGGAATGGAGGACTGGCGAACCGCGAGCGTCATGATGTTCGTCTACTTCGTGGTGGCATTGCCCGTGGCGATCATTGGTTCGCGCTCGTCCCGGTTTCAACTCTCAACCCGCTTTGTCGTGCCGCTGGTCGATGTGCCGTTCGTCTTCTGGTTGCAGTGGGTCAATATGAAGTCCTCGGACGTGCCGGAGGGTGTCTCGGAGTTCAGTCTTGCGGTCTTCGTGTTTCTGGTCTTCCTGGCCGCGCTTTCCCTCGACCTGCGCGCCTTGCTTCTGACGGCCGTCTCTGCGGTCATTTGTCAGGCGATTCTGCAGATCGAGGCGGGCGTGGGCGTCGGTGGACGCGCAAGTGCGCCGGTCATCATCGCCGGCAGCGTCGCCATCTGCATTTACGCTGCGAGGAAACGTGTGGTGCTTGTCACGGAGCTGACCAGGGAATCTTTGAAGCGCGAGCGCCTCGGACGGTATTTTTCACCCGCCATCGCCCGAATGCTGGAGGAACGGGAGGACGACTCCCTTAGAGCGTCCGGCTCGTCGCGTGAACTCACCATCCTTTTCAGCGATATTCGGGGCTTCACCTCGATGAGTGAATCGCTTCCACCTGCGGAAGTGGTCGAACTCCTGAACAAGTATCACACGCGCATGGTCGACAGGATCTTCGAGTTCGGCGGCACGCTGGACAAGTTCATTGGAGACGGGATCATGGCCTACTTCAACGCTCCTCTGGATCAGAATGATCAT
>CAJIAN010000661.1_pt1 | contig 17901 bp, 12 predicted proteins | sample 9199061 | NCBI WGS metagenome assembly CAJIAN01 (sample SAMEA7708264, study PRJEB35096) | sediment metagenome | biome: marine neritic benthic zone biome [ENVO:01000025]; feature: sediment [ENVO:00002007]; material: shallow marine sediment [ENVO:03000034] sea grass bed [ENVO_01000059] ...
CTTGGCCGGGTTCAAGGGGCCACGCGGAAGCTGGAAGATTTCACCCCAAGGCGTCGCGTACGGTTCCAGCTCAGTGACCTCGAGGAACAATTGGGTGCCCGGGAGAAAAAGATCAATCGTCACCGCCGCGATCCAGAACGCCGTGATGACGATTACCATCCAGCGCCGCCCGGTGCCGAACCAGAGGAAAAGAAACCAGCTCAGGGAAACGATCATGAGGGCGATCGCCGGGATCTGCCAGAGAAGCACCCGTTCGGCTTCCGCGACCGAGGTCGCTTTCATGATTCCCAATTCGCCCGCGGAGGTCACCGCCGCGCCGACACAGGCGAGCGCCGACCAGAGATAGAAGCGCTTTTTCCGGTCGTGGAACCAGAGAAGCAGGTGCATCGCTGCCAGCATGACGCTCGCCGCCGCACACACCGACCAGAGTACCGTCAGCCAGCTCATGGTGTTCGGGGCGCCGCGATTGAGGCTTCCGGTTTGAACGCCGGTCCAGAAGAAATGGGGAGGCCGGGCGGTATTGGAATCGACTTGGTCATCAGGGCGATCGAAGATGGGACCTGCTCCGCCCTTCCTACAGGATGAAGGCGAAACCAACCACGACGAGAAAAATCGCCGGGAAGGCCACTCTGGCAATACGATCCACCCGCCTTGCGGTTTCGAGGCGATCGGTTTTTGCAAACCTGGAGGTGATGACGACCAGCATCAGCGCAGTGAACACGAGGACGGTGGAGACGAGGATGAAGGCGTCGAGCCGTGTCAGATAGGAGATGTGGGGCAAGAGCCCGCCCACCATGAAGCGGTAGGCGATGAGGGTCAGCATCGAGGTCACCGAAACGCTGATCTGGGTGCCACCCTCCTTGGGATCGATCCAGAAGACGATCCACGACATGGCGACGATAAGGAGGAGCGGGAGAATCACCTTGAAGATGTAATAACCGGCTTGGCGATCCGCCTCGATTGCAAACCGGAACCCGGCGAGGGCTCCGGCTGCGGCATTCGGTTGGTGGACCATACTGTCGGCGGTCACACTGGCGATGTCCCAGTCGGGAAGGGAAAGCTCGTCGGCAATGCCTGATGCGTTATCGGGGTCGGGGAGGAGCACAAGCTCTTCCGGGGAGTAGCCTGCCGAAACCATATCAAATTGTAACTTCTGGGAGTCGAAGGGGAAGTCACGGAGGTCCAGCGGTTGCGAAAAATGGCCCCAGACGCGCTGCTGGTAGGAGACCTCGCCAGCCGGGGACACGTGGACGATTTCAGGGAAGGTCAGAAAGTTCAACTGCCGGTTGGCGACCTGAATGCGCGGATGCCAGACATCGACGATGGGGAGGACCTTGTTTCCGTCCTCGGCATGGGCGAGCCGGGGATCGATCCATCGATATTCATAGGAGACATTTGCGGTGAATGTCTGGTTTGCGCTGTTGACCGAGTCGATATCGAGAAAGAAGACAGAGACGTAAACCGTGGTCGGGCCGCCATCCGCGCCCTCCGGACGTTTCACCAACGGATCGGCGTTTCCCTGCCCCGTGCAAAACCACAGGTTGGCAACGAGAAGCAACGCTGGACGGCAAAAGATCTTCGCGGTGATCGATCGTATCAAACTACTGACTGTGCGCATAGGTTTTTGTATTCTGCCAGTCGCGGCGATCAATGTCGAGAGACGTCCGCCATGGCCTCCGGCTGATAGATGAACAATCCCCGCATCTTCTCCCAGAATTCCCCGCCCAGGACTAACAAGCTGACAATCAACGTCACGTCTCCGAAAATCGCAATGGCGATCTCGTGCTCATCCAGAAACGGAATGACCGGAGACAGATAAGGTGTCAGCCATGCGAGAAGAAGAGGGAGGATGAAGAGGCCCAGTCCGGTGTAGTAGCGCCCCTTGCTGACGGGTCCCGGCAGCACCTGTTTCTTGAGAAAAGCAAAGAGTTTGCCTTTCAGGTAGTTGAACCCGTCCTTGCCGAGGATGGCGATGGCAGAAAAGGTGAAGAGCGGAGGAACGCCGAAAAAGATCAATCCCGAGACCGTGGCCTTGAGCGAACTGGAAATCGGCAAAGCGGCGACGAGGGGAATCGTCAACGGCGTGAGCTGTCCGGTGATGTAGGTTCCGATTCCCCAAAGCAGGCGTTTTCTCGAAAGTTGCACGGGTTGCGGATCGGGCTCGTCTCTTTTCATGGTATGCTCAGGTGTGGGGGGATGTGGGATATCCGAGTGAGGCTCCAGTCCTAGAATGAACGCGAGTAGTTCAGAATGACGCGGAATTCGTCGCGCCTTCTTCCGCCATCAAGGCGGTTCTGTCCACCGCGCACGCGCAGCCAAAAATTCTTGAGCGGTCCCCTCTCCCGCTTGTAGTCGACCGTGACGTTCCATTCGTCCTGATCCTCCTGCCCGCCCGGCACGTCACCATGGACGAGGTTTGCGAAGGCGCTGAGACCATCCACACCCATTCCCGAGAAATCGTAGGAGAGGCCGAGACGATAGGACTCCTCCCCTGCCCGATCGAAGTCGCTGATCATGACCGAATTGAAACCGGGATGCCCTCCCCACGGATTGCGGATCGTCGCCTCGTCGGCGGTTTTGGTGAAGGCCACACTCGTTAGGAACCCGCGCAGTCCCAGCCCCAAGCTCGCGCCAAAGAACTGGGTGTCGAACTCTCCCGCAAGATCGTCACCGACGCTCCGCTGGTCTACAAACTGGAGAGCCGCCTTCGCAGTGAACTCCGTATTGGGGATCGGAACGCCGACCTCCCCTTGGCCGTAGAAGGTGTTCCACATGTCCCAGCCATATTGATTGGTGGCCCCAAGCCACGCGTGCTCCGAGAGGTTATACCGTGCGCCAATGGCACTGACGCCACGATCGACGCTCGGCACATCCGCCAGATGCGAAAGCGGGACGAAGCGCGTGCTCGTCCGATCCTTGACTTTCGTCACGTGCCCGCCCCCGAACTTCAATCCCTTGATGCCAAACGGATCTTCTGCCCCGATCAGATAGGCTTCGAATGTCTTCGGTGTCATCCGGCTATCGTCGCGGTTGATGAACGGGATGTTGATCTCCTGGCGGAATAGGTGCGCCGTTGCGGTACGATAACGCAGCTTCAGGTAGGCCTGACCGAGGGAGGTGTATCCGGCCTGGCCATCTTGCAGCAACCCTGTGCCGTCCCGGTCAAGATCGCCGACCAGTTTCTGCGAAGTGTAGCCGACCAAGCCCAATTGAATGGCGTCGAAAAGCCATCCTGAATGGAAATCGATACTCCCACCCGTGGCGAAGGCCTCGCGGATCTGCCCGTCACCCTCGTCCCGGTAGCGATAGTAACTACGCGAATGGAGCGTCAACGTCGCTTCCTCGAGCCAACGCTCCGCTCCTGGGACACGGTCGAAGAGACCCGGGATCAACCGACCGCGTGCGCGCGCGCGAACCAGCAGATCGATTTCATCGAAGGCCGAGGGCAGATCCTCCAACGAATCGGGAGCCGGCGATTCGTCAGCGAGATAGCCTTGAGGAGATGCAACAATAGGCGAAATCATCGCCATCAGGACCACGCTGAGGACTGCATAGTACACCAATCGCTGCAAACCAGGATTGCGGGAGGGATCCCCAAAAGGAAAGTCGTTCTTACTCACTCGGTTTCTGGCGGGTTCAACGGCGCGAAGATCGTCGCGCTTCGACGCTCGCGCTGCAAGGCGCGTTTTCGAGCGTCGATGAGTCCGAGGGCAAATCGGATACTATCCCATGGGGCCTCGGGCTCTGCGACGGTGTAGCTAGACGCATTTCCCTGGAGTCGGTTTATTTGGTGGATGAAGGGATGACTTCCGTGAGGGGCAAGCCGACGGAACCGGATGGAGATTTTGCGCCTAATAAGAGCGAAAGGGTGGGAGCAATGTCGACGGTCTCCACGCGGCGACTGATGCGCTGGGCCGGGACACCCAGCCCAGCGAACATGATCGGAACATAGGTGTCGTATCGCCAGGGTGACCCGTGGGTCGAGGCAACGGTCATTCCCCCGAAGTCGTTGATGAAGCGGTTCGGTTCGAAAACGAGATAGATATCCCCGGAGCGTCTGGGGTTGTAGTTCCGGAGAACCGACTTGATGATGGGCACGTCCGGGAAGTTCCCCGACCGCAAATCACTGCTGGAAACCGCGAGGGCGATACCGTCGAATTTCTCGATCTCCGCCGCGACCGCGCGTTCGACTACCGCCTGATCGAGACCCCTTTCGCGGATCCGTTCGCGGTTAAGGTAGAGGTAAGGGTGGTAATAGGTGGTGATCAGCTCCTCGCCGATTCCGAATTTCTTTTTGAGGGCGGCGATGCCGGTATCCTTGTCGAATTCGCCGGGTTTGACGTAATCGGCCTCGAAACCGAGTTCACTGAGATATCCTGGCGCTTCGGGGGCACCGTGGTCCGCAGACAAGACGATGAGCGTGTTCTCGAGGCCGACTTTCCCGTCGATGAATTGAAACAAATCGGCAAGAACCCGGTCGAGACGCAGGATATTGTCCTCGCTCTCCAAGCTGGACGGGCCAAAGAGATGGCCAACGTAGTCCGTCGAAGAAAAGCTCACCGCGAGATAATCCGTGACGGCATCCGCTCCGATCGCCTCGTTCTCTACGAGCGCCTTGGTGAACTCGAGGACGAGTTCGTCGCCCGCGGGGCTTGTGGTGAGAAAGGTCGTGAAGAGCTTGTTCTCGCGGTTTCCGTAGCGGTGGGGAAAGGTGCGGCCGAACCAAGGGAGGTCCGCTTCGTAAGGACGATCGTCGGCGTCGCCGAAGACATAGGTGTTCCTGCCGCGGAGCAGCGTCCATTCCTTGTCGATGTATTTGACCGTCGGATCCGCCTCGTTGTGTTCCCTGACCCAGTCGGGATACGCGTCGTAATAGAACTTGCTGGTGACGAATTCACCGCTCTTCTTGGAGAACCAGAACGCTTTGCCGGTGTGGCCCGCCATCGAGATGGCACCGCGATCCTTGACCGAAACTCCGAAGACCTTTGATTCACCGCCATGGAACAGCGTCAGTTCATCGCCGAAGGTGGAAACGAGCATCGCCGACGGCGAGCGCCCGTCGGAACGCGCCGTTCTCTGCGTTGGATCGATCTCGGTTTTCTTGTCGACATCCGCGCCGGCGGTGAGCAGCGGATAGCGTGCATCCTCGACGTTGTATTGCAGTGCGCCACTCGCCCGATCGAACCACACGTTGCCCACCATCCCGTGCACCGCAGGGTCCGCCCCGGTCGCGAGGGTGGCGTGGCCGACGATCGTCTCGGTGTTCGCGTGCCGGTGATGGGCATCGAGATAGACCGTTCCTTCCTCCATCAGGTAACGGAAGCCGCCCCCGACAAACCGGTCGTAGTAGCGCCTCGGCAAGTCGGCGCGCAACTGATCAACGGTGATCTGCAGGATGAGTCGTGGCGCCTCTCCCCAAGATTCGGTTTCACGGACTGGCGAGCAGGCTCCCAAGATCGCCATCGTGCAAATCGCCATCGTCGCTCTCATTGCTCTCATTACTCTCTACGAATTGTCGGAATTAGACTTTCGAATTTCCACCTTCATATCGTCACCGCCCGACTTCGCACAGCGAAATCCGAGAGGAGACATTCCCGTGTCGTAGAGATCACTTCCCGGCCCTTCGGGATGCGACCAGTTCGCTCCAGCTAGCCACGACCACCAGCCGTGGATGTTGTGAAGAGATGAAGATGAACGCGCTGTCATCGTCGTGGGCTCCACTCGACTTCTTGTAAATCGCTGCTGTCTGCTATAAGGGTAGTGTCAAGACAGATCCTCAAGCCCAAAAAAGAAACATGAGTGAAGAAACCGATCCCTTGGACGAAGTCCTCAGTTTCATCAAGCGCCAGCGTGATGAGTTGAAATTGAAGATGCATCTTGCCGAGAAAGACGCGCAGGATGAATGGCATGTTCTCGAGCAGAAATGGAAGGGCATCGAGCGACGTGCGGAGCCGCTCTCGGGTGCCATCAAGGAAGCCGCGACCAGTGCGAAAGACGAGGCCAAGAACGTCGCCTCTGCCGCACTCGATGTCGCCGCGCGGGAACTGAAACAGGGCTATGAGAAGCTCCGCGGGCTTCTGGACTAATCCCGCCCATTTCCGCACGGGGCAACCACGTCATTCAAGTGAAGAGAGCCACGCGCGCCGCCCAGATCGCCAAGGTGCTCTTGCATCATGGATTCGCCGATATCGTCGATCGGTCGGGCATCTCCTCGCTGATCGAGGGAGGTCTCGAAAAACTGGGCAAGACAAAGCCCGAAGAGGCGAAGGAGAAACTCCCCGCGGCCGTCCGGCTGCGGATGGTGCTCGAAGAACTGGGAACGACGTTCATCAAGCTGGGACAGATACTCAGTACGCGGCCGGACATGATCCCGCCGGATATCTTGTCAGAGTTTCAGAAGCTTCAGAGTGACACCCCAAAGGCGGAGTTTTCGGAAATCCGCAAGCGTCTGGAGGGAGCCTGTCCGGAGGGAGTCGAGAAGGTCTTTCGTGAGATCGACGAGGAACCGCTGGCGTCGGCCTCGATCGCGCAGGTGCATCACGCTGTCCTCGCCGACGGCACTCCCGTTGTCGTCAAGGTGCTCCGGCCCGGTGTCGAGGAAGTTGTCCGGGGAGACATCGTCCTGATGCGAGACTTTGCGATCGTTGCGGATGGATTGCAGAACAAGATGGGGTTCAGCCCTCGCGAGGTCGTCAATGAGTTCGCCCGCATGATCGAAGACGAACTCGACTTCGAGAGGGAAGGGAAATCAACCGAGAAGCTGAGTGCGCTCTTCGCGGATGTGCCCGAGGTGAATTTTCCCGAAGTCCATTGGGAAGGCACGTCCAAGTCGGTGCTCGCTCTGGAGGAAATCAAGGGAGTGCAAGTGTCCAAACTCGCACAAGCGGATCTCGCACCCGAGATTCGCGAGCACGCCTGTGCGAACGGGGCCATGGCCGTGTTCCGCATGTGCCTCGAATTCGGTTTCTTCCACGCAGATCCGCATCCGGGGAACATCTTCATCAAGCCGGACGGCAGCGTCGTGTTCATCGACTGCGGAATGACCGCGCATGTCGAGAAGCGAACCCGATTCCAACTTGGCCAGTTTGTCAGAGCCGTTCTCGATGGCGATCTCGAGAGGACGACCCGTCTCGCCATTGATCTCAGCAATGCGGATCCGTCGCTCGAGAGCGATCCTGCCTTTCGCAAGGACATTTGGGAGCTCGTTACGCGCTTCGAGACGTCGTCCGTTGCCGGACTCGACATCGTCGCGCTGCTCGACGATTTGTCACGCGTCCTCCGGAAATACCACATCCGCTGTCCAGCCGGTCTCGTCCATTTGATCAAGGCGCTCGCCACCGTCCAGGGAGTCGCGGGAATGATCGATCCGAATTTCGACGTGATGGAGTGCGTGCGCCCATTGATGACCCGGCTCGTCGCGGAACACTATGGGGTGCGTGCCGTCAAGGAGCGCCTCACGCGCAGCCTCGGAGGCTACACCGAGATCCTCGAGGAGTCCCATCAGGACATCCGTGCCATGATCACCAAACTGCGGAGGGACAACTACGAGTTCTCGCTGAGGCACCGGGGCCTTGAAAACCTGCGGGATGCGGTTCTGAACGCCGGACGCTTTGTCGCTATGGCGATGATCCTCTCCGCGACCTTACTCAGTTCGGCCGTGCTTGTTCTTTCGAAATCCTCCGCCGAAGAAAAAGGCCTCCTCGGGCGAGTGGGCGAAGTCGCCTTTCTCGGAGCGCTCGCCTTCGTTGTCTTCCTCGGCATCGGCGCCCTGCGACGGCGGCGAAAGTAGACGGACGCTCCATGCCTGATACCCTGGCTGCCATCGACGATCTCCGGGAGACCTAGTCCGGAGCGGAGCAGGGTTTTGATGCCATATCATTGCACCTGAGGACGATACCCGCGCAACGATTCTCGACAGGAAGGCATTGCTGTTCCATTGTCCAATCGCCGCCGAACCCTTGGCAAAACTTGAGTTTGGAAATTCCTGGAGAGCCCAAATCCCCACCGCCCGCCGGGTTCCGGCAGGTCCTGCTCGTCGACGACAATCCGACGAATCTTCAGGTCCTCTATCAGGCGCTCGAGGAAGAGCACTACGAACTGCTTATCGCGGAGAATGGTCTGGAAGCCATCGAGATCGCGGAGGCAGCCCATCCCGCGCTCATTCTCCTCGATATCAACATGCCGGGGATCGATGGCTTCGAGACCTGCCGGCGCCTGAAGGCGAGCGAGAAAACCAAGGACATCGTGATCATCTTCCTCTCCGCGCGGGACAGCGTGACCGACAAGGTCGAGGGACTGCGGCTTGGGGCCGTCGACTACGTTAGCAAGCCGTTCCAATTCGAGGAGGTCGTCGCCCGCGTGAATACCCAGCTCGAGCTCAAGCGCGCGCGCGAGGAATTGCGCGTGATGCTCGAGAAGGCGGATGCCCTGCTGTTGAACATCCTGCCGCGCTCGATCGCCGAGCGGCTCAAGCAGGACGAGCGCAATCTCGTGGAGTATTTCCCCGAGGCGACCATTCTGTTCTGCGACCTTGTCGGATTCACCCCGCTCGCCGCCAGGGCGGAGCCGGGGGAGGTGGTCGGATTTCTCAACCGCGTGTTCAGTGCCATGGACGGACTGGTGGAAAAGTACGGGTTGGAGAAGATCAAGACCATTGGCGATGCCTACATGGTGAGCGGCGGCATCCCGGATCCGAGGCCTGATCACGCAGAGGCGGTGGCGGCTTTTGCGCTCGAGCTGCAGGAGCGGGTGCCCGAGTGGCGCGCGGAGGAGACATTCCCCCTGTACCTGCGGATCGGCATCCACAGCGGCCCGGTGGTCGCCGGCGTCATCGGGGAGACAAAGTTTGCCTACGATCTCTGGGGCGACACGGTCAACACCGCCAGTCGGATGGAATCCAACGGCGAGCCGGACCGCATCCACATCAGCGCCAAGACGCGCGGTCTGTTGGATGATGCATGGGAGGTGGAGCCGAGGGGCGAAATGGAAATCAAGGGCAAGGGTCGCATGAACACTTACTTTCTCACCGGGATGAGGACCACCGCAGAAAAAGTGCCTTGATTGAAGGCGACATAGCGGTCACAACCTCTTGGTCGAGCACTCTCCCCGCGCTCTTGGAATCGCCGACGTTCGTTGATTGCAAGAATCTCCGCCATAGTCTGAGTTTTTCATGTCCGTTCGATCCATCTTTGCGTTCACTTTCCTCGTATTCGCCGCCTTGCTGGGAAGCCTGGTCTGTTTTGCGTTCCTTCTGGCTCGGAACCAGAAGGAATTGGTGGCTAGCGAGGAGCGCCGCTACCGATCCTACAAACTAGCGGACGAACTGCGCCAGACTTCCGATGATCTGACCCGCTTGGCACGAACCTACGTGGCGACCGGCGATCCGGTCTATGAAGAGTGGTTTCATGAGGTGGTTCGGATTCGCGATGGGGACGTGCCGCGCCCGGACAACTATGACGGAATATACTGGGATTTTGTTCTGGCGACAGGTCAGCGCCCGGGAACGAGCGGGGATCCTGTTTCGCTGGAGGCGTTGATGAGAAGGATGAACTTCACGAAGGAGGAGTTTCTCAAGCTGCAGGAGTCCAAGGCCAAGTCGGATGCGCTCGTGCTTCTCGAAGAGAAGGCCATGAATGCCGTGAAGGGCCGATTCAACGACGCCGCCGGAGAACCAACCGTGGTGCGGGAGCCCGACCCGGAAATGGCTCGCCTGATCATGTTCGGGAAGGAATACCATCAGGCGAAAGCGGAGATCATGAAGCCCATCAGCGACTTCATGGTCATGCTGGACGAGCGCATGGCCCGCGATATTCGCGCACTGCAGAAAGAACGTCGCACCTATGCGGCGATGGCGGTCGGACTCGCAGGAGGAGGGCTGGCGTTCACCTGCTTGGCCTCTTTCGTCCTCTACCGGCGGGTCATGGTACCGGTCCGCAAGCTCGTCACCGCGGCAGATCTCGTCGAGTCGGGTCAGTATGGCCAGCGGGTCGATCATTCATCCTCTGATGAACTCGGCAACCTCGCCTTGTCGTTCAACCACATGTCGAATGCCATCAAGGACGATATCGCCGAGCTGGAGGAACAGAAGGAGGAGATTCGGGAAAAGGAGAAGCGCTTTCGCACCCTCGTCGCCAATCTCCCGGGCACGGTCTATCGCTGCCTGCACGACGAGGACTGGACGATGCAATTCATCAGCGACGAGGTGGAGAACCTGACGGGCTATCCGCCGACGGACTTCATCGGCAACGAGACCCGCACCTTCGACAGCGTGATCCATGAAGACGACCGCGCCATGGTGGCGGAAGAGGTGGGAGCCGCCGTCTCAAGAAAGGAACCCTGGGCGATTCAGTACCGCATCGTAGGCAGCGACGGCGAGCTTCGCTGGGTCGGCGAGCGCGGGCGGGCGGTCTTCCGCGAGGATGGCGAGGTGGACTACCTCGACGGCGTCATCGCGGATATCACTGATAGCAAGCGCATCGAAGAGGAACTCCACACGAGCAACTTCCTCTCGGACATTGCGCTGGAGCTAACGCATTGTGGATTCTGGCACGTCGATTACAGCGACCCCGACTACTACTACCAGTCGGAACGGGCGGCCAGGATGCTCGGCGAGCCCCTCAAGCCAGATCGCCGCTACCACCTTCAGGACGAGTGGTTCGCCCGGCTGGTCGAGGCGAATCCGGAGACGGCCGAACTCACGGCGGAGCGCTATCAAGGTGCGATCGACGGTCGGTACGGGCATTACGAATCGACCTATGCCTACAACCGCCCGATCGACGGTGAGATCATCTGGCTTCACGCCCTGGGGAAGGTTGTGCGCGATGAGCACGACCGGATCCAGTACATGTACGGTGTGTACCAGGACGTGACGCAGCGCCTCGCGAGTGAGAAGGCGCTGCGGGAGGCCACGCACGCGGCCGAGGCCGCGACCCGCGCCAAGAGCGAGTTCCTCGCCAGCATGAGCCACGAACTGCGCACGCCACTGAACGGCATCCTGGGATACGCCCAGATTCTCCAGCGCGACAAATCGGCCACCGAGAAGCAGCGGGCGAACGTGGACTCGATCATCAGCTGCGGCGACCACCTGCTCGCGCTGATCAACGACGTGCTCGACCTGTCGAAGATCGAGGCCGGGCGGCTCGAGCTGCAGGAGGAGGCCCTGGACCTCGACAGGCTGATTCGGAGCATCGGCGACATCGTCGGCGAGCGCGCCCGCGCCAAGGGGCTCGAATTTGTGGTGGACGTCGCTCCGGAGATTCCCCAGGGGATTATCGCGGACGCGGCGAAGATCCGGCAGGTCCTCGTAAACCTGCTCGGTAACGCCGTGAAATTCACCGACGTAGGCAGCGTCACTCTCCGCGTGACCGAAACGCCGGAACACGAACTGGTCTTCGAGGCAATCGACACGGGAGTGGGCATGGAACCCCACGAAACCGAGCACATCTTCGATCCGTTCAAACAAGTCGAAGCGGGTAAGGCTGCCGGCGGAACGGGGCTTGGCTTGTCCATATCCAGAAGACTCGTAGAGAAAATGGGGGGCGAACTCGGCGTCGAAAGCGAGAAGGGCAAGGGCAGCTGCTTCCGGGTGAAGATTCCCTACGAGGAGGCCGACGAAGGAGATCTCGGCTCGCTCGACTCTGCCGAAACCTCGGATCTCGCTGACGCAAAACTTGCCCCGGAGCAGGAGGTGAGCATCCTCGTGGCTGACGACCGTGTCGTGAACCGCAACATCCTGGAACAGATGCTCGTGGATGCAGGGTTTCTCGTGAGTCTCGCTGACGACGGTGATACGGCATTGGAAGCCATGCGCGCTGAGTCATTCGACCTCGTTCTGATGGACGTCCGCATGCCGCGGATGAACGGCATCGAAGCCGTTCGGCGCATCCGCAACGACGCGGCGCTCAAGGAACTCCCCGTCATCGCCGTCACCGCGAGTGTCTTCCCGGAATTCCGGGAAAAGGCCCTTGCTGCGGGGTTCGACGACTTCCTTCCCAAGCCGTTCCGCGTCTCGGAGCTCATGCGGATACTCAGAGACCAACTCGACCTCGAATGGGCCTCGGAGAGTGAGCCGCAAGAAACACAGGACCCCCCCTCTGGCGCTCCCCAAGCAGTCGTGGCCGGGGCTGAAGAGGTTCCTCTTCAACTGCCCGAAGACGCTCTGGACACATTCCGCTCTGCTCTCAAGATCAAGAACATCTCCGCGCTCAAATCGTTGGCCAAGGAGCTTGTCCAGAGTGACTCAACCAAAGCGGCAGGCGCTGAGATCGAGCGCCTCACTGGAAAATTCGATTTTGGTGGTCTTGCTTCCCTGCTAGACAAGCTAAGCGAATCGTGAGCACTGCATGAACGAGGTACCCGGACAGAAGAAAGCGGATCGCGTCCTGCTCGTGGACGACACTCTCGATAATCTCCAGGTGCTCTATCAGGCACTGGAGGAGGAAGGTTACGAACTACTCCTCGCACAATCCGGAGACGAGGCGCTCGTCACCGCGAGGGAAACCAACCCTGCCCTCATCCTCCTCGACATCAACATGCCGGGGTTGGACGGGTACGAGACCTGCCGTCAGCTGAAGGCCGATCCTGAAACCAGCCGCTCGGTGATCGTGTTTCTTTCCGCCCGTGGCGCTCTGAACGACAAACTCGAGGGATTCGAATGCGGAGCGGTCGACTACATCGAAAAACCGTTCCAGTTCGAGGAAGTGGTGGCCCGCGTGCGCGCGCATCTCGCCACCTACCACCGTGAACGCGAACTCGAGCAGATCGCCGAGGAACAAGCGCCCCAGGAACTCACGCCCGGACGGGTCGAATCCGTAATGGCCGAAGGCGAGGGCGAGCGCGTGGAATTCAAATCGACCCTCCGCTGCAATCTGCACACGGGAAAATCCGATAAACGCATGGAGAACTCGTGTCTCAAGACGATTGCGGGCTATCTCAATGCCGAGGGTGGCATCCTACTCGTGGGCGTGAATGACGAAGGCGAGGCCGTGGGTCTGGAAGCAGACAAATTCCCGAATAACGACAAGCTGCTGCTGCATGCAACAACCCTGATCCGAAATCATCTGGGCGGAGAATTCGCACCCTTCGTGCACACGTCCATACACTCGATCGACGATCACGATGTCCTCGCCATCGAGTGTCTCCCCTCCCCTCAACCCGTGTACTTCCGGCGCGACGGCGAAGAGAAATTCTACCTCAGGTTGGGTCCGTCCACGCAGGCGCTTTCCCCAAGCGAGATTGTCGCCTACGTCTCGAACCGTTCCGAATGAGGCGTCGACACACACCTTGGACATGCCATAGTTTCTTGTAAACAAAAGGAATCATGAAGCGATCACTACTGACACTTGCCACAGCCCTCGCTGCCGTCGGAATACAGGATCTCCGGGCGCAGTCCACCCTGGAGCGGCACATTGAAAACCGCGAACGGCGCATCGCCGAACTGACGCAGGATATCATCCGGGCCAACGAAAGGATCGAATCGGACATCGATTCCATCCTCAGCGAACTCAAGAAAGTCACGGACTCGAACGACTCCCAGACCAATGTCGCGCGCATCAAGGAGAAGGTCATCGCCGGCCTGATCAAATCCATCGAGGTCTACGATCAGAAACGACGCGCGGCCCGAACCGAGGCCATGAAGAAACAGCCGAAGATCGACCGGGACACACTGTTCGGCGACGAGGGCAAATTCGACGAACGCATCGAGAAGCGGGTCGGCCAGATCCTCGGCCTCGCGAACACCCTCGAAGAGGACAAGGACTACCAGCGGTGGCTTGTCGAATACCGGGGCAGCAGACGCTGGGGACGCAACAATGACCGATCGTATCGCCGGAATCCCGACTACCTGCGCAACCGGAAGGAAGGCGCCCGCACGAAGACGATGAAGAAAGAGCTAGCCACCGAACTCGAGGCCAGCATCAAGCGTCTCGACACCGCGAACCGCTCGATCAAGGAAAAGCTCAAACTGAAGATGACCGATGATTACCGCCAGCTCCTCACCTCTGACCTCGAACGCAACGAGGGGCTCATCTCCGAACGGGAGAAACAGATCGAGGAACTCCTCGCAGACAATTCGGCGCCGACGACAAAGATCAGCCGCGACCGCGCCCACGACATCGGGCACATGATCGAAGACATGGCCGATGACCTGCGGAGAGAGTTCAACGGGCTCTTCGCGACCTATGCGGAGTTGAATCTCGAACGCGAAGCCCTGAAGAAGCTCCGCGACCGCCTTGCTGCCAGCAAGAAGAGCGAGTAGGCAGCATCTTGGCAGGGCTTCCTCCGTGCAGATAATGCCCAAGGCACGCGAACAAGCCATCCCGGTGCCGAGCAAAGCGGAGCGCCGGGAATCAGCAACGAGCTTCCGACCCTCCGGGTCGGCGCGCCATCTAGTGACTTGAAGCTAAACTAATACCCCTCGAATTCCTCCATCTCGGCGACATAGTCCGAGATGGCGATCCATGCAGGAATCAGAGAGGCCACTGCGGACGCGAGCCCATCCCAGAGCTGATTCAAAAATGCGTTCCCCCGCGGTAGTGGGATCAGGTTGACCAGCGTCCCTGCGACCGGAGCGAGCAGCAGCATGGCTGCAAGTCCGTAGCGCAGTTCCGCGAAGAGCCATCCGGACCATGCGAACAGCATGAAGAGGAATCCCCAGAGAGCGGCGACAAAGGCAGGCTTCTCGGTCGTTCCCCTCGCGATGAGCATCACGCAAAGCGCTCCGAGCGCCGCGGCAACCGCACCCGAAGCCTGACCAAAGCGAGCCGCTCCTCCCAAGACCAGCAAAATCGCGAGACAGATCGCCGGCGCGATGAACACAGCGGGAGAAACGCGAAAGCGCCGACGCTCCAAGCTGCCGAGCGCCTCCCACACAGCGGCCCAGATCGCGGTCGACACCGCCATCGCTCCGCACACCATCCACCGACGCGACAAGCCACCCTCATCGGCCAGCCACGCGGGATAGGCACCCCACGACACAATGAGAAAGAGAACACTCCAGCACACGATCCGCCCCAGCCAAGTCAATCGCGCCGCGACTAGAATCGCGATGACCGAAATCAGAAGCCCCGCCATCGCCACGTCTTCGCTGGAAGACGGTAAAACCCTAGGCAGTCCAAACAGCCAGAAGAACGATCCCACCACTCCGCCCACCAAGGCAATCCACCACCACCGCGTGGGCAGCTTCCACGCGAGCAGAAATGCGACCAAAAAAGGAACCGCGGCGCTGAACACCGCGGTTCCGTGTTTCAAATCGTCCCAATCCGTCAGCCACTCCATGGCAGCTGCTCAGATCACTTCTTTTTGCCGACCAGATCCAGCGTCACATCGACCTCGTCCGCCGTGTCGGGAACGCGATAGGTCATCCCATATTCGCTGCGCTTGATCTGGAAGGTCACTTTGCCGGCGTCACGTTCGTTGGAGGGAACGAAGGTCACCTTGATCGTCTTCGTCTTGTCCAGCAGAGTGAACTTCCCCTCGACCTCGTACTCGCGGTCACCCTTCTTCGTGACCTTCGTGGACTTGAATGTCATCTTCGGATACTCCTTCACCTTGAAGAAATCCTGGTTCCGCAAATGGTCATCGCGCTTCTTGTTGCCGGTGTCCACACTCGCCGTCTTCACTTCCATCTTCACCGAACTCTTCGAAGGATCCGCCTTATCGAACACCACCGTCCCCGAAAAGTCGGAGAACGAGCCGGGCACTTCCGATGCCTTGGTCGCCTTCGGCGGCTTGTTCATGATCTTGAACGTGACCTTCGACTTCTTCGAGTCAATTTCGTACGTGTCCGCCGCGAATACCGACCCGGAGGAAATCGCGAGAGCCGCCAACATGGTGATCGTCGTCTGTTTCATGGGGATACCACTACACAGCGAGTGAGTCCAAGATCAAGTCCGATCACACAACCGCACCTCGAATCCGTTTGAGTCCGCAGGCACTCTCCCGATAGTATCCGCGTTCCGCCGACCTTCATGACCCGCCTGACCCTCTTTCTAGCATGCACCCTCCCGTGCGCGTCACTCCACGCGGCGCCGGATCGCAAGGCCTTTGCGCGAGAGAAGCGTCCCGTCGAAGGCGTCCCCATCGAAGCCTTCGAACTCGCCGACAAGAATCTGCAGATCGAGGTGTGGGCGCAATCGCCCTTGATCTACTCGCCCGTGGCGATGGACTGCGATGCGCTCGGCAGACTCTGGGTCACCGAAGGAATCGACTACAATCAGCGTTCCCGCGTGGATGCCGGGCAATCGATCATCGTTCTCGAAGACCGAGACCGCGATGGGAAAGCCGATCACTCCAGCGTTTTCGTGACCGAAAAGGGCCTGCGCCATGCGCCCCTCGGTATCGCGGTCTTCGACAACCGCATCGTTCTTTCAGCGACGCCTTCCATCATCGTCTACACCGACGTCGACCGGGATGCGGTGTTCGATCCCAAAATCGACAAGCGTGAAGTATTCCTGACCGGGTTTCAAAACACGCGTCACGATCACACCCTGCATGCCGTGGTTGGCGCGCCGAGTGGTCAGTGGCATTTCTCCTACGGAAACTGCGGAGCAGACATCCGCACCAAGGACGGACGCCACTTTATCTCGGGTTGCTACTACGGCTATCCGGAGGCGATCGGCAAACCGAGTTCCGATGGCCACGTTTATGTCGGAGGTTTGTCGATGCGGATCCATCCCGACGGCACGGGACTCACGCCCACTGGCCACAACATGCGCAATTCGCACGACATGTGCCTGACGGCGTTCGGCGACATCCTCCAAAGCGACAACGACGATCCCGCACACTGCCGATCCTCGTGGGTCATGGAATTCGGGAACATGGGCTACTCCGATCTCCGCGACGGAAGCCGGTCGTGGGAGGAAGTCGCGAAGACCTGGGAAGAACCTGCGGGTTGGAAAAAGAACCTGCGCTTCTCCCGATCTCACTGGCGGGAGAACTATCCCGGCGCCTGTCCTCCCGGAACGGTCTACGGTGCGGGGTCCCCGACGGGGAACGTGTTCATCGAAGATGGCGCGCTCGGTCTCGGAGGGACCTACTTGGTTTGCTGCATGGTCCGCAAGGAGTTGATGGCATGCACGCCCAAGCTGCGTGGCGCCGGGATCTCGATGGGAATGCACAGCGCCTTCGTCAAGCTGAAGGAAGACGAGAAGGGCCAGCACTTTCTTCCCACAGACGTCGTCCTCGGCACGGATGGATCGCTTTTCCTCAGCGACTTCTATAACGATACAAGTCGCCGGACCAATCAGGTCAGCGGAACGATCTATCGGATCACCCTTCGCGACGGAACGCATTCACGGCCCCAGATCGACTTCGAATCACCTCGAGGACAACTCGATGCCCTGCACAGCCCGACGGCGAATATTCGGTCGCATGCAGCGGCATTACTCGTCGCAAGCGGTGTGAAGGCGTTGGCGGCAACGAAAGCAGCTCTCGCGGCTTGCGAGAACGATCCTGTTTTGATGGCGAGGCATCTTTGGGTCCTTGCGCAACTCGGCTCCGAGGGGCAGGAGATCGTCTCGGAGTACTTGGACCACGAGAAACCACAGCTGCAGATCACGGCCTTTCGCGCCCTTCGGCTTGCGGATCCCGGCGGATCACTGGAACGAGCGACGATGCTCTTGAAGTCCCCTTCCCCCGCGGTCCGGCGTGAGGTCGCACTATCGTTAAGAGACGTTCCCTACTCCAAGTGTGCGCAGATCCTAGCCGCACTCGTAGCCGGCTACGATGGCCTCGACCGCTACTATCTCGAGGCGCTCGGCATCGCATCTACAGGGAAGGAAGATGCGGTTTTTCGCGACTGCGTCGCCACCAAATTCGGTGATCCAACTCGATGGACGAAGACGGCAAAGAACCTCGCATGGCGATTGCACACGCCGGCGGCGATCAAAGCGCTCGATGCCTGCA
>CAJIAN010000430.1_pt1 | contig 17781 bp, 11 predicted proteins | sample 9199061 | NCBI WGS metagenome assembly CAJIAN01 (sample SAMEA7708264, study PRJEB35096) | sediment metagenome | biome: marine neritic benthic zone biome [ENVO:01000025]; feature: sediment [ENVO:00002007]; material: shallow marine sediment [ENVO:03000034] sea grass bed [ENVO_01000059] ...
GCCACACCCGCCATGGCGTCCACCAGCGAATCGCGGAGATCGAGGAGCCGTTGCTGCTGCTTCTTCGTAAACGCGTCCAACTTGAGCTCCTTTGGCTTGACCGGACGCTTGATGGAAATGTCAGAGTCACCATTGGCGGCCGATGACTTCGCGGACTTTTTCTTGGCTGCTTTCTTGGCTGCTTTCTTGGCCGGAGCTTTCTTGGCTGCTTTCTTGGCCGGAGCTTTCTTGGCCGGCGCCTTTTTGGCAGCCTTCTTCCTGGGGGCGGCTTTCTTTTTCGGAGCCGCCTTTTTCTTGGGTGCGGCTTTCTTCGCGGGAGTTTTTTTCTTGGCCGGTGCCTTGCGGGCGGGCGCCTTCTTCTTCGCTTTGGTAGCTTTTTTGGCCATTTCTAAACCATTCTATTTCAACTATTTACCCGGTTAGGGAATTCTGGGGGATTTCCACCAATCCGGTCGCCGGGACCACCGTTCCGGATTTGGAGGCGAACCTGTAATGTCTTTTTGCCGAAGGCGCAACCGGAAATAGACGGTCGTCGGAGCGGCATGATTTGGCTCCAAATCACTTGCATTCAGTGACTTAGTGGGTCAGCGGCCAAAGCACCGGAATCAAAAAACTCGCCAGCACCCAGAGGATGATCGAAAGCGGAAGTCCGGCCCGCGCAAAATCGGTGAACTTGTACCCGCCCGCACCGTAGACGTAGGTATTTGTCTGATAACCGATGGGCGTCGAAAAACTGGCGCTCGACCCGAACATCACCGCGATCACGAACGGCCGGGGATCGATTTCTCCCGGAAGGCTCAGGGCCACGCCGATGGCGATCGGTGTCAGCAGAGCAGCAACCGCGTTGTTGCTGATGACCTCGGTGAGAAGCGCCGCTAGCAGGTAAATGCCAGCGAGGATCACGTAGGGCCCGTAATCCCCTAGTACCGAAGTGACCCATCTCGCGAGGTCGCTCGCCGCCTTCGTTTCGTCCATCGCCATCCCGATTCCAAGCATGCCGAAGATCATGAATATGACCTTCCACTCCACCGCCCGGTAGGCCTCATTTGGTTCGACGCAACGGGTGAACATTGTCACCAGCACCGCCCCCATCGCGACCACCACAAGAGGCACCCCCACCGCACCCAGAATCATGAAGGCGAGAATCGCCCCAACTGCAATCGGAGCCTTCGAGGGGCGCAACGGCCGGTGCGCCGGCTTGCTCAGGTTCACGAAATCGCGTTCGGCGAAGAGTTCGTTCATACGCTCGACCGGACCCTCGACGAGCAGCGTATCCCCGAAGGCCAGCTTCACGTCCTCGAAGCTTTCGCGAAGATTCACACCCCGCCGATGCACCGCGAGGATGATCACGCCGTAGCGCTGTCGGAAATTCAGTTCCTTGAGAGACTTCCCGACCAGTCGCGAATGCGGGCCGATGATCCCTTCCATCAGGATGGCCGAATCCGTACTGATCCCGCGCAGGCCGAGTTCCGACTCCACGCCAATCTCGATTCCTTCGGTCTCTCCCATGCTCACGACGCCCGTCACACGGCTCTTGAGCGTCAACTGGTCCCCCGCCCTGAACTCGATCTCGTTGAGCGGATCACGGATCTGGGATCCGTTGCGCACCACTTGGATCACGCGAATATCGCGGAGCTTCTTGAGACGGGTTTCAGCGATACGCTTGCCGACCAAGGGCGAATCCTCGGGAATGACCGCCTGAGTCAGGAATTCCTTCCCGGCCTCGGCTTCAAAGAGCGTCGAAAGCGTGACTCGGTCTGGTAGGAACCGTCGGCCGAGGAAAATCATGTAGACCACGGTGACAGCGACAAAGACCACCCCGAGCTTCGTCGTTTCGAACATCCCGAAGGTTTCGAACTGGTACTCCTTGCTCCCTTCGGCCATACCCTTGGCAACGAGGTTCGTCGATGTGCCGATAATCGTGCACGTCCCCCCGGCAATCGCCGCGTAGGACAATGGGATGAGAAACCGGGATGCCACGAGGTCGTGCTTCCGAGCCAGCGCGAGCACAATCGGCATGAAAACGACCACCACGGGCGTGTTGTTCACGAAGGCCGACAGCGGCGCGACGATGATCATCATCACGACGAGAATGCGGAGTTCGTTCTTTCCCGCCGCCTTCTCAAACCACCCGCCGAGCGCCTCGATGGTGCCCGTCCGCTCGAGCGCCGCGCTGAGAATAAACATACAGGCGACGATGATGGGCGCGGGGTTCGAGAATACATCGAGTGCCCTTTCCGGTTGGAGAATCCCCGTGGCCATGAGCACGACAAGCGCCGCCATGGCCACCATGTCCGGCGATCCCCACTCCTTCACGAACGCGAAGAAGACGACGAGCACGAGCACGCCCACGAAGATCTGCTTGAGAAGATACGGGTCCACGGATGCTCCGATCCTCGCCTTTACCTTCCAATCGCTCCACCCTAAAGTTTTCCAAAACCGGAAAATCAACGTTTCGCATGGCCACGCTTTTCATCGCCCTAGGTGCGCTCGTCCTCTACATCGTCGCCTACAACACCTATGGGAAATTCCTTGCGAGGAAGATCTTCAAGCTGGATGCGCAAGCGCTTGTTCCCAGCGTGGCCCTGAATGACGACGTCGATTATGTCCCCACGAAAAAGCACATCATCTTCGGCCACCATTTCACCTCCATCGCGGGGACCGGCCCTATCGTCGGCCCCGCCCTCGCCGTCATTTGGGGCTGGGTGCCCGCCCTCCTCTGGGTGCTCTTCGGATCGATCCTCATAGGCGCCGTCCACGACTTCGGCACCCTTGTCGTCTCGATGCGAAACCGCGGACAAACCGTGGGCGACATCGCGGGTCGCATCCTCGCGCCCCGGACTCGCATCCTCTTCCTGTCGATCCTCTTCATGGCGCTGACCATCGTCCTCGCCATCTTTGGCCTCGTCATCGCCGCGGTATTCAAAATGTTCCCGCAGTCGATCTTCCCCTGCCTCGTCGAGATTCCTATCGCCGTCATCATCGGCCTCTTCGTCCACCGCCAGGGGAAGAGTCTCTTTTGGCCGTCGGTCATCGCGCTCTCCGTGATGTATCTCTCGGTCTATTTTGGGAATGTGGGAATCCTCGGGAGCTTCAACGAGTTCCTTGGCGGCGACCCGGCGAATCCTGAAAGCAACGGACTCCCCATCATGGCTTGGGTGGCGTTGCTTCTCGGCTACGCCTACATCGCTTCAGTGCTTCCGGTCTGGACCCTCCTCCAGCCGCGCGACTACATCAATTCCCACCAGCTCATCAGCGCCCTCGTCCTCATCATGGCCGGGCTTCTCGTCGCGGGCCTCTTCGGTGGCGCCCCGGTGGCCGGAGGCGAGGCGCGGCCACCATTGGAAATCGTCGCACCCGAGATCCGCGCCGGCGACTCTGCGCCACCGGGCGCGCCGTGGATCTTTCCCTTCCTGTTCGTCACCATCGCCTGCGGCGCCATCAGCGGGTTTCACTGCCTCGTTTCCAGTGGGACGAGTTCCAAACAGCTCCGCTGCGAAACCGATGCCCAATTCGTCGGATACGGCTCGATGCTGACCGAAGGATTCCTCGCCGTCCTCGTCATCCTCGCCTGTGTCGCAGGGATCGGGCTTGGGGTCAAATCCGGAGACGCGACGCTGGTCGGCGCCGAGGCCTACGCCGCCAAGTACGCCGCCTGGGACGCAGCCAAAGGTCTCGGAGCGAAAGTCGGGGCCTTTGTCGAAGGTTCCGCCAATTTCCTCACCGCCCTCGGCTTTTCGTCTGCTTTCTCCATCGCCCTCATGGGCGTCTTTGTCGCGTCGTTCGCCGCCACCACCCTCGACACCGCCTGCCGCCTCCAGCGCTACGTGGTCCAAGAACTCGCTTCAACCTTCGCCCCGAAGGTTTCCCCGAGCGCCCTCGCGGCCGAGGCCTACGATCTCGACGACGCCCGCGAAGGCGTCGACCGGCTCACCGGCTCCGCATCGGATGGCCGCGCGCACCGGCTCAATCCATTCACCTGGCTCACCAACAAGCACGGCGCGACCATCTTCGCCATCGTCATCGCCGGATTCATCGCCTCGATGTCGGGAGGTGCCAAACCCGATGGCACGCCTCTCCCCCCGGGGACCGGCGGCCTGATTCTCTGGCCCCTCTTCGGCGCCACCAATCAGCTGCTGGCTGGCCTCGCCTTCCTCGTCATCATCTTCTGGATGTGGCGTCGGCGCATTCCTGTCTTCTTCGTCGTCATTCCCGCCATCTTCATGCTGATCCTTCCCGGCATCGCTCTCGGACTCCAACTCTTCGACCGTGCGGTGGGATCCGACAAGTCGTGGATCGAAGCCGGCAATCCCGTGCTCATCGTCATCGGGCTCGGCACCCTCGCCCTGCAGATCTGGATGATCGTCGAGGCCCTCATCGCATGGCCAAAGGCCAAAGGCGTCCTCGAACCTGCGCTTCCTCCCCTCGCGCCGGCAACGGAACCCCAGGCAGACGGCGGTCGCTCCTGCTGAACTCCCTCAGCGACTTTCCCTTGTCAAAGACAGCCCGTCCTTTCATGATCCTGCCTTTCTCCCGCTAACGCTCTGCAACCAACCCTCCATGGACTCCGACGCCGACAACTCACAGGAACTCGAAAGCGAAATCGCCGAACTCGAAGCCGTCGCCGACAAAGGCGCGGGCGCGAAAATCGCCCTCTACACGAAGAAGTCGGGCCCCGGCTGGCTCCAGGGCGCGATCACCCTCGGCGGTGGGTCACTCGCAGGCGCCCTCTATCTCGGCGTCATCATGGGTTACAACATGATGTGGCTCCAGCCGCTCGCCATGATCCTCGGAGTGATCATGCTCAGCGCGATTAGCTACGTCACCCTTTCCACCGGACGTCGTCCCTTCGGCGCCATTAACGAGCACGTCAGTCCCGCGCTCGGCTGGGCATGGATCATCGCCACGCTCATGGCGAACATCGTGTGGTGCATGCCGCAATTCAATCTGGGCCGTGCCGCGGTGCAGCAGAATCTCATGCCGGGGCTCGGAGACGGTACCGGATCCACCATTGCGATCTGCGCAGTCCTCTTCGTCATCGCATTCATGGTGAACTTCTTCTACGAGTCCGGAAACAAGGGCATCAAACTTTTCGAAATCATCCTCAAGGTCATGGTCGGAATCATCGTCCTGTCGTTCTTCGGGGTGGTGGTCGCGCTGACCGCGAAAGGCAGTCTCGATTGGGGCGCCATCTTCGGGGGCCTCGTGCCGGACGTCTCGCTGCTCTTCAATCCGGCACCCGGCTTCAAGGACGCCATCGATGCGACCGGAGGTGCATCCGAATTCTGGACCAAGAAGATTGCCAACGATCAGCGGGATATCATGATCACGGCGTTCGGAACGGCCGTGGGGATCAACATGACGTTCCTCCTCCCCTACTCCATGCTCAAGAAGCGGTGGAGCAAACCCCATCGCGGACTCGCCATCTTCGATCTCTCGATCGGGTTGATCGTTCCATTTGTCCTCGCCACGGGCTGCGTGGTCATCGCAGCCGCTTCGCAGTTCCACGCCAGCCACGAGGATGTCCTTAACGCCGATGGCTCGGTGAATCCGAAGATGGCAGGTGCCTTCAACAAGGTAGTCGACAGCCGCCTAGCCAACGAACAGGGCGATGCGTTCGGAGAGCTGTCAGATGATGAGAAGCAGGCCGCTCGCGAAGCGCTTCCGGGGGCCGACCGCAAGCTCGCCGCGATGCTGGCGAAGCGCGACAACTTCAATCTCGCTGCAGCGCTCTCCCCGCTAACGGGCGAAACGGTCGCTCAGACAGTCTTCGGTATCGGCGTCCTCGGCATGGCGCTCTCCACCATCATCATCCTCATGCTGATCAACGGGTTCACGCTCTGCGAAATGTGCAATGCGCCCGGGCATCGCGGCATTCACATGCTGGGCGCTGCGATCGCGGGAATCGGCGGCTTCTTCGGTCCCTTCCTGTGGTCGGGAGCATCCAAGGCGGCACTGGCGATCCCGACATCGGTCATCGGTGGCGCCATGATTCCCATCGCCTACTTCACATTCCTGCTCTTGATGAATTCGAGCAGCTTGTTGAAAGAGGCAAGACCGTCCGGTGGCCGGGCGGTGCGCTGGAATATCCTCATGATCATTGCCACGGCGATCGCGACGTTCGGATCGGTCTGGGTGCTCTGGAACAAGGGGCTCTATGGCCGCATCGGCATCGGGGTGCTCGCCGCGCTCTTCGTCGCAGGAATCTTAGGCTTTCAGAACAAGAACAGATCACACTCCGGCTGATGGTTCCGCCTCTTCTTCGGTCGGCTTTGAAGACGACGCCGGCGGCAATGCCGCACTCGCCTGCTTGAAGATCGAAAACACGCGAAACGCATCCTGGAGGAACTGTGGGGCGTCCTTCAACCGAAACGGACGTCCGGGGTAGTAGACGATGAGTATCTCCCCGCGTCCCTCGGCGCAAACAAGGCCCGCGCTGGCACTCAGCTGATCCATGACCTGCTGCGTGATCATCTTCTCCGCGCGAGGCACGTCCTCGGCGCAAATCGAGTAGCGCTCCGCGAAACCACCGGGTAAGCGGAGTTCGCTCATTCCCATCGGAGCCGGTTGCTTTCCGAATACCGCATTGGGCCTGACAAACACCCAGGGAAGGTTCATCTGGTCGGTGCGAAAGCAGGCAACCGTCTGGGATGTCACCCGGGCATGCGCACCGAGTCCTCCAGTGGTCGACAACTGAAACAAAGTGACTTCGATTCCGTTGGCCTCGCCGCGCATGGCGTGATCGACCTGCTCGAGGTTGCCCTGACCGAAAATCCCGAAGCGTGCCACGTCTTTCGGGAGCCCGTCAGGCATCTTGCCGAGGTACTCGAAGTTCAGAGTCTTCGCCGCTTCCTCGAACTCAAGCGCCTTTTTTTCAACCACCGAACTGTAGAGCACGGCTAACAACGTCATCAGCGCCACCAGTCCCCCGACAACCCAGATCGCAGGGGGGATCTCTGCAAAAGCGAGGATCGTTTGACTTGCGCTCATTCGCGATCCCCCTCCAACCACTCGAATCCGAGCGATACCGTTTCCATGATGATCTGCTTCACTCCGCCACTGGACTTCCACCAGTCACTGGGGTCGAAGCACATCGGATTGATGGCGTAGACGCCGACTTCAGCGACACCTTCGAACACTTTCCGATACACCGTCCACGTTCGGCGGGCATGCGCTCCTTCGGTCACGACATTCAACCGGCGCACGCGCTTTTCGCCCGCGTCCGGTCCGAGCATGCCAAGCGATTCGAGGTGATCGCGGAGCGCCTTTGCCGACGCGTAGGTCCGATCCCTCATCACGTCAGGTCCCGGCCCGACGATCATCTTCTCTCGCGGGAAGCCGAGCATTTCCAAGGTGGCGGCAGCCATTTCCGGATAGGTCTTGTGTTCCGAAAGATAGTGCCCTTGACCGAGCTGAATCCCTGCCGTACACACATACCGATAGCTGTCCCCCCTTTCGAACTCATCGATAACGAACTGCATCCTCTTGTCGGCAAGCCATCCTTCCATCACCAGCAGCTCCGCATTCTCGACTGGCTTTGTCACACCGAAAAACCGGTAGGCGTTGGCGGCGATGAACCACGCGATCAGAAACATCGCGAGGACAATCAGCAGCCAGCCGCGCCATGTGGGCAGCCAGATCTTGCGTTTTCGGACGAGGTGGAGCCGGGGTAGCCGCATTGCCAGGAAGCGAAAGGGGTACCCGAAGGAACCTCTCGGCGCAATGGAAATACCCCTTACCCGCTTGTGTCTGCCCCAATTGTGATGTTTATTTTCGACGCAGAAGCACATGGAGATCTGCCTTTCGGCAGCAGCCCCCAACCCCGATTCTTGATTTGATAGGCGACCTAGTCACCCGATAATCATTTTTAGTCTCCATCCATGAGCGAACGCTACAAAATCAAAGGAAAACTCGGCTCCGGCGGCGTCGGAACCGTCTACCGCGCCTTTGATACCCAGCTCAAGAGGGAAGTCGCCGTGAAACGCCTCCTTCCGCAGGAGGACAGGCCCGAGGAGGCACGGAAGACGGCCGAGTATCTCATCAAGGAGGCTGGAATGCTCTCCAAACTACAGCACCCGAACATCGTCAACGTCTACGATGTCGGTATCGATGACGACGGTGGCTATGTCGTCATGGAGCTCATCGACGGAGAGACGCTGAACCAGACGATCAAGCGAGGCGCACTCACGCTGCGCGACTTTTCGGAGGTCGTGGAGCAATCGCTCGAGGGGATGATCTGCGCTCAGGACATCGGCATGCTCCACCGCGATCTCAAGCCATCGAACGTGATGATCCGCTGGCTCCCGAGTGGGAGCTTCCAGTTGAAGCTTCTCGATTTCGGACTGGCAAAGGTCAGCGAGGAGCCCTCCCTCCAGACGCTGGACCATGGCAACTCGATCCTCGGTTCCATCTACTTCATGTCTCCCGAGCAACTTGAGCGCGAACGACTGGACGGGAGAACGGATATCTACTCGCTGGGCTGCCTGTTCTACTACTGCCTCGCCGGCCGCTTTCCATTCACGGGAGACAGCGCGGCGCAAGTCATGGTGGCGCATCTGGAACACGCCGTCGAGCCTCTCAGCGGCGTCCGCCCTGACATTCCCACCTCGGTGTCGGACTTCGTGATGAAGATGATCTCTCGGGACCGGGAAGACCGCCCGGAGAATGCCACCGAAGCCCTCGAGGCGTTTGTCGCGATTCGCGCCGCACTTTCGGACGAGGCCTTCAAGTCACAACCGGGTGCCGCATCGGCGGAGGACAAGGTCACGCAATCCACGCCTGTGCCGACTCCGCGCCTCGTCACCGGCACGACTCCGCAGCCCAACCCATCCCTGACCACCTCGGCTCATTTCAAACCACCGCTCCGCAGGAAAAACCGAGGCTGGCTGTGGCCTGTCGCCATCTCCGCTGTCACCCTGATCATCGTCGCCTTCGTCGTTTTCCACGATCCCTCCGAGGCAACCGTGAATGAGGACACCACCGATCCGCCCCCGGAAGAACCGGTCACGAAACCGAAACCCAAGCCGCCGGAGAAAAAGGACCCGACACCCCCACCTGCGGACGGCTCCGGAAAGGGCCGGCCACTCGTCGCGTTCAATTCCGAATGGAAATACCATCCCCCGGGCAGCTCTCCGCCGAAGCAGTGGACCAACCTCGTCTTCGACGACAGCGCATGGCCCAAGGGGAAGGCGCCCATCGGTTACGGAGACGCGGGTCTGGCGACAACCATCGACATCAGCGGGGCCATGCAGGGGAACAGGAAACCGGCGACGCTTCATTTCCGCCACGAATTCAAAAACGACAACGCCAATTTCGAGGGTCACTTCGCCGTCCAGATGCGCCTCGATGACGGCGCGATCATCTACCTCAACGGCAAGGAGGTCAGACGCATTGGGATGCGCGGCGGAGGCAAGGTCGGAAATGACACGCTCTCCGTCCGCAACGTCCAGAACAAGACCGAACAGCAACTCGTCCCGATCGCCATTCCGCGCAAGCATCTGCGACTCGGCAGGAACGTTCTCGCCATCCGCCTTCACCAGTGCGACCGCACTTCGTCGGACGCGCATTTTGATCTCCAGATGCGCCCGTGGGGCGGCGTTCATTTTCCCGCGCCCAGGAAAGGTGCGCGCGACTTCGTGGAGGTCGTCCCGACATCCCGCGATTCTCCGGTTGAGTGGAGTTATCGCTTCCAACCTCCATCACCGAGCTGGCTAAAGGAAAACTTCAAGGAAGCGCCGAACGAATGGAAAAAAGGACCCGGCATCTTCGCCAGCACGACGTTCCCGAAGTTCAAGAATGCGCAACGGACGGTCTGGGATAAGAAGAACGTCTGGCTGCGGCGGAGTTTCGAACTCACCGAAGAGCAACTCGCCGCGAAGAAGCACCTCGCGTTTTCCGTGCTCCACGACGACGACATCCACATCTACCTCAACGGCGCCCTCGCCGCCTCGCGGTGGCCGTCCTGCAACGACTACATCGTGCTTCCGATCGACGATCAGGCGCGTAAGAAGCTGAAGGTCGGGAAGAACATCCTCGCCGTCCACTGCCTCAACGGCTCGCGCGAGCAGGCCGTCGATGTCGGTATCATCCGTCTGAACAAAAAGAAGTAGTCGTAGCGACTATTTCCCTGCGATCTGCTGGGAGCGCTTCACGAGATCCACGAACTCCGGCCGCAATCCGTGCTCGTCTTCGCCGATGCCTTCCTCGGCGAGTTCGAGAACGAGATCGTAGTTGAGCCCGCCCTTGTATTCGGAATCGCGCAGCAGCATCCCGTATCCGGCGACCGCCGCGGCAAAGCGGAAGTCTTCGCTGGATTCCGCCCAGCCGAGACCGGGATCCACCAGCGGTTCCTCCATCAACTTGCTCGTGTCCTCGTCCGGCTTCTTGTGCCGGAGACGCACCGTCACCAGTTCCTCGCTCTTGACGAGCCGAGCCATCTTCGCCTTGATCTCCTCCTCGTTGGAGAGGTACTTCGAGCGCTTCGCCACGTCGTCGACCGTGGGACCTCCCGGTCCGACCGGCAGGATTTCATACAGCGCGGTCACGGTGTGTCCGGCGCCGATTTCGCCCGCGTCCTTCGTGTCGTCGTCGAAGTCCTCGTTCTTCAGCATGCGGTTCGCGTAGCCGATGAGACGGTATTTCGCCACCTTGCCGGGATTGAACTCGACTTGGATCTTCACGTCCTTGGCGATGGCGACCAGCGTCGAGCTCAACTTTTCGACCAGCACGCGGCAGCCTTCCTGCTCGCGATCTATGTAGAAGTAGTTGCTGTTACCCTTGTCTGCGATCTGCTCCATGCGGTCCTCCTTGATGTTGCCGGTTCCGAAACCAAGCACCGTCAGGAAAATATGATCTTCCTTGGCACGCTCCTCGACCATGCTGATCAGCGAATTGGTGTTCGTGACTCCCACGTTGAAGTCGCCGTCGGTGGCTAGAATGACGCGGTTGACGCCGCCTTCGATAAAGTTCTGCTTCGCCGTGTCGTAGGCGAGCTGGATTCCGGCTCCACCGTTCGTCGAACCGCCCGCACGCAACCGCTCCAGCGCTTCCTTGATCTTGTCCTTGAGATCACCTGAGGTCGGTTCGAGCACGAGCCCGGAGTTCCCCGCGTAGACGACGATGCTGATGCTGTCGTCCTCGTTCAGCGAATCGGCGAGCGCGATCATCGACTTCTTGAGCAGCGGCAGCTTGGCCGCGTTGTTCATCGAGCCCGAAACGTCGATGAGGAAGACGAGGTTCGACGGCGGTCGCTTGTCACGGTGCATTTCCTTGCCCTTGAGCCCGATGCGGAGAAGCCGGTGCTCCTTTTTCCACGGGCAGCTGGCGACTTCGAGATTCACCGAGAACGGCTGGTCGGCTTCCTCCGGCTGCGGGTACTTGTAGTCGAAGTAGTTGATCATCTCCTCGATCCGCACCGCGTCCTTCGGTGGGAGCTGGTTGCTCTGCATGACGAAACGGCGCGTGTTCGAGTAGGAGCCGGTGTCGACATCGATCGAGAACGTCGAGACATTCTCATTCCATGTCGACTTGAACGGATTGTCGACGAGCGGCGCATAGGACTCGCCGGGGGAGGTGCGGACCACACGCTTCCTGAGTTCCTCCTGCTGCTTGCTGCGCGCGATGAGGTCCTTCGCATCTGTCGCTTCCTGATCTCCACGCAACCAACCCGGAGTCGAGCCTTCCAAGTCGGTGATGTTGTGCTTCTCCATCATCTTCAGCATCTTGACCCGGCTGTTCTCGAGATCGGCCTGCTGCTGCTGGATCTGCTGGGAAAGCCCCGCAGCGTCTTCCGAAGCGCCGTCGGGCGCGTCCTTGCCGGTGGTTTTCTTCGAGTAATCCTCCTGGAGCTTGGAGAGTTTCTTCTTCGCCTCGGCGTAGCTCCTCTTCGCCTCGAGGTAGTCCACCTGCTTGCGCCGTTCGCCCGGCGCGCCCTGCGACTGCGACTGCCCCGACTTCCGACCGGCGTCCGGAGTCACACCCCGGCTTTTCAGCGCATCACGACGGCCGTTCCGGTCGACCGGCTTGTTCGCCTGTGAATTCCCTTCGCGGTAGAGATAGCCATCCCCGAACTGATTCACGGGTGGCCTTGTCGCCGGCTGAGCGGTTGCCGACGGCACCGCAGGCGGCTCGGGAGCCGGGGCTGCGTCCGGAGATGTCCTCGGCGCCTTTCTTTTCTTGGCAATGCTGGCGGTCGTTTCCTTCTCTTCTTCCGCCTTCATCGGAGCCGCGAATTCGAGCAGTCCGTTGTTTCCTCTCGAATTCGCCTTGGCCTTCTCATTGGCGGGCGAGGCACCGAAGCTGTCAGCGGCAGCAACGCCATCCTCCTCGGGCGCGTCTGCGCGAGGCAGCGCCATCCGCCTTCTGGCGGGACCCGCTTCCTTGCTCTTCGCGTCTCTCAAATGCGAGACCAGCGGCGGCTGCGGGACCGCGCCTGCCTTTCCTTTCCTATCGCCAGTCTCGGTGGCAGACCCGGAGGCCAGCGCGCCGGCTTCGTCTTGGATGGCGAGGCTCGGCTTCGGCGCCACTTTTGCCGGATCACTAGCTTCCGATTTCAACTGCTTGTCGGCCACGTGCGCCCGTGTCCCGAGCCGTTGTTTCTCCTCCCCACTCTTCTTCTCGTCCCTCGTCGTCCCTCCGGCGGCCAGATCCCGCTTCGCATCGTCCGCCTCCATTACCTCGGTGGCATCGGCAACCGTCGGCTCAGTCGAGGTGGATTCCTCCCCGGACGGCGCCTTGCCTGCCGAGTTGTGGGCCTCCACCAAGTCGGACGGGGCCTTCGTGCTCTCGAAATATTCGCGGATACCGACACCCGCCACCACGGCGAGGCAGGCCGCCACTGCCGCAATCGCGGTGACTCTCGAGAAGCGGCTGAATCCGTCCGCCGTCCGGATGATATTGCTCTCCGCACTGCCCTCGAGGATCTCCTGCACCTGTTCCTCCGAGAGTGTCTCCTGCGGCTCCTCGGCAAAGCCCTCGCCGAGCATCTTCGCCATGTCGCGAATCTCATCGACCGCTTCACGCGCACTTTCGTTTCCGCCGACAAGCTTCTCGAGCTGCTCGCGTTCGTCGCCTTTGAGTTCTCCAAGAGCGAAAGCCGTCAGACGCGGATCGTTTTCGTCAAATGTTGTTTTCATCGTTCTGTCCTGGTTCAAAATCGTTGTGAATTACTGGATGGGTGGTGTGGTGGGTTTGTCAGGCGGGCGTCTGATGGGCCAGGAGTTGCCTCAACCGCTTGATCCCGGTGTGAATGAGAAATCCCACGTTGCTCACGCTCAGCCGCGTGACTTCGCTGATTTCCTTGTAGCTGAGTTCGTTCTGGAACTTCAGCCGGATGACTTCGCGCTGGTTGTCGGGCAGCCGATCGAGGAAGCGAATCACTTCGCTGTGCTGCTCGGAGCGCGCGGCCTGCGCGGCGGGATCGCCCGACTCGCTGGCCATGCTTTCGAGTTGCTCGGATTCCACGGTGGTCATGCGTTTTTCCTTTCTCAGGATGTCGAAAGCACGGTTGCGGCAGACGGTGAACAGCCACGCCTTCAGCGATCGATTCACCTTGTCCGGCTCTTGCTGATAGAGCTTGAGGAACGTGTCCTGGACGACATCGCGCGCCCGGTCCGCGTCCCCGAGGATGCTCGTTGCATAACCGATGAGCGGTCCCTGGAATTCCTCCAAGGCTCGTTTCACCAGTCCTGCCGGACTCTCCGCGGTCGCACTTTCAGACATTGGTTGGTTTTCAGGAGCCACAACGCTTCAACGGTTTTCCTTCTTAGAACTAATTGCAGATTATTCGTTCAGAGGCGACACCACGCGCCATGTCGCCCCTCTGTTAAGGCTTTTTCCTCGGCAAATCGGACTAACGGGAGCAAAATTCCGCCATGGACGCGGAAAATCGAACGAGAAATCTGTATGCTGCCATCGTATCGGCGGCAATGCTCGTAGCGTGCCTTCCAGCGCAGGGTTCCGACCATGCGGATCCGATCAAACTGAAGCGCCTCGAAGCGGGAATCACCGGGCTTTTCGCCTTCCCGAACGAGGACAAGCTGGTGGTGATCCTCGGCGTCCGACGCGCCCTCACTGAGTCCCCTCCCTTCGACCTCAAGCCCTACACCTACCGCATTCACATGGACCTCGATACGGCGGTCTCCTTCGAGAACAAGGAGGACCAGAACCGCTACGGTGGAACCGTGCTCAAGCCCGAGAAGATTCACTCGAAGGTCACCATCGAAATCCGCCTCAACGATGACACCACCGTGCGGGAAAAAACCTTCGCCGGACTGAACAATCCCGATTCCATTCGACTCTGGACCGGTATCCGCGACGATCCATTCATCTTCCCCCGATTCTTCGGCACCAACATCGTCGCCATGGTCATGGAAATCCCTTTCACCTCCTTTCCCGAGAACCAGCAGGACTTCATTCTCTGGGCGACGAGTTCGAGGAAAGGAAGACAGATCGATCATGTCGGCCGGGCGAATCGCACGATGCTTCCGCGCTTCGATTTTCTCAACAAGCTGCCCCCGAGCGAGCACGTTGCCGCGTTGCACAAGCGCCACGACGATCCCGGCCTCGTTCAGGACATCGCCCGGACCGAAATCATGCCCCTGTTCGCCCTTCGGCAGTACGACTTCGCTCCGGACGTGATGATTTTCACCCGGCGGTTCCCGGCCAAGTTCCCCAACGGCCGGCTTCTCACCGATGACGTGGCGGCCCTCACCTGCCAACAGGGCGACTGTCTCCTCTGGGAACTCTCCTTCGCCGACAGCGATGACTACCCGCGCAAGGAGGTCAACGACAAACCGTTTCTAGACGCGTTCCCCTATCTTGCCGAGCCGTGGCCGACGAAGCCGGTATCGCCCACCCCGGGACTCACCGGAAAGAACAAGACGAAACTCGTTCTCATCATTCTGCTTGTCGTCGTTCTCTTCCTCCTTCCGTGGATCCTCTACTGGAAATGTCGACGGAACCTCAAGAGCGCCACCGCCTGACCACCCCGATTCAACCTTCGACTCCGCGAACCCATCCGACGGAGGAGACCGCGGTGATCTCCACCTGATCGTTCGCTATTTCCGCCCCGGCATCCGGATAGCAGATGTCGAGGATCAGCAGGCGACTGGGCTGGCCTCGGAATAGTTCCTGCATGCGCAATCCGAGATCGCTGTCGGGGCACACATACCCGAACAGTTGACGATCGGAATCAGGATTCCTGAGCCGATAGTATTCGTGCGCCTCCGCGTCCGCGTAAGATCGGTTGGAGTACTCGTCTTTCTCCACCACGAGCCGGAATTCCGTCCGCTCCGGGACACGCTCCGAAACGAACTGCTCCCAAGAGGCCGGATTGAACCGCGCGTAGCATTCCCAATCGAGCCGGACTCCATCCGCCTCCTGAAGAAACACCAGCATCCGCCTGTCACCATCGCGCATGAGCGCATGAAAGATGAATGCCTCGACACCTCCGTGGTTCGTCTTTCCATTGAAGACAAGATCGATCACCTCCTCGCTCGCGCTTTCGCGGCCGGCGTAGAATTCCCGGACATGCGCGGAGTATCGATCGGATTGGCGCACGTAATCGAGCTTGTCCATCCACGTCGGCGCCCGCAGGAAACTGACGGCCCTCCCGATCACCGCGTCGGTGTTCAACTTCGGCTTTTTCTCTTCGATCAGACGCTCGTTCACCGGCATCGTTCGCGCGCCGCTTTCCGCCCGGGCACTGGTGAACACCACCGTGAGTCCGATCGCGAGTAGAACCGTCATGATCGCCACGAGGAAAACCATTTCGTTTCTCTTTCTCCCCTCGGGCCGTCGGCGTTTGCGCCGCACCCTGTTCTTTCGACATGGGGGGTTCGCGGCATCGCCCACACCGAACTCCGACGACGTCCCGCTACGGTCCGAAACCACTGCCTCGCCGGCCACCGGCGCACGCGCAAACAACTCCAGTTCCCCTACCGCCCCCGCGATCCGGTCGACCGCAAACTCCATCCGTCGCAACGGCTTTCGGAACTTCGGAGGAGTTGATTTCGTTGCTCGAGGCCGTGCACACAATGGATTCGAATCCCTCACGGGAGATGCAGTTGCAGGAGAAACACGGGGCTTGCTCGATCCGGTCGCCGTACGCGGGCGGATGGGGATACTGGGCGGGTCGGTCCGCCCTGCATCCTCCGGCAAGACCGGCAGGACGGCGGAGAGATTCAACTCGCGCGAACTCTCGTAGGGCCGCCGGGCGGGCGTCGGGGACATGGGCGATTCATGCTGACCAAGCTCGAACGGCAGCCGCTTGCCCCACATCCGCAAAAAACGCGGAATTCTCACTCTTTTCTTCATGTCTTCTATCGCAGTGGTTCCTCCTCGCAGCCCCATTCAATCTAAGCCGCGCAGCGCCCAATCGCAGTTAGTTGTTAAGAATTGCGTAATAACTTCGGCGACACCATCGACTCTCTCGCGTTCGCCATCGGACCACGACGCCGGTGGTGCATTTGTCATTGCCGTTCAGATCCGCGCATCGCACGATGCGCGCATGAATTCACCGTTTGCCGCCGTTCTCGCCGCCGCTTTCTGCCTATCCGCAGCGGCGGTCCGCGCGGACAATTCGTTCTATCTCAAGGACGGCGAAACCGTTCTCTTTCTCGGCGACAGCATCACTCAGAACGGACGGCACATCGCCTACATGGATGCGTTCATTCGCACGACGTGGCCCGAAAAGAAGATCCACCTCGTCAATCTCGGACTTTCCAGCGAAACCGCCTGCGGACTGACCGAACCGGACCACCCGTTCCCCCGACCGAACGTCCACGAACGCGTCGGCCGTGCGATCGAGAAGCTGAAGTTCGATACCGCGGTCATCTGCTACGGGATGAACGACGGCATCTACCATCCCCTGAGCGACGAACGTTTTGAGGCCTACAAAAAAGGCATTCTGTCACTCATCGAGAAACTCGAGCCGGCGACGAAGCGGATTGTGCTCATGACTCCACCTCCCTTCGATGCATTCTCCGTCCGCGGACCGCTCGCAAAGAAAGATGCGCCCGAATTCGGCTACAAGACACCGTATGCCAGCTACGACGACGAGGTGATCGAACCGTACGGCAAGTGGATTCTCAGTCTCAAGGACAAGGTGGATCTCGTCATCGACATCCACTCGCCCATCGAGGCCGCCATTGCCGAAAAACGGAAAGCCGACCCGAAGTTCAAGAGCGGCGACGGCGTGCATCCGAATGCGCAAGGGTATGTGTTCTTCGCCCGCGCCATTCTCGGCGCAATGGGCGTGAGTGCCGACGATCTCGACAAGAGCATCATCGGCAAACTGCCGAATCCGAAAAAGGAAACCGAACGCAAGATCATGGATCTCGTCATGAAGCGACACGGAATTCTGAGCACAAGCTACCGGTGTCACGTCGGCCACAAGCGTCCCGGCGAGAGGAAGAATCCCGTCCCGGTCGATGATGCCCTCGAAGCCGTCGCCGGGATGGAGGACGCCGTCCGCGAGCTGGCGTCCCCTTGACTGCGGGTAGACCAATCAGTACCTTGGAAAATGGCGGATGACGCAGAACATGACGACAGAGGGCGCGGCACCGGCGCTATCTGGATGAGTATCATCACCTGCGTTGCGGTCGTGGGTGGCATTTCGCTTCTTGTAATGCTAGACCGCAAGACCGACGCGAGTGACGACGTCGCCGCATCTCCAGCCGAGTCGCAGCCTGATAAACGAGACCCCTTCGAGGCGGCGAATCAAAAACCACCAAACTCAGGCGATCCCTTCACCGACGCCGGCAGCAAGGACCCGGAGGAGAA
>CAJIAN010000992.1_pt1 | contig 17746 bp, 9 predicted proteins | sample 9199061 | NCBI WGS metagenome assembly CAJIAN01 (sample SAMEA7708264, study PRJEB35096) | sediment metagenome | biome: marine neritic benthic zone biome [ENVO:01000025]; feature: sediment [ENVO:00002007]; material: shallow marine sediment [ENVO:03000034] sea grass bed [ENVO_01000059] ...
CATTCCGCGAATGAATTCGTCACGCACGAGGGGATCGAGCCCACTGAACGGTTCGTCGAGCACGACCAGCTTCGGTCGGTAGACGAGACTGGATAGCAGCGCCGCCTTCATTTTCATCCCGCGCGAGAGTGCCTTGAGCTTCTTGTCCAGCGGAAGGTCGAATTCCTTGAGCAGACGCTTGCAGAACTCGTCGTCCCAGGTGGGATACATCGGCTTGCAGTAGTTCAGGAATCTCCCCACCGTCATCCACTCGGGCATCTGCTGGTTCTCAGAGACGTATCCGATCGATCGGAAATGCTCCGCCTTTAGTCGGCGCGAATCGACACCGAGCACGCTGGCATTGCCACCGTCCGGTTGATGCAGGTTGAGCATCGTCTTGATCGTTGTCGTTTTTCCCGCGCCGTTGGGTCCGAGGAACGCGAGGATGCGCCCTTCCGGAACGTTGAGTGTGAGTCCATCCACCGCTTTCGTTTTCTTGAAGCGCTTCTCGAGGTTTTCGAATTCGATGATGTTGCTCATGGTTTGCCTCCGGCTAGTTGTTTGATTCGGTTTCTGATTCCAGTTCCCACTGCTCGCTGACCGTTTCCGTGACGTCGTTCACGTCGAGACAAAGATCCTTGGCCTCGCGAACGAGTTTGCGGGCGGTTTCGGTGATCATCTCTCTCCGTCCGTTTGTGTCCGGCAGGAACTCCGCGGTCACCACCATCCCGAGACCCGGTCGCGGGGCGAGGAGCCCCTCCGACTTCAGCAGCGCCACCACCTTGTGGGCGGTCGTCGGACTGATTCTGAGTTCCTGACTCAGCACCCGGACGGATGGGAATGGGTCGCCGTCCCGCAGTTGTCCGGTGAATAGCGCCCTCCGCACCGCCGCGAGCATCTGCTCGTAGGTCGGTTCGCCGTGTTTCAGTTCGATGGCAAAGGGGAGCACAGAAAAAGCGGGCTGTTTGGTGTGTTACAGATATACTGTAACACCTGAATCGCGCAACCTGTTTTCTCGATATTTTTGCTTTTTTCTGCGGCAGCAGCGGCGCGGGCGGCTAGAATCCCGGCCCAGATGCTTCCTTTTTCGGTTCAACTCGAGCGCGGGATTCCGGCGCATGAGCAGATCCTCGCCGCGGTTCGCGAGGCCATGGCGACGGGTCAGTTGCGCGACGGCGATCCTTTTCCCTCCGCTCGGGAGATCACCCAGGAACTGCGGATCAGCCCGAGTGCGGCTCAGAAGGTGGTGACCACGCTTCGGGAAGAGGGATTTCTCGCCCAGCAGCAGGGGTCCGGTCTGATTGTTCGCGCGGAGTCCGGAGCTGCAGGTCTTTCGATGTCGGCAATGGACCCGAGCATGATGAGCGAATTGCCGACGATCACCAATCCGTTCGAGGCGAAACGGAAAGAAGCGGCGGCAGCATTTCCGTTCCTCAGCGCATCGATCGAAGATGGTGCGATGGGACGGATCGAGGGATACGAAGTTCGACGTCTCATCGCTCGCGGGGGGATGGGGATGGTGTTTGAAGCGTTCGACCGTGCCTTGATGCGGACGGTGGCGGTCAAGGTACTCGCTCCCGAGATCGCGGCGTCGGAGGACGCACGTGCCCGATTTCTTCGCGAGGCGCGTGCGGCTGCGGCGGTGGATCACGAGAACGTGCTTCCGGTGCACGCGGTGGGCGAGACGATGGGATTTCCCTACCTCGTGATGCCTTTCGTCAATGGCGTATCTTTGCAAGCTCGGATACGTCGACAGGGCGCGCTTTCCATTGACGAGCTGCTTCGCATTTCGACGATGACCGCGCGCGGCCTCGCTGCCGCGCACGAACGTGGTCTCGTACATCGCGACATCAAGCCGGACAACATCCTGCTCGAAGCGGAGCCGGGGACGCGCGTGTGGATAGCCGACTTCGGATTGGCACGCGCTGCCGAAGATCCCGGTCTCACAAAGACGGGTGTGCTCGCGGGCACACCGCAGTATTCGTCGCCGGAACAGGTCGACGGGAGGGAACTCGATCACCGGACCGATTGCTTCAGCTTCGGCGCAGTGATGTATGCGATGGCAACCGGCGAGGGTCCGTTCCAGGGGGAGGCGCTTATCGCCGTGCTGCGGAAGATTGCGGAACACGACCCTACGCCGCCGCGTGAGCAGCGTCCGGAACTTCCCGAAGACCTCGAAGCACTGATCATGAGCCTCCTGGAGAAGGAACCAGACAAGCGTCCTGCGGACGCGAAAACGCTCGTGGAGCGACTGGAGGCAATACGTGTTTGACTTGGCACTTCGCGAAGAGTTCGCCTAGCGTTGACTGTGGTTCACTTGCATCTCAAAACCGCATTTTGCGGCTGCCTGTTCTCGCTGACGTGGCTCGCGTCTTCGGGGGCGGAATCCGTCAGCTTTCGCCATGATGTGCTCCCGGTGATCTCGAAGGCCGGCTGCAATACCGGCGGTTGCCACGGTGCTCTGGCAGGGAAGGGCGAGTTCCGGCTCAGTCTCGACGGCTACGATCCGTTCACCGATCATTACAACATCACCCGCGAGACGCGCGGGCGCCGCATCGAATTCGGTGATCCGGCCCGCAGTTTGATCCTCGCCAAGCCGACGACCGCGCTGAAGCACAAGGGCGGTCGCGTTCTGGAGCCGGAGTCACGTGATTACAACATCCTTGTCGACTGGATCCGGCAAGGAGCGCCCGGTCCGAAGGCAGACGATCCCACGCTCGAGCGCTTGGAGATTTCGCCCGCAGAGGCCGTTTTGAAGAAAGGCGATCACGCCTCGCTGAAAGTGCAGGCGTTTTTCTCCAACGGGACCGACAAGGACGTCACGCCGTGGGCGCGCTTCAGTTCAGTGGATGCGTCGGTGGCCGACGTTGACGAGAAAACCGGTGAAGTCACCGTGGTCGGGCACGGCGAAGGTGCGATCACCGCTTGGTATTCGAGTCAGATCGTCATCGCGCGGATCGTCTCGCCGTTTCCGAACGAAATTCCGGAGAGCGCGTTCGTTCCTCCAGCGACGGAGAACATCATCGACGAGCACGTCGGGAACAAGCTGCGGCAACTGAACCTGAGACCGTCGCCGATTTGCGGCGACAGCGAGTTCATCCGTCGCGCCTTTCTCGATACCATTGGCGTGCTGCCGACTCCGGAAGAGACGGTGAAGTTTCTGGAGGACGATCTTCCCGAGAAGAGGGTGGCCCTGATCGAGTCGCTGCTCGCGCGTCCCGAATTCGTCGACTACTGGAGCTACCGTTGGTCGGATCTGTTTCTCGTGAGCGGGAAGAAGCTCCGTCCCGCCGCAGTCAAATCCTACTACCAATGGTTGCGGAAACAGATCGAGGGTAATGTTCCTTGGGACCAGTTCGTGCGGAAGGTGGTCACGGCGAAGGGAAGCAGCGTCGAGAATGGCGCCACCAATTTCTACGCCGTGCACCAGGACCCAGAGACGATGGCCGAAAACGTGAGCCAGGCGTTCATGAGCTTGTCCATCAATTGTGCCCGGTGTCACAACCACCCGCTGGAGAAATGGACGAACGATCAGTATTACAGCTTCGCCAATCTTTTTGCGAGGGTGCGCGCCAAGGGATGGGGAGGCGACGCGCGCAACGGCGATGGTATCCGCACCCTCTTCGTCGAGCCGCGCGGCGATCTCATCCAGCCGCGCACCGGGAAACCACAGCCGCCCGCGTCGCTCGATGCGGAACCCCTCGATGCGGAACACCCGGGCGACCGGCGCGAAGCCCTCGCCGACTGGCTCACCAGTCCGGAGAATCCCTACTTCACCCGCTCCATCGCCAACCGCGTCTGGGCCGCGTTCTTCGGACAGGGAATCGTCGAGCCCGTCGATGATCTGCGCGTTTCGAACCCCGCCTCGAACGAGCCCCTGCTCGCTGCCATTTCTCATTATCTCGTCGAGCACAAATACGACCTGAAGGCGCTGATGCGGTTGATTCTGCGGAGCGAGACCTATCAGCGCAGCAGTCTCGCGCTTCCGGAGAATGCCGGCGACACGCGCTACTTCTCCCGCCACTACCCACGCCGCTTGATGGCGGAGGTGCTCCACGATGCGATCGCCTCGATCACTTCGGTCCCGAGTGGATTCACCCAGATCCAGCTCTCCGACGGGAGCAAGCGGAAGACGGAGTTCTACAAGGTCGGCACGCGTGCCACGCAGCTCTTCGATTCGGCGGTGTCCTCGTACTTCCTGAAAACCTTCGGTCGCAACGCGCGAGAGATCACCTGCGAATGTGAGCGTTCGTCGAAGCCGAGCATGGTCCAGGTGCTCCACCTTTCGAATGGGAACACCTTGAATGACAAGCTGCGGAAGAAAGACAGCCGGATCGCCTCGATGCTCGAGATGAAACCGGCAGAGATCATCGAACTGGCCTACCTGCTCTGTGTTTCGAGAAAGCCGAGCGATGCGGAGCGCAGTGATCTCCTCGAGGTTTTCAAGGGAGCGTCCGAGGAAGAGAAACGGCCGTTCATCGAGGATCTGTTCTGGGCGTTGATGACGAGCCGGGAATTCCTTTTTCAACATTAGCACTAGGGATGAGTACGAGAACGATGCGAATTCGCCCATGTAGCGGAACTTGTGAAAGTTCCGGGCGAGCGGACTTGCCGCCTATCGGATACGGAATTCTCACGAATTCCGCCACGGGAATGCGCCTGCGACGTGGAACGATGAGGCTGGTCGCGATCTTCATTCTTGCGCTGGCCTCCGGCTCTGTTGTCCATGCTGTCGAGTATCATCGCGACGTGGCACCGATTCTTCGCGAGTATTGTGTGGGCTGCCACAACGACGACGACTACGAAGGCGACTTCTCGGTGGAGACTTTCGAGGCGCTGAGGAAGGGCGGTGAAAGTGGCGCTCCCGTTGTCGGGGGTGACGCGGAGGGATCGTTTCTGATGAAGCTTCTCCGGCGAACAGAAAAACCCTACATGCCGCCGAAGAAGGAGCCGCAGTTGTCTGCGGAACAGGTCGAGGTATTCCAGAAATGGATCGCTGCCGGCGCGAAGGGCCCGGAGAATGATGTCTCGATCCTCTCGACGCTGACCGTGCCGAAGATCGAACCTGCAGAAAACGTTGCGCGTCCGATCACCGCGATGGCCGTCTCACCGGATGGGACGAAGGCCATCGCCCGTTTCAAGACGGTGACGATTGGTGAAGGCCGGAAGTGGACGGAACTGCCGGGGAAAGTGAATGCACTCGCGTTCTCCAGGGACGGCAAACGACTGGCGGCCGCGTCGGGAGTGACCGGATTACGTGGCGAGGCTGTGGTCTGGAATATCGAATCCGGCGAGGAAGTCAGACGATTGGGCACGGGCCACCGCGACACGCTCTACGACGCGGTTTTCTCGCCGGACGGCAGACTGCTTGCCACCGCAGGATACGATCGCGTGATTCGGATCTGGGATCTCGATTCGGGAAAGTTCGTTAGAGAGCTGGCCGCTCACAACGGCGCGGTCTACGATCTCGCTTTCAGTCCGGACGGAAGCGTGCTCGCGAGTGCGAGCGGTGACGAATCGGTGAAACTCTGGAAGGTCGCGACTGGCGATCGTCTCGACACGCTCGGGCAGCCCGAGGGCGAGGTCTTCAACGTGGCGTTCACTCCAGATGGCAAACGCGTGCTGGCAGCGGGTGCCGACAAGCGGATCTACCTGTGGAAGTGGATCTCGAAAAACAAACCGGCGATCAATCCCCTGCTCGTTTCCAGATTTGCGCACGAAGACGAAATCGTGTGCCTGGCGGTGAGTTCCGATGGCGAGTTGCTCGCCTCCGCTTCCGCCGATGGAAGGGTGCGGACGTGGTCTCTGCCAAATCTTCGGTCGCTTGTGATCCACCGGGGTCAATCGGATCTCGTCACCGCAATGACATTCTCCGGCGACCAATTGCTGCTAGCGAGGATGGATGGCTCGACGCAGAACATTGCCATTGGCAAGCAGGCAGCCGGGACGACCGAGGTTGCTGAATCCCGTGCCGGGCATGCGCCGGACGAGAGGGAAAAGAACGTTGTTGAAGAGAAGGAACCGAATTCCAATCCGATGGACGCGATGCCGGTCAAGCTGACCGTCGAAGTCAAGGGTGCCATCGCGAAGCGAGGTGACGTGGACTATTTCCGCTTCGCGGCCAGGGCGGGCGAGGAATGGGTCGTCGAGACCAACGCGGCCCGCAGCAAGTCGCCGCTCGATTCGAAGGTCTCCGTGCTACGAGCGAACGGCGATCCGATCGAGCGCGTCCGACTTCAGGCTGTGCGCGAGTCATGGCTCACCTTCCGTGGGAAGGATTCGAAAACATCGGGCGACTTCCGCGTGCACAACTGGCGGCAGATGGAGCTCAACGAGTATCTCTACGTGAACGGGGAAGTGGTGAAGCTGTGGCTCTATCCCCGCGGGCCGGATTCCGGCTTCAACGTCTATCCCGGAACCGGAAGCCGCCGGACGTATTTTGACACCAGCGCGAAGGCGCACCCGCTGGGCCAGCCTTGCTACACCGTGGAGCCGCTTCCATCAGGATCGCAGCCTCTGGCCAATGGCCTACCGGTGTTTTCGATTTACTACGAAAACGACGACGAGTCGCAACAGCGGTGGGGACGGGATTCGCAGTTGTTCTTCACCGCACCCGAAGACGGCGAGTATTTGGTCAAGGTCGAGGACGTGCGCGGATTTGGAGGCGAGAAGTTCAACTACACGCTGACGATCCGACCAAGGAAGCCGGATTTCACGATCAAGGTCGGGGGTAACTTGAAGCCGTCGCCGGGGAGCGGTCAGGAATTCACCGTCACCGCGAGTCGTCTTGACGGCTTCGAAGGCGAGATCCGGGTCGATTTGTCTGGAATTCCGGAGGGATTCACTGCAACCAATCCCATCGTCATCGAGGCCGGTCACAACAAGGCGATGGGCGTCGTCTTCGCCGAAGCGGACGCAAAGGATCCCGAGGGGGATGCCGCGAAGGCGAGCAAGCTCACCGCCATCGCGACGATCCGCGGCGAGGCGGTAAAGCGCGTCGTCGGATCGCTTGGAGAGATTGGGCTCGGAGGAAAGGCGAAGTTGCGCGTGGAGTTACCGCAGGACGAATACGTCATCGCTCCCGGTGAGACGATCTCGACGTCCGTGCGCCTCATCCGCGATGGCTTCAACGACCAGGTGAGGTTCGGAAACGAGGATTCCGGCCGGAACCTTCCCCACGGAATCTACGTCGACAACATCGGCCTCAGTGGTTTGCTCGTCGTGAGGGGGCAGAACGAACGCGAGTTCATGATCACCGCCGCGCCGTGGGTCCCGGAGACGACACGGCAGTTCCATTTGCGCGCGAAGGCGGAGGGGTATCAGACAACCCGTCCGATCACGTTGCGCGTGAGGAACAAGGGGAACTAGTCGCTAGAACGGCAGCGACGTGAGCCGGCCTTCTCCCGAGAGACTCGCCGACGCAACATCGCAGCGAAGGCGAGCGCGGTGAACACCACGGTCGCGCCTGCGACTAGCCATGCCTGCGGGCCCTTCTGATCGAGCATGACGATCCAGATCGTGCTCGCGGTTTCAACGACGACGAGAAGCATGATGCCGGCGATGAGCAGATGATGCGGGATGTGGGAAGCCACCCATGCGCCGAGCGGGGCACCTGCGGCGACGATGGGAACGCTTACCAGCCAGTAAGGCGTGGCGGCTTCGATGTCGCGCTCGACAACGCCGTGGAGGAGAAAGCCGAGGACTGACATCGAGGCCATGATGACTACCGAGGTGGGAATCGCCCGTCGTTCGGTCAGACCATAACCGAGAGTCATGAGGATGAAGCAGATGAGATCGATCCCGGATCCCGCGATCGAGGCGACGAGTCCGCCTACGAGACCTGCGAATACGAAGTTGAGACGGTCGCGTGGTCCCCACACCGGAAGCTCGACGCGGTGACCGAGTTTCAGGAACCACCGTGAGATGGCAAAGTTCATGCCGAAGGCGAAGACAACCGAAGTGAAGAGGATTTTCGGATACGGCGCGGGAAGGTGAACGAAGAGCGTTCCGCAAGTCATGCCGATCGTGCCGCCGAGACAGGCCCATTTCAACACGCGCCGATAGATCGGGATGCCGCGCGTGAGGATGAAGATCGTGGCCATCGTCATGCCGACGCTCTGAATCATCAGCGCATGCGTGCGCGAGGTCGCCGCGTCCACGCCGAGGACCTTGGTAAACACGGGAAAGGCCACCGCGCCGCCGCCTGCGGGAGTGGATCCGGCGACGAACGATCCGAACACCATGGTCAGTGCGGCCTGCCAGAACTCGTGGTACAGCTCCCAAAACCCACCTGCCGTCATGTAGGCAATCCACGCGACTACAAGCGTCGCGTAGGCAATGGGATAGAGCCGGCGGTAGGGGCGCACGGAAACGATTACGTTTTTGTCACTACCAGCATCGGCATTCTTTCATCGCTTCGAGCAGACGTCGGATATCTGCGGGGAAGACGTGTCCGATGGTTCCAATTCGGAAGCTTTCGATACCGGTGACCTTGCCGGGATAAATGACAAAACCGCGTTCCTTGAGTGCTTCATAGAGTGCCTTGAAATCGAAGTCGGGCGATTGCGGGTAATGAAAGCTGGCGATGATCGGCGATTGCCACTCCGGTGGCAGCACACACGGAACTCCGAGATCCTGCATGCCTTCGACGAGAATTCGGTGATTTTCCGAGTAGCGGGCATGCCTCGCCGGGATTCCTCCCTCCTCGTCGAGTTCGTCGAGCGCCTGGGCGAAGGCTCGGACGGCGTGGGTAGGCGAGGTGAAGCGCCACTTGCCATTGCCGTCCTCCATCGTGCGCCACTGAGCATGGAGGTCGAGGGAAAGCGAACGGGCGTTGCCTTCACAGAGCGGCAATGCGTCGCGTGCGCAGATGACAAATCCGAATCCGGGCACTCCTTGGATGCACTTGTTCGCGGATGAGACAAGAAAGTCGATCTCGAGGCCGGCGACGTCGATGGGAATGCCGCCGAACGAACTCATCGCGTCGACCAGAAGCGCGCGTCCGGCCTTCTTCACGATGGGGGCGATTTCTTCAAGCGGGTTGAGCATGCCCGTGGTCGTTTCGTTGTGGACGAGGACGACGTGCGAGATGGTCTCGTCCGCCTCCAGAGCGTTTGCCAATTTCCCTTGATCGGGGCGTTCGAGTTCGCCGCTGTCGTGGACGAGGTGATCAATCTCGAGATAGCGTGCGACAGTGGCAAGGCGGTTGCCGTAGGCACCGTTGGCGAGCACGAGGAGTTTTCCGTCCCGCGGAACGACCGAGCCGACCATGGACTCGACCGAGAAGGTGCCGCTTCCCTGCATGAGGATGGCCGTGTAGGCGGACGCGTTTTCACCTGCGGCGAGTTGCACGAGCCGCTCGCGTATCGGGGTGACAACACCGAGATTGTAGTCGTCGTCCCATGTGCACCAGTCGCGAAGGAGTGCTTTTCGAACGGTCGGGCTTGTCGACAAAGGCCCTGGAGTGAGCAGCAGGTAGGGATCGTCGAGATCAGAATCGTTGGCCATTGCCGGATCACTCACTCCTTACTCCGCGATTGCGGAAATACAACCAGCTCATGAGCATCGCCAGAGCCACGACTCCGGAACTGGCGTAGCAGAAGCTGCGATAGAACGCCAGCATCGAGCCGCTCTGATCCCCGAAATTCTTGTAGAGCAGCACTGCGACGACGCCGAGATAGCCGAGTGCATCGGCGACGCAGATGAGGAACACGGACGTCGCCACGACACCGAGCACGGCAACGAGCCGGTCGAAGAGGATGCAGTTGAATGGAATGTAGGCGAGGAAGAGTCCGAAACCATTGATCACCATCCACCACGTGACATCGATGCGGCCCGCGTCGAAGAGAAGTGTAGCCCCGGCGAGGATGCCGGCACCGAGGATACCGTAGAGGTGGTTCACGAGCAGGGCGCGACGGTTGTTCCTGATGATGAAGAGAAGGCCGACCAGCACCAAAACCGCGAGCGCGACGGGAGTTTCCGTCTTCACGAAGATGGCCGGATCGTGTTCGAGGCCGTGTTCGGCAAACATCTCCGGAGCGAAATTGTCGCGAAGGTCGCGGCAGACGGTCAGAATCGTGTATACGAGCATGAGAAGGCTCAGTCCCAGCCCATGCGAACGGTAGAACTTCAGACGAGCCCGGCGATCCGTGGGTTCGCGGTCGACTCGATGATCGATATCCGCCGAATTGGGATGGGGAATGCGACGCAGCATCCACACTGCGGCGAGGAAGAGAGGCAGGTAGCACAGACCGGCGGCGGCCGGCATCCATGCCTCGGGAACCCCGGCATTGAGGAGCCAAGTAGCGACGCTTTTCGCAAATGCGCTCGCGATGATGAAGGAGCTGCAGAGGCCCGCACCGAGAAGGTCCGTGAGCCGGCGGCCTTCGAGATAGCTGAAGACCAATCCCCAAACCATCCCGAGCGGGAGCGCGCTGAAGAAGATCGCGACGACTTTCCAACCGCCGGGAGCCAGAGCGAAAAGAAGGAGAGCCAATTCGCTGAGGAGCACACAGGCAATGAGGAAGCGACCACGCTGGCCGCGCGAGGCTTCGGAGTTGAACTTGATTCCAGCGATCTTCGAAAGGGCGTAGCCGAACACCTGGCCGAGGACGAGGGCGAGTTTTTGGTCGATGGCCGCCCCGAGAAATGAGAAGGCTTCACCTTCGTAGGTTCCGGCGGCGAATGCCTTCCGGAATCCGTACATGCAAAAGTAGGTCGTGAAGGCGGCGAGGATTGCGAAGACGGCGAAGACCGGCGCCGATGCCGAACGCAGCCACCGCGAAAGTCGACTGTTGCGGGGATCTCGTTCGGATTCCGGCATGTCACCCGCTCATGGCACCTCCCCACCGAATCCCCGCACGCCGACAGGGTTCGTCGATCTACTCCGTGCCCAGCACTTCGTCGATGATCTCGGTGATGTCGTCCACGGCGGCCGGCTTCATGAGGCAGTGCATGCCGTGGAGCATCGGGCGCCCATCGACGAGGTCGGGTTCGACACTCGCGGTGAGAAAGACGATCGGGATCGAGCCCAGCTCGGAGTCGTCGTTGAGTTGCTTCGCGAGATCCCCGCCTTCCATTCCCGGCATGATTACGTCGAGAAGAATCACATCGGGTTTGAACTCTCTCGCTGTCTCGACAACGACAAGGGGATCGGACTCCACACGCACTTCGTATTCTCCCGTCGCCTCTAGTGAGAGCTTCACGAGCCGCGTGTAGTCCAGAACGTCGTCAACAACTAGTATTTTTCTTTTATCCATCGAGGAAAGAATCGTTTTCCGCCCTATCCTTTCCGCAGACGGGCCGGAAGGTCAAGCGAGCAGAGAGGGTGGTTTGGGTCAGGACTCGGTGGGTTCGTCGCCTTCGGCGGACTCGCGCTGCTTGCGTTCCAGTTCCACCGCCTCCGACATTCTGCGCACGTCGCTGCGCACGGCGTCCATGCTTGGGAAGTGGATCGCCTGGATTAGCCGCCAGCGTCCGTTGATGATCTTGCGATAGACGAAGCTGCCGAAGTGGTCGTCGACCTCCTTGAGCGGATTGGCGCCCGGGCTCACATCGACGCCGCGGCTTCGCAGGGAGCTCCGAAGCTTCGCGAACGCCTCGGCCTCCTCCTCGCTGCGTTCGATGCCCCATTTCGAGAACTTGACGAACCGATCGTAGTCGGTCAGGTCGCTGAGAAGATCCGAGAAGTGCCGGTCGACGGCATCAGCCCCGAGCACGATGCGCGGTTCGAACTCGATGAGCGGCAGAGAATCGGCATCTTGGGCTCCCACCACCCGCTCGAGGACGCCGCCCGAGTGCAGCATCTGTTCGAACTGATTGAAACGATTCAACTCGCGTGCCATCAACCGCGAGTAATCGCGGTGGGCCTTCATCCCGTAGACGATGATCGCGGTCTTGCCCGCGTGCTTGCCGCGGGTGATCCGGTAGCCGAATACGGGGAGGTTGGATTCGACGAGCCGCTTGCGTCCGAAGCCCTTCTTGCCCGGGATCTTGACGAATCCGATTGGCGCCATGTTGCCGTTGCGTAGTTCCTGATAGAATTGGAGTTGGGTGGGAAAGCGCGCGATGACCTTGGTGCCGAGAATCCCATAGGCGTAGTCGTTGCGGTAGGCCTCGAGGTCATCCTCGAGCAGTCCGCGCTTGTAGCGGAGAAGCAGCGGATAACCGAAAAGACGAATCTCGTAGGAAGCAAGGTCGGACATCCGTGGGGCGTGAGCGAACGGCTTCTGAAGTTCGCGATCGATTTCGTCCTTCTTGCGGATCAGGTAGACGGTGTTTGCGATCGCGCGGACATCGAGGGTGACATTGAAGAACTGAAGCCACGCCTTGGTCGGTCCGTCACCGTTGGCGAGATCCTCGAGCGTGTAATCAGAAAGAGGCGTCATCTGCTTCTCGTCGAAGGCGAGGGCTAGCAGTGTCGACAAGCTGATGTCCCCGTTCGGGGCCATGCGCTTGTTGTCGAACACGTGCTTGATGATGCCGGATTTCGTTTCGCCGGTGACTTTGGCGAGGTCGGTGAGGATATCCGCGAAGAGCCTGTATTTCTGGTCGAAGTGCTGCCGGCGAGACAGCTGAAGCATGGCGCGCACATCGACGTCATCGATGCTCTGGAGGGCATCGTCGATCTGCTGATTGGTCAGCTTTTTAGCCGTTGCCCGGAGTTTTCGCATGTCCCGGCGCGACAACTTGTCGGGGAGTTTTCCGTGCGTGGCGGGATCGCGCACTTTCGCGAGGTAGAGCGCGAAGAGGTCGCGGAGTTCCTCGACCGATGGGACATCCGGCGTGTACTTCCGTCCAATAAGCAGGTTGTAGCCAAGGCGGGCGGATTCGCCGAGCGGCGTTCCGACGCCGGCAACTCCGCCGCCGATGTTCAATCCGGCGAACACCGGCTCCGCGAAGCGGTCGATCTTCGCCTTACGCAAAGACAGGCTCTTGCGCGCGTCTTCCATGTGCGCATTCACGAGCCCGAATTCCGATAGGCCCTTTCGCCGGAGCAAGGAGGGCTCGCCGAATTCCAGCCGGGTCCAGCGCCGTGGATCGGAGATCTCCGGATGCCGCATGCGCATTTCTACGGCATGGCCGAGAAGCTGGGAGGTTTCGAGTAGGCCGCCGACATCCTTCGACTTGATCAGCGGCGGCTGCCAGGCGACGGCCTCGAGAATCTGGTCGGTGCCCTCCGGACGAACTTCCACCTTCTGCGTCCCATCGATCAACCTTGGCTTGATCTCCGATGCCTTGAAGACGCGAACCACACTGGTGATGTTTCCGTTGAGGTCGGTGCGGCATTCGAAGGCGTGAAAGAGATCCCTCTCGTTCGCGGGCTTCGAGGGCATGGTCTTCATGGACAGGGATCCACTGCGGACCGCTCGCTGCAGCGCCGCCCACTGGGCACTGGCACTCAGGTTTCCGTCGCTCCCGCGAGTCCCGAGAATTGCGCGCAGGTGCTGTTGCAGTTCGCGATGCCTGCGGTAGGCAAGTCCCGACGAGAGCGCTTCGGCGGCGGCTCCAAATCCGAATTCGAGCCGGCCGCGCACGAGTGTTCCACTCGAGGGATCCCTGTAGGTCACGGTGAGATAGGTCGGTGCCTCCTCGTCGCTCTCCTTGAGTTCGGCCACCTCGCGCGAACTGAGCCGGCGACCTTCCTGTTCGTCCTCTGTGTAGAACCAGACCTCCACCACCGCCTTCCGGTTGCGGAGGAACTCCTTCATCGCGGAAGTGCTCTTGAAGCGTTCGTAAATAGCCCATTTATTCTCCGGATCGTCGGAGGCGAGAGCGGCGACCCATCGGCCCTGGCGCTTTTCCTCGGTCATCGCCGCGTAGTTTTCATCCGCGATCCGGCGATCCTCGACCGCCCGCTTGGTGAGATCGACGAAATGCCTCCGCATCGGGCCGAGGCTGTCGAGCATCGATCTCAGGGCGCGCTCTGCGGACGTGGAATGCAGGTGTCGGAGGGCCTCGAACTCGGCCGCGAGGGGTGCGGGTCCGAGCGTCACCGTAGGGGGATCGGCCGCCCGGCTCGGGGAAAGAAGGGTGTTCAGCAGCACAATGCCCACCGACAACGCAAGTCCCCCCGCGTAGTTCAGTGCGCCGAAGCGTCGCCATCGCGACCGATAGGCTCGGGCATTATCCATGTTCCAGAGTCCGGAGACTATCGGGCGGATATCTTCCCGGCAAGCCCCAAACCATGGGACTCGAATCCGGCTCGTGATCGTGATTGCAACGGTCGCGGGAATCTGATATTCCCCTTTTGTTGGTGACCGGGGGGTATTTCCAAGACGCCTAGCGTTGCCATAACCAGCATATGGTAGCCCGCGGAAAACTAGCGATACTTCTCCCGGTATGGGTCGCCGGAACCGCCTTCTGGGGTTCGGGTGAGTCTGCCTTGGCGCAGCAGGCGCCGATCGACCTCGATGACGTCGGGGAACTCCGCCAGCATCCGCCGCCTTTGAGCCCGCCGAAGCCGGGGAAAATCGAGCCGGCCGGGGAGACCACCCGCGGAAACGCGGTTATCCGGGTGAACCAGGCGCGCAACGTGGGCGGGGTCGCGGAGATCGGGCCGCCGCTCTCGGTCGCGTCCGGCCCGTTTCGCGGCAAGGGATTGATCGGAAACCGGGAGCAGGTCCAGCAGATTTTCGCCGTCATCGATGCGCTGCCGATCGTCGATCAGGTCCGGCTGAGTTGGAATCGGTTTGCGGGGGTGCTTCTCAACCACGATCTCAACGGGGACGGCAACCCGGAGAAATTCTTCCTCACCATCGACTTTCCAACCGGCAAGCGGTATCTGCGCGACCGCGTCAATCCGCTCACCGGTGTCGAAGAGACGCTCGTTTATCAAAAGGGGCGCTGGCGGGGGACGTTTGACGATCGGCGGATCCTCGAGATCGACATCAACACCGATCTGCTGGAGACGGGAAGCCGAATCTACGTGAACAAGGGGACGCGCGAGAATCCGGACAAGGGTGAGAACGCAAAACCGATCGAGGAAACGAAAACACTCGAAGTCTGGCATCGTGACTGGGCGGCGGAGGATGCCGATCCGACCCAGCCGGTGATTGCCAAACTGCGGGTCAATTATGTCACGGGCGAGGCCACCCGCGAGACCTTCGCGATGTTCCCTCGGCCGATCGAGTCGGTCGACGCCCGGTTCATCACGAGGTTCCGCTACAACGAACATGGCATCCTTCGCTCGGCGGAAGTTTTCGAGAACGGTCTCGACGATGCCGACTTCGCCCGGCCCCTCGTTTCGCTCCTCAGCACCCCCGTCGATGGGGCGAAGCGCTACGAACTCGTGGCGACACCGGAGATCACCGGATTCGCCGGACTGAAGGAAAACGGATATGTGCAGACGATCGAGCGTCGCGATCTTTTGAAGAAGCTCGTGCGCAGGATTGATTTCGACCTCGCCAACGACGGGCTACCGGTGCGCGAGACTTTCGAGGAGACATTCGGCGACGAGAAACTCGCGGTCGAGACGCGGTTCACCTACGACGTCGCGTTTCACCAGGGTCTCGTTCCGCAGAAGTCGGTGATGTCCGTGGTTGGTCAGGAGGATCCACTCGAAACCCTGACCTCGGAAGACTACCAGCCCTTGAATCAGCAGCTCACCGCAAAGTCGGTTGAGTACACCGGTCGCGTGTCCACCAAGACATGGAACGCGCGGTGGGAGGACCCGGTGAGCGTCGTGACCCCGGCACGGCGGACCACCGTCTCCTTCGGCCGGCAGGGTATTTCCTACGAGGCATCGACAGTTGGCGTTGAGTCGGGCGAGGAACTCATCACGGCGACGGGCGTTTACGATCCGGAGTCGCAGCGCTGGAAGATCAAACGGCGGATCTGGTTCAAGCCGGACATCCTGCTTCGGGAAGAGGAAGCGGAGATTTCGGGTAATGGCTTTGCGCTCTCGGAGTCCGCCGGGGACAGCCGGACCGAGATCACCTACAACATGCTGAACGGGCAGGTTGTCAGCCGGACGACGACGGTGGGAGGGAGGAAAGCGCGGACGGAGAGGCTGTTCTCGTGGGGGGAGGGCGTTCAGCAATCGGAACGGGTCGTCCTCTTCAGCGACGATTCCTGGTTCATGTCCAAGATCATTAGAGACCTCGAAGGACGTCTGCTGAAGGACATGAGAGCGATCGAGGGTACGGGTCTCGCGCTCGGCACCGAATGGGAATACGATGGCGACACTGAGCGGGTGGCGATTGCGAGGATGTCTCACGGCAGTGTCATCCGCTCGACATTCGAGCCAGGTGAGCCGGTGCAGGTGGATGGGCGATGGCGGCTACCTGTTGTCGAAACCCCTGCATGGGGGGTCCCGTCGACAGCATGGTTCGAGTTGGGGACGGGGAAGTCGGTCCCGGTCGAGATTGTCAGCGAAAGTGGCGTTCGGGCGGAGATTGTCGAGGAATTCGCCGGGACGGGCGTGGCCAGAATTGTCAGGGAGACGGAACCCGGCGGCCTGGTGAGCGAACGAATCCGCGTTCCGGATGAGGCGAGCGGGCACGACATCATCGAGCATTATCAGATCGGTCCGAATGGCGAACGCGGCCTCACGTCGCGGCGGGCGGTGCTTCGCGGAACGGAAATCACGCTGCACCGCGACATCGATCGCCGCCGGACGTTGTTCGATCTTTCGAAACCTTACGACCATCCGCAGTTCGACATCGACCTTGCGGGACGCAAGGGATCGACCTTGAAGATTGCCGGGGAAGTCCGAAACAACGTCACGCGGATTCACGAGACGCGTATCGACAACGAGAGCGGAACGATGGAGGTGGAGTCGCGGCTTCAGGGCGGGCTGTTCTCCCGACAAACGATCGGCCATCTTTACGACAAAGCAGGGCGTTCACTAGAAGATCGCACCACCACGGCGCTCTATCGGTACCAGTACGATGGGGACAATCGCACGCCGACCGGAATCGATGTGACCGACAATGAGGGGAAGACCGTCCGGCGCTTCCGCGACTCTCGCCGGACGGCGGGGAATCCGTACCTGCCCGATACGCAGGATGTCTGGACGGTGTGGACGGTCGATCATCTCGATCCCGCCGGCGAGGTCCTCTTCGAATCCGAGTTGTTCTTTGACGCCGCCGGGCGGACCGCCACGACTGTCGCGCACAAGAAAAACGCGAGCGGCCGCGATGCGAAGCGGATCAGCTACCAGATCGGTCCGGCTCCCGGCGCGAATTGGCTGGATTCGGGCGAGGTCGATCTCCAGGGACTCGCCGATCTCTCGCGATGCCACTTCATCGCCCTCCATGTGAAGGGCGAAGCGCTCGACGATGTCGCGCTCAGCATCACGGACGGCTCTTCGAACTCCGTGACGGTCTCCCACTTGGCCGAGGGTGACTCATCGATCGGTTTCTGGCCGCAGTCCGCACGCGAGGTGCAGTGGCTTCCTCATGCAATGGACGCGCGGCAGGGCGCCAGCGTTTCCATCGAGCCAGCGGTGTCGGACGGACGTGCGGTGCTCGTGGTTTCTGTTCCGGGTCTCGAGAAAGCGGGCATCGACATTCGCCGGATCACCTCGATTCGCATTGAGGGTGAGGGCGAAGACCCCGTCTCACACTCGCCGCTATTCAGACTCGCCGCTGGCGATCGGATCCCCGCACTGTCGGATCCGGAGACTTACGCGCGATCGCGGATGCCGCACTCGAGCGGCATCACCAGCATCTCGCGGGTTGCCGGGCCGGACGTTGACGAGGAGAAGGACGACACGCGGGAGTTCGATCCCTACTGGCATTCGGATGCCTACTTCAATGGCGTTCCC
>CAJIAN010000985.1_pt1 | contig 17693 bp, 14 predicted proteins | sample 9199061 | NCBI WGS metagenome assembly CAJIAN01 (sample SAMEA7708264, study PRJEB35096) | sediment metagenome | biome: marine neritic benthic zone biome [ENVO:01000025]; feature: sediment [ENVO:00002007]; material: shallow marine sediment [ENVO:03000034] sea grass bed [ENVO_01000059] ...
ACGGCACCAGAGCAGTACGAAGGCCGACTCCGGGGGTTTGTCCCGTTCATCGACGGAGAACCCAAGGGCGTACGAGTGATTCCGGCACGCTACGCCGCGTATCTCGCGGTAAGGCGAAGCGGTAGCGAGCGGGACGACCGTCCGATGCGGTTCCAACGCGGAGATGGCGACCGGCAGTTCTGGGTGCCAGTCCACAAGCTGTTCGACGGGACCGAATGCCTGACCGGCATCGGCGAAGCGCTTGAGCTGAATTTCACCCCGCGACATGTGAACGAGAAGCTCCGGCGCATCCACATCAACCTGCAGAACCGTGGCATCAATACCGGAGTGAGCGGGGCCGATCTCGATCGACCACCGTTCCGCTTGCGAAGCGGTCTTGCGCGCAGTGGCCCGGCAAACCGCTATCCAAAGGGCGTCGTTATCCCAGTTCCCCACGAGGCCTTGGTGGAGAAAGCGACATTCCGGGGCCGACCGGCCACCTTCCCAGTTCCCGCGAATCTCCCGAGCATTTCCTCGAGCATCCTCCTCTCGAACGACAAGAGTGCGCCGGAGTTCGTGCATGCCCGTCACGAAGTGCTCGCGAACGGCAACATCAGCGATCTCAATCGATTCAATGATGTGACTACCCGAGTCAGTCGGGGCGTATACAACGCCCAGCACTATCTCGACTTCTCGGCTGACGGCGTGCTGGAAGTGGAATGCCAACAGCTCGACGGACGGGCGGGCATCGACGGCGTCGAAGCTGCCTACTCGGTCGTCGCGGCGCCGGATTTCTATCCCCTCGTCGATCAGCGCGAACTGACTGAGTGGACGGCGCGGCTGACCTCAGCAGTCCCGAATCTGAGGGCGGGAGACATCTGGGGAATCCCGCCCGATCCGCTATGCGACGACCGGACGCCTCCGAACCTGCAGTTTCCGGATTTCAACTTCAATCCGCGAGAGGACGGCGTGACCGCCGTCGTGAGCCTTGCAGGTCGGGTCTCTGGGCAACCCGCGCCCACCTCCTCCCCTGACCCCATGCGTCAGTCCCATCTTCCGGACGACGCCGCTGGCGTGTTCGATCCGGGCTGGAGCATCTCGACCGCCACGGATCCGAACACGGGAATCCAACACCTTGCGTCGTTCGGGCTCGGGAGTCCGTTTCCGGAAGATGCGAAGCTCTGCGCGGCGATCACCGCGTTCTGGCCAGCCGTCGCTCCGGACATCGCACGCTCCATCGAGCCCCTCAACCCTCGCCGTCGCATGAAAACGGTAAGTCCGCTGACGGATGAGGAAATTGGTGTCGGCGGAGCGGGCTTCCCGTGGGACGGCGTCGAGCCCCTGCGAATCGTGAACTCGGGAGGCGTCGAGCAACTGGAATATGCGTCGTTCGCCCAGACTGACTACGTGCAACAGGCACTGGACAACAACCTGACGGTGTCGCTGATCGGCCGTGTGGATGCCCAGGAATACGAAGACCGCGTTCTCGCGATGGCGCTTCTCTACAAGGGACTGGCCGCCGCCAACATCCAAGGTCACGACGAGGACAACTCGTTGATCTACTCTTTCGTCAGTGTCCCGATCGGAAATGCCGAACTGGTGAACGCCCAGGCTCAGGGCGGCGTGCAATTCATCGGCCCGGTCTACGGCATCAAGGCTTCGAGCCTCCGGGGTGTACGCTTCAGCAATGCACCGAACCGAAGGGTTCGGATCCCCACGCGCAACAAGATCGAGGTGTTCGTGAGCGCTCGAATCCGATTCATCCTGCTCCGGCGCGGCACAGGGAACTGGCAACGGTTTCAGGCAGTATGACCCACGAAACGGATGCGGTGATCGTCGGAGCGGGTCCAGCCGGTTGTGCCGCCGCCATCGGGCTGGCACGCGCTGGGCTGGACGTTCGGATTTTGGAAGCCTCGGCGCTCCCGCGCCATCGCCCCGGCGAATCCCTGCATCCGGGAGTGGAACCGATCTTCGAAAAGCTCGGCGTCGTCGACGCAGTGAACCGAGCCGGGTTCTTGAGGCATTCGGGCCACCATGTTCGTTGGGAGGAAGGGGAACCGGAGCGGTTCGACGCCTTTGGCAGTGACGAGCGTGGGGAGTGGCGCGGATACCAGGCATGGCGTCCGGAACTCGACGCCATCCTCCTCGCCGAAGCCCGAAATCTCGGCGCCGTTCTGGAGAACCCAGGGAGGGCCGTATCGCCAATCGTCGAAAGCGAACGCGTGATCGGGGTCGAAACGGACCGAGGCTTGGTGAAGGGGCGGTTCCTTCTCGATGCATCGGGTAGGAGTCACTGGCTCGCGCGCAAACTCCAGATCGGTTGGGACGTTCGTTCTCCGCCATTGACCGCCCGTTACGGATATGCTGAAATGCCGTCCGACGAACAGAATCCCCGCATGATGCGCGATCCGGAAGGCTGGACGTGGCTGGCCCCCGTCGGTAACGATCGCTGGGCTTGGGTGCGCATGCGCTTCGATGGCATCGATCCCGGGCAGGAGTGGTTGCCTTTGGAACTTGAACAAGCCACTTCACGATCTCCGAGCAAGGGAGCCGACGTAACCTGGCGAATGGCAAAGCAGGTCGCGGGCGCCGGTTGGTTCCTACTTGGCGATGCCGCAGCCGTGCTCGATCCCGCCGCGTCCCATGGCGTGCTGCGGGCACTGATGACGGGAATGCAGGCGGCGAGTCTCGGCGTCAACGCGATCCGCGAGCGGGTGTCCGAGCAGGATGCCGCTTCACACTACACCACCTGGTTGCGCACATGGTTCGAGACCGACACGGACCGTCTGCGCGAACTCTACGGAACGAACGCTTTCGCCAAAACACAAGAACAACGAGAAAGAACAATGAACCAGAAAGGACCACGATCATGAGCAGTGGATGCCCTGTACAACATCACGGAACGAGCAAAGCGAGCGGATGCCAACATGCGGCGCTCGGCCATTTCAGCGAACTCTTCAAGAAGAAGAAATCCGGTAAATCCTATTCGCCACCCGGCGTCGAGGTTTCCGAAGACGAGGCTGCGATTCTAGGCGGGCCTGGAGGGATCATGCATGACTACGACTCGAGTTCGGGCGACTCCGGAATCCCGGCAGGCTATACCTTCTTTGCCCAGTTCGTGGACCATGACATCACTTTGGACACGACGTCCCAGCTTACCGAGGATCCAAGGACGCCTGAGGGCATATCCGGCGCCCCCAATCTACGCACAGCGAGTCTCGATCTCGACTGCGTGTACGGATTCGGTCCCGAAGCGAGCCCGCACATCTACGATGGGACAAGACCGGGCCGCCTCGGCGTAGGCAATGCGGACAATCCGGACGATCTGCCCAGATCCCCGACGGGAGCGGCGTTGATTGGAGATCCAAGAAACGACGAGAATATTTTCGTTTCCCAGCTCCAGCTCCTTTTCCATCGCTTCCACAACAAAATCTACAACCAGCGTGTCTCCGCACCGAATCCGCACTCCCGGTTCGAGAAATCTCAGGAGGAAGCACGGTATCACTACCAATGGCTGGTGCTCTACGATTTCCTGAAGCGGGTTTGCGATCCCGATGTCTACGCCTACGCCATTGGAGAAATCGAAAAATCCGCGAAGCTTGAGAATCCCAAGTACCCGCATCTTTACGACGGCGGAATGCCGGTCGAGTTCAGTGTGGCCGCTTATCGGTTCGGGCACACGATGGTCCGCTCGGAATATGCGATCAATGCCGACAATCTTGACGTCGAGCTCTTTGACGAACGCTTCGGCACACTTGGGTTCTCTTCGTTGCCACCGGAACTCGTCGTCGACTGGCGCTATCTGCTCCCGGTCTATCCGGCGATCACGCCGCGCATGAGCAAAGGGATCGATCACCTTTTCGCCGACGAGCTTCAGAATCTGCCCGTCGTCCCGAGCAACAACCCGAACGAGCGGGCTCTCGCCTTCCGAAACCTGCGCCGCGGGCACGTGATGTCGCTGCTTTCCGGCCAGGATGCGGCGACGATCCTGAAGTCCGGAGGGTATCCCGTCGATCCCAACGTGAATCTGGCACTCACCGACATTCCGGGATGGGACCGTCTTCCGAGTTCAGGCAAATCCGGACACCGGTTCGAATCCGCGACGCCCCTGCTGCTCTACATCCTGAGGGAAAGCGATGTCAGCGGAGCGAACCACCTTGGTGCCGTGGGTTCGGCAATCCTCATGGAGGTCTTCGGCGGCATGCTTCTTCATTGCGGGACGAGCTTCCTGCGGCACCGCAACGAGAAGGGTAAGCTGAAAAGCTGGAAACCGGACCACATCATCGCTCCGAACGGGCCCGATGCGTTCGAGTTGGCTGATGTGGTTCGGTTTGTCGGATAACCACACACAAACAAACAACGGCGTGATTGACTTCCGTTAGGTCGGTAGCCTACCGATCTTGCGGAGCCATCATGCTCGACGCGAAAGAATTCCGCCATCGCCTGCTCTGGGGAGTCGTGCTGACGATCGTCATCACGCTGCCCTATGCCGTCTCGAACCGCGTGGAATTGCGCCCGGTGATCTGGCTGAGCCCGGGCGTCTTCGACACATGGATCCCCATCAACACGCATTCGGCAGCGTGGGTCTACGTCACTTACTACCCTGCTCTCTACACAGTCGGACTCCTCCTCTCGAATCCGGGTTTCCGTAAATATGTGCATGCCCTGCTCGTCACCACGCTGATTTCTTCGACGTTCTTCTTCCTCGTTCCCAGCGGCGTCCCGCGGGACGAAATCGATCCCGATAGCGTATCCGGCATCTACCGTGCCCTCGTCTTCGTCGATGAACCACGGAACGCGTTCCCCTCCGAGCACGCCTCCCTCGCCCTGATCGCGATTCTTGCGCTCTGCAGCGATCGGCGTCCGCAATGGCACAAGGCCCTGGCATGGATCTGGCTCATCGCGCTTTTCTGGTCCACCATCGCGACGAGGCAGCACGTGGTCTTCGATCTTCTCTCCGGCGCCATGCTCGGAGGCATCGTATGGTGTATAGTTGCAAAAGCAACAAATCATGAGCCGTCGGAAAAACACCCGCCTTAACCAGATCGGACTCGCTCTCGGGCGAGCATTCAATGCCTACGACCTGATGCTCGCGCGCCACATGAAGCGGTGTGCCGTGCAGGAGCATGTCAGGCCCGGTCAGGGCTCGCTCCTATTCGCACTGTTCGAACAGGATGGCCAAACCCCCACCGAATTGGCGCGCCGGCTCCATCTATCCAAGCCCACGGTAACGCGAATCATCGCAAGAATGAAGCGCCAAGGACTCCTCGTGACGAAGCCTGATCCGGTGGACGGCCGTTCCCAACGGGTGCTCGTTACGCCCATGGCGCGCTCCATCGAGCCCGACTGCAGGAATCTCGCCGACAACGTCGAGGAAATCCTCAGCCGCAAGTTCACCAAAGGAGAGCGCGGCATCTTCGGAGAACTCATGGAACGGCTCATCGAAGCCATCACCGAAGAACACATGAGGCTGGACGGCCTCGATCAGTCGATTTAGTTGCAAATGTAACTAAATTCTCGCTGACGCGTCATCAGTCGCATGAAGACGTATCGGCTCTCCTCGCTCCTCCTCATCAGCATCGCTCTCTTCGGCCGACCTCAGCTGTCGAAATCCGGAGGCAATTGTGACGTCACCTCCGTCGGGTTCATCCCCCTCACCGAACTGGCGGGAACCGGCATCTACTACAATGACGACCCCGTGCTCGGTGTGGGAGGGCTCTACCCCGGCGACACAAACATCATTCCCGAGGCACACCGGCAAGAAGGCCTCGCCTTGGTCTCCCAACTCGAACCTCTCGACGACGAAGGAAATCCCGATCCGGTGAATGGGAAAATCGGGATCGTCACCCTCGGCTATTCCAATATGAACAACTTCACCAACACGATGCTGGAATTGCTCGGTTCTCGCCATGCGGACAAGGTGGTCATCGCGAACTGCTCGCAAGGCGGCAGAGACGCTCACGCGTGGGACGAACTTTCCGATCTCGGATGGACCGCCACCGTTCCCACCCGCCTCCAAAGTGCGAACCTCGATCCAAATCAAGTGCAGATCGCGCTCCAGTGCCACGTCTATCAACGAGCGCAATATCCCGGATTGGGCTGGCCCGATTCGCCGATGGATCTCCAGACCGACATGGAGGAAATCGCCCGCCGCTCCAACGAGGTCTTCAAAAACCTGAAGCTGTCGTGGTGGATCGGTCGCTCCTACGGAGGGTATGTGGCCGGGCAGAACAACCCGACACCCCATCCCTACGAATCGTGGCTGGCGATCCGCTGGATGATGGAGAAGCAGATCAATGGCGATCCCGATCTCAGCCATGCCGAGAAGTCCGATGGGACGCGCACTGCCGCGTGGATCGACGTCGCACCGTATTTCTGGGCAGACGGTCTCATCCCTCGGATCGACGACGGCCTCATCTGGGAGTGCGACGACTACAATTCCGATGGCGCGCACGAATCGCAACGCGGTCGGCACAAATACGCGGCCATGCTCCTCGAATTCCTCCACACCCACGAGATGATCGGACCGTGGTTCAATCCCCCCGGCAACATCCCTCCGATGTGCGGCATTGCCTGGCCCGGCCACAACCTCGAAACGCCTCAGAGACCGACGATTCTGCTGGAAGCCACGGCTATCGACACGGACGACGGGGTCGAGCGCGTCGATTTCTATCTCGACAACGTCCTTCTCGGTTCGGATTTCACGTTCCCGTACAGCTTCCCCGCGAACGGCCTCGCTCCCGGAACCTACGTCGCACGCGTGGAGGCGCTCGACACCACAGGCAACAGCAGCATCTCTGTCAACAACACCATCCAGGTGGTCAGCAACGTCGTTCTCCCCGGATCGACCATCTGTGCTGACAATTTCGAGTCGTCCGATTTCAACGGCGGAAGCGGCTGGACCTCGGTTTCGTGGACGCTGACGGGATCGCCAAGTGTGACCTCGGGGCAGAACCCTCCTGAAGGATCGTATCAAGCGCGCCTCGATCTCAATGACGCCATCACCCGAGGTACGGATCTTTCGGGTGCAGGACAGCCGACACTGAGCTTCCAATGGCGGGGAATGCTCCCGGCCCAGGGAGCCTTCATGGTCGAGGCGAGCGACGACGGCGGTGCCGGATGGATCTCTCTTCTCAGTGAATCCGGGCCGCAGACAGTGCAAGCTCCCCAGCGTCCCGAGATCGATCTGGGGACGTTTGGACTGGATCTTGCCAGCGAACCGCTCCTGCTTCGGTTTCGCGTTCAATCCCAAGGTGCCCAGCAGAGCGTCGCGCTGCTTGACCAGATCCAAATCCTCTCTCCCGTGGGGACAACCAGTTTTCCGGTGTGGATTGCCGGTCATGGGCTCAGCGCATCCGATGCGCTCGAGTTGGCGAATCCGGACAACGACGACTTCACCAATCTGGAGGAGTATGCGTTCGATCTCGATCCGAGTTTGCCCGAAGGCGCGAAGGAAAACGGATTGGAAGCGAGCATCCTAACCGATGCCAATGGCGAGCAGTTCCTGACATTCACCTACACAATCGACTACCGAAAACCCGACATCACCATCGCTCCCCAGCAGTCGCCCACCCTCGGAGGCAGTCCGCCGTGGACCATCCACGGCATCACGAACAAGCTCATCGAGCCCGCAACGCAAAGCAATCCCGCGGAGACCTATTCCGCGCAGGTTCCAGTGCAGCCGTGGTCTCGCGCATTCATGCGCCTGAGCATTACCAGAAATACCGGTAGTTCGGGCCCGATTGGCAGCTGATGGATTCATCGGCCGCACGGGGGAGTGCGCCTTGAATGAAGGACGCTCGGCTCTATGATGGGGTAGCCGATGATGAACATCCGAACGTTCAGCCTGTACGCGGTCCTTCTCCTCGTCCGGCAAGGGGTCGTGTCCGCGGACCCCGACGCGTTCTTCGTTGACGAAGTATGGACAAAAGTGGGCGCACGCACGTGTCTGAAGTGCCACAAACCCGGCGGGGATGCGGAGGAGAGCGAGTTCATCCTCCGTGATCCCGCGCGCGATGCCTCCAAGGGGGATCCGCTCATTCACAACCACATGGCATTCTCGAGGATGGCCCGGGCCATGGAAGACAAGGAGTCGCGTCTGCTTCTGAAGGTCGTGGGCAAGCTCGATCACGGGGGCGAAGATGTCCTCGAGCCGGGCTCGACACGCTACAAGATCCTCTCGAGCTGGGTGAATCGGGTGACTGGTGTCGCATCGCATGAAGCTGATGCCGCTACCGCTACCGGAATCTCCGCACGCGGACCGTTCTTCGAAGGCGTTGAGATGCTGGATGCTCCGCGCTTGCTCCGTCGCCTCACACTTTCCCTCGGTGCACGGTTGCCCTCAGCGGACGAACGCGCGCACGTGGGTAGAGCTGGGATCAAGGCGATCGAGCCAATTCTCGACACGCTCATGGATGAGGAGGCGTTTTATGATCGTCTCGCCGAAGGCTTCAACGACATTTTCCTCACGCCCGGCATCGATGACGTCGCGGAGAACGTCCTTTCCTACGAGCACTTCGATAAGACGCGGCACTGGTACAAGAAATGGGATTTCAGCCACATCAAGGACGGGGAGGAGCGCAAACGCGCTGGTTGGAAACTCGCTGACGTCTACCGCGACGCGATGAAGCGCGAGCCTATGGAAATGGTGAAGTACATCGTGCGCAACGGGCGACCATTCACTGAGATTGTCACCGCCGACTACATCATGGTCTCCCCCTACACCGCGCGCGGGTATGGCGTGTTCGAGGAGGTCCGCGAGCGCTTCAAAAATACGGAGGATCCCTTCGAGTACATTCCGGTGCGGCTCAAGGCGCTCACGGGGAGGAGCAAGAAGACGAATCAGGAGTCGGCGACGGGTTTCTACCCGCATGCGGGTATTCTGAGCACCTTCCAATACCTGAAGCGCTATCCGACTACGGAGACGAATCGCAACCGGCTCCGCGTGCGCATGTACTTCGAACACTTTCTTGGAATCGATATCATGCAACTCGCGCCGCGCGTGAATGATGCCGCCGCGATCACCGCGAAATACGAGGTTCCGACGATGGAAGCGGCGGACTGCGTCGTCTGCCACAAGATCGTCGATCCGATCGCGGGCCTGTTTCAGGATTACTATGCCGTCGATGCCAAGGGCGTCTTCAAGCGACGCCCGGAGGGATGGTTCGAGGATATGTTCAAGGCGGGTCACGAGGGCGAAGCGTTGCCCGACAGCGAACGATGGCGTGCTCTGCAGTGGCTCGCGGAGCGGACGGTGAAGGATCCCTGCTTTGCCATCGCGATGGTCGAGCACGTCTGGTACATCCTCACCGGTCGCCGTCCGCTCCTGCCGCCGGAAGACATCGACGATCCTCTCTATGCGCCGAAGCAACGAGGATATCGCGAGCAGCGAAAAGAGATCGAAGGCATCGCGGAGCGATTCGCGGCGGGTGGGTTCGATCTCAAAGACGTTTTCAAGGAACTTGCGGTTTCGAATTTCTATCGGGCGGATGGTCTGGCCGAGGCTGGGGGGAAGCCGGAGCGGCTGGCCGAGTTAGACGATCTCGGAGTGGTCCGCCTTCTCTCGCCGGAGCAACTGGAACGCAAACTGAAGGCGATCTTCGGGAGGGATTGGGGGCGGCTGCACAAGCAGTTCATGATCCTCTACGGGGGTATCGACACCAAGGAGGTGACCGAGCGGATCGCGGATCCCAGCGGCGCGATGGGGGCGATCCAGCGAATGATGGCAAATGAGGTCGCCTGCAAGAACGTTGCGCTCGACTTTGCGCGCGAGCCGAAAGAGCGGCTGCTTTTTCCCGGCATCGAGATGGGGGATGTCCCAGGAACCGCTGAGGCCGACGCAAAAATCCGCGCGACCGTTGTCCATCTCCATGAACGCCTGCTCGGCCGCGCCGAGGAAAGCGAAATCGACCGCACCTACCATCTCTTTTGCGGCATCATCGAGGATGCGAAGGCGCGGGGAAAATACGAACCGGATGAGAAATACCACTGCCGGGTGGAACGCGAAAAGCGCCTGCCCGATCCCGATTACACGCTGCGGGCGTGGCGTGCGGTGGTCACCTATCTCCTCCGACAGCAGGAATTTCTCTACGAGTAACAAACCCATGAGACGCGATTTTCTGAAACTTTGCGGACTGGCCGGGCTCGGCGTGGCGGCGCCGATTCGCGCACGCGCGGCCTCGAAGGAACCGGTGCCTTACAGCGGTCCCTACTTTGCGGTGTTCAACGCTGCGGGAGGCTGGGACACGACGTATTTGATGGATCCCAAGGGCGTTGGGGAAACCAACCGTCTCTACAAGCAAGGCGACATCCTAACAGAGGGACGGATCCACTTCGCACCGAACGCCAAACACATCGAGAAGGGCTTGAGCAACGAGGGCTTCTTTAAGAAATACGCGAGCGAACTGCTGGTGTTCAACGGTCTCGACTATTCGGTGAACAACCACGCGCCTTGCTCCCGCTATATGGCGACCGGAAAACTCGACAGTCTCGCCTATCCGACTTTCGCCGCCCTCGTCGCTGCGTGCAAGGGCCCGGAATGTCCCCTCGCCTTCCTGACGTTCGGCAATTACTCCTCTACTGGCAACGTCGTTGCGATGGCGCGGGTGCCTTACCTGCCGACGCTTGGGAAGATCGCCAACGCGGACTGCGTCGAGGGAAATGTCCGCAGTCCCTATCACGACGACTTCGTAAACGACCGCATCGAGGCCGCTCTCAAGGATCAGGTGGATTCGCGGATCGCGCAGGCACGGCTTCCGCGTGTGGAACGGGCCCAAAACATGCTCTATGCGGCGCAGCTCAATTCGAAGGCGCTGCAACGCGTCACGCCACACATTCCCAAGGAACGACCTAAAGGCCGGCTTGAAAACCAGGCGGAGATCGCCTTGGCTTCGTTCAAAGCAGGCGTCTGTGTCTCGGCGAATCTATCCATCGGGCAGTTCGACAGTCACGCGAACAACGATCGTGATCAAATGAAGCTGATTCCCGAGTTCCTGGCCGGCATCGACTACATGCTGCGTCGGGCGGAGGAACTCAAGATCCGCGACAAGCTTGTCGTTGTCATTCAGAGCGAGATGGGGCGGACGCCGAATTACAACAAGGGTGACGGCAAGGACCACTGGTCGGTCGGATCGATCATGTTCATCGGGGCCGGAATCAAGGGCAACCGCGTCATCGGGGAAACTGATGACGGGCAGTTCCTGATACCGATCAATCCGAGAACACTGGCTCTGCAACCGGACGCCGAAAAAGGCCTACGGGTGCGCCCGGAGCATGTGCACTTCGCCCTTCGCGAGTTCGCCGGGATCGAGCCGCATCCGTTCAGCGAGAAGTTTCCTCTCGTCATTCCCGCGGAAGAGCGGCTCAAGGGATTCTGGGGCTAGGAATTAGCACGGGACAAACCGCCATGCCATCGCTAGAGTCGCCGGATGATCGACGAGAAAAATCCCACGTCCAGACGCGGATTTGTCCAGGCGGCTGCGGCAACTGCCGCTGGCGGTTTCCTCCTTTCCCATGAAGCACGTGCCGACGACAAAGCTACCAAAGCGAAGCGGAGGAATCCCATCGGCGTTTCGACCTATAGCTACTGGGGATTCCGCAGGGAGGATTATCGTCCCATCGAGAAGTGCATCGACCTTGCGGCGGAGGCGGGATTCGACGGCGTCGAGGTTCTCCAAGTGCAGATGACCGATTTCAGCAATGCGGCGATGCAGAAAATCAAGCGGCACGCCTTCCTCAACGGGCTCGCGCTCATGGGGTTGTCGACGCATCAGGATTTTGTCGATCCCGACGCTCGCAAGCGCCGCCACAACGTCGAGCAGACGATTTTCTACATCCAGCAGGCGCACGAAATGGGCATTCCCACCATCCGGATCAACACGGGACGCTGGGGGACCTCGAAGAACTTTGACGAACTCATGGCCAATCGTGGTATCGAGCCGATCCTGCCCGGACACACCGAAGAAGAGGGCTACAAGTGGGTCATAGATTCCATGGAGAAACTCGTCCCCTACGCCGAGAAAGCCGGGGTCATTCTCGGGCTGGAGAATCACTGGGGTCTCGGCCTCACTCCCGAAGGCGTCCTGCGCATCGTCGACGCGATCGATTCGCCCTGGCTCCAAGTGACTCTCGACACGGGGAACTTCCTCGAAGACCCGTACGAACGACTCAAGATTCTAGCCCCCAAAACGGTCCTGCTCCAGGCGAAGACCTACTTTGGCGGTGGACGCTGGTACACCCTCGACCTCGATTACAAGCGCATCGCGAAGCTGCTTAAGGACGCCGATTTCAATGGCTGGATTTCCCTCGAGTTCGAGGGCAAGGAGTCCCCGGACACGGGGGTTCCGAAGAGCTTGGAACTGCTCCGGGCGCATTTCTAAATGGGCAGAGCCACGTGCATCATCGCCTTCGGCTCGAATCTTGGTGACCGGCTCCGCAATCTCGTCGAGGCACTCGAATTTCTGGGATTGGAGGCCGCGAAGAAGTCGTCCGTTTATCAGACGTCACCTGTTGATTGTGAACGTGACACGGATGATTTTTACAACTCTGTCGTAGAATTGTTTCATGACGGATCGGCGCAGGAATTGCACCGCAAGACGGTCTCCGTTGAGCGGAAAATGGGGCGTCCCGGGCAGCGCGAAGTCCATGCGCCCCGTGTCATCGATCTAGACATCCTCGCCGTTGGTGACGAGATCGTGGAAACCGAGCACCTGACCGTTCCCCACCCCCGGCTTGCGCAGCGGAAGTTCGTGCTCGAACCCCTCGCCGAGATCCTGCCCGATTTGAGATTGCCCGGACACGAGAAATCCGTTGCGGAACTGCTCGAAACCCTCGAATCTTCGGAACCGCCCCTCACTGTTGTCACTCGGGAATGGTAGTTGCCGCCACAGAACCAGAAACCGTCGCGTCTCCTCTTTCGCGATTGGAGAAGCTGGGACGTCGGGCAACACCGATCACGGCGCTCACCGCCTACGACTACCCGACCGCGCGGCTGCTCGACGAGGCGGGTATCGACATGGTTCTTGTGGGGGATTCGCTCGGCATGGTCGTGCTCGGGCATGAGGACACCACCGAGGTCACTGTCGAAATGATGGTCCACCACACTGCGGCCTGCCGCCGCGGCACCAAGGATGCGGCCTTGGTCGCAGACCTTCCCTACCGAAGCTACCGGTCTCCCGAAATGGCGCTGACGAATGGAAAGCGACTCATCGACGCAGGAGCGGATGCGGTGAAGCTTGAGGGCGGCTCGACGCAGGTCGTGCAAGTCGAAGCGCTCGTCGACGGAGGGATTCCGGTCGTCGGCCATATCGGCATGCTTCCCCAGCACGTCCGCGAGGAGGGCGGCTACAAGAAGAAGGGAAAAACCCCGGAACAAGCTGCCGCGCTGCTGCAGGACGCACGCGACCTCGAGTCAGCTGGGGTTGTCGCCATCGTGCTGGAGAGCATGGTTGCGAACGTCGCCGCAGAAATCACGCGGACGGTCGAGGTCCCGACGATCGGCATCGGTGCGGGTCGCGACTGCGACGGCCAGATCCTCGTCGTCCATGATCTTCTGGGCTCGTTTCCGTGGTTTCGCCCCAGTTTCGCCACTCCGAGAGCCGATGTAGCGGCGGAAACGACCCGCGCCGTGCGTGAGTACATCGAAGCGGTTCGTAATGAAACTGTTTAGGGCGGTTTTTACGGGAATCGTGGGATTTGGATTGTGCGTGGCATCGGGTGCCGAGACGGACCTCACCGAGCCACGCGTCCCGCGGATGCAGGTGATTCCTCTGCCCGGTGACAAAGCGTCATTCCAGCGGGACGGAGTCGAGTTGCTCCGCTACCATTTTGGCGATCGGCAAGAACGGCCATTCTGGTTCCCTTTGATCCATCCGAAGTCCGGCCGCTCGCTCACGCGGATCGGACATCCTCATGATCCGGAGGGTCACAGTCACCACAATTCGGTCTGGGTTTCCCATCACAAAGTGAACGGAATCGATTTCTGGAGCGACCACAAGCGCGATACAAACGGCCGCATCGTGCACCAGAAGGTTCTCCAATACGCCGATTCCGACCAGCTCTGCGCGATGAAGAGCCTCAACCATTGGATCCGGCGGTCGGACGACGCGGTTCTATTGGCGGAAACGCGGGAAACGCACGTTGTCCCGTACGGCGCCGCGAAGGACTACATCGTCCTGATAACCCTACACTTCTCGGCTCCGAAGACCCCCGTGACTTTCGAAGCAAACCCGTTCGGCGTCATCGGGGTGCGCATGGCGAAGACCATTGGTGTGCACGACGGGGGTGGCCGCATTCTAAATTCGGAAGGCGGTCGCGATGAAAAGCCGATCTTCCGAAAACCTGCTCGGTGGGTCGATTACAGCGGACGGATCGCACCGGGGATGCAGGGCGGCATCGCTCTGATGGACCATCCTTCGAACCCCAATCATCCGGCTCCTTTCCACGTTCGCAACGACGGCTGGATGGGAGCCTGCCTGACGCTTGAGAAGCCCATCACGATCAGTCCCGACATGCCGCTTCGGCTCCACTATGGTCTCTGGGTCCACGATGGCACGCCGACGAAGGCCGAGATCGATGCCGTGTGGGCCACATTCTCCAAGCCGTTGGCAGCGAGGCAGAAAGACAAATAGTCCCCCCGGTGGCGCTTTAACCTGTAACGGTAATCCGTCATTCTCACTGACGCATCATGCCCGTGTCAGAACAGCCCGATTTTCCCCGCATTTGGCGTTGCAATTTCGCAAGGCATCCTTTACGGCTTTACGCTTCGTTACACTCCAGATCACTTCAACCGAACCTCTTTCTCAAATGTCTGACAACTCGAAACCGTGCTGCAAGCTATTCATGGGAGAAGCTTGGGCATGCCTACTCCTGCGTCTCTGGGTCGGAATGCGTCTGTTCTTCGCTGGAATCACCAAGTGGAAGGGTAAAACCGCGGAAGGCGTCATTGAATTCAAAGGCGAATACATGAAAACCAAGATGGACGCGATTGGCCAGAACATGATCGATCACACGCCCATACCAGGTGGGATGATCAACATGTACACATCGACTCTCCCCTATCTTCTGGTCGCCGTTGGCGCGCTCATTATCGTCGGAATCTTCACCCGGCTCAGCCTGATCGCGGGCGGTCTTCTGTTCATTTCCCTCGCCTTCGGCCTCATGCTGCTCCCAGACGACACCGAGTCGATCTATCGGGGCATCGAAATCGCCATGGTCGCTGGCGCCCTCGCCCTATGCCGTTACAATATTCTGAGTGTCGATAACGTCATCGGGCTCGCCTACCGGCAGCCGTCCGGCGATTCCGAGAAGTCATCGAAAGACAAAGATGATTCGTAAGGAATCCTAGAGCAAATTCAACGACCCGAAATTCGATGAAGAAAGAATCCTCCAAAGCCGAAAAACCCACCTCCAGCCGTCTCACCCGCCGGGAATTCATGCGATCCGGTTCGGGAGTCGGCGTCGGACTCATTGTCACCAGCAAAACCGCGCTCGGACAGGCGGGCGGGGCTGGCCGAGACAGCGACATGCACATCGCACTCATCGGCTGCGGTGCCCAAGGCACCGTCCTCATGAACTCCACCCGCCCGATCGAAGGCGTCAAGTTCAAGGCCGTCTGCGATATCTGGGACTACAACCGGAACATCATGCGAAAGCGGCTGAAGGCGTATAAACACCCGGTCACCGAGGACAATGCCTACGAGCGCGCCGAAGAGATGTTCGAAAAGGAAAAGAACATCGATGCCGTCCTTGTGGCGACCCCCGATTTCGTCCACCACACCTACGCGGTGATGGCCATGAAGGCGGGATACGACTGCTACTGTGAGAAGATGATGTCGAACGAGATCGAGTACGCGAAGGAGATGGTGCTCGGTCAGCGCGAAACCGGTAAACTGCTGCAGATCGGCCACCAGCGTCGCAGTAATCCCCGCTACATCCACGCAAGGAACGAGGTTCTCCACGGTAACAAACTTCTCGGTTGGATCACCCACGCCTACGCCCAGTGGAACCGCGGGATCAGCAGCAGCACGCCTCTTGGCTTCCCGAAGAAGTACCCGATGGAGGAGGCGAAACTCACCGAGTACGGGTACAAGGACATGAACGAGTTCCGCAATTGGCGGATGTACAAGAAGTATGGCGGTGGCGCGATTTCCGACCTCGGCGCCCACCAGATCGACCTCTTCAACTGGATGTTCAACACGACGCCCAAGTCAGTCGTTGCGTCCGGCGGCATCGACTACTACTCGGAATACGAGCACTACGACAACGTGATGTGCATCTATGACTACGATGTCCCGAACAGCACGTGGGGGACCGAGGAGAAGGCGCAAAAGGATGAGAACGGCAACACGAAGGACCACGTCACCTCCCGCGCCTACTACCAGGTGCTCACGACGAACAGCTCCGAGACCTTCTACGAAAAGTTCCTCGGCGAAAACGGTGCCATGGCCATCAACGAGACGGCCGCCAAGAACGATGTCTGGCGCGAGGCGCACGCTCCCGAGTGGCAGGACTTCGCGAAGAAGTCGCCGCCGGTGGTCACCAAGGAAGGCATGATTGCCGAGCCGGAGCCGGTCTACCACAAGTTCTGGCAGCATCCCAAGCCATGGACGCGCCCGACACCGTGGCTCGCTAGCAAGAACCTCGTCGATGTCCGCGCCACCAAGGGCCTCGATCCCTGGGTGCTCCCGATCACGCTCGACAAGCTCGCCCACACCCCGCACCTCGAGAACTTCTTCGACGTTGTGCGCAGCGGCGGAAAGCAGGAAGATCTCAATTGCCCCGTGGAAGATGGCTACAAGACCGCGGTGACCGTCCTCAAGGTCAACGAGGCCGTCCAAACCGGCGAACGGGTCCACTTTAAGCCCGAAGATTTCCTCGTCGAGGAAGCTTAAAACTATCCCACACACCGAGACAGAGACAGAGAACATAAACACGTTGAATCTTATGATGTTGATTAACAATCGCACGAGAAAATGGAGCGGCATCGGTGCAGCCACGGCGCTGGCCCTGACCGCTGTCACCACGGATCTCCAGGCCGACGATCTCGTCGAGCTCAAGCTGGAATTCCCCAAGCCGATGTTCGTCGGCACTCCCACCAAAGCCAAGCGCGCCAACCTCGAGAAGCCCGATCCCTCCAAGGTGATCAAGGCGATCAAGGTGCCCAAGGGCGTCAAGAACATCGCTTCCGAGAAGCCGGTCACTTCCAGTGACGAGGAGCCGATCATCGGTGAACTCGAAATGGTCACCGACGGCGACAAGGACGGCGCCGACGGCAGCTACGTCGAGCTCGGACCCGAGAAGCAATGGGTGCAGATCGATCTTGAGAAGCCTTCCGAGATCCACTACATCGCTCTCTGGCACTTCCACAAGAATGCCCGCGCCTACGACGACGTCATCATTCAGATCTCCGACGACAAGGAGTTCAAAAGCGGCGTCACGACGGTGTTCAGCAACGACCACGACAACTCCTACGGCCTCGGCAAGGGTGACGGTCCCGCGTGGATCGAGACCAACCACGGCCGCGTGATCAAGGTCGACGGCAAGAAAGCCCAGTATGTGCGTCTGCACAGCAACGGCAATACCGCCAACGAGATGAATCACTACGTCGAAGTCGAAGTCTTCGGCAAGTAATCCGAAGCGTTCCTCACCCGAACGCACAAACCACTTTGACAGCCGCGTCGATGATCCGCTCATCGCGCGGCTGTTCTCTTTCCTGC
>CAJIAN010000833.1_pt1 | contig 17686 bp, 9 predicted proteins | sample 9199061 | NCBI WGS metagenome assembly CAJIAN01 (sample SAMEA7708264, study PRJEB35096) | sediment metagenome | biome: marine neritic benthic zone biome [ENVO:01000025]; feature: sediment [ENVO:00002007]; material: shallow marine sediment [ENVO:03000034] sea grass bed [ENVO_01000059] ...
CCACGATTTCCCTCGGGCGCTTCAATTTCATCGCCCGTGTTCGGGAGATCGTCCGGACCTGTCAGGTCGTAGCGCACGCTGAGAGGTAATGGATTCGTAGCGCAGCTGCAATGGGGGTGGGCCCGGACATGTCCATGAGAGTTGTGCGGATGCGGCAAAAAGTCAACGAACGGGGGCTTGTTTTTCATTTTCGAGATCGTAGTCGCACGAGGCGTTCGTTGAGAATCACTTTTTCGCGAGCAACTTCTCGAGCTTTTCGAAGTAGCGTTTCCCCAGTTCCCGTTGTCCGGCGGTGTCGAAGTGGGCGTTGTCCATCCCCTTGAGCTCTTCCGTCGTCACGCAGGCGGTCTGTGCAATCTTTTCGGGAAGGGTCACGATCAGTTTGTTGAACTCGGCGAAGTTCTTGTTCCACCTTCCGAGTTCCGAGAACACAAACGGCAGGTCCGGCTTTCCCAGATCCTTGCGGAGGTTGTCGACGAGCTTGGCGAGCTTCTCGGCATACGTGCTGATATTCGCCGAGTTGCTTTCGCCCTGGTGCCACAGGATGGCCTTGAACTCGCCGTCCGGCGCGGCCGCTTTGGCGGCTTCGATCGCGTGTTTGTAGAGTTGGAACCGGTCCTTTCCACCTTTCTCCCATTGCTCGATCGAACTGCCGCCCCGCGCCGCGCAGACGATCCCGACTTCCACGTCCTTGTGCTTCTCGAGATAGGCCTTCACGAAAGTCGGGCCGCAGTTGAGTCGCTGCATGCTCACTTGCTTTCGCGATGGCGAGTAGAGATTGAACGGGGGCGCGGCCGGCACCCATTTCTTCTCGCCGATGTTCCAGAGGAACGCGTTGGGGATCGGTTGCTTGTCCGCATCTTCGAGCATGGCGCGTCCCGCCATGTTCGATTGGCCGATGAGAAGGAAGAGATGCCGCTCCTTCCTATCCTCCGCCGCGAGATTCGAGATCGAGAGGAGGGTGAGGGCGAAGCCAAGGGTCCCGTATTTCATGTGACGAGACTACCAGCGAGTCGCTACCGTCCGCAATGCTGTGAAAACTCGCCAATCGTGCCCCGCCGCCGTAGCGTTTCATTCATTGTTCCGATGTGCCCTTTTCGAATCTGCCTCGTCAACATGCCGTTCGCCTCTCCCGAGGCGCCGTCGATCGCGCTGACGCAGCTCAAGTCGGTCCTCGAAGAACGGTTCGGCGATGCGGTGACGGTCGAAATCCTCTATCTCGATCTCGACTTCATCACCTACGCGGGCGGACTCGCAAACTACCTGCGGATGAGCTCGGGACTTGGTCGACTTGCCGGCGCGTCGGACTGGTTTTTTCGTCAGGTCGCCTTTCCCGAGGCGCCGGACAACACGCAGGAGTATCTGGACCGCTTCTATTTCGACGACGAGGACGAGGAGAGTCGGCTAGCGAAGGAATTCATTCTCGAGAAACGTCCGGGGCTCGGTGACGAATTCGATCGCCTCATCGACACGTATCGCCTCGACGAGGCTGACGTCGTTGGCTTCACCGCGATGTTCTATCAGACGGTGGCGTCCTTCGCGATGGCGCGGCGGATCAAGGATCGCAATCCGGAGTTGGTCACGGTGATCGGTGGTGCGGCGTGTGAAGCGGAAATGGGAGTGGAGATCGCGAAGCAGGTTCGACAGATCGACTACGTGTTTTCGGGACCGGCGCTGGTGAGCTTTCCTCGGTTCATCGAATGCCGCATCGCGGGTGATGCCAGATCCTGCGAGCGGATTCGCGGTGTCTTCTCGGCAGCGAACGTCGCCGGAATCGAAGGCGGTGGCTGCGCTCTCACCGGGGAAGAACGGAACATCAACGAGGTGGTGTCTCTCGATTACGGCGGCTTCCTCGATCGCTTCGAGGCGACATTTCCAGATCGCGAATTGCGAGCGATGCTCATGTTCGAGACTTCACGCGGGTGCAGTTGGGGCGAGAAGATCGCGTGCACGTTTTGTGGGTTGAACGGCACGGCGATGAACTACCGGTCGATGACACCGGAAAACGCTCGCGATCAGATGCGTTCGCTCTTCGATTACCTACCGCGCTGCAACTTCTTTCTCGCCGTCGACACCATCGTTCCCGACGACTACCTCGAAGAAGTTTTCCCCAAACTGGGAACCCCGAAGAACGCCGCCATGATGTACGAAGTGCGACCATTGCTTTCTGAAGAGCAGATCGCCACGCTCTGCGATGCCGGAGTCCTCGTCATCCAGCCGGGCATCGAGGCGCTTTCCACGCCGACGCTCAAGCTCATGCGCAAGGGCACGACCGCCTTCGGCAATCTCCGGTTTCTCAAGACGTGCAGCAAATACCCGATGCGCGTTGAGTGGAACCTCCTCATTGGTTCGCCCGGCGAGGACGAATCCACATGGGAAACGTATCTCGAGAATCTCCCGCTGCTCGCACATCTTCATCCGCCAACCGGTTCGTTTCCCATCTCGTTCGACCGGTTCAGCCAGTATTTCCTGAACACCGAGGAACACGGGCTCGATCTCCAGCCGCAGGAATTCTATGAATATGCTTATCCGTTCGACTCCGAAGCGCTCGCGAAAGTGGCCTATCACTTCGTCGATCGGAATGCCGACCGCGAGAAGATCGACGACTGGGCGGAGCGCCTGAATGCGGCGGTCGGGCAATGGTGGTCCGGGTGGCAGCGCGAGGCCCGGCTCTACATGTCGCAAAGCAACGGCGACCGCGCGATCTACGATTCACGATCGGGGAGCGTCATTGAGTATGCGGTGTCCGAGGTCACGTCAGACGTTCTTCGCTACCTCGAAACACCGCACCGTTTCGAGCACCTCGCAGCGGAGTTTGGCGAGAAAGTCGCCGAGCGCGAGGTCGGTTACCTTCGCGAACGGCGACTGCTCTTCGAGGAGAACGGTCGCATGATGAGCCTCGTGATCTTCTAACTAGCCGACTTTAGTTCGGTGGGGTGATCGGGCGCGAAGGCATCTGGGGAGGTACGGACGGTCGCGAAGGCGGCAGGATCAGGTGTTCGCGTTCTTCGATCCACTTCTTCCAGTCGTTGCCCTTGGGCATGTCGCCTTTGTGCGGCCTGCGATCCAAGTTCTTGAATCGATCCACAGCATTCTCTTGGCTCCAGCGGATAATTGTGAGCGGCGAATCGTCACCTTCTTCGGGAAATCCACTCACGATTCCGCGTGCGGCGATCCTGACTTCCTCCTCGGCTCCGAAGGTTTCGATTCTGTTGTCCTGCATGTAGTGGCCAGGACCGTGGATGGTCGCGGTCATCTTCCTGGTATCGATCAGGGCATGGGATCCGAACACCTGTTTCCCGCGCAGTTCCACGGAAACGCGTTTCCACGCGATCAGATCCTTCCCCTTCTGGAAGAAGGCCGCGCTGCCGCAGGAAACTTTGAGGCGTTCGCCTTGGTGCTGATGGTCGATTCGGACATTCCCCACGGCGCGGGCGACGCCATCGTCATACGACGTTTTATCCGCCTCGATGGTGATGCTCTCCTTGTCGTTTTGGACGGCCTTCGGGACCGGTTTCGGGGGCGCAGTCTCGGCGTTGGCGACCGTCTGTGTGTGTCCCTTGGTGATCATTCGGAACCCCGAGTCGCTCAACTGCAGACGCACTTTCGCATCTCGCTCGAGACCCATCACGACCGAGTGCCTGCGTCGAATGTGTGGAAAGCCATGGAACTCGATGCTGAGGTCGGAGAATCGGATCACGGCGCTCTCGGACACGCCGAGCGAATCGCCGATCTTCGCGATCACTCCACCGCTCAGCAGAATCTCTGCTTTGGTGAGATCGTCGGGAACTTCGGAGTTCCGCTTGAACACCGCCTTTTTGGCCCGGCATTCGTAACGAGGCGTGACGATCTTTGGCTGCTTGAAGACGATTCCGTGCCTGTTGAACGTGGCCCCTTCCTCGGAGAGGATCTCGACGTCACCGATCCCCGTGCCGCCATCCTCGTCCTCGGCGAGCGCGTGGCTTGGAAGGATCAGACCAAGGATCAGGGCGTGCAGACGCATCGACATCTTTGAGACCATGAACGTGCAGACAACCTTCGGTCAATCGCCGTTCAATGCACGACGTCCTCCGGCGAATCAGAATTATCGAAGTCTTCGTGCTTACCAGTTTTGAGTCGCATTTTTATAAATAGTCTCATTTTTGAATTGAATTATTAGAATTTCTCGCTAAATCATGTGTTTAGAAATTAATAATAATTTCAAGAGTCTTAATAGTGATTGCCTATCGAATATTAGGTTTATTGAGACTCCAGATTCTGGCGCAATGCCTGATCGTGGCGGCGATTTACTGGGCTTGGTTTTGGATCCTGGGGCACTTGATTTATAGCGAACCGTTTCTGGTCGGATCCTATCTGAACTACTGGATTGTTGCCGAGATCGCGTTGCTGCTCGAATCGTTTTCGCGCGAGACCGAGCGTCGGAACCTGCTTCGGAGAGGGTTGGCGCGCTCACCGCATACCGTCTTTCGCCAGTTGCTCTACATGGCGGCGGGCATCTCGCTGTTTCTCGTGCTCACCAAGGATGCAGCAATCTCGCGGATGTTCCTCGTCACTTTTCTGGGAATCAGCACGGTGGCTTTGAGTTTCAGCGAGTATTTCCTCTCGCGGGTGCTATCCCGGGCGGTGTTCGGCGATCGGAGAAAGACGCGGACGATCCTCATGGGATCGGCTCAGAGCATCCTCGGATTTCAGCAATGGGCGCACGAGAAGAAAATGTATGGTCTGGAGATTGTCGGGGCGCTGTCAGACGACCGTGAGAGTGCGTTCATCGGAATGCTCGCGGGCATGAGAATTGGCGACACATCGTCTCTCGGCCGGAAGCTGGCGGCACACAAGGTGGATCAGCTGGTGCTTGTGGATGCGGGGGAAGACACCGGAAAAGTGCGGGAAATGATACGTCTTTGCGAGCGTCACGGGATCCGGTTCGTGCTTGTCAACGACATGAGTGCGTGGACGGGCAAGCGCCTCGCCAGTCGGAACCTGGACGGCATGAACCTCATGTTTCTCTACGAAGAGCCGCTCGAGGATCCCTTCAACCAGATGCTCAAACGCGCCTTCGACATTGCAGTCGCCCTCGCTGCGTGCCTGACGGTTCTGCCGCTTGCCTCTCTCATGGTTGCGATGATCCACCGCATCCAGTCTCCGGGGAGATTGTTTTTCAAGCAGCACCGGACCGGTATCAAGGGAGCCCCGTTCGAGATCTACAAGTTCCGAACACTACACGAGCGTGATCACGACGAAGGCAAACAGGTGAGCGACGATGACAAGCGCGTGTTTCGGTGGGGATGGTTCCTCCGCAAGTTCAGCATTGATGAGCTTCCCCAGTTCATCAACGTGCTGAAGGGCGAGATGAGCGTGATCGGTCCTCGACCTCACTTCCTCGAGCACGACGCTTATTTCGCCAAGCTCCTGGAAAACTACCGCACCCGTTCGTTGGTGAAACCCGGAATCACCGGGCTGGCGCAGGTTCGCGGTCAGCGGGGCAACACCGAGGGATGCGTGAGCCACATCCAAGAGCGGATCCAATCCGACATCACCTACCTCGAGAACTGGAGTCTCCGGCTCGATTTCCTCATCCTGTTCCGGACGATCTACCACATGTTTTTTCCCCCTCGTTCCGCTTATTGAACCGGAGCGAATTGATCACCTCTCCATACTTTTCGGCACGGGCGAAATTTCGGGAACTCGGAATATTCGGGTAGGGAGCCAGTCGGATCCCTTGGGCGCATGGTCTGCGCTCACTGCCGTTGTCGCTTGACCATCAGGGGGTTCGCTGACGGGAAAAGAAAACGTCTTCAAGGCTGTTTCCGTGCCCTCGAGCATACCTGTCGGCCCGACCCGTGACGGCAATCGGCGAATGTCTCGGATCGGGGACATCTAAAGATTATTTATAATGGTAATCGTATTGATCAGTTTTCTTGACAAATTCCTTGCGGTCTTTAGCAGGATTACATAAATACCATAAATACCATAATTACTATTTATGGGTCTATGACAACACAAACACAACGAAAACATGAATACATACAACCAAAATACCTCGCGGTCGCGGGCGTACACCTTGCTGGACGTCCTGACCGCCGTTGCACTGATCGGCGTTATTTCAGGGTTCGCCCTGATCAAAACGAGTGGCGCCCGATCAGCATCCGAAACCCGCAAACTGAAACAGGATATCGCGTCGCTGAACTCGGCGATTCGAATCTTCAAGGCGAATGGAGGCGTCATCGCGCCGAGCTGGGGACCGAACAAAGTCCTCGAGGAATTGAAGACCGAGGCGACCGCCTTGTCGGCCCGTCGACTGAACGGGCTGCGCGGCTCCATGCTAGACCCGCGGGTGGTTGCGTTGATGGAAGACGCCGACGAGGCGGCTTCCGGGACGCCGAAGGGATTGTGGGATGCGGATGCCCAGCGTTTCTACGTCTCGACGGACAACGTCATCGGAATCCGCGAGTTCCGCTTGGATGACGAACTGTCCGAGGGCGAGACGGAGCAGCGGGAAAGGGAAACGAACCTCCAATTGGCACAGACGGATGGTTGGATCTGGGACTACACGGACACGGGTTCGGTGATCTCCAGCGGGCTGAACGCTCCGGATTCGGTGGACGCCACTCCATCCGGCGAGGGGCAGGATGGTACGGGGAGCGATGCGCTGGCCTTGAACAAACCGCTCTTCTCGATCGCCAGCGGGAAGTTCGCGCTCAAGGATTACGATCTGCAGCTCGAGTTGAGCAACGCACCGAATCCGCAGGAGTCGTCGATTGTCGTCTACTCCACCGATGGCAACAACTGGAGCGAATACTCCGAACCGATCTCCATCGCGCCAAAAACCAATGTGATGGCGTACTCGGCGTCCACCGACGCGGAGAACTGGTCGGATAGCGACATCGCCATCGAGCGCTACGATTTCGATCGTGTGAGACTGGAGGCTTCCCTCGAATTCGAGAAGCCGGCCTACAACTATGTGGAAATGGGAGGCGACCTGATGCCGGGCAACTACACGCGCGAGGATGCGGCGCCCGGCTTGCTGACGATCAACAACACCGATGACCTTCCGGAGGAACTGGCCAACGAAGAGAGCTTCTCCTTCAGTTGGACCTACGACGGATCGTCGCCCTACGACTCGTCGAGTGCCGTCGCCGGGGATGGTGGTCTCGCTTCCATCTGGGAGGACGATGTGCCGATCAGCCTCACCGCGTTCGACGGTTCTGCCGCAATGATTGTGAAGGCCGCAGCCATCAGCGAGGTTTCCGAGTTCGTTGACGATTCCTATCTTGTAACCGAGACGCTCGCAATCGAGCAGATCCAACTGCGTGCTCCGGTTGTGCAACTGCTAGGGCCCAGCTCGGCGCCGGCGCAGTTGATCGGCTTCGAGTTCGTAACCGACTACGGGGACATGCCCGACGGTGCGGAGATCTACTACACGACCGACGGGACCACGCCGACCCGTGACAGCGTTCCCTATGCGGCACCGTTCAGTGGTGCGTGGATCGTCGAATTGAAGGCCGCGGTGTTTCCCCCAGCGGAGTACGACGAATGGTTCATTCCCAGCGAACCCACCGTATTCGCGCCGGATCCTGCGGACTGGACGATCTCCGGGATTGCCTCGGGCGAGTTCTCGAATCCGGAGGGGGATTCCAATCTCAACACGAACCTGCTTGCCGGAATGTCGAGCAACTACTTCCAGTGGGGGACGCCGCACAACAGCTGGGATGTCGCGAACTACTCCGAGTTCGACGGATTCAGCTTTGCCGACGTCTCCATCGGCGATTCGTTCCTGCTGGGTGAGTTCGAATATCGCAATGGCACCACGACGCTTGGCACGAATGCCACCGATGTCGATTTCGCTATCGAGATCGCCTTTGGAGGTGGAGGAGAGTTCATGAGTTTCGACTTCGAACTCGATCTGTTCTCGACGCCGAACAACACCGGCACCCAGGAAGGCGATGCCGATTTCCTGCATCTGCCGGATATGGCAGCCTCGGCTCCCGTCTCGTTCTTCGGGAACGACTACATGTTGGAACTCGCGTTCGGTGAGACCACCGATCAGGGGTTCTCCCAGATCGATTCGTTCCACATCTTCGAGAACGCGGTCGCGACGGGCGAACTCTGGGGATCGATTGTGCTCTTCTAAATTCCCCCGATTCTCGTGAACGGTAAGGCGCCCCTTCCGGCCCTGTTCGGTTTGGAGGGGCGCCGCTTTTTGTTCGGACAGCTCGGAGGGGGCAGATATCCTGATTCGTTTCGCAAGCTCCAAATCACGGAGATTCGGCGACGCGCACGAAGAAATCCGGGTCCGCAAGGAGATTGACGGGAAGCATGACCGTCTGCGTTTCGGATGTAGCGGTGAATGCGGACGCCGCCACAGGGGTGAATGTCGCGAGATCGGTCGATGAATGGAGCAGGTAGTCGCAGCCGGTCCAAAGCCCGGTGACGGTGATGTCCAGCATGCCGGTTCCGGAGTTGTATGCGACCTTGGTGATGCGAAAGGGCGGTCCGGGAAGAGTGCGAGCCGCAACCAAGACGGTCTTCCGACCATTGAATGTTGCCGGGTTCGAAACCACGACCTTCGCGAGGGCGAGACCGGGGGCTTCCGGTATGTTCGTGAATTCGAGTCCGATCGGATCTCCCGCGGCACCCGCGGCGGCAGAGGGACTGATACGCGGATCGTCGGTTGCCGCCGACCACGAAATTGGATTGTCCGACCGGGCATCGAACACGTCCAATTCGCGTGAGCCGCGGCCGAGCCACACGACTTCCGAAGGATCGGCGCAAATTACCGGGCCGCCCGGATCTTCGGGAGGTGGCGGCAGTTTCTTCGTGAAGGTCCGGCAGGTGAAGTTGTCGGCCTGCAGATTGGCCTGCGGTACTCCGTTCTGACGCAATTGTTCCAGCGGCCCGTCGAAGATGGGGTTCTTGTTCTCGAAGACCATGGCACCAATTGGGCCGATCGGAGGCACGATGACATCGATCACCAACTGCCGGTCGTTGCCGCCGACATCGCGGATCAGGGGAATCTGAAGCGGGAGGTCGGGCGGCAGATTGGCGAAGCCATTGATCTGGACCTGATTGAGCGTCTGACCCGGGAACTGGCAGAGCACCTGGTAGCGCGCGAACTGCGGGGAGATGACGAGGCGGATGATGTCCGAAATCGGCTGGGTGAAGTCCCGCGGCTGGGCGGCAAGAATTGGCGGATTCTGTCCGGGCGAGAGAAACTCGTCGAGAGGGATGCTGGGGTCGTCCCTGCCGGGCAGGGTGGATTGGTGGTCACCGGGATCGTCGAAAAACGCCGTTTCCCAGAAGCATTCGGGACCGGATTTCGCCTCGTCGCAGATTTCGCAGAGTGGTTTCTTCGCGTCGGCGGTGTTGTCGACGACAATCACCGTCTGGGCGCAGGCGAGGGCCGGCTCCGAGCCGCCGCCAGCGAGGTTCCATTGGCCCACCGCCTTGGTAAGCATCTCGCCGCAAGAGCCGTTCGCGCACATTCCATTGATCCCGGTGTTCACTTTGAGGATCGCGACCTTCAATGGCGGAATAGTCACCGTTGTCATCGCTGGCTGATTGACGGGGTCGTTGGGATCGGTCGGATCGCCGGTCGGTAGCGGATCCTCGCCAAAGGAAACTGCAAACCTGTCCGTTCCGTCGACGGGGGACGAAAGGCTGAAGACATTCGGAGCAGTCCCTCCCGGAATGCGCGCGATCTGTTCGCTGCTTGCGGTGACCGTCAATTCCACCGAGTCATCGGGATCGTTGTTGGCGAGAACGTACCAGTTGAAAGTTTCATCGCCGCGCTGACAGCGCTGGAAGAGATCGTCTCCCGGTGTGACCAGTTGCATATCGAGCCTCGGTAGATCTGGATCCAGCGGCGAAGGATCAACGAGGCAGACTTCGGCGTCACCCCGGCCGATGACCACGCCGGCGCCGATGCCCCCGGCGAAGGTCACGCGGTATTCGGCCGTGACGGTGCAGACGGCAGGCAGCACCGGAGGAACGGTGACGGGCAGAACGGCTGGAATCGCCGGCTGAAGGCCCTGCGCGACGGGAACGGGAACCGGTCCGCCGACCGGAGGCGCGATGGGAATTCCCTGCGGAGCAAGTCCTGGACAGGTCACCGTGACGGTGAGGGTTGCCGCGACAGGAGCAGCACAGGGCGGCGTGGGGAGCGACCACTGCACGAAGGGAAGCAAGTTGATCGGCACGGGGACAACCGCAGCGCCGGCAGGAACGACGACCACTCCCGGAACCATTTTTGCCACCCAGGCAGTTTGTGAACAATTCGGCCTGGGCGAGCCCATGCAGGCAAGGATGATACTGACGGTCGCCGGCCCGACCATCGCGAGGGACAATACGGCGACAAGCACACGCTTTCGGATATTCACGATTCTCCTCCGTTTCTAGGTTTGCGACCCAAACCCCTACCGAATCCATAAGCAGAAAGTTCCGATATATTTCTGATTAGTCGTTCTTCTAATACTACATTTGCTTTCAGCCGTTGCCGTCAAGGACAAAAAGCGATGAGCGCATGGGCCGATTTACGCTCTAAATCTGCGCTCTGACAGAAGCTTCCAATTCGGGAGACGCGCCGAGAGCATCGAGGTAGCTGGAGAACTGCGGAGTCCAGCCCGCTTCAATCAGTTTGGCGTTCGCCACGGCTTTGTGGCTCCACCCGCGTTTGCGATCGAGATCGCGTTGTTTGATGGGAGGAACGGGAAGGGAGAATCGCCGCGAAAAAGCCTCGTAGATGACACGCTGCCGCATCGGTGTCGAGTCGGCGACGTTGAAGATACCGCCTCCTTTTTTCTGCTCGGCGAGAAAAGCGAGGGCGCTGGCGGCATCTTCGTTGTGAATCTGGTTGATCCACCGCCCATCGTGTTCGCCACCGGGGAGTTCGTCGATGGTGGCTTTGCCTTCGAGGAAGTTCTTCAGCAAATACGAGCGTCCGATGCCATAGATCCCGGCAAGCCGAGCGACGACGTTGGAATTTCCCAAGGATCGAACAAGCTCCTCGGTTTCGCGCAGAATCCGTCCGGTTGCGGTGGTCGGCTCGGCGGGTGATTCTTCGTCGACCTCCGACCCATCCGTTTGAGCGTAGACGCTGCTACTGCTGACGAAGATGAACTTTCTGTGATCGAGAGTGAGGAGGTTCCTCGCGCCGTTCATGTAGACAGCACGATAGCGCTCTTCTCGGTTCGGGCCTCGACCGGAACTCGCGCAGTGGATGATCACGTCGTAATTGCCGCCGAGTCCCTGAACCGCGTCCTCATCGGTGATATCGCACGCGACCGTGTTGTCCCCGGCGGTACGGGCGATTCCCGTGACTTCCCAGCCGCCGTCGCGGAGCATTCGGACGAGCGGTGCGCCAACAAATCCCGTGCCGGCGACGAGCGCGGTTTTCGGTGAGTCCGCCATGCTGTCAGACCCGCATCAATTGCCGCGTCAAACTGATCCAGAGAGCAACGAGACCCGCCGCCATGAAGACGAACAGGACGAGCGTGTTCGACTTGAGCGTGTCATACTCCTTGTCGAAGTGGCGCTTCTTGATGCCGAAGAAGACGTTTGGTTCCGTCTTTCGCCGGTAGTCCTGGCGCTCCATTTCCGCCTTGTTCACCAAATCACGGATCTTCTGATTCTGGTAGAGGTCAACCGCGGTCACGTTGTCCTTTCCAGAAGAAAGATCGAAGCTCTCCGGGTCGAAGGTGTTGTTCTTGAGTTCCCTGCGCATCTGGTTCAACTGCTTGCGCAAGTCGCGCGGCGTCTTCGCTTCGAGTCCGGAGATGAGGGCAAGCGCCTCCTTGACCACATCAAGGCGCTTCTCCTGTGCGGGAGATAGCGTTTCGATCTCCCGCAAGACTTCGAGTTCGCGTTCGAGTTCCGCCTGGCTCTTCGAGAGCGGATTGTGCTGGTCTTGAGAGATGATGATCGATTCGTAAGCCCAGCGCATCGGCATGAACTCGCAGATGAACGGCACCTTGAGTTCGCTCGGGGGTTCGGCGTTCGCGCCCTCGTCCTTCACGATCCAGCGCTTGATCGCGTAGACGAAGTCGAGGTTGCGGTTCATCTCCTCGTACTTGATAAGGGCTCCTCCGAGAATGATCTGAGGGATCAGAATCAGCGGGATAATATTCAGGGCGGTTTTCGAATCGGAAACCAGCGACGAGATGAACAGTCCGGCGGCGACGCCATTGAGTGAGGTGAGGAACATCCACCAGAGGTAGGTGAAGAACATGTCGCGAATGCCGAGGATGGCGTTGCCGATCAGCAGATAGACGACGCATTGGATCAGGGCGAAGAACGCGAGCGAGAGAAACTTGCTCCCCATGTAGTAGGAGACCCTAACATTGTGACCCCTCTCGCGTTGCAGCAGTGCCCGGTCGCGGATGATCTCGTCGGCGCTGTTGGTGAGGCCGAGGAAGAGTGCGATGACGAGCGTGAGGAAAAGGTAGGTCGGGATGTGGAAAGCCGACGCGAAGGTGTAGGTGCCATCCTCCGAGTAGCGTAGCACGCTGGCGACGAGGATCGCCAGGGCAGGCGCTTCGAGCAGGGTCGTCGCGAGGTTCATCCGGTTTCTCAGCTTGCTGAGGAAGGCGCGCCGCAGTTGCGCGCCGAGGTGGATTAATTCCTCGGCCATCCCGCGCTTCGGGGGCTGAGGAAGCATGCGCGACTTGTCGAGATCGCTGAGGTCGGCGCTCACCTCCGGTTGTTTCACTTCTTGGAGGAGGTGCTGCGCCTGGTAGCGGTCGCGCCAGTAGTTCGGAGTGAATCTTCTGGCGGGCAGGTAGTGTCCGCGGCTGTCCTCCTCGTAGATGATATCGCCGCCCAGATCGCGCAAGGGTGTCTCGAGCACGTCGAAGATCACGTCCGGCGACGATTTGTCGGGATCGGTTTCGTCATCGAGGATGTCGCCGGCTCCGAGGGCTTCCGCTTCCCGCCGCGCTTCGCGGAAATACCGGATCATGTCGGAAGGCGTTCCATAGAAGGCGACCTTTCCGCCCCGGTCGAGCAGGAGCGCCTTTTGGAACATGTGGAACAGCCGCGCACTCGGTTGGTGGATACTGACGAAGGTGATCTTGTTCTGAGAAAGGCTCTTGATGATCTCGAGAACGTACTCGGAATCCTTCGACGATAGACCGGAGGTCGGCTCGTCGAAGAGGAACACGTCGGAGATACTGATCATGTCCATCCCGGCGTTGAGCCGCTTCCGCTCCCCGCCGCTCAGATACTTGTTCGTGGGCGTTCCGGCGAGCCGGTGGCGTCGTTCGTTGAGACCGAGCTCGATCAGGCGACCGTCACGGCGCTTGCGACGTTCGGTTTTCGAGAGATGCGGACAGCGGATCGCCGCGGAGAAGTCGATGTTTTGTTCGACGGTGAGCAGCGGGTCGAAGGCCTCTTCCTGGGGAATGAAGGAAAGGTAGGGCCGGATGTTTTCGAGGTGCCGGTAGAGCGAGTAGCCGTTCATCAGCACGTGGCCTTCCTTGGGTTTGAGGTGACCGGCAAGGATTCGCAGAAGGGTGCTCTTACCGCATCCGCTCGGTCCGAGCACGCAGACCATCTCGCCCCGCTTCGCAGTGAGGCTGACACCTTCGAGAGCGCTTTCTTTCGAATCGTAGGAATAGTGCAGCTCGCGGACTTCCAGTCGCCCGATGAGATTGCGTTGCTCTTCGATGATGCGCTCGCTGAAGTAGCAGGCGAGGAACTGCCCCTCGCCGATCATGATCGTCGAGCCATCCCGCAAAGGCGATTTTTCCTTCACGGGGGCGTCCTCGATGAAGATGGGACGATCACTCTTGAGGATTTCCAGGTTGCCGCGCTTCTCCTTGTAGTCGCAACTGATGCGCAGGAGGATTTCGCCGGTCGTACCTTGGGAGAGAAGAATATCGCCGTGCCGGAGAAGGTTCGGGTTGTTGGAGACGAGGTAGACGAACTTGCTCGGGTGCAGTTCGAAGCGCCCGCCGAGTTCACGTGCCCGGTTGCGCAGATCGGCGAGCGGGATCTCCCGCTGATCGGGCAGGAGGATCTTGTCCTCGAGGGAGACCTCGGTGGTCGTGCCGCGGCGAAGTCGGACGCCATTGATCTCGGCGTCCGTGTTGCTGAGGGCATTCACGGTCACTCCCAGCCCGAACTTCACTTCGAGATCGCTGTCCGGGGAAAGGGACTTTTCCACTTGGGCGTTGCCGTCGCTTCCGAAGGAAAGATAGAGCTGTGTCGAGGAGACGTCCTTCTTGGCGTTGAAATAGAAGACGAGGTCTTGGTAGCTGATGACGCGTTCGTCGATGAGAACGCGCTGGCCCTCGTAGATGCGCGAAAACTCACCGGGCATCACTTGCCTCCCCCTCGCGATGATCGGGGCCTCGCCGGTGTTCTTGATCAGAATCAATTCGTGGTAGCGGAACACCGTCACTTCATGGCTGGATCCCAATGACTGGAGCACGACATCCGCCGGTTTTTGCGGCGCGATGTGTAGCGTCTCCAACGGCTTGCCGCCGTCGTTTTCGATTGGCGTAGGCGTACTGTCGGGAGGGGATGCGCCAGGGGGGTGCGTGTCGTCCAACTCCCCGGTGTTGAGCTGGTAGACGAGATCGATGGCCTCGGAGGCGACGCCGAGATTCGTCATGAAGAGGTAGAACGAGATCAGCTTGTTCTTCGCGCTGGCCGATCGGGAAATGAGCACGTAGAGCTGGACGCCGAGAAGGACTTTCTCCGCGATGGTGAGGCTGCCGGAGAGTTCCTTGGCGACGCCGTTGAGATCGACGGATTCGGCAAGTGCTTCACGGTAGAGCTGACGAAGCTCGGAGTAGACGGTCTCAGGATAGTCGTAACGCAGGAACCCGAGGCTCGAGTCGATATCCGACTCGCTGATCTTGCCATCGACGTTGGAGAAACCGGCAAAGACCTTGATGAGCACGGGGAGCATGCTCTGACGTGCGGTTGGCTGCGATTTTCGCCGCAGGCGTCTCCACAACGGGCGGCGGCGCGCCGTGAACACGCCGCTCTTGCGCTCCTGCCGTTCCGAAGGATCCTTCCCCGCACCGGAATCCGTGCGCAGGTCTTCGCCCGGTTCGTGCATGCTATCGTCTGTTTTCGTAGGGCTTTGCTGTCATCCGCCGGAACGCTGGTGTCCGCAATGTGAATCCAAATAGAGTATTTTGCACGTTTATCTGTTGTGAAGCAGTGATGGACCGCCTAGTTTCTGCCGGAAACCGCCGAAGCACCGTCTCGAAGGCGTGGTAACGTCGCTCCCCCCCGCAAAATTGCCTTTATCACGCGCGCGTGATACCTTGCTCCCCGTTTCGACTACCAGAAATTTCAAAACTACCAAAGCAAATGTCTGAGCAGCAGCCACCACGACCTCCTCAAAAGGGAGACGAAGACCCTCGCGGCTCGGGCGGCGAACCGAGTTTCAATTGGCGGGGGCTGATACTCCTTTCGATCGCGGTCATGCTTGTGGCCTCGGCGTTTGTCTGGAAGAGGCGCGACAGCGGTTCTGAAGGGAAGAGTTACACGCAGTTCGTCGAGGCGGTGAAAGCCGGAAAGGTCGACAACTCCCAACCGCTCGAGCTTCTCAAGACCCAGGGAAGCATGGAGGAGGTTCTCCTTTGGAAGGAGAAGGCTCCCGAGGATGCCGAAAACCGTCCCCGCGTGGTAAAGCCCTACCGGACGCAGGTCAACATCGAGTTCCAGAAAGACGAACTTATGGCGCTCACGAAGGAGCACGACCTGAAAATCAATCCGACGTTCAAGAGCACGGTTCTCAGTTCGGTCCTCATCGGTCTCATCCCGATCTTTCTCATTCTGCTGATTCTCTATTTCTTCTTCCGCCAGCAGATGCGCATGGCGGGACGTGGCGCGATGAGCTTCGGCAAGAGCAAGGCCAAGATGCTCACGATGGACAAGAACAAGATCACCTTCAAGCAGGTGGCTGGCGTCGAAGAGGCGAAGGAGGAGGTCTGGGAGCTCGTCGAATTCCTCAAGGATCCTAAGAAGTTCCAGCGTCTTGGTGGGCACATTCCCAAAGGTGTCCTCATGGTTGGCCCCCCGGGAACGGGCAAGACTCTTCTCGCCCGGGCGATCGCCGGCGAGGCGGATGTTCCTTTCTTCAGCATCAGCGGGTCGGACTTCGTCGAGATGTTTGTCGGTGTCGGTGCGTCTCGCGTCCGCGACATGTTCGAACAGGGAAAGAGGAACGCCCCCTGTCTGATTTTCATTGACGAGATCGATGCGGTCGGTCGCCACCGCGGCCACGGACTCGGCGGCGGGCACGACGAGCGCGAGCAGACGCTCAATGCCCTGCTTGTGGAGATGGACGGCTTTGACACGCAGGAAGGCGTCATTATCATCGCCGCAACCAACCGTCCGGATGTGCTCGATCCCGCACTACTGCGTCCGGGACGGTTCGATCGCCAGGTCACCGTAAGCCTTCCCGACGTCAAAGGACGGGAGGCGATCCTGGAAGTCCACGCGAAGAAGGTGAAGATGGAGGAGAGTGTTGATCTTGGCGTCATCGCACGTGGCACGCCCGGCTATTCCGGAGCCGAACTGGCCAACGTGATCAACGAGGCGGCCCTACTCGCCGCTCGAAAGGGTCTCAAGGGAATCACCCTTACCGAACTCGAGGAAGCGCGGGACAAGGTGCGTTGGGGCAAGGAGCGGAGGAGCCTCGCCATCAGCGAGAAAGAGAAAGAAAACACCGCGTTCCATGAAGCGGGGCACGCCATTCTCCTCGAAGTCCTCGAACACACCGAACCGCTGCACAAGGTGACGATCATTCCGCGCGGACCTTCGCTCGGTTCGACGATGTGGTTGCCGGAGGAGGACAAGTACAACACGCGCAAGAATGAGATTCTGGATTCGCTGATCGTCGCCATGGGTGGACGTGTTGCCGAGGAGATCGTTTTTGGAGACGTCACCAGTGGCGCCTCGGGCGACATCAAGATGGCCACGGATCTCGCCCGGAAGATGGTCTGTCAGTGGGGCATGAGCGAAGAGCTTGGAATGGTCGAGTACGGAGAAAACCACGAACACCTTTTCCTCGCCCGTGACATGTCGGGTGGACGCAATTACAGCGAGGACACCGCCCAGAAAATCGACCGCGAAGTGAAGCGAATCATCGACAATGCCTACTCGCGGGCGAAGGAACTGCTGATGAAGCACCGCGAGGAACTTGATACCATCGCCAAGGCGTTGCTCGAATTCGAGACGCTGGATGGGAATCACATCCGCGACATCATGAAACACGGTGAGATGAAGGATCCGCCGGCGAGTCCCAAGCCGCCGGAGCCTCCTGCGGAAATCACGCCGGCGAGTTCCGAAGACACCGGGAAAGACGAAGGCGACAAGGATTTTCCGGGTGATCTCGCGCCGGCCGGCGCCTAGCTAGTCGGATTCTCCAGACTGCCGGTTGATCGGCGGTGGCCGGGGTGTTAGATTTTCCACCTCCCCCAGTAAAATGAAGAGCCGCCGTATCGTGTGTACTGCGCTCCCCCTGGCCCTGTTGCTAGTGGGACTTCTGTCGATATTTCTCCTCACACGCGACGAAACCGATGCGACCACTTCGCGCGAGGCTTCTAATGCGCAGGGTGCCGCCAAGCCAGGCATTCGGACGCCGCTCAACGAGGATGTTTTCGCGGCGTTCGAAGCATGGATGGAGAACCGAAGCGGCGGAGTCGCCGAGGGAATCGCCCTCGCGAAGGCC
>CAJIAN010000736.1_pt1 | contig 17673 bp, 17 predicted proteins | sample 9199061 | NCBI WGS metagenome assembly CAJIAN01 (sample SAMEA7708264, study PRJEB35096) | sediment metagenome | biome: marine neritic benthic zone biome [ENVO:01000025]; feature: sediment [ENVO:00002007]; material: shallow marine sediment [ENVO:03000034] sea grass bed [ENVO_01000059] ...
CGTTGACGTTGGCCGCCTTCTTGCCGAATCCGATCGGATTGGCCTGACACATGATGACCGCAGCGCGGATGTTGTCCTTTCGAGATGAGAGATTCGCGTCGATCCAAGTGAGGTTCTGGGTGAAGCGCGACAGCCATTCCTGTTCGCTGTGGATATTCCCGCCCACTAGGTTGATGCCGATGAACAGAACGCCTTTGTGCACGAAGGCGAAATTCTCGGGGCGTTCTTTCTGGTGGGCGGTGGTCCACGATTTTTCGAAACCGGCATCCAGATTCTGAAGATGCTTCGCCCAGTAACCCCAGTGCTTTATGGGATCCGGGCAGTCGTTCCATTCGTTGTCGCCGGGAACGATGTAGGTGGGGATCGAGTTCCCGTTTGTCAGGTAGCGTTTGATCTTCGCGTAGTATTCCTCGCTCAACTTTCCTTCACGAGCCGCATTGCCGGAGACGATGTCGCCGAGGTGGATGAGGAAGTCCGACTTACGCTGGGCATTCTCCCGTTCGATGAATCGGACAAGGGCTTTCTCGGCGTCTGGTTTGTAGGGACCGCAACCCATTGCGGAGAACGAAATCGGTTCCGCGATCGCGATGGTGGCGGGAACGAGACCTGCGAGGATGACTGTAAGGCGCATCCGGTCAGGAATTGGGATTGAGGCTGGCAAGGATCGACCAGCAGGCGATTACTTTCCGGTTCGTGAAGTCGCCGACCTCGAAAGAGACTTCGGCCCAGCCGGTGAGAGGAGGATCGTCCAGCTCGGCACGCACCTGCCATGCAAAAGCGAGCGCAAGGCACACGAGGAGTCCGGTTGTCGCGGGTGTGTTCAAATGGAGCCGATATTTTGGGGGGAACGGAAGCGTAGTGACGGTGTCATGGCTCGTCAATTCGTCGTTTGTCTAAACGAGCGAGCCCGCGATAGTGGGCGCATGCCGGAGCCAGGCCCGATCACATTCTACAACCGCTACACTCGGGAAACCGAAGTGGAGGATGTCTACGGGGAAGGGTTCCTGCGTTGGACCTATGAAACCGTGCTAGGTCGCCTCGCCTTGTGTGCGATGGCGAAGCGGGCGTGGTTCTCGCGCTGGTACGGATGGCGGATGGACCGCCCGGCGAGCCGACACAAGGTGCAGCCTTTCATCGAGGACTACGAGCTGGATGCTGCGGAGTTTGCCGATGCGCCCGAGTCGTTCGGGACCTTCAACGAATTCTTCTATCGCAGGCTGAAACCGGAAGCCCGGCCCATCGCTGAGTCGGATGTGGTCTTCCCTGCGGATGGACGGCACTTGGCGATTGCCGACATCTCCGAGACGGACGGGTTCTGGGTGAAGGGACAGCGACTCGACTTGGTGACCTTGCTAGGCGATGCGGACTTGGCCGGGAAGTATGCGAAGGGGGGCATGCTGATCTCCCGTCTTTGCCCCGTTGACTATCATCGATTTCATTTCCCGGTTGGCGGAATCGCGAGTGTGTCTCGCTTGATCAACGGTCCGTTGAGTTCGGTGAATCCGATCGCCTTGCGTCGCAATCTCGCCATTCTCTGGGAGAACAAGCGGGTCCTCACCGAGATCGCGACGGAATCCTTGGGCACCGTGCTCATGCTCGAAGTCGGGGCCACCTGCGTCGGCGGCATTGAGCAGACGTTCGAGCCCGGCGAGGTGGGGAAGGGGAGCGAAAAAGGGTATTTCAAGTTCGGCGGATCGATGACGATTGTCATCGTCGAGCCAGGATACGTGACTTTTGCGGACGACCTGCTCGAGTGGTCGCGGCAGCAGATTGAGATCTATGCGAGGATGGGTGATCGGGTAGTGTTCGAGAAATGAAGTGGTTGGCCTCGAATTCTCGTCGAGGGATTCAGGAGGGTGCGGAAGTTCGAGAAGACCGCCTAGAGCCCGAATGGCGTGGACTTGGAGGGGGCAGGATACGGTGGATCGGGCGCTCCGCGCACGATGTTGATTCGTTCGGCGCGAGCCGCACTCTTCTCCGGGGTGACATTGCCGGCGTTTTGGGATCGGGACATCGCCCGCCGGGAAAACGGGCAACTGAGGACAGTTGCCCTCCGGATTACCATCGTGTGCGGAGCGCGCCTCCTCCTCTGCTAGTTCCCAGCTGCCGGTGCCGTCGCTTCGGAGTTTTCCGCGGGGGCCGAAACAGGGATCGCCTCCGGGATCGTCCGCTTGTTCAACCAGCCGACGATCGAGGGGTAGAGATCCTTCCTCGAGTTCTGTCCGATGATCAGGTCGCAATGGCCGTAGTCGTTTGCATGGCCGTTGGCTTTCGAGAAGACGATGATCTTCTTGTCTTCCGAGGAGACCGCATTGTAGTTGGCGCGGAGCATGCCTTCCGTGACAAAACCGTCCGCTTTTCCGACGGCGAACAGTATGGGAACGTTCACGCGGTCGAGGTTCTTCGCGTAGTTGAATCGCCCGTCCTTGGACATCATGCCTCCGGCGGCAATCGAATTGGAGAACTGCCCGACCACGCCCGCCGAGGTGTCATCGATGCAGGAGCGGAAGAATCGGAAGAGCACGCTCTTGTTCATGTTGCTCCGTTCGAGCAGCGCGACTTCGGTGGAGGACCGGACCTTGCCCATGGTGTAGTTGCTCAGTTGCGAGGCCACCGTGGTGTTGATAATCAGCGAAGCGGTGAGAACCTTCTTCTGATCCGCGATCTTGCGAAGCGTCGGCGTGAGCGGATTCGGCATGATCATCATCGAGCCGATCGGGATGATTCCGGCGATCTTGTTCTGATCGCCGGTTTGCACATATCCGAATCCGATGATGCCGCCCATGCTGTGACCGACCCAGTAGACCCTGTCGAATCCCGATTCGCCTCGCACGTAGTCGACGATGGCGGGGGCGTCGTAGCGGATGTGGTCATCGATCGTCCAACCGGTCTTGGTGAGGTCCGATCTCTTTTTCGGGACGATCTTCTTCACCTCCTTGACGTCGAACTTCACGATTCCTCTCACCTTGGAGATGATCGGCTTCGAACTGTCTCCGGATCCGCGGAGGTCGGGGACCCAGACGTCGTATCCGTTCATGGCGAGATATCGTGCAAGGGAGGTGCTCGGGTCGATGTCCCAGAAAAGGTGATTGATATTGAATCCGTGGCAGAGAATGACGGCGGCCTTGGGCTCTCCCGCGCCGACACGGAGGTAACGCTTGAGGGCGAGATCCCAGCCGTCCTTGGTGGTCGTGGCATGGGCGGTGATCACCAGCTCGCCGACGCCTTTTTTCCCGGCATTCAATCCGAGCAGATCCCCGAGCAGGAGGTGCCGCGCGGACCGTTGGGCGTGTAGTGGAGCGAATCCAAGTCCCACAACCATGGCGATTGCGAGGGTGCTCGGTTTGAAGATCCCAGTCATGAACAAACTAGACGCGCGAGAAGGCATTCTTATTCACCGGATTCCGCATGGACAGCGGCGAGAAATCCTCTGTAAGTTTCCGACATGCCCCTTAGCACGGAAGTCTTGGTGGAAAAGGAAACGATAGAGTTTCCAGAGCAGTGCGTGGTCTGCGGGCGGCATGCGGGCGGTGATCATGTACCCATGCGGGCGAATCCGCACGGCATCAACGGAATGGTTCCGTGGTTGTTCGGACGAGCCAAGGTATTGGAGTTCTCTGCGCACCGGGACTGCGGCTCGCGATTGAGACGCGTCGTGCTCGCCCGTAATCTTCTGATTCTCTTCATGGTGACCGGGATAATAGTCGTCGGTTTTGTCTACGAGTGGAATACGTGGCTTATTCTCGCGGCGGTGATCGTAGGGGCGCTCGTCCCGACGATCTGGCAGACGTTGCGACCGGTTCCGTTCGAGTTCGTCCATATGGGGAACAACACCTACAAACTCATGTTCCGCAACCGGGACTATGCACGCGAAGTCGCGGATCTGAACGACGGGATTCTCGAGGACGATGATCGCGAAGAAGAGGAAGATGACGTGGATCGTCTGCGGCGGGAGATGCGGGAGTCCGTGAACGAAGGCCCACCCGAGCGATCCTAACCCGATTGCCGTCCCGCGAGGAAGGCCTCGGCAGACATCCGACGTTTTCCTTCGGGTTGCAGTTCTTTGATCAGAAGAGCGCCTTCGCCGGCGGAGACGACAATGCCGGACTTGTCCGAAGAGAGGACGGTGCCCGCTTCAGGACACGGATCACCTTCCACAACCTCCGTTGGTGGAAAGATCTTCATCTTCCGATCGAGGAGGGTCGTGGATGTCCCGGGCCATGGATCGTAGGCGCGGATGAGTCGTTCGATTTGCGCTGCGGGTTGGGACCAGTCGATGACGCCGTCCTGGCGGGTTAGTTTCCCAACCACGGTGGCTTCGGCATTGTCCTGTGGCGTTCTTGGTGCGTCGCCCCCGGCGAGGAGTGCAAGGGCCCGAAGCATCGGTGCGGGTGCCAATTCCGCGAGTCGCTCGTGAAGGGTCGCGCCGGTTTCATCTGTCGCTATGGAAATGCGTTCGGTGAGGAGGATGTCGCCGGTGTCCAGCCCCTCGTCCATGTACATCACGGTGATTCCTGTTTCGGATTTCCCATCCCGGATGGCGGCTTGAATCGGTGCCGCGCCGCGGTATTTGGGAAGGATCGAGGCATGGAGATTGAGACAGGCGGTCGCCGGCGCATCGAGGACAGCCTTGGGAAGGATCTGCCCATAGGCCATCACGATGACGACGTCGGGCGCGCGGTCGGAAATCCAATCGAGCGCTTCCGGTTTCTTGATTGAGCGCGGCTGAAGGACGGGAACGGTCCGTGTCTCTGCAATCTTCCGGATTCGGGGTGGGGTGAGGATCTGCTTTCGCCCGACGGGTTTGTCCGGTTGGCAGATGAGGCCGACGAGATCGTGCTCGTCAGATGTGGCGAGAGCCTCGAAGGCGGCAATTCCGATATCTCCCGTACCGATGAAGAGAACTCTCACCTGGGTGAACTACCAGACATGATCGGCGTTCGCGAACGCTTCGAGCGCCGTTACTCTGTTGAGGATATCGAGAAGAACCTTCGCGGGTTGTTGGGCGGCATCGATATCGGTCCTCTCCTTGTAGAACTCGAGAACGGGTTTCGAATCCTCCTCGTAGGTTTCGATGCGTTGTGCGATCACTCCGTCGCTGGCATCGTCGAGTCGGTTGTCCTTCAGGGCGCGTTTGCGGAGGCGTCGCCCGAGTTCTTCGCGATTGGGGCAGGAAAGATGGAACACATGATGGACATCGATGTATTTCTCCATGAGTTCCGCCTGATGCACGTTGCGGGGGATGCCGTCGAGAACAAGGAAGTCAATGTCCGGTTTGAAGTCGTGACTGTCGACCTTGCTGTCGATCTGTGTCTTCCAGAGCTGGACGGTGACGTCATCGGGAACGAGTTCGCCCTTTGCCGAGTATTTCACGAATTCCTGTCCGAGGGGTGTGCGCGTGTCGAGGGAGCGAAACACGTCCCCGCATGCGCAATGGTAGAAACGCGGAACGCGACCGAGAACAGCGCCTTGGGTGCCCTTTCCGCTGCCGGGTGCGCCGAAAAGCAGGAAAGTATGGAAGCGTTCGGGATAGGACTGAACAGGATCCTCGCTCATCTTTGAGTTATAGCAGGGAGTAAGCGGGGCACAAGTGGCAGTGTGACGGAATTGCTACACGGTCTCGAAATGCTCTTTCACCTGCGCGAGCACGGCTTCGGGAGCGAGATTCTCGAGACGCCCGGCGGGAGCGCGGATGACGTTGCATTTGGGATTGGTGGGTGCCCAGAGATCGGGATTCGTGGGGCCGAACAACAGGATCGCGGGCAGGCCGGCCGCGCTCGCGAGATGCGAGACTCCGCTGTCATGACCCAGGTAGAGCGAGCAGCGGCTCATTTCCACAAGAAGGTCCGGATAGGGCAATGCATGTGCGCGCTCGAACGGCACGGACCAATCGTCGAAGGATAGCCCGGCCTCGGCTTCACCGGTGACGACGAGGAACTCCGCTTCGGGAATGCCGTCGAGTATCGATTCTGCAAGGGCAGCCCAACGATCCAATGGCCAGTTCTTGCGAGGACTGCCGCTTCCGGGATGGATCGCAATCCGACGGCCACGTGGTTCGTCCAGTTGCGGAATTCGTGCGGCCGAGTCATCGAGGAACAGCGCAAGCTGCTCGAGCGGACGCGCGAGCTGGCGTGCGGCGTGTTCGTCGGACGCCTCGTCGATTTTGTAGATGCCTTCGAGGAGCGTGCCCACTCCAGCGCGTTCAAGATTGCCACGCAGGAATCCGTCGGGGTCGTAGAGATGGCTGATGACGATGTCGAAGCTGCTGAAGTAGTCGACGAGGTCTTCGGGAAGATCGGAACCCGGGGCGAAGAAGCCCGCCATCGGACCGTATTCGATCGAACGCGTGGCGTCCGCGAGTCCAGCGTCGAGCGCGATGTCGATGATCGGGCGGTATCCGAGGATTTCGAGATGATTGTCAGGGTAGCCTTCGCGCAGGAGGCGGATGGCCGGAAGGGTCAGAATGAAATCGCCGAGCGCGCCACCGCGGATGACGAGGATTCTGCCCATTCGCTCTGGCTAGCCGCCCCAGTAGGCCACCGCACAGACGAGGATGACCACACCGTAGCCGATCCCGGCGGATGATAGAATCTTCCAGCGGCCCTGGGAATTCGACGCCCAGTCGATCTGGTCGCGCAGGATGTAGGGCATGCCGACCCAGAACAGGGCGGCGACGATCCAGACGTAGGAGAGAGTGGAAAGCAGGAGTCGGCTAGTGTAGGGCTTGAGGAAGGCCGCTTCGAGAATCGGACAGGCGAAGAGGAGGAGGAAGACCCCAAGAGCTCGAACCGCGAGAAACTCATCCACGAAGGCGATGATCAGGATGAACGCAACGGGTAGCCCGATGAGGAGCCATTTTCGCATCGGATGGAATTCACCGAGATCGATGTTCTTGACGAGCCAGAGCGACCAGAGCAGATCGATGGTGAGGATGGCAATGCCGATTTGTTTTTGCCGCGGGAAACGTTTGAGGAACTGCTGAACGGGTTGAGGTCTGACGAGTGCGAACGCGTGCAGTGCGATGAGCAGAATGCCGACGATGACGCCGACGGACTGGAGAGTGAGGAATTCGCCGTAGAGGTGACGTGTCATGCGATGTTCTTGGACAAGCCCGCGAGCACGGCGTCGCCGTAAAGCGTGTGACCGGTGGAATCGTTGATGTGGACGTCCAAGAGTTCGCCGCTTAGTCGGTCCGGCGCGCCATCGAAGATGACGATCTTGTTCGTGCGTGTGCGCCCCGAGAGACGTTCCTTGTTTCTTCGACTGGGGCCTTCGCAGAGCACCTCCACGGTCTTGCCGAGCAGAGCCTCGTTCTTCTGGTGGGTGATGCGTTCGGTGACCGCGAGGAGATCCTGGTTGCGCTCTTCCTTTATCCGTTCCGGGATTTGAATCGATTCGTCCATTTCGGCTGCGGGCGTGTCGCGCCGCTTCGAGTAGCGGAAGACGAAGGCGTGATCGAATTGTACCCTCTCGCAGAGCGCGCGTGTGGCGGCGTAGTCATCTTCCGTCTCGCCGGGGAAGCCAACGATGATGTCCGTCGTGATGGCGATGCCGGGTTTGGCTGCGCGGATCTTCGCGCAGAGATCCTCGAATTTCGCAGCCTTGTAGGGGCGGTGCATCGCCTTGAGAATTCGATCGGAGCCGGACTGCAGCGGCAGATGCACATGCTCGGCGAGCTTGGGCAGGTAGGTGAACGCGTCGATGAGGTCCTGCCTGTAACCCATGGGATGCGGTGAGGTGAAGCGGATGCGTTCAATGTCCTCGATGTCATTCACCGCTTCCAGAAGCTGAACGAACGGGCTCTTGCCATCGATCTTCGGGAATTCATGGCGACCGTAGAGGTTCACGATTTGCCCCAGCAGCGTGACTTCCTTCACCCCGCGCGTGGTGAGGTGTTTGATCTCTTCGACGATCTCGGGAATCGGTCGGCTGCGCTCGCTCCCGCGGGTGAAGGGGACGATGCAGAACGTGCACTTCATGTTGCACCCCTGCATGATCGAAACGAACGCGGTCGACTGATAGGGCTGCAGTTCGTGATCGCGAATCGTGTTCTGGGAATCCGTCTCCTCTTCAATATCGACGATCGAGAAGCGTGGATCGTCCATCTGCCCTTCGAGTTTGTTCTTGAGAATCGCGTCCACATGGTCGGCGACCTTGTGATACTTCTGCGTTCCAGCAACCAGATCGAGGTACGGGATCTGTTCTACGAGTTCGGTGCCGCGGCTTTGAGCCATGCAACCGAGGAAGCCGTAGACGACGTGGGGATTCTTCTTCCGGTGGCGTCCGACCGCACCCATCTTACCAAGCGCTTTCTGTTCCGCCTGGTCACGGACACTGCAGGTGTTAACCAGAATGACATCGGCCTCGTCCTCGGCGGGAGTGACCGTATAGCCGCGCTCGACGAACATGCGTGCGACCTGTTCGGAGTCGCGCATGTTCATCTGGCAGCCGTACGTCTTGATGTAAACCTTGGGCATCGTCCGTCAGATCGCTTCGGGGAGAATGCGGCGAACGGGAACTATAGGCCTCTTTGTTGGAGGCGAAAGGGCTTTTTTGGCCGCCGATTGGCCCTAAGCGACAAGGACTTCCTTCGGTTGCAGGATTTTCGCCATGGCGAGGCCGGCGAGGGTCCAGCCGATCACCGAATCGAGGATTCCGACGATGGTGTAGCTGGCCGAGAAGTGCCACCAGTTCCAATTCGGGAGATGTCCCATGAGCCCGACGAAGAGGCCTATGGAGACCGCGAGGACGACTCGCCGCTTGTGCGACTGACCGTCGCTGCCGCCGACGAGCAGCATGAGAAAACAGAGAATGAAGGCTCCGACGAACCAGATTCCGAATCCGCGAATCATCATCGGCCCCATGTTTGCGGAGGCGCCCCCCGGAAGAACGGAGATGAACGCGTAGGGTCCTTCTTCCATCTGTTCCGACCAGACATCCTGGCTGACTTGTTCGCCGTTCTCGTCGACCCACGAAGGCAGGGCATAGATGCCGGGTTCGGGCGCGGCTTTTTTGAGGGCCTCCTCAAGACCCGATCCAGGCTTGGGGGCGTTGAGGGTGGCCTGATGCCACGGAATCACCATCCACGAGAGAAAGGTCCAGACGAACATGATGGCGGCTCCAGCGAGCACGGCGAGTAGGCATTTCCGGGACATAAGTTCGAGTATGACGCTCCCTTTGTCGTAGGGAAGGAAAAACCGGGTGAGGAATTCGGGGGAGGGCGTAGGTTGTGACACTCGATGCAGCGCGAGATCGACGGATTCATTCTCTATCTGGCAACCGAGAAGGGCCTTTCGGACAACTATCAGTTGTCTATTCGAGGGGCGTTGGAGGCTTTTGCAAAGAGCGTTCGAAAGCAGAGTTGGAGCGAGGTCGAACTGGCGGACATGACGGACTATCTAGCCAGGCGGAAGCGCAAGGGACTTGCCGCCTCCAGCATGCGCGTCATCGTCATCGCGCTGAAGATCTTCTATCGCTTCGTTGTCGCCCGCGGGCATGCCACTCGGGATGTGGCCGACGGTTTGCTCTCGCCCCGTGCGGAAAAGTATCTGCCCGACACCCTGAATGAACAGGACATGGAGCGCCTGCTCGAATCGATCGAACCCGGTCGCCCGCTCGCATTGCGGGACCGGGCCATGCTAGAGCTTCTCTACGCGAGCGGGCTGCGCATCAGCGAATTGGTGAACGCGCGGCTGGAGAACCTCGACGGCGATCAGGGTTTCATCCGCGTGACGGGAAAGGGGAACAAGACGCGGGTCGTTCCGGTGGGAAAGGGGGCGCTCGAGGCGCTGAACAACTATCTCACGCATGAGCGGCCGAAACTCGTGAAACCAAAGACCGACAGCACGATCTTTCTATCCGTGCGCGGAAGGAAACTCACGACGCAGAGGCTCTGGCAGATCGTGAAACGCCGCGCCGAGTTGGCGGGAATCGATTCGAACGTCTATCCGCATCTGTTGCGGCATTCGTTCGCGACGCATCTACTGGGGAACGGTGCGGACCTGCGTGTCATTCAGGAGATGCTCGGGCATGCAGACATCGCCACGACGCAGATCTACACCCATGTCGACGAGCGGCGTCTAAAGAACGTGCACCGCAAGTTCCACCCGCGCGGTTGAGCGCCACCGAAGACTGAACTGTCGTTCAGCGTCTGTCTTTATCCTTCGGCTTCCCCTTGAGAGCGCGGAGCGGCGAGCGGCGAGACGTCGGCCCCGTGGTGATACGATGCCGCGTTCCGGCTTTTCGTTTCCGAATGATCACGGTTCCGTCCTCTTTCTTTTCGACCTTCGGTTTTCCCACCCATCCTTTGTGCATCAGCTTGCTCTTGCCAGTGGCCCTGGGCTTCAGAATGCGAGAGTAGGATTTGTTGGCATAGGCGCTTCCGGCGATGCCGAGCGCGATAGCGAGGGTGATCAGTAGGGGCTTCATGGTTTCGACACCCAATCTAGGTAGGCTGGCAGTCCCTTGTCGATCTTCAATGCGATGATTTCGGGCACTTCGTAGGGATGCAGTTCCGAGAGTGCCGCCTCCAACGCAGGGTAGTTTTCTTCCGTCGTCTTGAGAAAAGCCACGGTCTCCTCGGCGGACTCGACCTTCTCTTTCCAGAGGTAGATCGAGGTGGCTCCGGGTAACAGATTGACGCAGGCAGCGTGTTGCCTTTCGACAAGTTGTGTGCCAATTTGTCGCGCAATCTCAGGATTCGGAAATGTGGCGATCACAAGTAAGTGGCTCATGTTCAATTCATTCTCTGACTAGTTGAAAACGCGCTTCGTAGACAAGCTGATTGAGCGGGTCGACCGTGTCGAACCTGCGGAGATGCAGCAGTATCTCATCCAACTCGTGCAGGAAAAGGGGTTTTTCCAGCGAGTTTTCGAGGCGTTGCAGGAGGGGGTGATCGTTGCGGATGAAGCGGGCAGGATTCACTACATCAACAGCGGCGCCTGTCGGCTATTCGGGCTCCAGCAGGCAGATGTTCTCGGGGACTACATCGGTGTGCGCATCCGGGGACTGGACTGGGACCATCTCGTGAGTGGCGAGAGAACGGTCGTGAGTCGGGACATGGAAGTGTTCTATCCGGAAAACCGGTACCTGAACTTCTACGTGTCTCCCCTCAGCGACGAGGCGCCGGAGGACGATCGGGAGCCGTCCTATGTCATGCTGATTCGGGACATCACGCAGACGCGGCGTGTCACGGAAGAGAAGATCGAAAGCGAGAAACTGTCGGCTCTCACCATGCTCGCTGCGGGCGTGGCCCACGAAATCGGCAATCCACTCAACTCCCTGAACATTCATCTCCAGCTTCTCGAGAGAAAACTGAAGATGGCGGCGCCCGATCTCTACGAGTCGAGTCTTCGAGAGCTGATCGAGATCTCGACCGGCGAGATCTCGCGACTCGATTTTATCGTCGACCAGTTTCTGAGTGCGATTCGCCCCTCGCAGCCGCAGTTCGAGGTGACGGATGTCAATCGGCTCATTCAGGAGTCCGTCCGGTTTCTGGATCCCGAACTCAAGGATCGGAAGATCGATGTGAAACTCGAACTGCGATCGAATTTACCGCCGTTGCGGCTCGACGCGAATCAGATCAAGCAGGCTTTCTACAACCTTATCAAGAATGCATCGCAGGCGATTGGGACGGACGGCAGTCTCACCATCCGCAGTGATCTCACCGACGACGACGTGACGATATCCTTCCACGACACGGGAGAGGGAATTTCGGCTGGGGACATGAGTCGGCTGTTTCAACCTTATTTCACAACGAAGAAATCCGGAACCGGCCTCGGTCTGCTGATCGTGCGTCGCATCGTCCGTGAGCACGGGGGCGAGATCGGCTTTGAAAGCGAGGAGGGCAAGGGGGCGACGGTCACGGTGTTCCTGCCGCGCGTCGAGAAGGGAATCCGATTCCTCGAAGCCTGATTGTGAAGAACATGGAAGCCACGATACTCATTGTCGATGACGAGAAGAACACGCGCGACGGACTGCGGAGGTCGCTGGAGGACGAGTTCGATGTCTATGTTGCTGCGGATATCGCTGAGGCGATGGAGGTGCTAAAGAACGACAACATCGACGTCATGGTCACGGACCTGCGGCTCGGGGCGGACGACGGGATGGAACTCATCGAGAAGGCGATGGCGATGCCTGACGGTCCGATCACCATCATGATGACGGCCTACGGGTCGGTCGACACCGCAGTGGAGGCGATGAAGCGAGGTGCCTACGATTTCGTGACGAAGCCGCTGAATATCGATGCCCTTGAGATTCTCATCAAGCGTGCCTTGCGCAGCCGCGAACTCGAAACGGAGAACGTAGCGCTGAAGAAACAGGTCGAGGACAAGTTCGCGGTGCAGAACATCCTTGGCGAGTCCTCTGCGATGAAGCCGGTGTTCGAGATCATCGAACAGGTGGCGCCGACGAAGGCCACCGTGCTCGTCGAGGGTGAAAGTGGCACCGGGAAGGAACTGGTCGCGCATGCGATTCACAATTTGAGCGGACGGCCGAAGTCGAAGCTGGTCATTGTGCATTGCGCGGCTCTTTCGCCGCAGCTTCTTGAGAGCGAGTTGTTCGGGCACGAGCGTGGTGCGTTCACCGATGCGAAGGAGCGGCGCATCGGGCGATTCGAGCAGGCCGATGGAGGGACATTGGTCCTCGACGAGATTGGCGAGATCGACGCCAGCACGCAGGTGAAACTTCTTCGCGCGCTGGGAGAGCGGACGATCGAACGGGTGGGCGGGAACGAGCCGATCAAGGTGGATGTCCGCGTCATCGCGGCGACGAACAAGAATTTGAAGGAGCTGGTGGACGAGGGAGAATTCCGAGAGGATTTGTTTTTCCGTCTGAATGTCGTCGCCATTCGCATGCCTCCGCTCAGGGAGCGAAAAGAGGACATCCCGATTCTAGCCAACGCGTTTCTCAAGGAGTTCGCCAAGGAAAACGGAAAAGAAGTGAATGAACTCACGAGCGAGGCGTTGCGGAGTCTCGCGGAGTACGACTGGCCCGGGAATGTCCGGGAGCTGAGGACCGCGATCGAGCACGGCGTTGTCATGAGCAATAGCACGAAATTGACCGTGCGGCACCTCCCGGCTGGAGTCCGCGACAGCGTTGCGTCTTCAGGATTCGGCGGAACCGCTCCGGATGCCTCCGGCGTGGATGCCTTGAACCTCGATCGCATGGAGCGACGCTACATCGAGAGTGCTCTCGACAAGTCAGGCGGCAATCGGACTGAGGCGGCAAAACTGCTCGGAATCAGTCGCAGGACGCTCCAGCGGAAATTGAAAGCTTTTCAGGACGAAAAAACTGAATAAACTACACCGTTCTCACGGGATACCTGCGCGGGCATCCACTCTATCAGTTAGCATCCAATGTCACTCCGGTCCTTCTTCTCGTCTTCGGGCGGGGAACTCAGCCCTGCGGTCATCATTCGCCGCGTCCTCTTTCTCCTTCTCCTGATAGGTCTGTCGTTCCTCTATCTCGTTCTCGATTTCCGCGGATTGACGAACACGAAGGGAGTCGATCAGGCCCAGATTGCGAGGGAGATCGCACGCGGACACGGATTCGTGACGAAATTTGTCCGGCCGCTCAGTCTCTTCCAGGCGCACAGTCATGCGGAAACGGAGGACGAGAAAGCGACGGTTGTCCGATTTCACGACACCTATCACGCGCCTTTGAATCCGCTGCTCAATTCCGTGGTGTTGAAATTCTTCAGGGGCGAGGATGATTGGACGTGGAACCAGAACGAACACATCTACTACCTCGACCGCGTGATAGCGGGCGTGGCCATCGTGCTCCTGCTGTGTTCGATCGGGATCAACTACCTCCTCATCTCGAGGATATTCGATGCCAAGATCGGAGGGGTTACCGCGTTGTTGATGCTGTTGTGCGAACTGCTATGGGAGTTTTCCCAGACGGGCCTCCCGCAGATGCTGATGCTGTTCCTCTTTTCGTTTGCTCTGTATTTCCTCTACAAGGCCGTGGAGTGCAAGCAGACCGAACACGCGACGATGTTGTGGCTTTGCCTCACCGCCGGATTCTTCGGTCTCCTCGCTCTCGCCCACTGGATCGCCATCTGGCCTTTCATCGGTCTCATTATCTTCGTCGCCTTCTACTTTCAGCCACGGGGTCTTTCTGCAGCGGTCATGCTGGGGATCTTCCTCGTCATCATCCTTCCGTGGGGAATCCGCAATCACACTCTCACTGGGACGGTCGTTGGCTCCGGATACTTTGCCCTCTACGGCGGTCTTGGGGATTCCGAGGAAGCCGTGCTGCGCAGTTATCAGGCGGGACAGGACCTGGACCTGCAAGGGCTGCCGACAAAGCTCATCATGACGTCGCTCGCCCAGTTGAACGGACTTTACACGTTCCTAGGCTCGATCATTGCCGCCCCCATTTTCTTCATCAGCCTTCTGCATCCGTTCAAGCGACCGGAAATCAGTTGGTTTCGATGGTGTATTCTCCTCATGTGGGTGTTTTCCGTGATCGGGATGTCGCTTTTTGGTTTGCCCGACGGTTCCCTGGATTCCAACCAGCTCCACGTGTTGTTCATTCCCATCATGACGGCCTACGGCCTGGCGATGCTGAGCGTTCTCTGGAGTCGTCTCGGAATCAACAGCGCGATGCCGCTGGTGGTGAATGGACATATGATCATTGTTGTCGTCATCAGTGCGATTCCCATGATCATGACGGTTCCAAAGGACATCAAGATCGGCCTCTACAACAAGGAGCGGCAGACGAGCACGCTGCAGATTTCCTATTTGAGGGACAAGATCAAGGAGGCGGAAGTGGTGGTGACCGATGTGCCGTGGAATGTCGCTTGGTATGGTGATTGCACGGCACTGTGGCTGCCCAGCTCGGTTGCCCAATTCGAACAGATCGACAAGTTCACTGCCGCGCGCAATCAGGATGTGGCGGGAATTGTGCTGACCTTCGAGTCGACGAACCAACCGCTGGTTTCGGGGCTTGTTTTCGGTCAGTATCGGGATTGGGCGGAATTGATCGTCCCTGCGGGAATGCGGTTCAAGAAGACGGAATCTCTCAAGGGGATGCCCTACAAGCAGATTGACACGAAACTGTCGGGACGGGGGATGTTCTTCTTTACGGATGGAACCCGTTCGTCGGCGAGCGATTCGGCAGGAACCCCCTGAACCGGGGAGAATTCGCTTTGCACATCAGTGCATCTCTTTATCGTAATAAAACACGGGGAATTCCGCCCTACCGTGCATGAGGGGCTGTTCCCGAGCGAAGATGAGCGCCGAAGCACCGCCAGCCACAGCCGATGATTTGAAGTTCGAGGATGCGATCGAGCGTCTTGAGACAATCGTACGGAAAATGGAGGAGGAGCAGGTGCCGCTCGACGAACTCATCCGAGACTATGAAAACGGATCACGGTTGCTGGGAGTTTGCCGCAATAGGATCGCCAAGGCCCGTGCGCGGGTGGATCTGATATCCCAGTCTCTCTCGGACAACAGTATTCGCCTTGACGAGTTCGAGGAGAGCGAGTTCAATCCCGCAGCCCAAGAAGGGGAATCTCGCGACGGAGGCAGCGATCCCGACGATATCCAGCTACTCTGAAATGCGACGCCGATCCCACGAATCCGACGAGGCGAGCGAGCCGACACCTTTGAAAATCGAAGGGCCGGCAGACGTGAAGTCGTTGTCTGAAGATGAACTGCCCGAATTGGCCTCCGAGATCCGGCGTGTGCTGATTGAAAGTCTTTCCCGCACAGGAGGGCACCTCGGTCCCAACCTTGGAGTCGTCGAACTCACGATCGCCCTGCACCGCGTTTTCGACACGCCGAAAGATCGGTTTGTCTTCGATGTCAGCCACCAGGGCTACGTCCACAAGATGCTGACCGGTCGCTGGGATGAAATTGGGACGATTCGTCAATATGAGGGTTTGAACGGTTTCCTGCTCCGGACCGAAAGCGAACACGATTGCTACGGGGCCGGTCATGCCGGCACGGCGCTTTCGGCCGCACTGGGCATGGCAACCGCGCGTGATCTCGCCGAAGGCGACGAGAACATCGTCGCGGTCGCAGGGGATGCGGCCTTCACCTGTGGGCCGACGTTCGAGGCGTTGAACAACATCGCGTCGACCACCGGGAAATTCATCGTCGTCCTCAATGACAACGAATGGTCGATCGACAAGAACGTCGGGGCCATCGCGAAGTACTTCAACAAGATCACCGCCAGCAGGGCCTACTCGCATCTCCACGACACGGCGGCGAACTTCGTTGAGAAAGTCATGGGCAAGGGAATGCGGCGGCTCGCCGCGAAGTTTGAGGAAGGTGCGAAGAACCTGCTCGTTCCCAGCGTCATTTTCGAAGAGTTCGGTCTGCGCTACTACGGCCCCATCGACGGGCACGACCTTCCTCTGCTCGTCAAGACGTTCGAATTTCTCAAGGTGCAGAATGATCCCGTGATCCTCCACGTCATCACCGAGAAAGGGAGAGGATACGAACCCGCATTGCGCAAGCCGGACAAGTTCCACGGTCTCGGCAAGTACTCGGTGGAGACGGGGGAAACCGACGCCGCTCCGCTCCCGACCTATTCCGCGATCTATGGGAAGACCTTGGCGGATTTCGCGAAAAAGGATCGAGCCATCACGGCCATCACGGCCGCCATGCCCGGTGGAACAGGGCTCGCTCACTTTCAGAATGACGACGAGGTCAAGGGACGCTATTTCGATGTGGGGATCGCCGAGGAGCATGCCGCATTGTTCGCCTGCGGACAGGCAACCCGCGGTTTGAAGCCGTTTCTCACGATTTATTCGACCTTCATGCAGCGTGCCTACGACATGCTGATCCACGACGTTGGCATCCAGAATCTTCCGGTGCGTGTGTGTATGGACAGGGCGGGTCTCTCCGGAGATGACGGGCCGACTCATCATGGTCTGTTCGATATCGGCTACCTCCGGCATGTTCCGAATTGGGTGTTTATGCAGCCCAAGGACGAAGAGGAGTTTGTCGATATGCTTTGGACGATGGCCAACCACGACGATGGCCCGATTGCCGTTCGGTATCCGCGTGGCGCAGGAACGGGAGCCACTCCGAAAACCGAACCGGAGATCCTGAAGATCGGCAAGGCCGAGATCGTCTCCGAGGGGACGGATGTGACGCTTATCGGTCTCGGACATCTCTTTTCGTTAGCCGAAGAAACCCGCGGTAAGCTTGAGGAACTGGGGTACTCCGTGACACTTATCAATCCACGGTGGATCAAGCCGCTTGATGCCGATGCGATCGAGCGTTTCGCCAGACAGACGAAGGCCGTGTGTACGTTCGAAGATCATGTCCTCAAGAACGGGTTCGGGTGTGCAGTCATCGAGCTTCTTCACGATGCGCGGATTTCCACCCCGGTGGAGCGAGTTGGCTGGCCGGACAAGTTCGTCGAGCACGGAAACATTCCAACCCTTCGCGAGATTCACGGGGTCACTGTGGACGCTGCGGTTGCGAAGATCCTGCCCCACCTCGAGGGGGGTAAGGCCGAATCGCGAAAGCCGAAGTCTGAGAAGCCTGTTCCAGTGGGGGCGGACGCGTAAGGTCAGAACGTCAGTTCCGGACGTTGCGTGCCGGGCTCCTGCTCCATGATCTCGCCGACGGTCCGCACGAGGATGGGAAGCGAGTAGGGTTTTTGGAGGAAACTGATCGGACGCTGCTTGATCAGTTCGTTGACATTGTGCTTGTC
>CAJIAN010000151.1_pt1 | contig 17650 bp, 13 predicted proteins | sample 9199061 | NCBI WGS metagenome assembly CAJIAN01 (sample SAMEA7708264, study PRJEB35096) | sediment metagenome | biome: marine neritic benthic zone biome [ENVO:01000025]; feature: sediment [ENVO:00002007]; material: shallow marine sediment [ENVO:03000034] sea grass bed [ENVO_01000059] ...
GTCCCAAGAGGCGTTTTTTACGAGAGTCATCGTGCGCACGCCTAGTAGCAGTGGCAGCGCCGTCGCGAGGCGCGCACGGTAATTTCGCACGCTCTCAACGTATCGCATTCCACACTCGAGGTGCCCCATGCACAGCTCTCGCCACTTCCCGGAAACGCGCATGATGGATTCCTCAGTCGGTCCTTCCTCTCCGAGTTCCCCGGCTGGCAGATAGCATCTGCCAACTGTGAGATCCTTGCCGGTATCCCGGAGAATGTTCACCAGTTGCAGCCCCTTGCCGTACCGCACTCCGAGTTCGGACATCTCCGCGCGATCGCGGTCGGTGAATCCCCGCAGGTTGTCGATCGAGATCTCCGTCCAGAACTCCCCTACCGAGCCCGCGACGAGGTAGGTGTACTCGTCGAGTTCTTCGGCAGTCTGGAGACACTGAACTCCATCGCTCAGCTCGAACCTTTCCAGATCGAGCAACTGCCCCCGGATAATTGGAAGCTGCACCTTGCGGATGGTCGCCTTTTCTCGATCCGGTTGCGCGTTGAGCCACTCGATGCAGTGGTTCGCACTGCGAAGCAATTCGCACTCGAACGCGTGATCATGGCGTTCCGCTAGGGATTCGAAATCAACGTGTTCCCGCTCGCCGAGGATCGCTTCTCGGAAAGCCCCTAGAGATTCGATTCGCTCTGCACCATCCGCACATTCGGCATCCGCAAGCGTGTCCGACAGCCTGGCGAGGAGATAGGAAAGACTGACTGGCCCACGAATCGCCCTAGGCAGCACGCGAAGGCTTAGATAGAACGACCGCGAAACGCCTGCGAGCAGTTCCCTTCCCAAGGTCTTTTCGTAATTTGCCAACGGCTCGTTCAAAATGGAGGTTGGGGCGTCCCGATGCTGAATCATTTATACGTTCACATTCCGTTCTGTCACCGGATTTGTCCCTACTGCAGCTTCCACAAGCACACGCCGGGCAGCACTGACATCGGAAGATTCGTGGACGCACTCATCCGGGAATACGAGATCCTGTCGGAGAAACATGCACTCGATCTGACAACGATCTACTTCGGCGGAGGGACGCCGTCGATGCTGAGCCGCACGCACTTGGAAAAGCTCATCCGAGCGCTCCCCACCGGGGAACTCAAGGAATTCACCTTGGAAGCCAACCCTGCCAGCTTCGAAATCGAAAAAGCAAAGCTGCTTCGAGATCTGGGCGTGACCCGCGTGAGTCTCGGTGTGCAATCGTTCGATCCCTCGACCCTCGCGACGCTCGGCCGTGACCATGCGCCGGAGGATGCGAAAACCGCATTTGCGATCCTCCGTGAGGCGGACATTCCCTCCGTCAACATCGACCTGATGTTCGCGATCCCGGGACAGTCGTTGGAAACCTGGCTCGACACGCTCCAACGAACCATCGCGCTGAATCCCGATCATGTTTCCGCCTACAATCTAAACTACGAGGAGGACACCGAGTTCTTCGAAAAACTAACTGCAGGCGAATACTCACAAGACCCCGACGACGATGCCGAGTTTTTCCACCGCGCATCCGAGATCCTCGAAACCGCCGGATTCGCCCATTACGAGATTTCGAACTATGCGAAGCCCGGCCACGAATCCATCCACAACCGCGCCTACTGGCGCGGGGCGGACTACCTTGGGATCGGCCCCAGCGCCGTTTCGACCATCGCCCGCCACCGATGGAAAAACATTCCCGACACGGAACTCTACATGAAGCTCATCGACGGTGAACGACCCAGCGCTGCGGCGCAGGAGACGGAGACGCTCGATGACGAAGCGGTCAGGACCGAACGGGTGGCTCTCCTGCTCCGCACCTCTGAGGGCGTGCCGGCAAGCTATCTCGGGGACACAGACGATTCGGCTGCTCCGCTACTGAATGCAGGCCTCATCGATCATTCCAACGACGTCCTGACACTCACAAAAAAAGGAATGCCGTTGGCGGACGAAATTGCCGCACACCTGCTCAGTTAGAGCCGCCACTCTCGCCCAGCGCATCGAGAACTCGCTGTAGTTCCGCAGGATCGTCGAAGTTCTCTCTCCACTCCTCAGGGGAGTTTGGGCTCTTAATGGAAACGCGGGCGGCGAAACCCCTCAGGGCGTGATCTCTCATCGGATCTCCCTCCAGTCGTCGATTGATAAACCAGGCGGCTCCCTCTTCGTCATGCCCCGCCCATGCATTAACCAGTTCTTCGACAAGGGCTCCCGTATTTTCGCCGGCGTCCAACAAGATCGCTTCGCTCGCCTCCAACGGATCCTGGCGTGCCCATGCACTAATGACGGACTTGCGAATCGCCTCGGAATCCACCATCGCCTCGCGCGTCCACTTGTAGACGTGCGATGCCTCCTCGTGCCTCGCCCAAACTTGAACCACTCCTTCGGCACCTTTCAGCGATCCCCGTTCGATCGCCCCGGAAAAAGCCGCCTCCGGATCGTGCTCGGCCAATTCCCGATAATACGTCGCCATGGCATTCTCCCTTTCCTCACCCTGCAGCGTATCGAGCCAGGGTTCCGCCGCATCGGGATCGTGGTTCGTCATTTCATAGATCAGCCGATCACGGAACTCGCTCCGCAGTGCGTTATCCGCGAGACCTGCATACGCCGCAAGCGCAGCACTCGGCTCGTCCCGATAGAGCGCACTGGCAGCAAACGCTCCCACGTAGTCGAAATCGTAGGCCCCCTCTTTCAATGCCCACTCCAGCGCCGCGCGGGGATCGGAGCGGGCCCATCGGCCCAACAGCCCATCTCCATCCCGCTCCAACTCCGGGATTTCGCTCAGCGAATCGAGCAATCTCAGACCCGCATCTAGCGGTAGTTGCTCCTCGTGCTGCTGAAGGAGAATCAGACGCTTCGTCTCATCGCCATTCTCGAGAAGCCAGCCAACCGAAGCGTCCGGATCGATTCCCATCCACGTTTTGAGAGCCGTTCGCTCATTGCCCGTTTCAATGGCGTACCGCATCCCTTTCTGAGGGTCTAATTTCACCAGTTCCTTCACAATTCTTTGCACGAGTTCCCCTTTCCAATCCGCACCCGCCTTGTCGGTAACGCCCATCACCCCCACAGGATCCATTTTGACCCAGAATGCGAAGAATGACTGAAGGACCTCCTCGCGCAACTCACTGTCCTCAAGCTTCATGATTTCGTCGTAGGTGGCATGGGGATCGCGGATTCCGTTTTCAAACAACTCCTCGTAGTCTTCGGTGTCGGGCCATTCCTGTTTCACCCACGCGATGGCCTCCGCCGTGGACCGCATGCTCATCCCAGCGGCCATCAGGCCGAAATCCATGTCCTCCACGCTTCCGAAGTGCTCGGGCCAATCGGTCTTCAGCCGATGCAGGACATTCATCGCACGCTCCCGATCCCGTGGCAGGAGCATGGCAATCGCGAGCATCGCGATGTCGGGTCCGACCTCATCGCCTTCATCCTCCGGGATCTCTCCTGAAAAAGCGTAATCAAAAATCTCATCGCCACTTTGGATCATCCAGCGGTCCATAAGCGCGATGATCACCATGTCGTCGACGTGACTCAGCAGATTCGAAAGCTCGTCCTTGTCGCTACTCTGAATCAGCCCAATGAAGAGCTTGAACATGGCTTCCGCCTGATCACCGTCCAGTTTCACCACCATTCTGAGTAGCGCTTCGGAAAAGTCATCCCGGTCGAGATTCTCCGCCAGATGTTCGAGCGCGCCACGAACGTCGCCCACTCGCAAGATTTCGGACGAGGACTGCAGCACCTCTTCGAATTTCTCGCCTCCGAAATCGATAGGGGGCGCCGCGGATTCGTTTTGCCCGCGAGTCTCCGGTTCGTGAGGAACTGAATCAACCGCCGCAACCCCCGGTGCTCGCCCAAAACACACCCACGCCAATGCAAATCCTGCTCCAAGCGCTGCGGTAGCGAACACGCCCAGCGTATTGATCCCGCGAATCACTTCACCTCCTCCACGATTTCGATTTTCTCGAGCAGTCCATCGATCACGGCTCCTTGAATCGCGTTATCCCTTGGCGTCGGAGGGATTCGCTCAAGCAAGTACTCCAGCCCGTGCTCATGCGCCCACTCTGCCGCTAGCGTGGGATTCTCCATACTCCACTTCATGAATTCCGGAAACAGATGCCCCTCCCGCTTCTCCAAATGAGGAATCGCCAACACCGTTTCGAGAGCCTCAGCCCCTTTGACGCCGTAGGTATCCAGCATCGAAACCAGAAAAACCGTCCGGAGCTGTTCCGATTCGATACCCTCGGCGTATTCGCGGGCTACCTTCGGTTCCTCATGCGCCCAGCGGACTGCGATTCCGCGAATCGCTTTCTCTCGTTGGGAATGCGTCCGCAACTTCGCGACGTAAGCGAGCGCAGCATCTCGGTCATGCCTTGACCATTTGTAGAACAGCGACCGAATTCCATCCGTGACGTCGGCATGGCGCGAGGCCAGCATCGCGTCCAGCGCCTCTCCGGCATTCTCGGCTTCGACTTCTTCCAACAAATCACCCACCAGTTGGTATGGATCCACATCGTCGACGGTCTCGCACCAACGGAGCGCTTCGGCAAAGTCCTCGCGGCCACGCCATGAGAGCAGCGTGCCTAGGAAAATGGTTCTGTGTTTCTGGTTCCGCACTTCGAGAATCTTGTCCATCGTCCCCTCGAAATCACGCTCCGCCATGAGGTCGATGATCTTCCCTCTGCGCCACATCAGTCCCTCGGTCGGACTTTCCAGGGTGGCCTTCAGAAGCGCCTCGGGATCCTCCCCGAGCAGGCGCTTGTAGATCGCGTTTCTCACGAAATCGCCCGGAAAGTCACCCGGGTATTCCCGATCCATGCGCTTCATCAAGCCGATCAGATCTTCCACCGGTGCTTCGCGAACAAGGCGCAGATAACCCATCAATTGCCCGGCCAACCCTTCGCTCCAGTCGTTGCGAATGCTCGTGAGCATGGATCCGGAGTTGGAAGACTGCCCACGCCCTACGGGACCCGGTTTGCGAAATCCGGTCCCCAGCGAATCCCGCTCGACAGCCCCTTGACCGCTGTCGTCCACTTTCGCTTTTTTTCCCGCCCAAAGCAGCCATCCGCTGCCAAAGCCAAGGCACAGCGCTCCCGCGATCACCGCTCCCAGAACCTTGGTATCTCGAGTGATCATCCTCAGAAGAGTAGATGCCCCCGCTTTAGCTGACAATCTTTGAGAAAAATAGTCACCTCCGGGGTGTGCAACTTTCGAATTCCTGCTATAAGTCCCGCGTCCTCACTCACCCGATGAAAATTGCCGCCATCATTCCCTGCTACAATTGCACCGGCACTCTGCCCGGTGTGATCGAAAAACTACCTGCCGAACTCCACAAAAATGGCGGCAAGGCCATCCTCGTTCACGATTGCAGTCCCGACGACACCGGCAAGCTCTGCGACGAACTGGCGAAAAAGCACAGGTGGGTGGAAGTCGTGCATCACGAACAGAACCGCGGCCTTGGCGGAGCGATCAAGACGGGGATTAAGCACGCCTACGACACCGGATTCGACGTTTATCCCGTCGTCCATTCCGATGGCCAGTATGCACCGGATCTCTGCGTCGACGTGTGCAAACCGATCCTCGATGGCGAAACGCTCATCGCCCAGGGATCGCGCATGGTCGGCAATCCGAAACGTGCTTTGGAAGGCGGCATGCCCTTCTGGGGCCGCTACGTGCCGAACCGAACCCTCACCTTTCTCGAGAACCTCGTCGTCGGGACGAACATGGCGGAATACCACAGCGGCTACATGGTCTTCAGTCGCGGACTCGTCGAGCGCGTGCCCTACGAAAAGCTCCAGAACAACTACAACTTCGACGCCGAGATGATCATGATGGCCCATCTGGCGGGAATCGAATGTGGCCAGGTTCCCATCCCGAGCCGCTACGACGAGGAGACCTCGAGCCTGAACGCCATTCCTTATGGTCTGAATGTTCTGCGGATGATCTGGCGCTACGACACCGGACACTACCTGCGGATGCTCGACGAATTCACCGCAGAGCAAGCCGCCGCCGCGTAGGACAAGTTCCGCTACGAACGAAGGCGGAGCCGTGCTAGTGTCCCGCCATCGGAAAGGAACGCATCATCTACTTCTCCGTCCTAGGCGCTGTCGTTCTCGGGTGCCTTGGCTGGATCGCGTTCGGACCATCGCCCAACGAATCGGGCGTCGCCGCTGCCGTGGACGCGGGCAGGAACCCGAAGGCGATTCACTACGCCGTCACGGGCAGTCGCTACGGAAGCATCGCCGTCCTCGTCATGGCACTCGGTCTTCTCGCAGCCACGAAGTGGGTCCTGCGTCCTCTCAACGACACCTTCGAATTCCGCAGCGCCGGAGTTTCTCGCGCTTCGCGTCCCGTGTTCGCCGGCGCCACCATCGCCGCGGTGAGCCTCGCCGCCGGAATCAATTTTCCACGAATCTCGTCCAGTCTCTGGGGCGACGAAGAGCAGACGGTCAAGCGGATGATCATCGGCAACTACGAACGGGACAAGAACGGTCTCGGAGAGAACGTGAAGTTTCGGAGAGCAACATGGGCCGACACCTTTTTTCGCTACAAGACACCAAACAACCACGTCCTGAATTCTGTTCTCTCGCGGGCGAGCCATCAACTCTTCCACCGTGATTCCGATGATCCAGACGCACTTCATTTCTCCGAATCCGTGCTCCGCATCCCCTCGTTCCTCGCCGGTCTGGGAGGAGTCGCGGCCCTCGGCTGGTGCGTCGCTGTGCTCGGATTTCCCCGTGCCGGAATCATGGCGATGTTTCTCCTCGCCATCCACCCATGGTTCACGCGGCACGGCGTCGACGCTCGGGGGTATGCGTTCGTGTTTCTCCTGTTTCCTCTGGCTCTCGGTTTTCTCGTCAAGGGCCTCCGATCGGGACGATGGCACCACATTCTTCTGTTCGCACTTTTCGAGTTCCTGCTCTTTCTCGCCCACCCGGGAACGATCTATCTCCTTGTTTCGCTCAATCTGGCCGGTTTCCTTGGCATCGTTTTCGGCAAGGGCGACCGCAGCGCCCGCCTCACCGTAGCGGTCCGGCTCATCGTCGCCAATATCGCAGCCACCATGGCGGTCACCGCTTTGATGACCCCGAACCTTCTCCAGTTGCCGAAGTATTTCGAATCCCATGAAACGAACGAGTTTGTCACTCTGTCGTGGATTGCGAACAATCTCAGTTACCTCGGAACGGGGATGCCTTGGGACGCGTGGAACGCCGAAAACCCCCTCTGTCATCACCTGTCCGCGTTCTCGGTGCTATCCGTTATCCTGTTCATCGCCGTGGCAGTCACCGTCCTCGTCCTCGGGATCGCGAGACTCGCGAGGAGTTCCCGGCAGACCCTCATCCTCCTCATCGCCCTTTTGCTTCCCTGGCCGCTCTTCATACTGCAAGCATGGATCAGCGAACCGGTGCTGTATCACTGGTATCTGGTGATGGCGCTTCCAGGGCTTCTGATCTTGGCCGCCCTCGGTCTCGAATCGATACCGGCGCGGATCGAGAGTGTGCGAATGAGGGACCTCTGCGGACTGGCTCTGCTCATCATCCTTTCCGGCAGCTATCTAGTCTTCACCTCCCCACAACGACTCACTCTGCGGAAGCAAGCGGTCGAACCTCTGCGCGAGTCTGTCTCCGCCAGCCGCGCGGTGATGAATCCCGAATTGTCGGAAATCCATGACGAAATCACCGTCGGTTTCTGCATGGCGACGCGGGCCTACGATCCGTATGCCTACCTGTTCAAGGATGATGACATCGACGCCTTCAAAGCCCTCATCGCACGGGCACGGACTGAGAACAAGCCCCTCCACGTGAACTTCGCCCTTCCGGGACTGGCACGCCATTACTACGAGCAGATGATGTCGGTCATCGAGGATCCTTCGATCTTCGAACCGCTCCCCCCGTTCTGGGGACTCGAAAAACCGACAACCCGTCTGGTATACAGACTGAGAGAGTAGGTAAGCATGGAACAAATCGACGAACCTATCACGGTGCTCGAAATGGAGCACAGCCCCTACTGCATCCCGGTCACGCGGGCATTAGAGGCCTGCGGCGCCGCCTTCGCGCGGGAGGCCATTCCGAACCACGATCGCGCTCGCGTGATCGAAGCGACGGATGGCAACTACTACGGGGTGCCCGTCCTTCTTCACGGAGAGAAAGCGATCTGGGAATCGAGCGACAATAGTCAGGACATCGCGCGCTACGTGGATGAGCGCTTCGCAGACGGTCGACTGTTCCCTGAAAAGCTCGACGGACTCCAGGACATCCTTCTCCGCTACCTCGAGAATGAAGTCGAACTGGTAACCTTCAAGCTGGTGGACCGCGTTTACCTCGACACGCTCGATCTCGTCGCACGGACGATGACGATCCGGCACAAGGAACGCAAATTCGGGCGCGGCTGCGTCGAGGAGTGGAAAACCAACGCGGAAAAGCTCCGCACGGAAGCCGAGACCCATTTCTCAAGGTTCGAGAAGATGCTCACCCACCCCACCTTCCTTCTGGGCGAGGCTCCCGTCTACACGGACTTCCTGCTCTACGGGATTCTCGGAAACTACACCTACCGCGACATCAACCCCCTACCGCGGAACGCGGAGGCGCTCGGGGTTTGGTTCGAACGCATGCGCAACTTTTCGTGGGTCTAGCATCATTGGGATTGCAACCGGGAAGGGATCTGGAACGATACACGCCATGAAGCAACACCTGCCGAAAGTGGCCATCGCGATTCTCGCCCTCGCGGCTTCCGCCATCGTGCGTGAAGGCGCATCGATGGCAGTCGTGCGGATGCCGGTAATCGATGAGCTGACCCTCTACCAGCTGAGAAAAGGCTCCGCATGGGTGCTCGTGATCTGCTCGGTTCTCACGGGAATCGCCCTCGCTTTCCGACTCAACAAGTGGATCCCACTAGCGACCTACCTCGCAGCCGTGGGAGCCGGAGTCCACCTTTGGCGAACGCTCGCCAACAAACTTGATGATCTGCGGAGGTCGCTAGCCGAAAATCCAATGTTCGAGGGTCAGGACGAACTCGTCGACACCATGATGAGTGAAACCGAAGTGCAGTCGGGAACGTGGTGGCTCGCTTCCGGAATGGGAATGCTCTTCCTTCTTTTGGTGCTAACCCTGCTGATCAAGCGGCCGACCGAGAACTAGTCGAATCGGATTTCCAGCAGTCCCTCCCGGTTCTTCACCTTCCGATCCTCTTCCTTCTTCACCTCGGTGGGTGGAGGATCCTTTTTTCCCTTATCCGCCACCTCGGGCGTCGGCTTCGTTCCGGATCCACCAGTGGCTGGCTTCTTGCGTTTGTCGTCTCCGAAGTCCACCACACGGACGCCATCACCATATTTCTTTTTCTTGTCCTCCAAGCTCTCGCCCTTCGGCTTCTGCGTATTGTTGTTGCCGGAATCCACCACTTTCGGCCCATCCCCGGCCTCCGGCTTGCCTGCGGCGATGGCAGCGAGGCGGCTCTTCACCATGTCGACCGACGGAATGGTCCAGTTCCCCTGCAGATCCACCGTGACCGGTAACGCCTGGAGCACGGTCTTCTTTCCATCGGCGCTCGTGAGGATCAGGTCGAAGTCGGAACGCAGTTCCGACGGCGGATCACCGAACTTGAAACTCGGCATGTATTCAGGCAGCGCCGCGATGAGCGCTTCCTTGAACTTCCTTCGTTGCTCCAAACCCGCCTTGAGGAGAGCCTCTTCGGAGATCGCCCCTTGCGCGGCCTCTCCAGCAGCTTTGATTTTCACTTCGAGTTCGGCGAGCTTCCCTTTGGATTTCGCGAGCGCCTCGTTGGCCGCGATGAGCTTCTCCTGGAGATCGGTGACAGTCGCCCGCTCCTTGGTCAATTGGTCCTGAAGCGCTTTGTCTTCTTTCAGGCAACCGGTCAGCCCGAAAACCCCTATCAAGCACACCAACATCGACCCAATTAATTGTGATTTCGTTATTGCCATCATGATTCAACCATGGTTCGATTTCACTAAATCATCGAATACTTTACCGGGTTCAGCAATGGCTAAATTCGGCCGATTCGAATAAGATTTCTGTCCAGAAACATGGGACACGGGGGTAATACTATTGCGCACAGCATCGCGGGAATCCACCGCTATCGGGAGAATCGAAGAAGTGCTCGATACTTCCGTGATGAGGCTGCCACGCTCCCCGCTCCATACCAAGCGACCTACTCATGAAAATTCATCCAGCCACCGCCACCCTTATCGCCGTCCTCTTCCTTTCCGGCTGCGGAAAGGAAGACGGAACGAAGGCGGCACAAGAAAACGCGAACCCGAAGGTGGAACCCGCACCATCGGATCCCCCCCAGCCTCCGGAACCACCGACCCCAACGGTCACTACCCCCGGTGACCCCGTTGCGAAGGCGGGCGAGACGATCGACCCGACGGGGGAACAAAACCCTGGGACATCCACCCCGACGACTCCTACCACACCAGGCACGGATTCCAGCGCGCCGAAATCCGGAGAGAACTCGGGAACACCGGTGGCCGTTGTGGACAACGACCAGCCACCGACCACCACCACCAAAGTCGACACCGGCGAGGGAACCAAGCCGACGAGCGGCGAAGTGATTCCGGTCGCCACCAAACCGAAGAAGATTCCCGTCATCGACGACGACGTGAGAATGAGCTTGCCCAATCCCTATGACAAGTTCATCGCGCTCGACCTCGAACTGCGGAAGGCGAAGGTCGACTGGAAGGACGTCTACGATTCGGGCTTCATGGATCTCGATGCCGACGAAATCGACGACGAGTACAACCTCTGCCTTGCCTTCGGAATCAAGATTGCCGACGGCCTTCTCGCCATCAAATCGAAGAACGTCGAGGACCTCAACTCCTGCGCGACACAAATCGAAAAAATCGCGGCCAAGCTGGGAGTCAGCGACGGTGAACTCAGCAGAGCAAGATCGGTCAAGCGCAGCGCGCAGAAGGAGGACTGGCTGACCGTGTTCATGGAGCTGGGTTTCCTCCAGTCCGACATCATGAAAGCCCTGCGCCGCGACACCAAGAAATGGACAAAGGACCGCCGTATCCTGATCATCGCCTCCGGCTGGATGCAGGGCGCCCGCTATACCTCCTACGCGATCGAAAAGCACTACACAGCCGGCGCTTCGAATATCCTGAGGAACCCGCTTCTTATGAAGTATCTGCAGCGGGACGTGGGACTGCTCTCGGCCGAACTCAAAGGGCGAGACAACATCAAGAAACTATCTGCAGCCCTCCCCATCATGTACGCCATCGTGGATATTCCGCGCAACGGGACAATCCCCAAGGAACAAGTTTCGGAACTCTACCGGGTCACCACCGACGTTGTGGACGCCCTGGTGGGTGACTGATTGACAAAGGAACCGGCCGCAAACGCAACAGCATCCGGCCTTAACAACGAAAAAAGAAAACATAACATGAAGAGGACACTAACAAAACCACTGAGTGCCATTTCCGCCGCAGCGCTTCTGCTGACGCCCTTCTGGCAGGCGGCTGCCGACCCTGCGGAGGCGGAAGACGCCGCCCGTCGAATGGGACTCCGATTCAAGAACAAGGACTTTCTGATGGCGCCCACCGATCACAGTGGGGTGTTGGGCCAGGGAGAGCGGGTCAAATTCCTCATTCCCGTCAACAAGGGCCTCGACTACGTGTTCCTCGTCGGGAGTGACAGTTTCGTTCAGGATCTCGATGTCTACATCTACGACGACGTTGGCAGTTTGATCCTCGACGACCGGCGCGCATTGCCTTTTGCCGCAGTTCAGTTCCGCGCCAACTACACCGGGGAGGTTATCGTGCACATGGTGATGCGCCGCGTTTCAGCGAATTCGCTCGGTTCCTGGTACGTCCTTGTGGGGCGCCGAGGCGTTCCCAGAGATCCAAGCGGGGGCCCGCCACTCGCCGAAGAAGCCGAGGATCCACGACCTTAGAACGAACTTACAGCAAACCTAAATCACCGAAATCATCATGAAACTTAAGAAAATTGGCTCCCGCGTGGTTGCGATGCTGATGGCAGTCGCTGTCGTTGGAGCGTTCTCATCGTGCGAGACCCACAACCACTACTACGACAGCAAACCCGGTGGAGGCGGTAAGCCCCCTGCGAAAAAGCCACCGAGCAAGAAGCCGCCCTCGACATCAAGCAATACCACCTACTCCGGCTCGTCTGGGAGAAGCTACCGTCCGAGCCCGGAAAGCGTCGATGCCGTCACCAAGCCGTCGACGTATTCGAGCCCTTACTAGGGTAGATCGAAGAATACGATTTTCGTATCGGGAGGAGCCGGGTGATTCGTCACCCGGCTCTTTCTTTTCTACCAAGTTCGCGCCGAGAGCCATGAAAAGGTGTGTCTTCCATTCGAGCCATCCGGGGATGCGCAAGGAGCAGCAGGATTCGTCCGTCGCACTCTATGGTCCGGTTGAGGAAACCTACTTCCTTGTCGTCTGCGACGGTGCGGGCGGGCAGAAGGGCGGTAAACTGGCGTCGGACACCGTGACGACCGTCGCCTCCGAATTCTGGCACACGGAACACGAGGTCGCCATGCGCGATCCTCAGCAGTATCTGAACGCCTTCGCTCTGCGTGCTCACCAGCGCGTCAATGAGGCGAACGCCGAAGGGAACACGACGGGACGAACGACCATGGTCGCCCTGCTCGCCCTCGGTGACCGCGCCTGCTGGTCACACTGCGGAGACAGCCGGCTCTACTGTTTTCACAGCGGCAATCAGGTGTTCCGAACGCGCGACCACAGCATGGCCGAGCGTGAGGGCGGGTTGCCGGTGAAGGCATCCGCGAAAAGGCAAGCCCGCGTTCTCAAGGGACTCGGCGGCCCACGGCTGCACACACCGGACATCGACTCGTGCGTTCTAGAACCCGGTCACGCTTTCCTGCTCTGTTCCGACGGATTCTGGGGCAACATGGAATCCCGCGATCTCGAAGGCATTTTTCAGTCCAACGACGCGAACGCGATACAACGGTCCGCGGGAAATGCCTTGCAAGCAGCGGTGGAACGCGGCGGAGACCGCGCCGACAACGCGACCATCTGCGTCCTCGGACCGCTTCGATAGCGTCAGGTCCCCGTCTGTTTTCGGACGAGTCCGATGATCGTGACGAAGTAGCAACTGCCGATCCACGCACCCAGATAGATCATGGCGACGATTCCCGGCGTGGTGAACTGATACAGGGTGTTCGTGGGATAACGCACGTCGTTGCGCTGCTTCGTGGATTCGGGGATTTTCTCGATCTTGCGTTTCCGGCCTCTGTGCTCGTACCTCACCCATTCGTTGTCGACCTTGCGCGCACCAACACTTTCGGGAAAGACGATCAGATTCTGCCACGACACGTTGTGGGGAGACTTCTTGTCGTAATCCTGTGATTCCGCCTTGCCTGCGCGCTCCCACTTCACCCAATCCTTCTCACCCGGAGTCAGAAAGACGGGATACCTGGTGCGGTTGCTCATACGCGGCGTCGCCTGACCGTAGAGGTTCGAGACATCCATGAGGCGATGGGCCGAAAAACTGGGGACAAAATGACTGAAACTCCTCACCGATTGCGACATCTCCGGCACAGTGACGACGAAGCCGCCGAAGAGGATTTGCGGAATGAGGACGAGCGGCACCCACATCACCGCCTGGGTATTCGTGTTCACGAGCGCGGAGATGGCGAGGCCAATGGTTACCCCGACGCATGCCGTGAGGATGAGCGCGGAAAGCTTCAATCCGAAATTGATCGCCATCGTCTTGAACACCACCAATTCGATCGCTCTCGGTGTTCGTTCTTCGTCGGGAACGGCATCGACTGAATTCAATATGCTGTCGCCCATGTCGAGGAAGACCGCGACCTGGCTAGCGACATTCAGGAGCCGAAGATTCCCTTCGTCCTTCTCTTTGGTGCCCCGGACCAGATCCCCCGGATCATACTCCTTTTCCTTCTCGAGTTCCGCCTCAAGGTCCTTCATGTCGATCGGTCCCTCGGCCTCATCGACACCTTGAACGCGCGCGGTGAAGTCTGAAAAGATATCCTCCTCCTCACTCGTTGCATCGAGAGCAGCGAGATACTTTTCCTCCAGTTCTTTCCGAATGCTCTCGCCGTAGGACTCCGATTCCTCTTCGTCTTCAGCCACAGCCGCTGTCGATCCCCCACGGGGGTGCCAAATATGCGAGGTCGACACGATCACGGAAAACAGGATGAACGCCTGCATCGTCGTGATGACGGTTAGAAACAGGTACTTGCTGTGTACATACGAATTCAGTCCCTGGCCACATACGCGCTCGCGCCGGAAAATGGCGAGTTCCCGGACAATCTGCTGCGCGCCGTTGCTGCACCCGAACCACAAGGTGGCCACCACGCAGAGAAACATGCGCAAGACCGCATCCTCGGCGACCCACCCGACCAGCAACCCGATGATGAGCGGTTGGGCGAGAAGGAAGACGAGATTGAGCTTGTCCGCCCGGAGAATCGTCCACTGCCGACGCAGGAGCGTCCGCAGGGTGTCGGAATACCCGGGCTTCTTCGCTCTCGCCACCTTCCGCTTGGGGGGAGGCAGGAGGGACGCTTCGTCTCCAGCATCGAGAGGATACGCGTCGCGGTGCTTCGCCTCCCACTCCTCTGCCGGAATGGGAGACTCGATGATCTCGTCGTACACATCCGGGAGCTTGTGAATCGGATCTCGATCGAGTTCCACCGATGCGTGGGTCGCGAAACTCACCGTTCCCCCCGCTGTGGACTCTACCTCGGCGGGTGTCAGGAAATGCTCGGGAGCCTGATCCGCCTTGCCTTGGTAGATCAACTTCCCCGCATGGATGAAGACGACCTCGTCGAAAAGATAGGCGCGGTGCAGGACGTGAGTGGTACAAATGACCGTGCTCCCGCTGTTGGCGATCATCCTGAGCAGCTTCATCAAGGAATGCTCGGTCGAGGGATCAAGACCCGATGACGGCTCGTCGAGAAACAGAACGCGCGGCTGCGCCAGCAGCTCCGTGGCAATGCTCACGCGCTTCCTCTGCCCCCCCGACAGCTTCGTAATACGTTTTTCACCGTGCTCGGTCAGACCAAGCCGCTCGATCGTCTGTCCGACAAGTCGCTCGACCGAGCCTTTCGGCGTGCGCGGATCCAATCGCAACCGGGCGCTGTAGCGGATCGCCTGCTTCACCGTCAGTTCGCGGTGGACGATGTCGTCCTGCGGAACGTAACCAATGCCCAACTGCTGGGCCATCTGCGAGCCGCCACTCAGTTTCTTGTTGTTGATGAGAACCGTCCCCGACGTGGCGGGATTGATCCCACACATCGCATTCATCAGCGTCGATTTCCCCTGACCGCTTCCACCGAGGATACCCACGAACTCCCGGCTCCCGATATCGAGACTCACGTCCCGCAGAATCGCCTTTCTTCCTTTTCCTTTGCCGACAATCACGGTCAGGTGGCGCGCCTTGAGGTCACCCGCCATCGTCGTCGTGATCAATCGCGCACTGAACCCCGTGAACTCGAATGTGTAGGACCCGACCTTGAAGCGGTCACCCGCAACGAGAATGGCGGATTTGAGACTCTTCCCGTTCAGGAAAGTTCCCGTCCGGCTCGAGTCCTCGATGCGATATCCCTTGCCTTTTTCCCACCAGATCGAGAGGTGCATCCGGGATATCGACGATTCGTCCGAGTCGAGAACGACCGAGCAGACGCCTTTTTCCGGCTTGTCCTCGCGGCCGAAGACGACGCGCATCTTCCGCTTGATGGGAATCTCGAGCACACCCTTGCCCTTGACCTTCGGCAACTCGGACTCGCGGTCGAACCGCAGCGTCAGAGCGGCCAGTTCGATAATGTATCCATCCTGCAGGTATGATGCCCGTTCGCGGGTGTCGACATGCTGGACCTTGATGGAGCTCATCGCGTCGAACGCCTTGATGCGCCAGGTGCAGGCCTTGCGATCCCAATCGAGAACAGCATGGCGCCGGGCGAGCCCCCGGTGATTCACCTGGAGATCACAGTCTCTGGACGAGCCGATGGTGAACGACGATTTCGGCAGGGAGACGCTGGCAAACTTCTTCCCCTCGTCGATGAGAAAACACAATTCTCCTTTCATGTGTTGGTTACGGACATCCCGATGGCGCAGTCATAACATGTATCCAGGAGCGGGGGAAGCGCAGAATCTGCGACGAGTCGAATTTGAGGCTCGATTCCCCCTGCTTCGTGGCTATACTGCGCGGATGGCAGATAGGCAGGCTGATCCGGAACCAAGCGGGAGGAACCGCCGGAGCATGCAGCCCGCCCCGCCCTGATCATCAAAACGCCAACATGTCACGCGACGAATCGAACAGCCGGGGAGGAAGTTCGCCCATGCATTGGCAGGCTCCGGAGCCCGGAGAACTTCAGGAGATGTTTCCGCAATACCGGATTCAATCTCTCCTCGGTCGCGGTGCGATGGGTGCCGTCTATCGGGGCCGACAGCTGAGCCTCGAAAGGGACGTCGCCATCAAGATCCTGCCGGAGTTCTACGCGGGTGGCGGCGACGATCCTCTTCAGTTCGCAGAACGCTTCAAGCTCGAGGCACGCTCGATGGCCAACCTCGACCACCCGGCCATTATCTCGGTCTACGATTTCGGAAAGACCGCGGATGGCCAGTTCTACATCGTGATGGAGTACGTGGACGGGATGGACCTCCACCGTTACATCAAAGAGAACGGCGGAAGACTCCCCATCCAGCACGCCCTTGCCGTCACCTCCCATGTGCTCCACGCACTGCAGTACGCGCATGACCACGGCATCATCCATCGCGATATCAAACCCGGGAACATCCTCGTCAATACCGAGGGCAGAGTGAAGATCGCGGATTTCGGGCTCGCCAAGCAGGTCTCCGAGCGCGCTGGCAAGATCACCGAAATTCCCGCCCTGACCATGACCAACATGGCGATGGGCACGCCGGACTACTTCGCACCCGAGAGTCTCGATCCCAATCGCACGCTCGACGGACGCGCCGATCTCTACGCGGTCGGCGTCATGCTCTATCAGATGCTCACCGGTCAGGTCCCGAGAGGGAAGTTCAAGCCGCCATCCCGATTGGTTTCCACGTTGGATCCGAGGATCGACACCATCATTGAGAAATCGCTCGAGCCTGACCCCGACGAACGCTACACGACAGCGGCGGATTTCCAGCGCTCCCTCGATGCGGTGGCCACATCCTCCAACTCCCAGGGATCGCAGGCCACTCAGAATCCGCCGACAGCGACCGCACCACATCAAGAGACCGCGAGGGAATCAGCCCCCCAGACGAAGAGCGGCGGCGCCCTCGAGTTCGAGCACTTCCGCGTCCTCAGTCATGCGGACGGCAGCCCGCAAATCCTCGGTGAGGGATCAATGGGCAAGACCTACAAGGCGGAAGACACGCGACTCGGCGTAGAGGTCGCGCTCAAGGTGATCAAGAGCGAGCGCGATTCCGAACGGAGTCGGAAGCGCTTCCTTCAGGAAGCGAAGCTGGCAGCGACCCTTTCTCACCAGAACATCGCGCAGGTCCGGCACCTCGGCCACGCGCGCGGGCAGTTCTTCTATGCAATGGAGTACTGCCGCGGAATGACGCTGCAGGAGTATGTCTCCCAGTACGGCGTGCTCGACCAGGTAGCCGCACTGAATATCGTATTTCGCGTTGCCACAGCGCTCGAAGCTGCTCTCCGGAGGGACCTCATCCACCGGGATATCA
>CAJIAN010000565.1_pt1 | contig 17603 bp, 19 predicted proteins | sample 9199061 | NCBI WGS metagenome assembly CAJIAN01 (sample SAMEA7708264, study PRJEB35096) | sediment metagenome | biome: marine neritic benthic zone biome [ENVO:01000025]; feature: sediment [ENVO:00002007]; material: shallow marine sediment [ENVO:03000034] sea grass bed [ENVO_01000059] ...
CCGAGGTCGGACATGGTCCCATTGCCGAAATCCCACCAGCGATACCACTTCGGTCCCGGGAAATAGATGTTGTGATAGGGGCGCTCGGGCGCTGGTCCGAGCCAGAGATCCCAGTCGAGATAGGCCGGTGGCGTCATCGATTCCTTCGGACGCTCCTGCGATGAAACGATGTCCCGGTTCTTCTTTGCATCCTCCGGCGACTGCCATCCCCATGCGCGGGAGACCCAGACATGCACCTCGTGCACGGGTCCGATCGCGTTCGCTTTCACCAGCTCGACGACGCGACGGTAGTTGTTTCCCGCATGGATCTGCGTGCCCATCTGCGTCGCCACCTTGGCTTCGGCGGCTGCCTTGGTGATGATCCGCGCTTCGTGCACGTCACGGGTGAGCGGCTTCTCGCAATAGACGTGCTTCTTGAGCTTCAGTGCCGGTAGAGTTGCGAACGCATGGGTGTGTTCGGTTGTGCTCACCACCACCGCATCGAACTCGCTCTCCTTGAGATCATCATAGAGCTTTCTGAAATCCCTGAACTTCTTCGCCTGCGGAAACCGCTTGGCCGCACGGTCGAGGTTGTTTCCATTGACGTCGCACAGCGCCACGATGTTCTCGGATGCCATCTGTCCCATATTCCCGCCTCCGCGTCCCCCGGTCGCGATGACCGCGACGTTCAACTTGTCGTTCGGCGACTTTGCCGAGGTGATCGCGGGAAAACCGAGGGTTGCCGCTGCGGCGGCTCCGGTTTTGAGAAAGCGGCGACGGCCGGTGCTTGCGGGTGTATTCATGCCCGAAGCGTAGAATCGTGGGCTGGATGGCGTCGAGGGATAAATGGCGGACCGGAGGAAGATGTGTAATCCCGCGATGGCCGGGGCGGCAAAAGTCGCCTGCGGGAACCGATCCCGGGTGGGTTGCTTGCCGCCCTGAGGGAACTCAGGCGAAGTGACGAAGTGTCTCGAAGTTTTCCGCGAGGTGTTTGGAGAGTTGTTCCATTCGTCCACAGACCTCGTCGACATCGGCGGCGGTCATTTCTTCGAACTGGGCGAGTTCGTTGCCGATTCTCGACAGGTGAACCCAGATGTCTTCGGCGATCTCGGCGGCTCGATCTTCCCTCCACACGTCGGCGAGGATCGATAGCTGCACGCCGAATCCGCGCATGTGCCCCCGGAAGATGTTCCAGGCAGGCTCGAACGCCTGCCACGCCTCGGTCGGGATGCCTTCGGAATCGCCCGCAGCGATTTGTTGCGCCCGCAGTTTGCAGATGGCACGGCGGATCGGGGTTCGGAAGCACTGGTAGCTCTCCCAGTCGTTCGGAATCGCCGCATCGAGCGTCGCGCGAAGGTCGGTCAGCGTGCCGCGAAGATCCGCGTTCTCCGTCTTTTCCACGGTTGCCTCGATGGCGTGCCCAAGCGATCTAGCTGCGGACCGCAAGGAGTTGCGTGCGGCAACGCATTCCATGGATACTTGGAGACGCATTTCGTCGATGTTTTGGGTCAGCCTGCGATGAATCGCACCGTTGTCGGCGATTAGAGAATTTTGGGTTCCAGTATCCATGGGAATTCCAACCTACTCGGTGAGGGCGCGAGGCGGGGTTTGGACGTCGACGAAACGGGACGAACGAACGGCGGGTCCGTGCGGACTGGAGGCGGCACTCGTCGCACCAGCCACATGGGGAGAATACGGGAACACCGACGTTCGTTCTGGGGTGGGGGAGGCATCCTTGTAGGTTTTGAATAATCTATTCCGCACCTCTCATGCCAAGGGGTCGAAAATTGCAAGCCACTGGTAATGAGTCATTTGCAAGACTCGCCTGCTTGGATGTCCGAGGGTGACTGGCAATCCGCCTTACAGATTGCGAGGGTGCGTGCCAGCTCCGATCAGGGCCAAATGAAGACCAGATAGGCACCGAATCCGACAACGAGAAGACCACCTTCCCACCGAGCGAGAGTGCGGCCTGTCTTCATCAGAGGGAGCAGCAGAAGGGACAGGCCAGCCATGAATGCAAGATCGATCCAACCGATTGCCAGGCTGGGGATGGGTGCTACTAGCGATACCGCCCCGCCAATGCCGAGCACGTTGAAGATGTTGGACCCGACGACGTTCCCGATCGCGATGTCGGTCTGCCGACGAAACGCCGCGACAAGGGAAGTGACCAGTTCCGGAAGCGAGGTTCCTGCGGCGACAATGGTGAGTCCGATGGCCGCCTCGCTCATTCCCAGTTGGCGGGCGAGCAACACGGCGTTGCCGACGAACAATCTTGCGCCCGCAACGAGAAGGACGAGTCCCAGCACGACAAGGAGTGCAGGCAACGCCACGGCCTTCTTTCCCGTGGGATGTTCGTCCGCCGTTTTGTCAGCCTCGCGTCGACCGAGCCGAACGGACCACCATAGAAATCCCGCCATGCCAAGCAGGAGAACGCCGCCGTCGATCCGCGACAGACCGGAGCCGAGCATGAGGAGCGCGGAGAAAAGCAGTGAGCTTGCGAGGAGGACCGGCATGTCGCGGCGCACCATACCCGTCTGCACGGATAGCGGACACACCAATGCCGAGAGTCCGAGGATGGCCGCGATGTTGAAGATGTTGGAGCCGACGATGTTCCCGGCTGCGATGGCGCTCTGGCTTTCCAAGGCCGCTTTCATCGATACCACCAATTCGGGCGCGCTGGTGCCGAACGCAACCACGGTGAGTCCGACAACGAGCGGACTCAGTCCTGCGCCGAGAGCGATCCGGGCAGCACCGCGCACGAGCAGTTCGGCACCGGCGGCAAGGATACCGATGCCGAGAACGAGCATCAGGACGGATTCCATGGAGACGGCCGCTAGGCGGCGTTGTGAATCGTGACTTGGGTGAACGGGATCACCCAGCCGTTCTCGTTGCAGGTATCGACGCAGATGCGCTGGATGGCGCGATTCAATCGGTTGTGGTTCGAAGCCGCCGCGTTGGCGAAATCTGCGAGGATGGCGTAGTCGAGCGAGGAAGGCCCAGCCTGTTGGAACTCGACGTTGAGATTGACAAGGCTTTCCTCGCCCGCGATCTCGGTGAGTCCGGCCTTCAACTTGGTCAACAGTACTTTGGGAACTTCGGTGGTGCAGATCGGCTGGTGCTGGTAGTCGATGCCGAAAGCCCCGTGGATGCGGAAGCCGTGCGAGAGGTTCTTCGGGTTCTGGGCGACAAAGTCTGCGGTCGCGTAAGTGACTCGCGCGCTCCCAAGTTGGACGAGTTGAACCCACTCGGGCGTCTGTTTGACCACTTTTCCATACGTGGCGTCGGCGAGCATGACCCAGTCGTTCGTCTTGCAGGGAAAGTAAGGTTCGTCGTCGTTCGAATGGCGTGAGACGAGCGGGATCAGGTCCCGAAGAGGGACGCGCATGTGGCCGCCATCGAGACTAGGATTCACCAGATCGGTGAACACGTTGATTCTTTCGACTTTCCACGGGACGCCGTGGAAGACGATGCGCTCGCCTTCCCGGACCGAGCCGAGGTTGAGCATGAGTTTCACCTGTTCGAAGACGCGGGGAATCGTCGCCTTCGTCGCCCATGCGAGTCCCACGAGAAAAAGGATCGAGAGTCCGAGGAGCATCCAGTCTCCAAGCGAGTAGAGAGTGGTGAGGGCGGCCATGATGGAGAGCACGATGGTCGCGGCATGGAAGACGACGTTGAAGAGGCGCGCTGCGAAGGAGGTGGAGCCGAATCGTTTGGCGATGAAGGTGCGACCGATGAGACGGCGCACGAACCTGAGAAGCAGAAAGGTCGCGATCGACGCCAGAACGGCGAGGAGAAAGTTCTTTCCGCGTGTGCCGAAGAAGTTGGTCAGGGCACGGCTCAGGGTATCGAGCAGTGAATCGTCGTTTTTCAGGCGTTCGGCGAGCCGAAACGAGGCGATCTCGACTTCTCCGTCGTACTGCTACAACAGCGCCTGCCAGGTCGATCTCGATCCATCGAGGAACGCCTTCATCTCCTCGTCGTTCGTCTGCTTGATCGTGCTGTCGAGGTGTTCCACGGCTTTCTTCGCGAGATCGCGCCGCTTCGTGTAGTAGGCGACTGCAGCGCGAAGGGCCTCGACTTCGCGTGGCTTGGAGGTTGCCTTCTTCAGTTCCTGGATGATCGGGCGCAGGAGTTCCTCCACCTCTCCACCCAGATCGACTTGCTCCCCCAGCTTCTCTTCGAGTGTCTCAACATCAATTCCGGTGATCACGGACTCGAGCTCCGTCATCAGTCCGGCCTTCCGCGTATTCAGCGATACGATGTCTTTGGAGAGCGCGGTCTTTTCCTCGGCGGTTGTCGCCGCATTCAATTCCTGCCGACGCTCCTGAAGTTCGGATTCGACCGATGCCACCGATGCCCGCAGGGCGCGGATCGCAACGATGGATCTGGGTTCGGAGTTCGCGGTATTATTCTGCGCGTCCGTCTTCACGCAGAGGTGAAGCAGTGTCAGGATCAAGATGAAAACGCTGCGAGGTGGCATGCTATTGATTTGGTTCTTTCTTGCTGGGGCCGTCGAGTTCGGGTTCTGCAGGTGGTTCGACCCTTCGGGCAATGCCTTGAAGGAGGCGACCGAGGATATCGGCACCGGTGATGATGCGTTTCGATTCTGGCGACCAGAAAAGGATGACATCGCGGTCGATCACGCGGTCGCTCTTGTGCTCGACATCGACCACGAACTGGTCGAGCACGCTCTCCACGGTAGCCTCGGGATCGGTCACGACGATCGGTCTGTGGGCGAAGACGAAGGCCTCGGCATCGAGAACGAGGAGCGGCTCGCCGGTTTGGTTGGTGATGACCGCCCATTTCTTGTGGATGCGCTTCAAGGGGTCGAGGAAGGTCGTATCCTATTCGCTTCCCGCTTCGGGCAGCGAAGGCAGGTCGAGCCTGGTGGGAAAGGCGAACACGGTCTGCCCTCGTGGGCGACGAGGCGGTCGTCGAGATCGAGAAAGTTGAGGGCACCGCGGCCTTCGGCGGCACCGATCTCGGAGTCCTCTTCACGAATGTGCTTCTGCAGGATGACCTCCACATCGCGTTCGCGCATGAAATTCGGTCCTGATCCACAGATCGAGGACGAGGGCGCTCGGCTTCGCGAAGGGGAAAAGGAGGATCTGATAGAACCGGATGACGGGCGTGAGCAGCGAGCCCATGCGAGCAGGACGTTCACACTGACATTGCCCCAGAGAATCGTGCAGAGCAGGAAGTTGGCGTCCCTGCGCAGTGCGAGAATCTTCCTCGCGGCCGCGCGGCCCTGCTCGGCCTCCGCTTCGAGTCGGAGACGGCTGATCGAGAAGAACGCCAGATTGAGTCCCGAGAACATGGCGGACTGCGAGAGACATAGCACGATGCCCGTCCATGTAGCGATTTCCGTTCCTGTCATCTAGGCGGGGGAGTGGCGGCGCGTGGTTGCAGACTTGGCCAGCCAGCCGGAAACGAACCCGATGACCAGCACGGAAACGATCATGAAGGATCGACGGATGGACACTTTAGCGACGATGAGATTCACCTCGATGACTTCCATGTTCAGGAGCATGAAAATCACCACGAGCCCCACGAGCACAGCGGCGAAGATGATGATGGCTTTGTTCTTCGGTTTGGGTGTGTCGGTCATGATGTCGATTGTCTGAAAATGGGGAGGGAGCCCGGACCGGAGTTTCCGCCCGCCCAGGCTCCAGCCTTGGGGGGGAGAAGGATCAGTTTCGGGCGCGCGTCCGGTCGTCTGCGCTTTGGTAGGCGCTATAAAGGCTCTTGCTCATGAGGTAGGACGAGGTCGAATCAACAAGGAACAGGCCGCTGATCGCGGTTCGTCCGAGAAGCATTCGGAACTTCATCGACTCGCGGTTCGTGAGGCTGAGTTCGATCGGCCATTCGAATTCGCCCAGCTTGACGCGAGCTTCGATGAACGGTCGGTTCTCCTCGCGTCCTCCTGAGTCCCTAACGACACGCAGGTCGGAGACCGGCGCTTCGCATTCGAGTTCCAACTTGGGTTTTTTCGGCAATGGGTGAAGCCAGAACCTCACCCATTGCGAGCCGTTCTTTTCAGTGATCTGATAGTGGTGGGTGTGCAGGGCGGAGGTCCGCGCTCCCGTATCGACCTTTGCCTTGATGCCGTGAATGCCGAGTTTGGGAAAGGAAAGCCACTCCCTCCAACCGAGGACGAACTTGCTGGATTCGGTCGCTGTCGTCCGCTTGGTGAGGTCCTCCGACCAGTCGTTGATCGATTGCCTGATGGATTCTGGTTGGGCTACGAATACGGGCATTGCTCTCTCAGTTTCATTGCTCAGGTCGCACAAGCCGTGCCACGCGGATTGATCGTCTTATGTCTTACACTTCCAACAGGTTATGTGATCGACGAGCTTGAAGACTCACCCCGCAGGTGATAGTATGCCTTACACTGTGCCAGCATGGTTACCAGCCGGCGGGAGGCGAGAATCCGCATAGCAGGCGCACGAGGCGAGTCCGGTCACGCGAGCATCGGATCATCATCGACAGGCAGGTCGTGATCGTCCGGTAGTTCGGCTGGATGCGCCACCTCGGCTTCGAACGAACGGATCTTCGCCTCGGCGCGATCGGGATCGCTGGACCGCGCGATATGAAACACGCCGTCGCCTGCATCGGCAATGCCTTGGCTGACACGCCCGATCACGACGCCGTCGTATCGGGGATGGATGGGCGTTTCCTTCGTTCCGAAAGGATCCGCGATCACGCCCATGACCGTGTCTTTGGAGACGGCCTTGCCAAGTGGAACCAAGGGCACGAAGAGTCCGCCGCGTGGAGCGCGCGTCCAGTAGGATCGTCTCGAAACGACCACGCGACGCGGGCGAGATCCCGGCTTGTGGCGGTCGGCAGGAAGCATGCCGAGATGTCGCATCGCGGTGACAATTCCCCGCAGGGCCACGCGGACGGTGGAGGCGTCGAGACGGTTCGCTTCTCCGCCTTCGAACAGCAGCATCGGCTTTCCGCTCAAGGCGAAGACGTGGCGGAACGACCCTTCCCGTGTGTCGCCAACCATCACGACGGGAGCGCCGAAAGCCTTGGCGAGATCGAGTGCCTCGGGATCGTCATCGGTGACGCGGATCTGCGGAAGATTGGGTCGGTAGGTGGCGCCGGTGTGGAGATCGATGGCATGGGTGCATTGATCGGCGAGTTCCGAAACCAACGCGCGAGCAAGGCGCGCACCCATCGACCCGCTCTCCGATCCGGGAAAGAGCCGATTCAGATCCCGGCGATCGGGCGTGTAGCGGGATCGGTTGAGAAACGCGACGATGTTCACGACGGGGACGGCGATGAGATCCCCGCGGATTCGTCGGAGATCCCGGCGCTTGAGCAGTCGCCGGATGACGTCGACGCCGTTGATTTCGTCGCCGTGAAGCCCTGCGGTGACGAGGAGCCGCCGCCCGGGTTTTTTTCCACGAATCACATGCACGGGCGTATCGATGGGGCGGTGATCGATCATCTCGCCGACAGCAAGATTCGTGACGCCGGATTCACCCGGAGCGAAGGTGCGCCCGCCGATGGTTAGTGGTTCGTCGTGATTCATCGCCCGAGATCTAGCCCTTGCCGCGGGTCCGCGTATGGTTTGGCTTGGCGTTCTTTTCAATGAATTCGATAGCGCAGCCCGCGATGTCTTTGCCAGTCGCGTTTTCGATGCCTTCGAGCCCGGGGGATGAGTTGACTTCCATGACGACAGGTCCGTGGGCCGCCCGCAGCAGATCGACGCCCGCAAAGTTGAGGCCCATGATCCTGGCGGCGCGAACGGCGGTCGAACGTTCTTCAGGTGTGATCTTGATGACGCCGGCCGTGCCGCCTCGGTGAAGATTCGAGCGAAACTCGCCTTCCTTGCCCTGCCGCTTCATCGCCCCCACGACCTTGCTACCGACGACAAGACACCGGATATCCGCGCCGCCGGCCTCCTTGATGAATTCCTGGACAAGAATGTTGGCATTCAATCCCCGGAAGGCTTCGATAACGCTTTCTCCCGCTTTCTGCGTTTCGGCGAGCACGACGCCAACGCCTTGCGTGCCTTCAAGCAGCTTGATGACGAGGGGAGCACCGCCGCAGATCTTGATCAGGTGTTCGCTCGCTCTCGGGTCATGCGCGAATGCGGTGACGGGGAGACCGACCCCTCGCCGCGCAAGTAATTGCATGCTGCGGAGTTTGTCCCGCGATCGAGTGATCGCGACAGACTCGTTGACGCTGTAGGTGCCCATCACCTCGAATTGTCGCACGACCGCTGTGCCGAAAAAGGTCTGGGAGGCACCGATTCTCGGAATAATGGCGTCAAAACCGACCAGTTTCTCGTCTCCGAGGAAAATTTCGGGGCGGTGTGAGGTGATGTTCATGTGGCACTTCAAGTAGTCGATCACATGGACATCGTGTCCGCGCCTCTTCGCGGCCTCGACTAGGCTCGTGGTGGAATACAGTTTCCGGTTACGGGACAGTACGGCGATTTTCATAGGACGATGTTCCCGGCAAAGCCGTTGACGTGCCAAAGTCGGTGGTCTTATCCAAGTGACTGATCCAAAGCGGCTTGCAAATATCACCCTGTCGTGCGGCCCCCATTCGCAGAGGATCCAAATGCCGTCAATAGAACTGGATTCTACCAAGTTGTAAGCCCAGCTAGCACCGGATGCGGTGCTTCCAAGGATTCGTCGTGGCTCAAGTGCCTTTAAATGAGGATCGAACATCTTTCCGAGGGATTGGCACGCGTGGCGCTATTCATGTTTCTCACACGATGAAAACTTTGAATCCGATTCCCCGTAACGCGTCCCATCCGATCCGCTTTTCGAAACACCCGCTATCGAGTCCGTCGGTTTTGACGAAGACTGATTTGCAGGAAACCCCATAGGGAAGGAGCACGACTATGAAACCGCCATCCGAAACGAATGCTTTCAGAACTCGGCTTGTCAGAAGCATGCAATCGCTCCTCGAAGTCGAGGTGCTTGCTTTCAATGCCATTCCGTCTATCCATGACGCGCTCCCAGTCGGGCGGCGTTGGGAGTTCGAAGACCATCTTGCAAAACTGGAACGCCGTCTGGGCAGCGCCGTCGGTAAGATGGAAAACTGGACAGCTTCGAAGGGCTGGAAGGACAAGCCCGATCTGCCAAGTCTGGTGAAATCATTGCGCCGCGCGGGAAGTCGGGCAAGAAAAACGGCCAGATGCCTTCGCGACGGCGAACTGAGTCGCTTCTCGAAGTTCATCGCCTGCCTCGAAGATTTGTCGGCCCATAACCGGACGATCGCGAGGGCGACGGACGTCTATGTGACCGTTCTGCTAGAGGAATCGGACTGTGATGTGCTTTCCGAAATGACGCTTCCCACGATCGACGTGCAATTTTTCGGGGAACGGTTCTCGCAAGTTGCTGTGGACTTGAACGGACGCTCCCATGAAAACGCTCCTAGCCAGATGGAAGGGGAATTCGCCTAGTCACGCCCGCTTCCCAACAGAGTGCACACCCCCGTTTCGAAATGCCGACAATCCTAGCAATGCGAGCGAATTCACCGAGCTTTCCGATTCTCGTTCTCGGACGGTACGTCCAGATCACGCCTCGTGTTCGCCGTTATGTCATCGCACACATTCGCCGCGTGCAACGGAACGGTGTTGGATTCACGAATGCGAGGGTGTTCTGTTATCGCGAGGGCGAGGAATTCTTTGCCTATCTCGCCCTTTTTTGCGCGGGGCACCATCAAATTCACGCCAGCACTCAAGGGACAACGTTGGAAACTGCTATCGACTTGGCCTTTGAAATTGCAGACCGGCAGACGGAGAAATATCGAAGTGAAGGACAGGATCCGTGTTTCTAGCGCGCAAGTCCTTGTTCACTTTCCGTCGGCGCGGCGTTTTGGAAACAACTCGTATTTGTCGAGCTTCTCGCGGACGGTAAGCCGGGAAACGCCAACCCAGTTGGCGATCTTCGTCTGATTACCGTGCGCGAGGGCTACCGCCTGCCGATAGAGTTCCTTCTCCAGGTCCTCGACAAGCACCTCGAAAGCGCCGCGCCCGTCGAGAGAGCCTTCTTTGGCTGCCTCAAGCCGCTGCCGGATGTGTGCCGACAGGAGACCGTCTTCGCCATCAACCGCATCGGTTTTTGCCGTAGCAGCTGACGGGCGCGAAGTCTTGGCTAGTCGGAGCGCGTCCTCGATCAGCTCCGGTGAGATGGTCAGTCCCTGTGCATCGATCAGTGCTTTGCGGACGATGTTCTCCAACTGGCGCACGTTACCCGGCCACGGGTGTTCCACGAGGAGTCCCAGCGCCTTCTTGTGGATGGCCGGCGCGACCATCTCGAAGTCGTCGGCATGTTTGGCGAGGAAGTAGGTAGCCAAGTCGGGAATATCCTCGGCGCGGTCGCGCAGGGCAGGAAGTCGGATGATCGCGGCGTTGAGGCGGTAGTAGAGATCTTCCCTGAACTTCTCTTGTGCGATCATGTCCTCGAGGTCGCGGTGTGTGGCGCTGATGATCCGCACATCGGTCGGGATGTCCGCCTTGCCGCCGACGCGTTGGATCGTTTTTTCCTGAAGCACGCGCAGCAGCTTTACCTGGGTCTGCCATGGGAGATCGCCGATTTCGTCGAGGAAAAGCGTTCCGCCGTTGGCCTGCTCGAAGCGACCGATCCTCTGGGCGATTGCATTCGTGAAGGCACCCCGTTCGTGGCCGAAGAGTTCGCTTTCGATGAGGGTGTCCGGAATGGCCGCGCAATTGACCGCGACGAAGGGCGCCTCGGCCCGCTGGCTGTGCTGGCAGATGGCGCGTGCGACGAGTTCCTTGCCGGTTCCGGTTTCGCCGACAACGAGGACCGAAATTGGTTTCGCTGCCACGCGGCCGACTTCCTTGAAGATCTCCTGCATCGCGCGGCTGGAGCCGATGATGGCATCCCGCCCCGGCTTCGCTTCGCCGAGCGCGACCGGTCTTGCCGACAGGCGGCTGCTGGCGACGGCCTTCTCAAGGATCGCTAGGACTTCGTCCATCTCGAATGGCTTGAGAATGTAGTCGAAAGCACCCTTCTTCGTCGCTTCGATCGCGAGATCGGCTGTTCCGTGTGCGGTCATCATCACGATGGGAAGGGAGGGACGCACCTTGCGGACGCCCTCCAAAAGCTCCATCCCGCTCATCATTCCCATCTGGTAGTCCGTGAGCACAACGTCGAATTCCTGCTCCTCGACAAGATCGAGTGCAAAGTCGCCGTCCTCGACATGCGTCACTTGGAAGTCAGCGGCCTCCAGCGCCGCCCGAATGGATTCGGCGAGCAATGCGTCGTCCTCGACGAGCAGAATGTGGGCGGGATTGCGGCTGGGCATGAGCTGGCAACTGTCGGAGTGCTACTCTTGTCAGATGACCTTACAGTTCGGCAAGCATTCGATCTAGTGACGCCGGACAAACCTCGCAGGCCAGAGAGAAGACCGCGCGTAAACCATTGACGACGAGTCACATGCATTAGTGTGTCTTGGCGGACCGGATCGGAACGGAAATCGCTTCTCCTGTGGATCGCGCGAAACGCGGCGCTACCGACTCAATGACCACCACACCGACCCTCACCGCAACATTGCTCCTGGTGGATGACGACGACGATCTTCGAGAATCCCTCTCTCTTGCGCTCGAAGTCGCCGGTTATGTCGTGCATGCCACGGACTCCGGCGAGTCCGCACTCGCGACACTCGACGACGTCGATCCGGACCTCGTGCTCATGGATGGGGATTTGCCCGGAGTCAGTGGCGCCTTCGCGGTCTGCGAACTGCGTCGGCGTTGCCCAGGTCTTCCCGTGATCGGCATCAGTTGCGACGAACGGCAGAAAACAATGCTCGACGCGGGAGCGGTCGCGTTTCTGCCGAAACCACTTGAAATGCCGGATCTTCTCGAAGAAATCAACTTTCAGATTCGGAAGCGTTCTCGGGCATCTCAAACGTAGCTTCGGTCACATCCTCTTCGGGGAGGTCGTCGGTGATCGCGACCTCCGGGAGCGTGAAATAGAAACTGGCGCCCTCGCCGGGCTTTCCCTCGGCCCAGACGCGGCCACCGTGCTTGTGGATGATCCGCTGCACGGATGCGAGCCCCACGCCATTGCCTTCGAACTCGTCGTCAGGATGCAGGCGCTGCAGGAATTCGAACAGTCTGTCCATTCGTGCCATGTCGAATCCCGCACCATTGTCCCTCACACAAAACGCGACATCCGAATCTTCGGAGATCGCCCTGCCCACCTCGATACTGGCGCGCTCGGTCTTCCCCGTGTATTTCCATGCATTCCCGATCAGATTTTCCATGACGACCCGGAGCATTGCGGGAGTTCCGAAGGCGGCGAGACCATCTTCGATGACGAATTCGACACTGCGATCGGCATCCGATTCGGAAAGCGAACCGGCGATCTCGTTTGCGAAGGCACTCAAGTCGACTCGCTCGGGCCGGATGTCCTCCCGGCTGACCCGTGTCATCGCCAGCATGGCATCGATCTGCGAGCGCATGCGTTCCACGCCTGAGTCCAACCGGGAAACGCACTGATCGACACGCTCGTCTGCATTTCCGGCGAGCAATTGTTTCAACGTCCACGCGCCTGTCTTGATGGCGGAAAGCGGCGTTTTCAGGTCGTGCGAAACGGTGTAGGCGAAGGTTTCCAACTCTTCGTTGACCGCCTGAAGCGCTGCCGTGCGTTCGTTGACCCGGCGCTCGAGTTCGGCTTCCACCTCGATGCGTTCCATCGCCATCGCCGCACCGTCCGCGAGAAGTTCGAGCAGACGCAGATCTTCTTCGGAGGCTTCGTGTTCTTCCGACCAATAGGTGCAGATGACGCAACGGGTCTTTCCCTTCGTCGGAACGATCGCGAGACTCCGCACGAACGTGCCGTCGTAGCGGCTCTTTCGAATGCGCTCGTCCTTGTGGATGTCGGGGATCACGGCAGGCTCCTTGCGTTCGAGACACCAGTCATTGATCCCGCCACTCTGGGGAAACTCCTCGCCTTTCCACAGGGGAGCGGTGCAATCCTCGTCGACGCAGCGGCAGACGCCATCAACGCAGAGGACGAAGGTTGCTCCGTCCGCATTCATCAGTCTCCGAGCAGCCCGACACGCCATGCGTGCGACCTCCTCGACGCTCCGAGCAAGCGTCGGTCGACTGACGGCTTTGATGACCGCCTCGGTCTTGGAAGTCTCGGGCATGGTTCAGGTGAGTCGACTGAGCATGAGGCTCGCGAAATTGAGCACCAGAAAAAACCCGCACATGTCCGTGACCGTGGTCAGGATGGGAGCGGATGCAAGCGCGGGATCGACGCGGAATGCGCGCAAGAGCAGCGGGACGAGCCCGCCCAGCAACACGGACAGCAGCGTATTGACCGCGAGCGCGCCGCCGATCACGAGGCCAAGATAGATGTTGTCCTTCCACAGAAAGGCGATCGTGCCTAGCAGAGCGCCCACGACGAGGCCGTTGATCAGGCCCAGCGCCCCCTCTTTTGAAATCACCCGAAAAAACTCGCGGGGCCGGATCACCCCGAGCGTCAATTCGCGGATGCTCACCGCAACCGCCTGGTTTCCGGAACAGCCGCTCATGTCCGAGACGATGGGCAGGAAAACTGCGAGCGCGATGACCGCTTCCAGCGTGTCCTGATACATGGCGATCACGCTGGCGGCGACGAGATTCAGGATGATATTCGGGCATAGAAAGGCGAGCCTTCGGATGCAGCGTGAACGGAGGGGAAGACTTCGCAATTCCTCGCCGCCGATGATGCCGCTGATCTTCAGGAACGTCTTCCGCGCGCGGCGCTCGAGGGCTTCGTTCACTGCTTCGCGCTGCACCACGCCTAGCAACCGCTCTTTCTCGTCGATCACCGGCACCCCTAGGAACGCGAACTGATCGAATAAGGCCGCCGTTTCCTGAAGCGGGAGATCGGCTTTCACGGAAATCGGCTCGGGGATCATGATCTCGCGGATGGGGCGAAGGCGCTTTGTCAGAACGAGATCGCGCAGCCGAAGGACGCCAATCAATCTCCCGTCCGCCGAAGTGACATAGGCGTACTGAACATCGAAGTCCGAGTATTCCTCGGCGTGCTCGGCAAGTTGCTCGAGCACGTCGGCGACCTTCTGGTCTTCGACGAAGGCGAGGCAGCGTCGGCTCATCAGGCCCCCGGCGGATTCCCGGTCGTAATCCGCGAGTTCCCGCGCCTCGGCGGCCTCCCCGGCATCCATCTCTTCGAGGATCGCTTCCGTTTCGCGTGGTCCGATTTCCTGAAGGAGGTCCGCTTGGTCCTCGTCCTCCATTTCGACGAGGATTTCGGCTGCTTCACCGGCTGCGAGGATGCCTACGAGGCTCGCAGCTTCTGCTTCCGGGAGGTCCTCGAGTAGATCGGCGGCTTCGTCGGAGGGCAGAAGGTGGAGCAGTGCTTCGCGGTCGTCTGGTGAGAGGCGCGAAACGGCGCGGGCGACTCCTTCGGGTCCGACTGCATCGAGGAACGCCACGAGTTTCTCGCCGTCGCCCTGTTCAACGAGAACGGCAACGACGTCCCACGGGGCGGACGCTTCGGATTCGAGAGGCAGAGTATCGTTCATGACAGGTGCGTGGAATCAGACTCGACGGCCAGTGATGCGAATACAGGGAGGAGCGCTCTGGGTGGCGCTTCCGCCACAACTACAGCCATCGCTTGCGGCGAAAGAGGGCCACCATGCAGAGAGCGATGATGGCGAACGCAATCCATAAAGCCGGATACCCCCAACTCCACTTCAGTTCCGGAATGTGTTCGAAATTCATCCCATAGATTCCGGCAAGGAAAGTCAGCGGCAGGAATATCGTGGAGAAACAGGTGAGCACCTTCATGATTTCGTTCATCCGGTTACTCACTGCGGAGAGATAGAAATCACGCAGTCCGGAGGTCAGGTCCCGGAGGTCTTCCGTCTCCTCAATCGCGTGGATCGCGTGATCATAGAGATCGCGGTAGAAAGGTTCCGATTGCTTGGTGAGCAGCTTCGACTCGCAGCGATGCAGGCCGCTGGCGATCTCGCGCAAAGGGCGCACGAGACGGTAGAGCCCCGTCACTTCGCGGCGCGTCGAGTAGACCAAGGCCCCGTCGACGCCGGCGGCGTCGGTCTGCAAGCGGTCATCGAGATCCGCTACTGCGTCGTCCAGCGCCTCGATCACCCCGAAATAGTTGTCGACGATCGCATCGGTGATCGCCCACGCGAGATAGTCCGCACCGGCCTTTCGGATGCGGCCGCCGCCGCCCGACTTGATACGCTGGATGACCGGATCCAGAATCGTCGTCGGTTCCTCCTGGAAAGTGACCACGGTGTTCTCGAGCAGAATGAGCGCGAACCGCTGGGAGTGTACCTCGCTGGATTTCTCATCCATGGCGATGATGCTGGCCTGAACGAAGATGTAATCATCGAAGACCTCGACTTTCGAACGCCCGCGCGTGTTGACGATATCTTCGAGCACGAGGGGATGGACATCGAAGGCTTTCCCCAGTTCGGCGATCTTCTCGACCTCGTGAAGACCGATGACCTGAATCCAGCTCACCGGTTGGGTTTGCCTGAACCGAAGGCACTCGCTTACGGAGTCGGGTTCCGCGACGGTAACCTCGTCGGAGGAATACTCGATCGCTCGGATTGTCATGCGGTCGGTCTTCTGCTCTCCCACGTGGATGAGGGTTCCAGGGGGTAGGGCAGGCTGCTTTTGCGGGGGCTTTTCCCGGTTCAGAGTCCGGCGGACAAGTTTGGGGAGTTGGAGAGGATTGAGCTTGCGAATGTCGATCATGACGAAGGGGGACAGACGTTCGGGGAGTTTTGGAACGATAGCGTGGTTCTGGCGATTGTCCGTGCAAATCGTACGGGTCCGTCGCCTACTCGTGCTCGAACGCGGCAAGATCCTTCTTCCTCGCCACGCGTCGCCACGCCCGCTCCATGATCTCGCGGAAACCGCTCTCATTGATGGTCGTGCTGACGAGAACCGCGCCGTGTCCGTCGTAATGATCGGTGATGTAGAAGTGATCGGGATCGCGCGCGATGAGATCCTGCTGTTCCTCGACGCTGTCCAGCATGATGACAATGGCGTCTTCCTCCTGATGGAGTCGCAGGAACAGTTTGGTGCCTACGCGGAACGCAGGCGTGCCGTAGGAAACGCCCTCCTCGGAGCCCGGAAAGGACTTCGCGAGTTTTCGGATCACTTGTAGCGTGATCACCGCTACAACTCCGCACGCTGTCTCGGTGTCAGAAAACTCGCCGCCTTCTTTGGATCGCTGCGGGCGAACGCATTGACCTTCGTGGCTTGCCCGGGCGTGAGTTCCAGCTTCGCGAATGGCGTGCCGCCGAGTTGTTTCTTCTGGTCCGAAGCCTTTGCCGGGCGGTAGCTCTTAGGAACCTTCTCGTAAGCCTTGTCAGCGCAGCGCGAGGCCATCGCCTTCTTGTGGAGGTCGCGGTATTTCAGTTTCGACTTGTCCCAGGTGACGAGGGTGACCTCGCGACCCTCGAGCCAGCCGGCCTCGGTCGCGATGACCCCGTCGATCTGGCCGAGTCTCAGTTCCCCGGTCCAGAAGCAATGCTGGGCGAACGCAGACTTCGAATGCTTGGAGGTATCGGCTTCCGCGAGGGCCAGCTGAAGGTATTCGGGAACGCTTCGACGTTCGGCCTTGAGCGTCTGGATCATCCTTGCGACGAGGGCATCGGTTGTCCACACCCGGTCCCTTCGCGGAATGATGTCCGTCCCCTTGCCGTTGAGGAAGCGGACGACCTGATAATTCCACGCTGGTTCCTTATAGCGCTTCAGAATCCCGGGATCCTCGCCGGTCGAACGGTTGTTGATGATGAGAACGGGGACGAACTCCGATTCGATGGCCTCGACGACGAGCGGATTGGTGAGCACGTTCGAACCGAACTGCTTGCAGCCTGCTCACCCGGGCACTTCCTGGAAGAAAGCGAAGATCGGTTTGCCACTTTTCTTCGACTGGGCCAGCGCGTTTTCGAAGTCGCGCTTCCATTTCACGGAGCCGATTTCCGGCTGCTTCAGTTTCTTGGCGGAGGTTGATTTTGCCTGAGCGCAGGAAGACGCGGCAACAAGAGCGGCCGCCAGAACGTAAAGGGGCTTCATGAAGGAACAGTCGTGCGAGGAAACCGATCCTTGCAAGAAAAGTTTGAACTCGCCGTCACCCGAATTCGCTTGCGCGGGATCAGAGGGTTCTCAATCCTCGACACCGATGAACGAGAAGGCGGAAACGGAACGTCCGAAACTGAATCCGGAGGAATGGGTCGACGAATACGGCGACTACCTCTTTGGGTTCGCCGTTCTTCGTGTGCGAAATCGGGACACCGCAGAGGATCTCGTGCAGGAAACCTTCTTATCGGCGATCAAGGCGCAAGACCGGTTCGAGGGACGCAGCAAGGCGAAGACGTGGCTGACTTCCATATTGAAGAACAAAATCGCCGATCATTTTCGCAAGGCGGGACGCATGATCGCGGAGACGGACTTGAAGTTTCCCGGGTCGGAGGACGGAAGCGACTACGACGACATCGGGCATTTCCGGTCCGACCGGATGGCGCAGAATTGGAAGATGACCGCGCAGAACGACCCTGTGAACCGGGCGGAGTTCTGGAATGTACTGCAGGAATGTCTGGGCAAGCTACCCGACAAGGTGGCGCAGGTATTCGTCGCGCGGGAGATC